>Ga0181596_10000001_pt1 | contig 372560 bp, 389 predicted proteins | sample 041ome_6_FD_148655 | JGI IMG/M metagenome (GOLD analysis project Ga0181596, IMG submission 148655) | Coastal salt marsh microbial communities from the Groves Creek Marsh, Skidaway Island, Georgia - 041402US metaG (spades assembly) | ecosystem: Environmental > Aquatic > Marine > Intertidal... | reverse complement strand
CTCTCTGATTATGTCCCGAAAACCTTGGCATCAATAACCGCCGTTCCCGACCCCAACGCCTCAACAGCGTCGGTAGAGGGGCTTCTAAACTCAACTCAGAACACCCGCAACCCCTAAAATACAAAAAAGTGCCATAGATCGTAAAAAAATTATAGCGCCCTATTCGGCATTAGTGGGTGACTGAATTTTATCCACAAAATATGGGAGTTATCCACAGAAAAGGACCGCCCAAATGGACGGCCCCTTGTTTATTTGCGCGAAACATTACTGCGCCAAATGCTTTTTGTTGTTCGCGTGGCGATTTGCAAGCTTGCGTCCCTGACGTCCCGATAGAATTGGGCGCACAGGATCAGGCAAAACGGTTATAATCTATGCTCGCCAGCTCTGGGAATAGGTGCAAAATTAAGACCCGCGCCGCAGAATCAGCTGTTTTCAGTGCTTCTGGAACTGTGAACAGTGATTCTGTCTCTGCCCCTTCTGATTCCACAATCTGATGCCGATCAAAGAGGAAGCGTACATAGGTAACACTGTCCGTGTCCAGTTAAACATCAACTCCCTCGACTTGAAGAAGATGTTTGGCAGCGACCAACACCTCATCCTCGCCATATAAACGACGTGCCAGCTTTGAATTCACGAGGATTCGGTGCTGAGGCGAGACAGTTAGATCACGTTCCGGCATATTTTGCCCAAGCGCACCGGCCTTGATCCGAATTGAGCGTACATTTGCATGTGCTTCTAGATCGGTTTTTGACATTTGGCGCATGCCGATCCAGCGCACTGGTTGGTATCCGTCATACTTGGTCCAAACCAACATGCCTTGGGTCAATCTAACCGATTTTATCCTGCGTCTTTGTGTCAAAATCGGATGCATCGTGACGTTCCCGCAGTTGTTCATGCGGTTCACCCGATGTTCGATTGACCATCCGACCCCGTTTTACAGCGGGACGCGCATCCAAGTTTTCGGCCCATGCAACGACGTTTTTATAGGATGCAACATCCAAAAATTCGCCTGCATTATACTGACGCCCCAGTGCCAAATTACCGTACCAAGGGAAAATCGCCATATCCGCGATGGTGTATTCATCCCCCGCAATAAAGGGGTTTTCGGCCAAATGTCTGTCCAAAACATCCAACTGACGTTTGACTTCCATGGAAAAACGATCAATGGGATATTCCATTTTATAGGGGGCATAGGAATAGAAATGGCCAAACCCACCACCCAAATACGGCGCGCTACCCATTTGCCAGAACAGCCAATTCATGCATTCAGTGCGTGCGGCCAAATTCGTTGGCAAAAACGCCCCAAACTTTTCGGCCAAATGGACCAATATTGACCCAGACTCAAATATGCGCAGCGGGGCATCCCCCGAATAATCCACCAAAGCAGGAATTTTTGAGTTTGGATTGATGTCCACAAACCCGCTGCCGAACTGGTCGCCTTTGCCGATGCTGATCAACCAGGCGTCATATTCCGCGCCCGCGTGACCTGCTGTCAGCAGTTCTTCAAACATCACGGTGACTTTGACACCATTGGGTGTGCCCATGGAATAGAGCTGAAACGGATGTTTGCCCCGTGGCAATTCGGCGTCATGTGTGGCCCCTGCGATAGGGCGGTTTGTGCTGGCGAAGGTCCCGCCATTGGGTTGTTCCCATGTCCAAACCTCGGGTGGAACGTATTCTGAATTCTCTGTCATAATGAACCTCCTCTTCCTGCTGGCATCCCAGCCTTATTCAGCGGTCCAACCGCCATCCACTAATAATGATGCGCCCGTGATCATTGCCGCCGCATCGCTTGCCAAAAATACGGCAGCGCCCATGATATCCTCAACCCGACCAACGCGGTTTAACTTGATTTGACGTTCGACCCAGGCCCGCTTTTCAGGATCATTAAATGTGGCCTGTGTAAGTTCGGTCAGGATGAATGTCGGACAAATTGTATTGACGCGAATGTCGTGTTTGCCAAATTCAATCGCCATCGCCTTGGTGAAACCTTCAACGGCATGTTTGGTCGCACAATAGACCGCGCGATCAGTGCCGCCCACATGTGCCATCTGGGATGAAATATTCATCAATGATCCGCTGCGGCCGACTGCGATCAATCCCTTTGCAACAGCTTGGGTGAGGAAATAGGCGCCTTTGATGTTTAAATCCGAAACCGCGTCGAAATCTGGTTCATTGGTGTCAACTGCAGCAGAATGCCGCGCAAGGCCCGCAGAATTCAACAAAACATCAAAAGGACCTAAATCGGCGACCAACTTCTGGGTTTCTGGAATATTGGCCACATCCATAACCTGTACGCGTGCGCTATGGCCTGCATCCTGTAATTCGGTGACCAGTTGATCCAATGCACCTGCACGGCGTGCGGCAACCGTGACATACGCACCCGCTTCGGCCAATGCCACAGCGGCGGCACGTCCAATCCCCGAACTGGCCCCTGTGATCAATGCCGTTTTTCCGTCCAATCGGAACGAGGGTGTTTTTGGCAACGCCATGCAATCTCTCCTTTCTGTTGACCCAAATAACTTGGTACTTAAATGTCACTATTTGCGAAGGAACTGCTCCGCCTTCCTTGACAGTATAGATGTACAAACCCCTCTGTAGTTCAAGGGCGATGTTTAATTTTAGTACTGTGTTTTTTATAACGATTTTGTGCGCCGCTTCTTGGAACTATAAAAGATAAGGATACTGTTATGAAACGATATCATCCAATCGTGGCCGTGATCCAATAGGTCATGCTTGTTTCAATTGTTATGGCATGGACCTCGGGTCAATTTGTGCTGGAATATACGCCCAATTAAGATCCAGGAAAAATTGATGCATTGCGGATACATATGACCGTTGGCCTAATTGCGGGGCCCAATCCTATTCCTTGTGGTCATTGGGCATGTGGTTGCCTCACTATATCATCAATATTGGCTAAAGGACGGGCTATTTTCACGCATGTGGTTTGGCAAACGGTCCTAAAATTACGATGGCCACCCCGAAATGCGGGGTGGCCATATATTCAAAACGACATCGCCGCCTTGTGGTTCAGTTCGCGCATTGCTAGCTTTGCGAAAACTGAATAACACGGCGACCCCATATGACACGCAATCCCAAGAACGCACTTCGATCAGCATTTCAGGCAGCGATTGATCAGGCCGATCCCGAGGCCGCAGTCGCGCGTCATATGACCGCCCTGCCACACAACACGAATGGCCGTGTGATTGTTATTGCAGCGGGCAAAGCGGCGCCTGCGATGCTGAGCGGTGCAATGACGCATTTGGGACAAGACATCGAGGCCCTCTGTGTCACGCATAAAGAAAACCAAGGTCGCATTGAAAACATCCCCTTTTTCAACAGCGGCCATCCAATTCCCGACGATGTTGGGCTGGACGCCACGCAAAAAATCGCTGAAGTTTTGGCTCACACGACAGCAGATGATCATGTCATTGCCCTTATTTCAGGCGGGGCCTCTGCCCTGTTGCCTGCACCTGCACAGGGCATCAGCCTAGCGGATAAACAGGCACTGAACGCTGCACTTCTGGCCAGTGGGTTGGATATCGTCGAAATGAACATGATCCGCCAGCAGGTCTCGACATTAAAGGGCGGCGGTTTACTGCGTCAAGCGGCACCTGCGCCTGTATCGGCCTATATCCTTTCGGATGTTGTGGGTAATGATTTGCGCGCCATCGCAAGCGGTCCAACGGTTGCCCCACTGGGCACAAAAACATCCGCACGCAAACGCCTCCAACAAGTTGGCGCTTGGGACACCTTGCCCACATCTATTCAGACCCACCTACAAGGACCAGATGTGAGCGACGACCTTCCAAATGCGTCCAACACCTTGGTCGGCAGCAATCGACAAAGTGTCGAGGCGGCGGCCGCACATCTGCGTTCGGATTTTAACGTTATCGAGATAGATGAACCCCTGGTTGGGGATGTCGGCACAGCGGCAAAAACATTTATCGCCGCTCTAGATAATCACTTACCCGTCCGCGCACCCACCGCAATTGTGTGGGGGGGCGAAACTACCGTCCAACTGCGGGGGGATGGACTCGGCGGTCGCAATCAGGAATTGGCCCTCCTGGTTGCACAACATCTGAACGCGCGTAATCCATCGCAAACGGTTCATTTTTTGTCGGGTGGAACAGACGGACGCGATGGCCCAACCGATGCGGCCGGTGCGATTGTGGATGCAGGCACATGGCCACGCATCACAGATGCGGGTTTGGACCCTGCGGCGCTGTTGGCAAACAATGACAGCTATGCCGCGTTGCAAGCCTCGGATGATTTATTGATCACAGGTGCGACAGGCACGAATGTCGCCGATATCCAAATCCTGATGATCCAACCCTAAATCACACACCCTAGATACCATCAACGTGATCCAGCGACACATCCGACAGTACGGCAAGCAAATGCTGAACAGATTGCCGTAAATCCCGCAGTGCGATCCCATCCCCTAAAACATGATCGGGCACATCAGGCACACGCAAAATGATGCGGCGCCATTCATGAACGATGGACAATCGCAAAACGACCCGATCCAAATCAGAAAGGTCGGAAATCTGCGACAGCGTTTGCAAACGCCGATGTAAATTTTTAGCAGCGTTACGTACGTCTTGATCCACTAAACGATCCACCATCCATTGGGGCAAAGGATGATCCAGCGGCACGTTCATTGCGCCCTTGTGTTCCTGTGCAACCAAACACATCCCCGACAAAATGCGCAATCCATCAGGTGCGGCGGACGCGGGCTCATAGAGCGCCATCCAAAGCGGGCGATCACAGGTATCCCCATAAATGCGCGGCGCGGCCTCTTGGCTAAGTTTACGGCCCTTGTTCGTCAGGCGATAATGACTTTCGCGCCCAATCTTGGCGCTTTCCAACCAGTCCTCTTTGCGCAACCGATGCAGCGCAACGCGGGTTGCCTCAGGCTTGACCCCGATTTCCGCGGTCAAACGGTTTAGGGTGCGCGAACTAATATAGCGATCATCCTCGCGCGCCAAATCGCCAAAAATCGTCACGATGAACGACCATACCCGTGGTGGATCGCCGCTCAAGATATGCGCGACACTTGGGGTCATAGAGCGGCTGAATGTTCAAATGCGTTCATGGTAAGCAACTGGTATTCGGCGGCGATCTCCTCGTTTTGGTTCAAGATGTGCACATGCCAACGCACCTCACCATAGGTGTCGGTGCGCGGTGTTTTCGCCATGACGGTCAGGGCCACGTGAATTTTTTCACCCGCGGTGACAGGTTTCATAAACCGCAATTCGTCCAATCCAGTGTTTGCCAGAACGGGCCCCTCATCTGGATCAACGAACAGTCCTGCCGCAAAACTAAGAAGCAGATACCCATGCGCGACGCGATCTGGGAAAAACGGATTTCGTTTGGCGGCCTCGGCGTCCATATGGGCGTAAAACGTGTCCCCCGTGAAATGCGCAAATGTTTCGATATCCCCAATCGTGATTTCGCGTTCAGGTGTGATCAATTGCTCGCCTAGCGTCAGTTGATGATAACTGCGGCGGAAGGGATGATCAGGTGTGGGCGTTGGCGTTGCATTTGGCACATGGCGTTGCGTAATTTCGGACAGGATGTCAGGCGTGCCCTGAATGGCGGTGCGCTGCATATAGGACATAACACCGCGCACACCGCCCAATTCCTCGGCACCGCCTGCGCGGCCTGGCCCCCCATGCACCAGATGCGGCATGGGCGATCCGTGGCCTGTGCTTTCCTTTGCCGAGGTTGCATTGTTAAAATAAAGACGTCCGTGATAGGCGGCAGAACCCAAAACCATGTCCCGCGCGAACCCAGCATCAGCGGTAAAGACAGAGGCCACCAATGAGCCTTGTCCACGGTTCAACAACTGACTGGCGTGACCCGCATCACGGTATCCCATCAGGGTTGAAACGGGGCCAAACGCCTCAATATCATGAACGGCCTGCGCCTGATCAGGACTGTCACATCTGAACAAACGGGGCGCAACAAAGGCGCCTTTTTCAGCATCGGCATCAATCAACACAGGCATATCACCTGCGCCAAAAACGCATTCGGCCTCAGCCCCGATTTGGGCGACCTTTTCCAACACGTCGCGCCGTTGTGACAGGGATACCAAAGCGCCCATGCGTGTATCAGGATGGCGGGGATTGCCGATGGGGGTATTTGCCAACCGTTCGATCAATGCCGCCTGAACAGAGTCCAACAGATGATCAGGCACTATGACTCGGCGCACGGCAGTACATTTTTGGCCCGCTTTCACCGTGATTTCGCGGTGCACCTCTTTCACGAAAAGATCAAATTCAGCCGATCCCACAACCACGTCAGCACCCAAGACCGAGGCGTTCAGACTGTCTTGTTCCGCCATAAAATGAACCGCGTTTCGAATTAACGCAGGATGCGTGCGCAGGTGACGACCTGTCGCCTCCGACCCTGTGAAGCTGACCACATCTTGGCCGCCCAAATGATCTAGCAGGTTGCCTAAATCCCCCGTGATCAACTGAACCGCACCTGCGGGCAACAGGCCCGATGCAATGATCAATTGAAAGGCGAGTTCCGTCACCTGACAGGTGGCTGTTGCGGGTTTTACGATCACGGGCATCCCCGCCAAAAGCGCAGGCGCCATTTTTTCCAACATGCCCCAAACGGGGAAATTGAACGCATTGATGTGAATGGCCACACCCAATTTCGGGGTGCAAATATGCTGCCCTACGAACTGTCCACTGCGGGAAAGTTGTTCAACCGAACCATCGACATAGACATGGGCATTTGGCATTTCCCGCCGTCCTTTTGACGCGATGACCAGCATCGTACCAATCCCACCATCCACGTCGATCATATGATCCTTTAGCGTGGCGCCCGTGGCATAAGATGCCTCATAAAGCGCATCTTTTTGTTCGGAGAGAGAAAGGGCCAAGGCCTTTAACATCTTTGCGCGTTCATGAAATGTCATGGCGCATAATGCCTGGCCACCTACGGATTTGGCATAGCCCACCATTGCCGCACGATCAAAACCTAGCGATCCTGCAACCCCGATTTGGGTTCCATCAACTGCATCGAAAACACCACGTGCGCTGCTGTCTGGGCCAACCCAATCCCCGCAAACGAAACTTTGGATATCACGCATTTTGGAACTCCTCTCTGGTGCTCGTTTAATAATTGACCACTTGGTCGGCTTATGCAAGGATCAATCCAACTTTGATGAACGGAGCCTCATATCGATGAGTGAAACAATCCAGTGTATCCACCACGACGGATGGTTTGAAATCACCCTAAACCGCCCCGATCGGCTGAATAGTTTCAATGAGGAAATGCACCTTGCCTTGCGGGATTGTTTGAACCGAGCACGCGATATATCTGTACGGGCAGTTTTATTGACGGGGGCAGGCCGCGGGTTTTGCGCGGGTCAGGATTTGGGGGACCGCGATCCGTCCAAGATGACAGGGCCACCCGATTTGGGTGCAACTGTGCGCACTTTTTATGCGCCACTAGTCAAACAAATTCGCGACCTGCCCTGCCCCGTTGTTTGCGCCGTGAATGGGGTTGCGGCGGGGGCTGGCGCAAACCTTGCGCTGGCCTGTGACATCGTATTGGCGGCAAAAAGTGCGAAATTCATCCAATCCTTTGCCAAGGTTGGATTGATCCCCGACACAGGGGGAAGTTGGCATCTGCCGCACCTGATTGGCGAGGCGCGCGCCAAAGGATTGACCATGACCGCATACCCCCTAAGTGCCGAAAAGGCGGAAGCGTGGGGCATGATCTGGAAATCCGTTGAAGATGCAGAGTTGATGCAGGTTGCCCGCGAGATGACCGCAGGATTTGCCAAGGGGCCGACACTGGGTCTTGCCCTGACCAAAGAGGCGATCCAAACATCATGGGACAGTGATCTATTGATCCACATCGACAAAGAGGCCGACTACATGAAACGCTGCGGGGAAAGCGCGGATTACGCCGAAGGCGTCAGTGCCTTTTTGCAAAAACGCGCAGCCGAATTCAAAGGATGCTGATCATGACGCCAAAGGAACGCGCCGAAAAATCCGCCGCAGCCATGTGGGATAGTGACAAAGCGTCCAAATGGGTTGGGATGGCAATTACAAATGTGGACGAAGGTGTCGCCACCCTTGAATTGCAAGTGCAGGATCATCACTGCAACGGCCATGGGATCTGTCATGGTGGGGTGATTTTCACCCTGGCTGACAGCGCCTTCGCCTTTGCCTGTAACAGCCGTAATCAGGCCACCGTCGCTCAGCACAACACCATCAGCTACATCGCACCAGGTCAATTGGGCGACACCCTGCACGCAGATGCGTGTGAAGTATCACTCAGCGGGCGCAGTGGGATCTATGACGTCACAGTCACCAACCAGAACAACGTAACAATTGCCGAATTCCGCGGGATGAGCCGCGCAATTAAGGGGCAATTGTTTCAAGAATAAGTACAGGAAACACACCACATGAAGGATTTAACGCCAGCCAAATCGGACCTTGATCCAATCGAAACCGCCTCCGTCGACGAAATTCGCGCGTTGCAATTGGACCGTTTAAAATGGTCCTTGCGTCATGCATATGACAATGTTGCGATGTACCGCGAATGCTTTGATGCGGCAGGCGTGCATCCTGATGATGTGAATGATCTGTCTGATTTGGCGAAATTCCCGTTTACCTATAAAAACGATCTACGCGATCACTATCCCTTTGGCATGTTTGCTGTGCCTGATGAAAAAATCATTCGCGTCCATGCCTCTTCCGGGACAACGGGTAAACCCACGGTGGTTGGATATACGAAGCACGACATTGATGTTTGGGCCAATTTGGTGGCGCGGTCTTTGCGGGCATCAGGGGTGCGGGCCGGTGATTTGGTGCATTGTGCCTATGGGTATGGATTGTTCACAGGCGGGCTTGGGGCGCATTACGGTATCGAGCGTTTGGGCGCGCGTGTGGTTCCGATGGGCGGGGGCCAGACGGAAAAACAAATCACCCTGATTGAGGATTTCAAACCCAAAGCTATCATGGTGACCCCATCCTATATGTTGAATATCCTTGAAGCCTATCGCGCTGCGGGTTTGGACCCGCGGGCGTCATCGTTGCAGGTGGGGATATTCGGTGCCGAACCTTGGACCAATTCCATGCGCGAAGAAATTGAACAGGCCTTTGATATGCACGCAGTCGATATCTATGGCCTGTCCGAGGTGATGGGCCCAGGTGTCGCCAATGAATGTGTGGAAACCAAAGATGGCCTACACCTGTGGGAGGATCATTTTTATCCTGAAATCATCGATCCTGAAACGGGCGAGGTTTTGCCCGACGGGTCAGAGGGGGAATTGGTGTTCACATCCCTAACCAAAGAGGGCATGCCGATGATCCGCTATCGCACCCGCGATCTGACACGCCTGCTGCCCGGTACAGCCCGCAGCATGCGAAGGATAGAAAAAATCACAGGGCGTTCGGACGATATGATCATCCTGCGCGGGGTGAATGTGTTCCCCACGCAGATTGAGGAACAGGTAATGGCCACCACTGGTTTGGGCCCCTATTACCAAATCGAGCTGGTGAAAGAGGGGCGGATGGACGCAATGCATGTACATGTCGAGGCCCTGCCCGATGCCGCAACAGGGGCAGAACGTGCCGAGGCAGCATCCACACTGAACAAGCGGATCAAGGATATTGTGGGCGTATCAACCAAGATCACAGTGGGCGATCCGGGCACAGTTGAACGCTCGCAAGGCAAGGCCCGCCGTGTCGTAGACAATCGTTAATGCTATGGTTCGCACGATTGCCAAAGATTATGACGCCAAACGCGACAGAATCCTAACCGCCGCAGCAGGAGTATTTGCCGAGCGTGGCGTGGCAGGCGCGTCCATGGCCGAGGTCGCCAAAGCCTGCGACATATCCAAGGGGAATATCTATCATTACTACGATAGCAAACTGGCGATGTTGTTTGATATCTTGGACAGTTATCTGTACCGTTTGCGCGATCGCACCGTTGCGGTGCAGCTGGATGCCAATAATGTCCAAACCTCGCTTGAAACACTCTGCATTGAAATTTTGGACGCCTATCAGGGGATGGATCATGAACATAAAATCCAGACCGAAGGCATCCCGCTATTGCCAGAGGATCAGCAAACCACACTAAAGGGATATCAACGCGATATGGTGCGCCACCTAGAGTCGTTTTTAATCGTATCGAATAAGGATTTACAAGCCAACAGCGAAACCCGCCGCGCGGCAGCAATGTCCGTTTTTGGGATGCTGAATTGGTTTTACATGTGGAACACACGACAAGATGCCAAGGGACGCGCAGCCTATGCAAAGATCGTGGCGCAAATGACCATGGGTGGGGTGAAGAACATACTGCGGTCTTGATCCGATGTCCCGAGCGTTGAAAACTGGCTGATCTCGCGTGGCGCAAATAATTTTTTGCAGAGGTTTTATCTTTACCAATGATGTGCAGAGTTTTTAATGCGCAAAACACGATTGATTTCATTATGGGTGAGAGAGATTCAGAATGAAACACGCTCAGAATCAGCTCTCTGCCAATCGATAGATTGGCAAGCGCCGACCTACCACATGGGAGGCGCTATCGCGCCACCCGAGGTCGGCTGGAACGGATGAAAAATCGTTGGTTTCATTTCGAGCTATTGACCAACGGCCCTAGTGATCAAACTCCACATCAACCTGTTCCGTTGTGGGATAGGATTGGCAGGCCAGGACATAGCCCTGTTCGATTTCATAATCTTCCAATGCATGATTGGCGATCATTTCAACCGCGCCTTTTGTCACCTTGCAACGGCACGTCGAACAGACACCCGCCTTACAGGCATAAGGCGCATCCAGCGCGTGATCGAGCGCGGAGTCCAAAACCGACTGCCCCGCCTCCATCGTGATGAAGCGTTGGGTTCCGTCGATTGTGACCCCCAATTCCGTTGGTTTTTCGGTTTTTGGGACCGCTTTTTTTCGTTGTTCCAATCGTCCATGTTGGGCCGAGGCGAAGAGCTCAAACTTAATCTGATCATCGCGCAATCCATGCTGACGCAGGGCATCAGCGATTGCTAACATCATCGGTTCAGGTCCGCAGATAAAGGCGGTATCCATGGCCGCAATATCAATCCAATGTTTGAACAAAAGGTCACATTTTTCCTGATCCACGCGCCCCTGAAACAGATCGATGTCCTGCGCATCACTTTCTAAAACATGCAGGATCGTCAAACGCCCCATGAATTGGTTTTTCAGATCCTCAAGATCTTCTTTGAACATGATCGTGTTCACACCGCGATTGGCATAGACCAGCGTGAAGTTGGACTGCGGTTCAGCGCGTAGAGTGGTTGTTAGGATGGAAAGAACAGGTGTAATGCCCGATCCACCCGCAAACCCGATGTAGTTTTTTTCGCGTTCAGGCTCGATTGTCGTGTGGAAATTTCCCATGGGCGGCATCGCCTCAACCCGCATTCCGGGGGTAAGCGTATCATTCGCCCAGTTGGAAAAGGCCCCGCCCTCGACACGTTTGATCCCAACCCGTAACCCCTCGCCCTTGCCTGTGCAGATCGAATATGAGCGGCGAATTTCCGTGCCTTCAATCACTTGGCGAAATGTAAGATACTGGCCTTGGGTGAAATCAAACGCCTCTGCCCCCTCTTCGGGGCGCAGGGACACGACAATCGCGTCACGGATTGTATTTTCGACATCGGTCACGATCAGGGAATGAAATTTTGCCATTCTAACGCTCCTAAATGCATTTGAAGTAATCAAAGGACTCGCGGCACTCCTCACACCGCCAATGCGCCTTGCAGGGGGTGGACCCGAATTGCGACACAAGGCTAACCACCCCTGCGCCACAGATGGGGCAGGCCTCTGGCTGTCCCTTGGCACTGGGTGGGGCGATGCCATAGTCTTGTAATTTCGCCTTGCCCTTGTCGGACATCCAATCGGTGGTCCAGGGGGGAGAAATTTGCTGATTGATGATCAACCGTTCGATCCCATGATCCCGCATGGCTGTGCGCACATCTTCCTCAATCACGCGGGTTGCGGGGCATCCCGAATACGTGGGGCTGAGCGTGATGCGCAACTTATCGCCCTGATAGGCGACATCGCGCACAATCCCCAAATCCACCAAAGAGATGACGGGGATTTCAGGATCAGGTACCTGGTCCAACCACTGCCAAACTGTGTCGATATCGGGGGTCTTTACCACGTGGCCCCCGGATAGGCACGTTGTAACCACTGCATCTGCGTCAGCAGGTGGCCCAAATGTTCGCTGTGGCGTTTCCCCGAACGTCCGCCCGAATGGGCGAATGTTGTTTCGGGAATATTCAGCGTTGCGTCCCCCAACACGGCAATTGCACGCGTGTTAAACCCAGCGCGTAATTCAGATGGCAGCGGGGCAATACCCGCATCGTTCAATGCATGATCCCCTGCGTCCGTTTCAAATAGTTCACCTGCAAATGTCCATTGATCATCAAGTGCTGCCTGCATACGCGCATGGCTTTCTTCGCTACCATCCCCCAATGCGATCACTGTGGTGGCAGAGCGTTCGAAGTGATACTCTACCTCTTTCAACGATTTGGCGGCAATCGCGGCGATCCGTTCATCCGTGCTGTTGGCCAATCTGTTCAGCAGTTCCACGTGATAGGCATCAAACAAAAACTGCCGCATCATTGTTTGGCCAAAATCCCCATTTGGACGTTCAACCAAGATGGCATTTCGAAAATCCCATGCATCGCGCAGCATTGCCAAATCATCTGCGCTGCGCCCGGCGCCTTCGACCTCGGCCGCCAGTCCCAGCCACATCTGCGTTTGTCCCAAAAGATCCAGTGCTATGTTGGCTAAGGCAATGTCTTCTTCGATAATGGGCGCATGACCACACCATTCGCTAATGCGGTGCGATAGAATCAGGGTATTGTCCCCCTGCCGCAGCAGGAATTCAAACAAATGATCGCCCATTACATGGCCCCTACATCATCGGGAATATCAAAGAATGTTGGGTGACGGTACACTTTGGATTGCGAGGGTTCATACATTGGCCCCTTATCTGATGGTGAGGAGGCGGTGATTTTTTCCGCCTCAACCACCCAGATGCTGACACCCTCATTGCGACGCGTGTATACATCACGCGCATTTTTGATGGCCATTTCCGCATCTGGTGCATGTAGCGATCCGACATGACGATGTGACATGCCATGCTGACCGCGGATGAAAATTTCCCAAAGAGGCCATTCGTTGCGGGGGTTTGTATCTTGATAACTCATTCTGCGACCACCTTTGCTGAGGCGGCGCGGGCCGCTTTTTTACGGGCGTGCGCCATCATACCATCCCGCACCCATTGTCCGTCATCCCATGCCTTATTGCGGGCCTCTAGGCGTTCTTTGTTGCAGGGGCCGTTTCCGTTCAGCACTTCAAAAAATTCGGTCCAGTCGGGTTCGGAAAATTTATAATGACCTGTTTCAGGATCTAGGCGCAGGTTTTCGTCTGGTACCGTTAGGCCCAGATATTCCGCCTGTGGCACCGTTTGATCCACAAATTTTTGGCGCAATTCATCATTTGAATTGATCTTGATCCGCCAACTCATGGATTGCGCGGAATGAACGCTTTCTTTGTCAGAAGGGCCAAACATCATCAGCGAGGGATACCAGTAACGGTTCAACGCATCCTGCGCCATGCGCTTTTGCGCCTCTGATCCTTGGGCCATTTTCATCATGATGTCATAGCCCTGACGTTGATGAAAACTTTCTTCTTTACAGATGCGCACCATCGCGCGGGCATAGGGACCGTATGATGTGCGCTGAAGCGGCACTTGGTTCATGATGGCCGCGCCATCCACCAACCACCCAATCGCGCCAATATCGGCCCATGTCAGCGTTGGATAGTTAAAAATCGACGAATATTTCATGCGTCCATCCAACAACATCTCGGTCAACTCATCGCGGCTAACGCCCAGTGTTTCCGCCGCACAATAAAGGTATAGGCCATGTCCAGCCTCATCCTGCACCTTGGCCAGCAAAATCGCCTTGCGTTCCAAGGTTGGGGCGCGGGTGATCCAATTGCCCTCGGGCAGTTGTCCCACGATTTCGGAATGCGCATGTTGCGAGATCTGACGGATCAGGGTTTTACGATAGCCAGCAGGCATCCAATCCTTTGGTTCAATCTTTTCGCCTGCATCAATGCGCGCTTGGAAGGCGTCCAATTCAGGACCGCTATCCGTATTTTCCGACTTTACCATTTGTGCATACATCAGATCACTCCTTATACACGTTCTAAGATTAGGGCGGTTCCCTGCCCCACACCGACGCACATTGTACACAGTGCATAGCGCCCACCGCGTCGTTTCAATTCATGCGCCGCACCCAAAACAAGGCGCGCACCCGACATCCCCAATGGATGCCCCATCGCAATCGCACCGCCATTTGGATTGACGCGCGCATCATCATCCGCAACGCCCAAGGCGCGCAGCGTGGCCAATCCCTGACTTGCGAACGCCTCGTTCAATTCAATGATGTCCATGTCGGCAATCGTTAGACCCGCACGCGCCAATGCCTTTTGGCTGGCGGGAACGGGGCCAATGCCCATAACGCGCGGCGCAACGCCCGCAGAGGCCATGCACACCACCCGCGCCATTGGCGTCAATCCATGGGACTGCACCGCCGCGGATGAAGCCAGTAAAAGTGCGGCTGCGCCATCGTTCACACCGCTGGCATTGCCCGCAGTGACCGATTTATCCGCGCCATTAATGCCGCGCAATTTCCCCAAACTTTCTACTGTCGTTTGGGGGCGTGGATGTTCATCTGTATCAACAACGATGGGATCCCCCCGACGTTGCGGTATGCTGACAGAACACAATTCGTCTGCAAACCGACCCGCCGCCTGCGCCGCCGCCCAGCGTTCCTGAGAGCGCAGAGCAAAGGCGTCTTGATCTGCGCGGCTGATCCCATAATCACCCGCAACATTATCCGCGGTTTCGGGCATGCTGTCTGTGCCATAGGCCGCGTCCATTTTCGGGTTTACAAAACGCCACCCGATGGTTGTGTCATAAACTGCATTGCTGCGGGAAAATGCGGTTTCGGCCTTGGGCATAACGAACGGGGCGCGGGACATGCTTTCAACGCCCCCCGCGATCACCAATTCGTAATCCCCCGATTTGATCCCACGTGCGGCAAAACCAACGGCGTCCATACCACTGGCGCACAGACGGTTTACAGTGATCCCTGGCACATCCTGCGGCAATCCCGCCAAAAGGGCCGCCATACGGGCAACGTTGCGGTTATCCTCGCCCGCTTGGTTCGCATCGCCGTAAATAACCTCATCCGTTTGCGACCAATCCACCTGCGGATGACGCGCCAGCAGTTCCGTAATTGGCAAGGCCGCCAGATCATCTGCACGCACGGATGAAAGCGCGCCACCAAATTTCCCAATTGGGGTGCGAACCCCGTCACAGATAAATGCGTCCAATGCCATTTTCCTTTTATTCTGCTTCAAAATAACACGATTCACAGGGTCACTCAAGATTTATGTTACGAAATATGAAGTATAAAATATTTTTGTAACGCATTTCTCACCTTGCTCTTTTCACCCAATTTTGAAACCATCGAGATCAGAGTTTGAGGAGCCTTCTTGACGAAAATTGCATGCATCGGCGAAGTCATGATTGAACTGTCCCTGCAAACAGCAGAGACAGCGCAAATTGGCATCGCAGGCGATACATACAACACCGCCGTATATTTAGCGCACCTTCTAAAGGGTCGCGCAAAGGTTCATTATGTGACTGTGTTGGGTCCGGATGCATTTTCTGATCGTATTTTGGCACATATGCAAACCCACGGAATTACGCAGGATTGCGTGGCACGTCATCCGATAAAGACACCAGGCCTATATGCAATCGAAACAGATGATCAGGGAGAGCGGCGATTTAGTTATTGGCGATCTGACAGTGCCGCACGCACGTTATTTGGACCCGAATGTACAATTAGCCTGAACATCCTGACACAGTTTGATTTGGTTTATGTGTCGGGCATATCCTTGGCCATCTTGCCGCCCATGCAACGCCACGCCCTGATAGAGGCGTTGATATATTTTCAGGCACGCGGGGGCATTGTGGCCTATGACAGTAACCATCGCCCGAAACTGTGGGAAAGCCCCGAAATCGCGCGTGAAACAAATGCGGTTATGTGGGATTTTGCAACGCTTGCCCTGCCTTCGGTCGATGATGAAATGCATATTTTCAACGATGCAGATGCATCATCAGTGGTTGCACGCCTGTGCAAACATGGTCCACGTGTCGGCGCGCTGAAACAGGGACATTTGGGACCTTATGATTTGGAACAAGACACCGTGCAAACCTATGGCGCAGCCGCAAACGTCGTGGATTCCACCGCGGCGGGCGATAGCTTTAACGCAGGCTTTTTAGCAGGGTACATCGCAGGCGCATCCGTGGGCGAACGCCTGATACAGGCGCATGATCTGGCAGCTCGGGTGGTCCAGCACCGCGGCGCGATTTTACCCGATAGGGAATTGGTGCACCTTGCAAACAGGCAAGGCTAGTCCAACAACTTCAGAACATAAATATCCATGATCCAGCCATGGTTTTCGCGGGCTTTGGCACGTGTTTCAACAATCTGATCTGTCACTTGGTCTAATGGACCTTGGATCAAGATTTCCTCTTTCATGCCAACATATGCGCCCCAATAAATCTGGCAATTTTGGTTTTCCAAACTTTGAAACGAACATTCGCCATCCAGCATCACAGCCACTGTATCGACGCCCGTGGGCCAGCCATTGTCGCGCAACTGACGCCCCGTGGTAACGACAAAGGGACGCGCCAATTCATTGATCGGAATGGCATGCGCAGCCGTTAAAACCTGTAATGATGTCAGCCCCGGTAAAACCGAAATTTTGGGCACAGGGTTCAGGCGCGATGCAATGCGCAGGGAACTGTCGTAAAGCGATGGATCTCCCCAAATCAACAGCGCCACTTTACCCGTTTTGATATTTCCCTGAATGGTCGCCTGCCACACATCGGCAATCGCATCATGCCAATGATGCACACGGTCCACATAGGGGATAGCAGGATCGCGCACAGGCAATTCAAATTCCACGACACGCGACAGATCAACACCTGCAATCTGGGCGCAAATATCATGACGCAAATCGGCCAAATCCGCCTTATTATCCCCCTTGGTTGGGATCATAATCAAATCGGCGCTGGCAATCGCCTTTTCCGCCTGCCGCGTGATGTGATCAGGATTACCTGTCCCAATGCCGATCAGCAAAAGTTCGATCATCCGTCCGCCTCATCATATTGGGCAAGCGGACCATAAAGGATCAGGGCGGGTTTTGGTGAAACCTCCTTCGCCAGATCATCCGCCAATGCACCAACGGTCGTAAACCGCAAAGTTTGCTCGGGTTTGGACACCGCCTCGGCCAAAAGGGCGGGCGTATCTGTGGGCAATCCTTCTGCAAACAAACGCTCGGAAAATTTGGGGAACGTGCGCTGCCCCATGAACACAACTGTGGTGGCCAGCGGATCGGCAAGTGCCGGAAAATTCAAATCCTCAGGCAGAACGCCACCCACGTTGTGCCCTGTTACAAACTGCACGCGCCGCGCCGACAAACGCCGTGTCAACGGAATGCCCGCCGCCGCCGCAGCGGCAAGGGCCGAGGGGACGCCAGGAATAATTTCATACTTAATGCCCGCAGCATGCAGCGCATCTTGTTCTTCTTCCAAACGGCCAAACAATCCGCTGTCGCCCGATTTCAGGCGCACAACCTGCGCACCTGTTTCGGCGTAATCCACCAATAGGCGACTGACGTGGTGCTGTTTGGGCGATAGTCGTCCCGCACGTTTGCCAACCGCCACCAATTCACAGGACGATGCAGCATGGGACAAAATTGGACCTGAGGACAGATCATCAAACAAAATCACATCCGCACGGCGCAGGCGATCAACGGCCTTTACCGTCAACAATTCGGGGTCACCGGGGCCAGAGCCCACAAAACTTACAAATCCGCTCATCCGCGTTCTTTCGCAATCAAATGGAAAAAGGTTCCTGAAACATGGCCACGGCGCGACCCTGTTTCGGGCACTGGGGTTCCATCCGCATCTGCCACCTCAAACAGGGGTTGATCAGGTTGTTCAATGATGCGCGAATAATGAAATTCATGTCCTCGCAACCGATCGCCCGCCGCGAAATTCAGAATGTTTTCTGTGACCGACACCTGACGATAGCCTAAATGGAATTTACGTTTTTCAAAGCTGGTCACCAATCCTAACAGCCCCGCCATTTTATGATGCGTGCCGTCCTTGTCGATCAGCGTTTCGCCCAAAACCATATAGCCCCCACATTCGCCATGGACGGGTTTCGTTTCACCATGTGTGCGCAGACCATTTAAAAACACATCCGCACCTGCGATTCTGCCACCATGCAATTCTGGGTATCCGCCCGGCAACCAGACCAAATCCGCCGTTGGATCAGGGGCCTGATTGGCCAATGGGGAAAAGGGCAGAACCTCTGCCCCCTTTTCACGCCATCCTTTTAAGATGTGTGGATAGGTGAACGAAAACGCCTCATCCTGCGCCAATGCAATGCGTTGTGCGGGTGGATCAATCAACTGCGCGGTCGCGGCGGGCATGGTTGTTTCAGCGGCCGCTTCCTCAATCGCGTCAAGGTCCAAATGCTCGCTCACGAAATTTGCGTAATCTGCAATCGCCGTTTCCAAATCGGGATGTTCAACCGCCTGAATCAAACCAAGGTGGCGTTCAGGCAGGGCCAAATCTCCACGACGGGGAAGTGATCCAAAGACCTTTAATCCTGCATCCTCCATCCCTTGGCGCACATAGCGTTCGTGGCGCGGACTGGCGACACGGTTCAGGATGACACCCGCAATCGGCAAAGACGGATCAAAAAGTTTGAAGCCCAAGGCCGCCGCGGCCGCGGACTGCGCCTGACCACTGACATCTATGACGATGATCACGGGCCAGCCGAAATATTTTGCGGTTTCAGCCGAGCTGCCAAAACCCATGGCCCCTTGGCTTAGGACCCCATCAAACAGCCCCATGGAGCCTTCGGCGATCACCATATCCGCATCAGTGGATGTTTCGATCACCCCCTGCAAAACACCTGCGCCCATGGCCCACGTATCCAGATTATAGGATGCACGTCCCGAGGCAAAACGATGAAACGCAGGGTCGATATAATCTGGCCCACTTTTGTAGGGTTGCACCGCATTGCCCCGATCCCGAAAGGCGCGCAACAATCCCAGTGTGACGGTTGTTTTACCTGTCCCTGATGACGGCGCCGAAATTAAAAAACCACGTGCCTTAGTCATGACCAATCTCTGCCCGTGCGGTTAGGGGACGATAGCGGCGCTCGTAATCTTTGTCATAAAGACTGCTTTCCCCGAAATCATGCGCGTTCAGGGTTTTGCCCACCATAATCAGCGCGGTGCGCTCTACATCGGGGCCGATCATATCGGCGATGGTGCCCAATGTTGCGCGAAACACGCGCTCCTCTGGCCAAGATGCGCGATAGACCACGGCACAAGCACAGTCCGCACCATAATAAGGCGTCAATTCCTCGACCACTTTGGGCAAGACTTGAATGGACAGATGAATGGCCAAGGTCGCGCCCGTTTTCGCAAAATTCGCAAGCGTTTCGGCAGGCGGCATCGAGGACGCGCGTCCCGATGTGCGTGTTAAAACAACAGATTGCGCCAGTTCTGGCAGGGTTAATTCCGTTTGCAACGTTGCGGCCGCGGCGGCAAAACTGGGCACGCCGGGCGTCACGGACACAGGGATGTCCAGCGCCCGAATGCGGCGCAGTTGTTCGCCCATGGCCGACCACACCGACAAATCGCCCGAATGCAGGCGCGCCACATCTTGCCCCGCCTCGTGAGCCTTTTGAATTTCTGCAATGATGCTGTCCAAATCCATGGGCGCGGTGTTGATGATGCGCGCCCCTTCAGGGCAATGAGACAGCAATTCTTCGGGAACCAGCGATCCCGCATAAAGGCACACAGGACAGGACGCGATCAAATCACGACCGCGCAATGTAATAAGATCTGCGGCACCCGGGCCTGCACCGATGAAATGGACTGTCATGATCCCTCCGTAATCGCGATGGCACAAGTTGCCAAGCGATCGTTTGAAATTTTGCGCGTGGATAAAAGTGTGGCGCCCGCGCCAGCCGCGATCAGGGCCGCGGCCTCTGCCACACTGCCCGTGCCGCGATGATGCAAGGATGCCTGTGATTGCGTGTGTGTCTGTGCGTGATCATGGCCGTCTTGCGATACCGTTCGAATGGGCAGTTTTTGGGTGCGTGCGAATGCCTGAAATGCAGCAAATTCGGCCTTATCCGCAACCGTTGCGATGGCATCAGGCGCATAGCCTGTTTGATCAAGGGCGTCTTGCAAACTTGCCTCTGTCACATCTGCACGCATGCCAAATCCCGCAATGATCATTTTGTCACGCTCCATTGCATGATGGGATAGCTTGCGGCCCACCCCGTGCGCGATCCGATGGCCTTGGGCGCGGATAATTCAACGCGCAATAAATCCCCACCAAATTCGGACTGTGCACGCATTATATCCGCATCACTTTCCAATGTGACTGAATTTGCAACCAACCGTGCCCCATCGGGCATCAGGGGCCACAGCATATTCACCAAATCGTGCGAAAACCCACCACCGATGAACACGACATCAGGCGCCTCTAAATCGCCAAGCGTGTCAACAATCGCACCTGTGCGCACATCTAAATGCGCCACCCCAAGCATATCTGCATTGGCGCGAATGCGTTTGGCGCGGGTTTCGTCGCGTTCAACGGCAATGGCGCGCAGACTGGGATGGGACAGCAACCATTCAATCGCAATGGACCCCGACCCTGCCCCCAAATCCCACAAAAGTTCGTTGGGGCGCGGCGCAAGCGCACTTAGCGTCAGGGCACGAACAGGGCGTTTGGTGATCTGACCATCGTGATCAAACAGATCATCACGGCGACCGGAGGCATGCGTCATCACCGCATCCGTGCCCGAAAATGTGATCCCCGCGCACACAGGGTGCGTGACATCTTTTAGCGCATATTCATCCGCCTGCACCACACGAATGCGTTCATTTGGACCACCCAGCGCCTCAAGCACGTGAAGGGTGCTGTGACCAAATCCCTGATCCGTGAGCCACTGCGCCAATTCCCCAACCGCTGCCCCATCGCGCAACGTGACAATCACCTGCATATCGGGCGCAAGATGGGGCACCAGGGTTTCAAACGGACGCGCATGTAATCCGAGTGTTACAACCGACTGCAATGCCCACCCCAAACGGCTTGCCGCCCATGAAAATGTCGAAGGTGCAGGGATCGACACCCATTCCTCTGCCTGCAGATGATGGGTCAGTGTTGTACCCCCGCCAAACCAAAACGGATCGCCCGACAACAACACGGCGATTTGTTTGCCGCGCCCGCGTTCGGACAGGACTTCTTCAATACCATCGGCAAATGGCACTGGCCAAGGACGTGCGCGCTCGCCCTGAACCCCAACCAATTCCAAATGGCGTGGCGGACCAAAAACCAAGTCCGCGTTTGACAGCGCCTCTTGACGTGCTGCGCAAAACCCCGCAAGTCCATCTTCACCGACACCAATGATGCTGATCCAAGGATTATCCATGCGCTCACACCTTTTGATCTTGGCAGGAACGACCGAGGCCACAGATTTGGCCAAACTTGTCGCCGAGGCGAATATCCCCGCAACCCTGTCCTATGCAGGCCGCGTGGAACGCACCAAACCCCAGCCGTTGCCAAAACGTATCGGCGGATATGGCGGCGCGCAAGGGTTGGCCGAATATCTGTGTGCCGAAAAGGTGACGCATGTGATTGATGCCACCCACCCTTTTGCCAGTCAGATGAGTGTGAATGCGATCAACGCCTGCCGTGAAACGGGAACCCAGCTTTGCGCCCTGACCCGCCCTGCGTGGGACAGCGTGGATGGGGATCAATGGCACCGTGTTCCAACGATTGGGGCGGCGGCAGAATACTTGCAAGGCATGGAGGACACCAATGTCATGTTGGCGATTGGCCGCATGCATTTGGCCGAATTTGCCTGTGCGCCCCAGCATCAATATTTGCTGCGCCTTGTGGACAAAGCAGAAACCCTGCCCCTGCCAAAGGCGACCGCCCTGTTTTCGCGCGGACCGTTTAGCACCGAGGACGACATCGCGCTGATGCGTTACCATAATATCAAACTTCTGGTGTCCAAAAACGCAGGCGGGCGCGGCACCTATTCCAAGATTGAGGCCGCGCGTCACTTGCGCATTCCCGTTGTGATGATTGATCGCCCCGCGATCCCCGAACGGGCCGAAGTTCATACCCCCAAGGATGCGCTGGACTGGGTTCATCACACGTCCACCTCATAATAACGGGGCGTGTAAACGAATTTTTGTTCCCCATGCTGTACGGTTTTCGTTTTGGACGATCCCACAATCACCACGGTACGCATGTCGGCCATATCAGGTGTCGTTTCTTGTAACGGCACGACACGAATGGTTTGATCGGGGCGCGATACGTTTCGTGCAAAAATCACCAGACGATTGTCGCCGCACTCTTCCTTAAGCACTTGCAATGTTTTTTCAAACCCATGCGGACGCGAGGTTGAGCGGGGATTGTAAAACGCCATCGCAAAATCCCCCTGTGCGGCAAGACGCAGGCGGCGTTCAATGATGTCCCAAGGTTTCAAATTATCACTTAGGTTGATACAGCAGAAATCATGCCCCAAGGGCGCACCAATCGCCGCAGAGGCCGCAAGCATGGCTGTGATGCCAGGCAGGACAGTTATGTTAACATCCGCCCAGGCCGCTGACGGGGTTTCCATCGCCTCAAACACAGCGGCGGACATGGCAAACACACTTGGGTCGCCAGAGGAGACAACAACAACATCCCCGCCCGCTGCGGCCAAATCCAACGCGTGACGCGCGCGGTCCAATTCGACGCGATTGTCCGATGGGTGGCACACCAAATCCGGGCGTGCGGGCAGCCGTTCAATATAGGGGATATATCCCACGGCATCCGTGGCACGCGCGATTGCGGCGCTGACCTCGGGTGTGACAAAGCCTTGTTCACCCGGACCGATCCCCACAATTGTTACTGTCTTGCTCATGGACGGCGCCCCTGACCGTGGACTACGATGATAGTGAAGTAGGGAACTTTATCGCCCTCAAATTCCGACAGTTTGGTCACCTTTTGATCTGGCATCGTGGCATATTGCACCATCCACGCACGGTCATACAAATTTGCGTCCCTTAATGCCTGACGCACCTTGGGGAAATTTGTGCCGATTTTCATGACGACCAGCGCGTCTGTGCTTTTCATGCGGGCAGTTAGCGTGTCCTGATCCAACGTACCCATCAACACGGTTAGGATATCGTCGCCCCATGTGATGGGTTGGTTCGTTGCGGTCCATGCCCCCGACATGCCCGTGATTGCAGGCACAACCTCGACATTATAGTCCGCCATTAATCTGGAATGCAGATGCATGAAGGATCCATAGAAAAACGGATCGCCTTCGCACAAGACGACGATATCGTGTCCTGCATCCAAATGGGTGCGCAAGATTGCACAGCTGTCTTCATAAAACTGGCTTAGAACTTCGTTATAGCGCGGATCATCTAGCGGAATTTCCGTTGTGACAGGATATTCCATCGGAATTTCCAACGCATCCGCGGGGATCAATGGATCGGCCAATCGCCTAGCCTGACCCTTTTTTCCAGCTTTGCGAAAATAAGCGATGATTTTGGCATTGCGCACCAAACGGTCCGCGCGCACGGACAGCAGATCAACATCCCCTGACCCCAAGCCAACGCCATATACGGTGCCGATACTCATTCCATGCGGCTCGCGATTGCATTGATCGCCGCGACTGTAATCGCGCTGCCACCCAAGCGGCCTTTGACGATGCAGGATGGCACGGGTAAGGCCTCCCACAACGCATCCTTGCTTTCCATCGCGCCAACAAATCCAACAGGGCAGCCGATGATGGCGGCAGGGCGCGGGCATTCAGGATCCTCAAGCATATTCAACAAATGAAACAGAGCGGTGGGCGCGTTTCCAATGGCGACAACTGCACCCTCCAAGCTGGGACGCCACAATTCCAATGCCGCGGCAGAACGTGTGTTGTTCATGTCCGCCGCCAATTCAGGCGTTTTTGGATCCCAAAGCGTGCAGATCACATCATTATCCGCAGGCAGGCGTTTGCGTGTGACACCCTCGGACACCATACGTGCGTCGCAGAATATTGGTGCACCGTTGTTCAGCGCATCACGCGCGGCCACCACAAATCCGGGCGAAAAATGAATATAGGGGGCCAAATCAACCATACCTGCCGCATGGATCATGCGCACGGCCACTTGTTCCTCATCCGCATCAAATCGGGCCAGATCGGATTCCGCGCGAATGATTGAAAAGCTTTCTTTATAGATTGCTGCGCCATCTTTTTCATAGGTGTGTGGCATTGATTTCCCTTATTTTTTGAACAAGTTGGCCTTCATCTAACCCCGAAAAATCGGGTTGATCCCATGTACAGCCATTGATGATCAGGTCAAGCCCATTTACCCCCTGAACAACCGTCACAGGCGTTTTCGTATGTTTTGCACAGCCTTTGGGACATCCAGACACGTGCAGATCGCTGTCAATTTGGGGCGCAAGGCGTGCGGCCAAGGTATGCGTTTCCCCCATGGCCTGTGGACAACGCGGGGCGCCTGTGCAGGCCTGCGCCCGCAAAACTGGTGCGCTTAAATCCGTGACAAACCCCTGAATGTCCTGCGCTTGCAGGGCACCTGCAACGCTAAATTGGCGCCATGGTGTCAGGCGAATGTCATCTGATCCAACATGTCGTGCAAAGCACATCAATCCATCGGATGTCATTTGCCCAAACGGAACGGCATATATTGCGCCATTGGATGCCTTTGTTTCTGGGGGCAATGGATCGACACACCATTCGGCTGGAAATTGGACCACCTTTAAAACCTGTGACATGCGCCGATGATCGGAATCGCCATGTTGCGCAAACCACGTGGCCAATTTTTCGACATGACCCACAGCATCCGCATATGGCAAACAAACTCCGCCGTGACAGCCATCTGCCCACACAACAACCTTATCCCGCAGCGCACAGAGGCGAATATCCCCCGACTCCTGCATCAACATTTGTCCACCCTGTTCCAGAACCATGCCGAACTTGGCAGGCAGCTTGGGCAATTTTGCATGGCGCAAATTGTCGTAAAGCACACGCATATCCGCATCACAATTTGGCGCGACAAGGATTTGGGGCGCGGCATCCAAGTCAGGATCCATATCCACCAACCCCGCCAGAACCAAGGCATCAATCAGGGCGGGGTGATCAACCATCGACACCCCGCGCAATTGCAGATTTGCGCGATTGGTCAATTCGATAATGCCGTTCCCAAACTGATCCGCCAGGTGTGCAATTTTTTCCAGCTGCGCGCGCGTCACCCGTCCAAAGGCGGGTTTGATGCGCACGATATATCCATCGCCAGACTCCATTGGGCGCAATGAACTGGGGCACCAGCCTTTGGGTGCGGGGCGGCGTGTCATGCGTGCGACTGGCGCAGCTGCGCCAGCTCTGATGAAATGGAATTGCGCCGCGTGATCCACAAACCCGCCTCGGCCAGTGCATGAAACCGTTCAATCATCGCGTCCAATGCCTGTGGGTTATGTTCGCGCAGGAAATCAACCACATCGTCGCGCCCAAGCGTTTCTTGGAAATAGCGATCAAAATGATGCGCCTCGACCAGTTTGGCCAAATTGGCAAAGGCCCCCATGTGATCCAATGTTGCGGCCATTTCTGCGCCACCGCGAAACCCGTGCCGCATCATGCCATTGATCCAATCGGGGTTGGCGGCGCGCGCCATAACGGTTTTGGCAATTTCCTCTTTCAATGTGCGGGCCTTGGGGGCAGATGGGTTTGTTGTGTCCAGATGATACAATGTGGCCTGCTGTCTAAATTGCGCCTTGGCCGCGGCAAAACCTGCCTCATGTGCGGCGTAATCTGCGGCCATCAAAACATCACTTTCGCTTAAATCTTGAAGATGGACAAATGTATCCGCGGCTTTTACACGCTCGGCAATTTGGGCGGGCGCATGATCCATGTTGTCGCCGTCAATCGACCACGACGATTGGGCCAGCCATGCGGTCCCAGCATCCACAACACCCGCATCGGAATAATCATCGAGCGCCCCTTGCATCGCAACACCATATTCCCCCGGTGCTGGGCCAAAGACACGATGTTGATCATGGTCTGTGAACGGGTTCCAATCAGGCGCCTCATCCCGCGTGGCGAGTGCCCGCACGGCCTGATTATAAAGAATGCTTAACGTAGGAAACACATCACGGAACAATCCCGAAATACGCAATGTTGCGTCAATTCGGGGTCGATCCATTTCTGCCAGTGGAATGATTTCCGTTCCCGTGATCCGCTCGGACCCCTCGGCCCAAACGGGGCGCACGCCCAGCAGAGCAAGCGCCATGGCAAATTCCTCACCCGCTGTGCGCATTGTGGCCGATCCCCACAGATCAACAACCAATGATTTTGGCCAATCCCCATGATCCTGCAAATGGCGGCGCACCAATTCGTCCGCCAATTTACAGCCCTGCTCATAGGCTGCGCGCGATGGCACGGATAGGGGATCAACAGAAAACAGGTTGCGCCCTGTTGGCAAAACATCGCTACGCCCACGATAGGGTGATCCTGCGGGGCCAGAGGCAATGCGACGTCCACAAAGCGCAGTGCGCAACCCGTCTCTCTCGGAATGCGCAGCAAGTGATTGATCCCCCTCATACCCCATGCGCCCGAACACATGCAGGCCATCGGCAAACTGCGCCTCTTTGATATCACAGACGAAACGGTCAATACGGGTCAATGCCTCGCCCTGATCAACATCGCCCGCAATCCCCAAATCCTGTTCTACGCCCAAGGATTGCGCCAAATCGCGGATTTGATCCATCAGACGATCACGGCGTTTGGGGTCCAATCCATCTGCATTTGAAAATTCATCCAACAGATTTTCCAAGGGCACAAAGGCATCGGGCGTGTGCGATTGCGCCAGGGGCGGTGGAATATGCCCCAATGTCAGGGCAGAAATACGGCGTTTGGCTTGTGCGGCCTCGCCTGGATCATTGACGATGAATGGATAAATGATGGGGATATCCCCCGCCAATGCATCGGGCCAACACGCATTTGACAGGGCCACGGATTTACCGGGCAACCATTCCAACGTCCCATGCGCCCCGATATGCACCATGGCATCTGTGTTCATTGACTGAAGCCACAGATAAAACGCGACATAGCCATGGCAGGGCGTGCGCGACAGATCATGATAATCGTCATAACGCGTTTTCAACCACCCCCGTTCAGGTTGAAGCGCGATCAATGCGTTACCGAGCTGAAGTGCGGGAAATTGAAATGCACCGTTCTGAACATATTGATCCTGCGCGATATCCCCCCATGCCTCAAACAACTGCGCGTGCAGGTCACTTGGCACGGTATCAAGCGCGGCAGTATAATCAGCGACAGACCACGTCAGGACTTCTGTCTGCAACCGCTGTCCCAAATCCCCCAGCGCATCAGGATCGCCCAAGCCTGCATCCTCAACAATCGCGCGACAGGATTGGATGGCATCCAACCCCACTGCATGCGCAATTTGATAGGCTTTGCCTGGGTATGTTGATAGGATCAGCGCAGTTTTGGGGGCACTGGTATTTTGCAGCGCAATCCATTTATCAACACGGCTCACCACCCGATCAATGCGATCTACAATGGGGGTATGTTCAAAGCGCGCGTATTCCAAATCCTGATCCTTTTTGGCGGGCTCTTTGGCCGATACGATGCCCGCAAATAGGCGGCCATCCACCTCGGGCAACACAACATGCATCGCCAGATCAGCGGGCGACAATCCCCGCTCCGCACCCTTCCAATCTTTGACCCGCGCGGTACTTAGGGCCACCTGAAAAACAGGGGCATTTGTGGCATCAAGGGGGGATGTCCCATCAACACCGCGCCCTGAAAAGGATGTGGCGTTCACAATCGCCACAGGTTTTAAAAACTGCAACTGGCGCTTGATCCAACTGGCCGCTTCGGGTTGCTTTAGGGAGGGTGCGAATAACCCAATCACCTGATGTCCCTTGGCCCGAAACGCCGCAAACAACGCATTGACCGGCTCCAAATCCGCCGCGACCAAAAAAGAACGATAAAAGGTGATCACAATGGGATTTTCCACTTGGCCAAAGGCAATGGGACAGGTGACACCATGTTCGGGCGACCATAAACCAACCGTCGGCAAACGGGTCACACCCCGCATCGGCGCCGCATATAGTCCCGAGGCCAAGGCCATCTGTGCCAATGCCGCGCGCGCGCCTGCGGCCCCGCCCCCATCACAAAGATGGGCCAAGCGGCGCAGTGTGGACACAGGCAGGGTGGAATAGGCATCAAGACGTTCATCCGCACGCCCATCGGCAGGCAAAACCGCCAGCGCGATCCCCTGTTTTTGCGCAAGGTCATAGACCTGCTGCAACCCATATTCCCAATAGGGCACGCCACCGATCAAACGGATCAAAATTCCCTTGGCCCCGATCAGCGTTTGTTCAACATATGTATCCACCGAAAGGGGGTGTTTTAGGGCCACCAAATTTGCCAATCGCAAGGTTGGCAATTTATCACGCCCCTCACGCCATGCTTGTGCGAATGCTCCAAGGTCGCTGTCAGAAAAGGACAACACAATCAGATCTGCGGGCGTCTGCCCAAGATCCATTGGTGTTTCTGTTTCCTCAAGCCCCTGAGTTTCGCGAAAAATGACGTGCATGGGATTTAGCCGTTCAAAATGCCCTCAATCGCGGCGCGATTAATGTCATCATGTTCCGCAATAACGACAACGCGCCCCTGACGGTTTTCGGATGAGCTCCATGGACGATCAAACTGTGATCGCACCCTTGCGCCCACCGCCTGAACCAGCAACCGCATGGGTTTGCCCGCCACTGATGCATAGCCTTTGACGCGCAAGATGTTTAACTCATTCGCCAAACGTTCAATGCGTGCGGTCAATTCGGCAAGATCGGACAACTCAGGGATATCAACGATGATGCTTTCGAAATCTTCATGATCGTGATCATGGGGGGCATCATGATGCGATGGGCGCGCGTCCAAATCATCTTCTGCTGCGGCCTCAAGCCCCAAAACAACGCGGGCATCCACGTGCCCGTCTGTCACCTCGATCACGGGCAGGTTGCGCGGTGCTTCCGCGGCGATGATGGCCTTGGCCTTTTCACGTGCATCCGCATCCGCCAAATCACATTTGGTTAGAAGGATCAGGTCAGCACATGAAATTTGATCTTCGAACACTTCTGACAGGGGTGTCTCGTGATCAATGCTGTCATCTGCTGCGCGTTGGGCATCAACGGCCGCAACATTTGGTGCAAAACGGCCCGAGGCCACGGCCTCGGCATCGGCCAAGGCGATCACACCATCCACTGTGATCTTGGATCGGATCGCAGGCCATTCAAACGCCTTTAACAAAGGCTTTGGCAGGGCCAAACCAGATGTTTCAACCAGGATATGATCCGGGCGCGGGTTTAGGGCCATCAACGCCTCGATCGTTGGGATGAAATCATCGGCCACTGTGCAGCAAATACATCCATTGGCCAATTCAACGATATTTTCCGCAGGGCAATCTGGAATTGAACAGGACTTTAGGATTTCACCATCCACGCCCACATCGCCAAATTCATTCACAACCACGGCCAAACGGCGACCACCTGCATTTTGCATCAGATGAGAAATCAGCGTCGTTTTCCCAGACCCCAGAAAGCCCGTGATAACCGTGATGGGAAGTTTGTTTAGATCACTCATAATCTTAGTCCTTTAGCGGCGGAATGCGCGCGATACAGTTTTTTCGGAAATGCTCGGGGCGTTCGCGCCACGGCACAATGCCATCTTCGCTTTGGGCATAGCGTTCTACGCCCACGGCAATCGCATCCAAATGCGACGTTTCATGCAGGTTTCCATACACATAGGTCCACTTTCCATTGCCCCGCAAAACCATGGAACAGCCTTGCGAACAATTTGACAGGCATTCGACAGATTTCAGTGTCACGCCATCGGGCAACCCCTGAGCCGTCAGATTATCAAAAAGCTGTTGGCCGGGGCGCGTTTCCCCCTCTTCCACGGGCAGGCCGCGGCGGCATTTTGTGCAAACCAAAACTTCCACGTTTTTCTTTGTCACGTTTCGTGTCCTTTGTGTTGGGCAAGCGGAAAGGATGACAGGACGGCACAGGGTGCAGGTTCCAGTCACCGGATCACCTCGCCCGGATGGTTATGTCGGCTGGCAGGTCTCCCGGCTGGCCAAGTGGGTTTTCCCCTGCGTGAGGCCTTCCCAATCCATGATCAGTGGCGGACACGCGCTTGGTTTACGGTCGCGAGGGCGGCTGCGGCTCACACAAAGTCGTTTGTGCTCTCGCATTCCCTTTTCACCTGTCCTACATAACAGGCACCAGCAGGTGCTTATGTCACACCCGCCCCTTCAAAAGTCAACGTGGGAAACACCAAATATGTCAGTCACACCCCCAAGCGCCGAGGAACAGGCGCGTCACACCGAAAAAATGAAGAAAATCAAGGCCGCGCGTGACCGTCTAATGGCGGATAAAACCGAAGAAAAAGGCCTGATTATGGTGCATACGGGCAAGGGCAAGGGGAAATCATCCTCTGGGTTTGGGATGATTCTGCGTTGCATTGCACATGAAATGCCCTGCGCCGTCGTGCAATTCATCAAAGGCAGCTGGATAACGGGCGAACGCAAACTGTTGACAGAACGTTTCGCGGATGAGGTAAAATTCGTCGTATCAGGCGAAGGTTTCACATGGGACACACAGGACAAGGCACGTGATATCGCAGCGGCAGAGGCGGGTTGGGCACAGGCCAAGGCGCTGATCCTTGATCCAAGCATTCAATTTGTTTTGCTGGATGAAATCAACATCGCCCTGCGCAATGATTATCTGGACATTGATGAGGTTGTGACATTCCTGTTGGAAGAGAAACCAAAAATGACGCATGTCTGCCTAACAGGGCGCAATGCCAAACCTGAATTGATCGAGGCGGCAGATTTGGTTACCGAAATGGAATTGATCAAACATCCCTTCCGCGATGGCATTAAGGCGCAATTGGGCGTCGAATTTTAGGGGCGCCCGAAATGTCACGCGCCATCATGTTTCAGGGAACAGGATCCAACGTGGGGAAATCCATGTTGGTCGCAGGGATCGCGCGCGCGTTCAAAAACCGTGGCCTGCGCGTGGCCCCCTTTAAACCGCAAAACATGTCAAACAATGCGGCTGTGACGGTGGACGGTGGTGAAATCGGGCGTGCGCAGGCATTGCAAGCTTGGGCCGCGGGGTTGGAACCACATACGGATATGAACCCCGTTTTGTTGAAACCTGAAACCGAAACAGGATCACAAATTGTGGTTCAGGGTAAGCGGTTCGCAACCGTTGCTGCGCGCGGATATAGCGCCGTCAAACCAAAATTAATGGCGCCCGTTCTCGAAAGCTTTCATCGCCTGAAATCGCAATATGATTTGGTTCTTGTCGAAGGGGCGGGCAGCCCCGCCGAGGTGAACCTGCGCCAAGGGGATATTGCCAATATGGGGTTTGCACAGGCGGCAGATGTACCTGTGGTGCTGTGTGGCGATATCAATCGCGGCGGCGTGATCGCGCAAATCGTAGGCACGCAAAATGTGCTGGATGATGCAGATCGCAGCAAGATTTGCGCGTTTCTTATCAATATGTTTCGCGGCGATCCCAGCCTATTTGATGATGGCTATGACCTGATCAAAACAACCACGGGATGGCCTGGTTTGGGGGTGGTTCCGTGGTTTCCACATGCATGGAAACTGCCCGCAGAGGATGCCATGGACCTGCGCCACAGTGAAAAAGGATCTGCAAAAATTATTTGCCTGTGCCTGTCGCGCATGGCCAATTTTGATGATCTGGACCCCTTGGGCCAAGAACCAAACGTCGAGCTGATCATGCTACAGGCGGGTCAGGCGATCCCGGGCGCTGCGGATTTGGTGATCATCCCGGGCAGCAAATCAACACGCGGCGATTTGCAATTCCTGCGGGATCAAGGTTGGGACATAGATTTGCAGGCCCATGTGCGCCGTGGCGGATATGTTTTGGGCATTTGTGGCGGGTATCAAATTTTGGGCCGCACCATTGATGATCCTGAGGGGATCGAAGGGGTCGCAGGATCAGATCAGGGTTTGGGATTATTGCAAAGCGATACGGTGATGACCCCGAACAAGGTGCTAACCCAAGTGAACGCACACCACCGTGCCACCAATCTGGAGTTTCAGGGGTATGAAATTCATATCGGTCAAACCAAGGGTCCCGATTGCGCCCGCCCCTTTGCCACGATTGACGGACGCGCAGATGGGGCCACATCCGCAGACGGGCGCATCATTGGCAGTTATCTGCATGGCATGTTCAGCAATGACACCTTTCGCGCCGCGTTTTTGGCGCAACTGGGCATAAAATCCGAATTGGGCAACTATCGCCAAGATGTTGAAACCACATTGGATCAATTGGCCGCGCATTTGGAACAGCACGTGGATCTGGATGAAATCCTGCGCCTTGCACATTGATGTCTTCGTGTTCATACGACGCTGTAGAGGCACAACCTGCCTGACAAGAATTTCTCATAACTCCAATCCTCCTGTTTTGCCTCTGACAAAGCTTCGGTTTGAATAGACAGTCGTCATCAACCAATCTTATTCCAACTGATGAGATAAACTTACTTCAGTTATTGCCATTTTCCGTATTTCTTGTGCTAATCTACGGTTAAGCACACGCCCGTGGGCGGTTAACAGGGCTGAGGTGACGAAGCCCCCGCCCTTCGGGACGGGCGTGGGCTGGATCATACGCGATTAGTCTTCGCCACGGCTCAGACCGCGCATGATCTGAATGCACAAAATCTAAGTCCGATGCTATTGATTATGACGCGTGTTTCACTAGGCTATCGCCATTATACGGACATAGGATTTACGCGCCATGTGTGGACGGTTCATTTTAGGGGATAGCAATTGGGCGGCCTATCATGATGCGTTGTCGATTTTGCAAGGTGTTCTTGGAAACATCAGCCACAATATCAAACCCACGCAATCTGTCAGCATGGCCTATATGTACAATGACATCCTGCGGGCGGATGCGGCGCGGTGGTGGTTTGTGCCCCATTGGCATCGCGGCCCCGCCACGGATTGGAAGGCGACAACCTTTAACACCAAAATCGAAACCGCCCATGAAAAGCCCAGCTTTCGCACCGCATGGGAACGGGGCCGCTGTATCATCCCTGCCTCGGGATATTACGAATGGACGGGGGCAAAGGGACAAAAAACTCCGTGGTTCATCAGCCCCCAAACCAACCTGCCTGTTTTCTTTTTTGCAGGGCTTTACGCCCCCTTGGCCGAAGGCGGGATGAGCTGTTCCATCCTAACGCGCCCCGCCCTGCCCGAACTGGAACACCTACATCCCCGCATGCCCGTGATGTTGTCAGGGGATGAATTGATGCCATGGTTGCGTCATGGCGCAACGGATGACGATGTGCGCAATCACTTTGGCCTTTCGTGGTCAGGGCAGATGAACATGCACCCCGTGCGCCCCTTTGGCATTCGTGATGATGATCCCAGCCTGATCGAACAGGATGGGTTTGGGTTTTAGGACCTTCAGGGGTAAACGGCAATGTATCGGGGTCTGCCCCTAACAAATGTATATTCAAAACACTTTTGGATAGGGGAATTGAAATGAGAACAAAAAGTGAACATAATGTTTTTCATGCTGCTACGATTCTCTGATATTTTCCCGCTAAAACGCGGACGCGCGCATGAGGTGACGGGACCCAGTGCGCCTGTTTTTGCGGGAATTTCCGTTGGATTATCACGCATGCCTGCATTTTGGTTCGTCGAAGATTGGATGCACGAAACCCTTAATCCAATGGGGTTGATCCCCTATTGCGATCCACATCACATTTTAATTGGAAAGTGCCCCACGCCCACAGATGTTTTGGCCGCAACAGAAGAGGCGCTGCGCTCGGGCGTGGTGCCCTATGTCATCGCCGAGATTAGCAAACCCCTGACCCTAAAGGCAGGGCGGCGATTGCAATTGGCCGCAGGTCAGGGGCGCGCCACGGGGATTATGATTATCCCCCAGGGCATGGGCAGCAATGCGGCCCAAACCCGCTGGGACGCACGCCCCAAGTTTTCCACCCCAAACGATGCCTTAATGCAGTGGTCTTTGGTTAAAAACAAATCTGGCACCGTGGCCAGTTGGGATGTTCGCTGGAATGAAGAAACGCATCATATCTCTGTGGTTCCCAAGGCTGCATAGCGATCGCATTTTGCGACGTCAGCCAATGACAGGACCCTTTGCGGTGACCGCACATGCGCAGAACACCGACCGTCTGCTCTGCGTCAACCAAGAGGCGCAGAGCGCAGGGTTGGAACGTGGCATGTCCCTGTCTGATGCGCATGCGCTCTGCCCCAGTTTGCGCAGCGAACCCCATCACCCCCAAGCAGATCAATATTTCCTAAGCGGGCTAAGCCGTTGGGCACGGCGCTATTGCCCTTGGGTCGCCCAAGACGGTGGGGACGGGTTGTTAATGGACATCACAGGATCCGCACATTTATTTGGTGGGGAAGAGGCCATGTTAAATGATCTGGGCCATCGTTTGGGTCATGCCCGCCTGAACGCGCGATGGGGGGTTGCGGATACGCGGGGGGCGGCATGGGCATTGGCGCATTATCGCCCCGGCATTGCCGCGATGGGCGAGACAGAGCGTGCCTTAAATTCACTGCCTGTAGCCGCCCTGCGGATCGCCCCACAAGAGGATGTGACATTACAGCGTTTGGGGGTGAAAACCATTGGACAGTTAACCAAACTGCCCCGCGCCACCCTTGGGCAGCGCTTTGGCGCCTCGGTTCTTATGCGGTTGGATCAGGCATTGGGCACACATGGCGAAACCATTTCCCCCGAGGCAGAGGCCCCCGTCTATGCAACCCGCCTGACCTTTCCCGAACCCATTGGGTTGAGTTCGGATGTCATGGCCGCACTGGAACGATTGCTGCCTGCGCTCTGTGCAAAATTGCGCGATCACCAAATGGGTGCGCGCACCATGCTGTTGATTTGTCGTCGCGTGGATGGACAGGATCAGCAGGTTGAATTGCGCCTTGCGCGACCCTTGCGGGATGCTGCGCGTATTCAACCCCTGTTCGAACGTGGTGTTGGCACCATTGATGCGGGGTTCGGAATTGACCAACTGCGGCTGGTCGCAACCCAAGTGGAACATTTGGCCGTCGAACAAATCGCCCATCACGCCCCACAATCCCAAGATGGGTTACATGATCTGATCACGCGATTGGGAAATCGGATTGGGTTGGACAATATTCAGCGGTTTTTACCCGCAGATAGCCATATCCCCGAGCGCAGTTTTAAAATCGCCGCCGCCGCATGGAGCGAGCCAAGCGGCACATGGGTCAGCCCCGCGCCCCGCCCCATTCGCATCTTTCCCCCAGAGGGGATCGCCGCGACAGGCAATGCGCCCCCCAAACGATTTCGCTGGCGCCGTCAATCCTTGGCCACGGCGCGGGCAACAGGGCCCGAACGCATTGCACCTGAATGGTGGTTGATGGACGAAAATTGGCGCAGTGGGATGCGCGATTATTGGCGCATTGAAACACAACAAGGGCGCCGTTTGTGGATGTTTTACACCCCGCAAAACCCAGGGTGGTTCGTACATGGGGAATTTGCGTGATCTATAGCGAACTGTGTACAACCAGCAATTTCACATTTTTACGCGGGGCCTCCCACCCCGAGGAATTGGTCACACGTGCGGCCGATTTGGGATTGTCGGCCATTGCCATTACCGATCACAACAGCCTTGCAGGGGTTGTGCGGGCCTATGCCGCGTTAAAAGAGCTGCGGCGCAATATGGATGAAATCACCATCAGATCGACAAAACGTGTTGATCCCAGCAGCCGAGAGGAACTCCAAGGCCAAGACATCACCCTGCATGGGGATCACCTGCCCAAATTGATTATCGGGGCGCGCCTGATCCTAGAAGATAGTGATGTGGATTGGGTGGCCCTGCCCCGTGATCGCAAAGCCTATGAAGCGCTGTCACGGCTTTTGACGCTTGGAAAGCGGCGCAGTGAAAAAGGATCTTGTCAGCTTTATTACGCGGATGTTTTAGAGGGGGCACAGGGTATGATCCTGATCGCCCTGCCCCACACGCTTGAACAAGAGGCCAGCGCACATATCCGTCAGATGGCGCGCCGCTATCCTGGACATGTCTATTTGGGGGCCGCCCCCCGATATGACGGATCGGATCAGGAATATTTCAACGCCTGTCAAACCCTTGCCCATAGTACGGCCGCCCCCATGGTCGCGGTTGGCGATATCCTGATGCATCATGGATCGCGCCGCCAATTGGCCGATGTTCTGACCTGTATTCGCGAAGGATGCCGCATTGATAACATTGGCACACTGGCCCTGCCCAATAGCGAACGGCGCCTAAAATCCCCTGCCGATATGGCGCGCCTGTTTCGTCATCATCCTGCCGCCCTGCGCCGCACGCAGGAAATCGCGGACAAATGCGCGTTTTGTCTGTCGGAATTATCCTATGAATATCCCGATGAAATCACCGATGGCGAAGATGCCCAAAGCCGTTTGGAACGTCTAAGTGAGGCGGGGTTAAATTGGCGATATCCAAACGGTGTCACCGACCAAGTCCGCGCCCTTGCGATCAAGGAATTGGCATTGGTGAAACGATTGGGATTTGCGGCCTATTTCCTAACGGTACATGACATTGTGCAATTCGCAAAATCCCAAGGTATCCTCTGTCAGGGGCGCGGATCGGCGGCCAATTCCATTTTGTGCTATGCCTTGGGTGTGACGGATGTGGGGCCTGAAACGATCACCATGGTGTTTGAACGCTTTATGTCGGAATACCGCGGCGAACCCCCTGACATCGACGTTGATTTTGAACATGAACGCCGCGAAGAGGTGATCCAACATATCTATGAAAAATATGGACGCGAACGTGCCGGGCTGTGCGCCACAGTGGTGCATTTCAGAACCCGCGCCGCCATTCGTGAGGTGGGCAAGGTTATGGGCCTGTCCCAAGATGTCCTTAGCAACCTAAGCGGACAGATTTGGGGATCCTATAGCCGCGGTGAAATCGGAGAAGAGCGATTGCGCGCCGTGGGATTGGACCCAAGTGATCCGCGCCTGATGCAAACCCTGCGCCTGATTGGAGAATTGATCGGATTTCCCCGTCACCTAAGCCAGCATGTCGGCGGATTTATCATCACCAAAGGACGTTTGGATCATCTATGCCCCATTGAAAATGCGGCCATGGAGGATCGCACAATCATCGAATGGGATAAGGATGACATCGACACTCTTGGGATTTTAAAGGTGGATATTTTGTCATTGGGCATGCTGACTTGCATCCGCAAATCCTTTGATTTGATCACCCAGCATGAGGGCGAAACCCTAAGTATTGGCACCATCCCACAAGAGGATAAGGACACCTATGACATGCTGTGTCGCGCCGATGCGATTGGGGTGTTTCAGGTGGAAAGCCGCGCACAGATGAATTTCTTGCCCCGCATGAAACCGCAAACCTTTTATGATCTGGTGATCGAGGTTGCGATTGTGCGCCCCGGTCCCATTCAGGGGGGCATGGTGCACCCCTATATCAATCGCCGCCAAGGCAAAGAGGCGATTGAATATCCATCAGGTGCCCTGCAAGAAGTGCTTGGCAAAACATTTGGCGTGCCCCTATTTCAGGAGCAAGCCATGCAAATCGCGGTGGTTGGCGCAGGCTTTAGCCCAGAAGAGGCAGACCACCTGCGCAGGTCGCTGGCCACGTTCCGAAAAATGGGTACCATCGGAACCTTTCGCGATCGTTTTGTGCGCGGCATGTTGGAACGCGGATATGAGGAAGATTTTGCGGTCCGCTGTTTTTCACAGATCGAAGGGTTTGGGGAATATGGTTTCCCCGAAAGCCATGCCGCGGCCTTTGCCATGCTGGCCTATGTTTCGGCCTGGTTAAAACGGCATCACCCTGCGGTCTTTGCCTGTGCGCTTTTGAATTCACAGCCGATGGGATTTTATGCGCCCGCGCAAATCGTGCGGGATGCACGTGAACACGGCATCGAAATTCGCCCCATTTGCGTCAACAATTCCAACTGGGACAACCATCTGGAACGGCGTAGCGATGGGCGTTTGGCTCTGCGCTTGGGGTTTCGACAAATCAAAGGGATGAAGCAAGAGGACGCAGAATGGATCAGCGCCTGTCGCGGCAATGGGTATTATGACATCCCCAGCCTATGGTTGCGTGCGGGCCTTGCGCCCGCGGCCTTGGAACGTTTGGCCGAGGCAGATGCCTTTGGCGGTATGGGGCTTAATCGGCGCGATGCCTTATGGCGGATCAAATCCATCCGTGCGGACAAACCGCTTCCCCTGCTCAGTGATCCAATGGATGGCGAGGCGATCTATGAACCAGGTGTTGATCTGCCCACTATGAATTTGGGCGAAGAGGTGGTTGAGGATTACGTGTCCATCCGCATGTCCCTGCGCGCCCATCCTGTTGAATTACTGCGTCCCCTGCTCATAGGATTAACGCCACATGCGGAATTGACCCATATTCCATTGGGGCCTGTGGATGTCTGTGGTTTGGTGATCACACGCCAACGCCCAGGCACAGCATCAGGGGTGATTTTCCTAACGCTTGAGGATGAAACAGGGGTCAGCAATGTGGTTGTCTGGCCCAAGGTTTATGAACAATTTCGCACCGCGGTGATTGGCGGGCGTTTGTTGCGTGTGCGCGGGTATTTACAGCGCGAAGGCATCGTTGTGCATGTCATCGCCCAAGAGGTTCAGGACCTATCGCCCAAATTGGCCGAACTAGGCCACCCGCGCGATGATGCCATCGGGATTACCGACCCCAAAACGGATGAGGCCCCGCGCCCCGCCACGCCAAAGCCACGCAATGCATGGCACCCAAGGGATCAGGCGAAAAAGCTATTTCCAAGTCGAGATTTTCATTAACTAAAATGCGAAAATCTTCATATAAAATAACATTTTACCTCATCCAAACCTTAGCACACTGCGTATATCGATCATATGCTAACATTGAGGAGTTTCAAGCATGGAAGAAGCACTGGTTGCCCTGTCAATTCTTGGCTTTATTGTCGTTGCATGTATCTGGGTTGTGATGAGTGAAATTAAATAAAACTCAACAACCCTCATCCAATTCTGGCACCGGCCCAACTGGACGCGTCACCCCATCAAAACGCGAGGCAGGCGCGGGATAGGTCACGGGGCCATTTGGCGTTTCAACACTGATGCGGCGCAATTCAGGGTGGGCGGATAATCCTGCCATGTCGTTTAAAAGGGCAAAGGCCACATCGGCCTTTGTCAAATCCGCCAAGGCCTGATCCGAACTGCGTTGCAAAAAGGCCTCTGCCACAATTTTGTCGGTCACATCGCGATGTTCAACACGGTTCACATTGCTGGCAAACCGTGGATCGTGGGACAAACTGACATCGCCCAAGAAGCGTTCACATAATTTGGACCATTCCCGATCACTTTGAATGGAAATCAAAATCTGTTTGCCGTCTTTTGTTTCAAACACCCCATAAGGCGCGATTGAAGGATGGGCCAATCCAACCCGTTTTGGCGTGCGCCCCCCTTCGTGATTTAACAGGGGCACAGTCAACCAATCGGCCATCACATCAAACATCGACACCGTGATCGCCATTCCCTGCCCCGTGATACCACGCGCAATCAGTGCCTCTAGAATGGCAGAATGCGCGGTTACGCCCGTTGCGATATCCACCACCGATACCCCAACGCGCGATGGTTCGTCAGGCCCGCCTGTGATCGAACACAGCCCGCTTTCGGCCTGAATCAACAGGTCATAGGCTTTGCGCGAAGCCATGTCACCGTCAGGATCAAACCCCGTGATCGAACAGGTGATCAAACGCGGGTTTTCGCGGCGCAAATCCTCAAGCGAAAACCCCAAACGTTCCAACGCCCGATGGCGTAGATTTTGAACAACAACATCCGCATCAGACATCAAATCGCGCAACCGTTCGCGCCCTGCGTCCGATGTTAAATCTAGCGCAACAGAAGTTTTGCCGCGGTTCAACCAGACAAAATAACTGGATTGCCCAGCTGCCACATCGTCATATCCACGGGCAAAATCGCCCTCGGGCCGTTCAATTTTTATGACCTCGGCACCCGCATCCGCCAATCGACAGGTGGCAAAGGGGGCGGCAACCGCCTGTTCAATGGCGACAACCTTTAGACCCGTCAAAGGTTTCAGCGCAGACATTAAAAGGACCTCGGCATGCCCAAAACATGTTCGGCCACATAGGACAGGATCAAGTTCGTCGAAATGGGCGCGACCTGATACAGGCGCGTTTCGCGGAATTTACGTTCCACATCATATTCGGAGGCAAATCCAAATCCACCGTGGAATTGGATGCAGGCATTCGCGGCCTCCCAACTTGCCTTGGCGGCCAGATATTTGGCCATATTCGCCTCGGCCCCACAGGGTGCGCCCGCGTCAAACAAATCACAGGCCTTGTAGCGCATCAAATTTGCGGCCTCGATCTCAATATAGGCTTCGGCAATCGGGAACTGCACCCCCTGATTTTGACCGATGGGACGGCCGAACACTTCGCGTTCGCTGACGTATTTGGTGACCGTGTCGGTAAACCAATACCCATCCCCAATGCATTCCGCCGCAATCAAAACACGTTCCGCGTTGAGACCCGTCAGAATATATTTAAACCCCTGCCCCTCTTCTCCGATTAAGTTTTCGGCAGGGATTTCCAGATTGTCGAAAAACAACTCGTTCGTTTCGTGATTGACCATGTTTTCAATGGGGCGCAGTTCCATCCCCGTTTTCAGCGCCTCTTTGATATCGACCAAGAAAATCGACATGCCTTCGGATTTCTTTTTGACCTGATCCAGCGGTGTGGTGCGCGCCAACAGGATCATGTAGTCGGAATGGCGTACACGACTGATCCAGACCTTTTGCCCGTTGATCACATAACGATCACCTTTGCGAATGGCCGTGGTTTTTATCTTGGTTGTATCAGTTCCCGTTGTGGGTTCCGTCACCCCCATGGATTGAAGTCGAATTTCACCTGCCGCAATTTTTGGCAATAGGTCGTTTTTCTGCGCCTCACTCCCGTGATGCAGCAGCGTGTTCATGTTATACATCTGACCATGACAGGCGCCCGAATTGCCGCCAGCACGATTGATCTCTTCCATGATCACTGAGGCCTCGGCCAACCCAAGGCCCGACCCCCCATATTCTTCGGGGATAAGGGCGGCCATCCATCCCTCGCGCGTCAATACCTCAACAAATGCATCGGGGTATCCACGATCCCGATCAATGTTGCGATGATACTCTGCGGGAAATTGTGCGCATAACGCGCGAATGCCGTCCCGAATATCGTCAAAGCGATCCATTTTGCCCCCTGAAATATCAGCAACATTCGAAACTTAGCGCAGGAATTTCAACATGCAATCAGAAACGCTACATTCCGCGCCAAGGTTCGGGATCTAGCGCCAAAACGCGGCGGATGCGGTCGGGGTCGGGATGGGCCTCGACGCAGTCTGACAAGCGCTTATGCACAACCGCCTGCATGGCATCAATTGACGCCTGCATAAAGCGGTGTGCCATTTCGGCGGGATCAGCATGGTTCGCGGTTTGGGCGCGCATGCTTTGCCATTTCACCAAGGCATCCGCCTCAATCCCCTCTTCAAGCAGCATCTGTTCAAATGCATCTGCACTGGGACCTTGGGCCATGCGCGTGGCCAACATCCGTTTGTGGATGCCATTTGCGCCCTCGTAGATCGCCGTGATGCGTGCGTCGCGATAGGTTTGTTCGATCCGATATTCGCGCAGAAACCCGTAGCCACCTAATACCTGAATGCCCAATTCCGCAGATCGCATGCCTGCCTCGGTGCAGAAAACTTTGATCAACGGGGTTAGGAATTCAACCAATGCGCCCTGATCCCCCAGTTCCATCGCAACAAAGGCCATGTGTGTCATTGCCCGCCCAAAAAGGGCGTAGCGGTCGATTACATCCAAAATACGACGCACATCCGCGTGCTGACCCAACCGCGCGGACGATCCATCAGACAGGCGGCCCTGAACGCGATCCACCGCATAGGTCGCGGCGATTTGATACGCGCGTGCGGCATGCGCCACCCCTTGCAGGGCCACATCCCCACGTGCGTGGTTCATCATAGTGAACATGGCAGCCAATCCGCGCCCCTCTTCTCCGATCAGCTCGGCTTCAGCGCCATCAAATAACATCTGACAAGTGGGCGAGGCATGAAGCCCCATTTTCTCTTCAATCCGCGTGACCTTGACCGCATTTCGGGTGCCATCTGTTTTGGTTGACGGACACAGGAAGAGAGACAGCCCCTTGACCCCATTGTCCGAGGTACGCGCCAAAACCAAATGCAGGATTTCATCACTGATATCCTGATCCCCGCCCGAGATGAAAATCTTTTCCCCCGAAATTTGCCATTGCGCCCCGTCTGGAACAGCCCGACAGGTGATCCGCGACAAATCCGATCCTGCGGAGGGTTCGGTTAAACACATGGTCGCAATCGTTTCGCCAGAGGCAAGAGATGGCAAAAAGCGATCCTTTTGTGCGTCGGTTCCAAAATTCAACAGGGTGCGGATGGCGCCCGGTACCAACCCTGTCACCATTTGCATGCTGTGATTGGCGCCCGAAAAAATTTCTGATGTCATGGCCAGAATGAGCGCATCCTGCGCCTGCCCGCCGAATTCCCCGGGCGCGGTAAGGCCCGGCCATCCTTGGTCGCAATAGGCGGTATACATCTCTTTACAGCCACTTGGCAATCGGACGCGCCCGTTTTCCAATCGGCACCCCTCTTGATCGCCAATTTCATCAATGGGGGCAATTTCGCCCTCGGCAAAAGCCGCGAAATGTTTGCCGATTTCGGCGGCAAAATCGTGATCCCACGCCGCGATTAATGGCGCACGCGCCACGTGGTGTAGTGAAAACAGGATATCATCCAGCGGTGCAACAAAGGGTGTCATGGTGATTTACGCAAGCCCCAACAAACGCACGGCATTGCCCTTGATGATATCGGGGCGCAATTCATCCTTGATCGCAATTTTTTCAAAATCGGACAGCCAGCGTTCGGGCGTAATCATGGGCCAGTCAGAGCCGAACAACACCTTTTTGCGCAGGATCGAATTGCAATATTTGACCAAAATGTCTGGAAAATATTTTGGCGACCAGCCTGACAAATCAATATAAACATTTGGTTTATGCTGCGCCACGGCCAGCGCCTCTTCCTGCCAAGGGAATGAGGGGTGCGCAAGGATGATCTTCATCTCAGGAAAATCAACCGCGACATCATCCATATACATCGGATTTGAATATTTCAGGCGCATCCCATTTCCGCCGGGCATCCCAGATCCAACACCTGTTTGACCCGTATGGAACAGGGCGATACCCCCCTCTTCTGCAATCGCCTCATAAAGGCCATAGGCCATGCGATCATTGGGATAAAACCCCTGCATCGTTGGGTGAAACTTGAACCCTTTGATACCAAAATCACGGATTAGGCGGCGCGCCTCGCGTTGGCCCATTTTGCCCTTATGCGGATCGATTGAGGCAAAGGGGATCAGAACGTCGTCATTTTCCGCTGCGATTTCAGCGACCTCTTCGTTTGCATAACGGCGGTATCCCGTTTCACGTTCTGCATCGACCGGAAAGATCACCGCAGCAATATTTTGTTCGCGGTAATGCTGCGCCGTTTCTGGAACCGTGGGGGGATGTTTCCAAGGGGCGCGAAAATACTGTGCCATAGTCGCCTGTAAATCATCATACCCATCATCTGTGTGGCATCCACAGGGTTCTTCGGCGTGCGTGTGGATATCAATCGCGCGAATGTTTTCCAGATCAATCATATCCTAATCCTTTGGAACGATCACAGCGTCATGTGATCCGTTATAGAGGTGATCAAGGATTGCAGAGCGGCGCTGCAAAACCTTGCGGAAATTTAAATTGCCCTTGGCGGTGATCTCAGCATCAACCAAGGATGCAGGTTCGGCAAAAAGGGCCGCGCGTGCGATCCGTGTAGAAGACGATGCATTTGCTTCGTTCCACGCCGCCAACCGATCCCGAAGCGCGGTCAAAAGAGATGGATCAGATAACATGCCATCCACATCATCCAAGGCATGTCCTGCCGTTTCAATCGCCTCTTTATTCGGGAAGATCAGAACACCGATGTCAGATTTATCTTGACCCGTCATCACCAGATCCGCCGCAAGGGGCGCAAAGTGACTCAAGAGTGACATGCGCAGCGCAGTGGCACGCACCCATGTCCCCGTTAGCAGTTTAAAGTCCTCTGATATACGACCATCAAACCGCATGCCTGCGTTCACGTTATCGGGATCCACGAACACCATCGCATCGCCCGTGATAAAGTAGCCTTCGCCGTCAAATGCCTCTGCGGTTTTTTGTGGATCGTTGTAATACCCTGGCATGATGTTTGGCCCCTTGGCGCGCACTTCATAGCGGCCGTCTTGCTCTGGAACCAATTTCAACGTCACCCCCGACATCGGCACGCCAATCACACCCGACCGATCGGTCGGTTCTTGCTGGATCATCGTGGCAGGCGCGGTTTCCGTCAGTCCCCATGAAGACGTCATCAAGGGCACTTCGCCTTTCACATCAAGGGCCATGTGTTCCAAGCCTTGCCAAATATCCTGCGGAAGCGAGGCGCCTGCATAAAAGATCATATCCAAATCCTGAAAAAATCTTTGGCGCAAATCTTGATCTGATTTCAGGGCTTGCAGCAGCATTCCAAAGCCAACGGGCACGTTAAAAACCAAGCTGCCTGTAACCATTTTCAAATTTTCGACCGTGCGATCAAACAATCCCTTTAGCGGTTTGCCATCATCAATGTAAAAGCTGCCACCATTGGCCAGCATCATGTTGAAATTATGCGATCCGCCAAAGACGTGATTCCATGGCAACCAATCCACAACGCTGGGTGGACGTTCGGTCAAAAACGGCAATGAATCGGCAATTTGGGTTTGGTTCACGCACATCATGCGCTGTGTGGTCATCACCCCTTTGGGGGCCGAGGTTGATCCGCTGGTCATCAAAATTTTGACGACACTATCGGGGGTTACTTGACCCCGTGCCGCATCAATATCCACGCCGCTGTCCCCTTGCAGCAGGGTGTCCATGCCTGTGACACCCGATTGTGATCCCACATCGCTAGCAACGATTTCCACGCCAGCAAGCGCATCAATCGTGATCGCATGGGCAAATTTGTCCGCATCCACCACATAGGCCATGCTTGGTTTCACCAATGAAATTGCATGTTCCAAACGTTCACGCGCCGCGGGGATCAGGGCGTATTGTTCCGCAATAGGCGCAGTGGGCACCCCCACATAATGCGCGGCAAGAGTCAGCACCCCATGATCCACACCATTTCCCGACATGATCAGGATTGGGGTATCAGGCCCCATACCACGCGCAAGCAAAGACGCCGCAATTGCACGCACCTTTTGCAGGGTGGATTGATAGGTTTCTTCGCGCCAACCCGCACCGCTGCGTTCTGCCAAAAATATGCGCTCGGGCGCCTCCACAGACCACCGATGCAGCCAATCAGCCGAGGTATCAACAACATCGCCCATCTCGGCATTGGAGCGCAACAACAGGGTCTCATCACTGCGCTGTTCGCTTGAAACATCATGGGGTTTAAAGTTTGAAGTACGCTTCATCACGCCTGTCCCCTTTTTGCGGATTCGATTAGTTTCAATGTTGCAATCATCTGTTCCAATTGCTCGGGCGCGATCCCCGATAACAACTCTGCCTCATGCTGTGTGACAGCATCGAGTGTTTCACGATAAAGTGCGCGACCTGCCTCTGTTGGATGAAGCGCATAGCTGCGGCGATCCGTTGGCACGCGCTCTCGTGTAATCAATTCGCGCTCTTCCAGTTCATCAATGATAACAACCAAATTGGGGCGTTCGATATCCATAATTTGGGACAGACGCGATTGGTTCAAACCAGGGTTATCAACAATCAAAACCAGGGCCGAATAGGTCAACATACGAAGATCAAAGGGACGCAATGTTTCGATCAGATCAGATTGGATCACGTTAAAAGATCGCTTCATGTGATAGCCGACAAAGGTGCGCAGTGTTTCATCATTGATCTTGGTCATGGAACCTCCCAGTGCGCTGCCTATCGAAACTTTGGTGCACGTTTTTCCAAAAATGCGCGCAAGCCCTCTTGGGCGTCCGGTGTTGTTTGCGACATTGATGCGGCCAAGGCTTCCGCGAACAAACCATCATCCCGTCCCATATCATTGATCCGAGGGATCGCCTGCAACATCAACATATTGGCAAATTGTGCATTGCGCGAAATTTTACCCGCAAGTGTTTGGGCAAGCGACATGGCCTCACCCTCACCAACTGAATAATGCGCTAGGCCTAGGGTCAGGCCTTCATCCGCCGAATATTTGCGTCCGGTTAGCATCATTTCTGTCATGCGATCTGGACCAATGATCCGCCCTACGCGGGCCGTTGCACCACCACCCACAAAAATACCACGGCGGCCTTCAGGCAATTGAAAAATGGTTGACGGTTCAGCAATCCGCACATGCGTTGCGGCTGCCAACTCCATGCCGCCTCCGATCACGGCACCAAACATGGCAGACACAACAGCCAACCCACCAAATTGAATTTTCTCCATCACAGAATGCCAGTGACGGGAATGATAAAAATTCTCCTCAGGTTCACGATGCACATGTTCTGACAAATCCAAACCTGAGCAGTAATGCCCCGCCGTCCCTGTTAGAATTGCCACCTTCACGCCGCCCGGCGGAGCTGAAAAAAATGACTCTAGCGCATGCAACAGTTCTTCGCACATAGCGTTGCGCTTTTCCGGCCTGTTCATTACCAATGTGGCGATTGCACCTTCAACTGAGATTTGTAGAATGTCTTGTCCCAAAGGGTGCGCTCCTGATGCGTTGTCTGAATTCTTCTTAATTTATGTTATAATGCATAACAATATTATGAATGAAAGAATTTTATTCATGACGACCAAAAATGTACCGAATTCGAAAGAAAAGATGGGATGCAATGTCATCTAAGCGGCTTTATTTAAGGCGACCCCAATATTGCCCACGACGCGGCCCGATGTGATACGACTTTTGTGATTTAGTCCATATTAGACAAGCGGCGAAACGATCCTGCAATCTCTATCAGATGATGCATTGAAGCAGGACAAGATCCTAATAGCCTGCTTGATCTGCGAACGGTTTTCCTACAGGGGTTCAACAAAACTAAATGGAGATTGCTTCCCCCTGCCCTACGACCAGCCAAGGAGAAATGCAGCCTAGCAGACCGTGAAAAGTGTTCTGCGTGGATGGGACGGAAATCCTAACATCTATGACCTAAGCGGCTTTGTTCGCTGCCAACGTGCGCTGATCCTAGCGCATCTGGATGAATACGTTTCATAAATCCTACCCTTTTCACCGATTGATGTGTTATTCTCCCATCTCAATTCCGTTTAGAGCGGCTAAATAAGGGAATGGGGTATGAATTTTGATCTTGCGGGCAAGCGTGTTTTAGTCAGCGCAGGCGGCTCTGGCATCGGACGCACGATTGTCAAAGGATTCGTGGCACAAGGCGCGCGGGTGGTCACATGTGACATCAATTCTGACTTTGTAGACGACCTAAAAACAGCAATGCCAAATGTCATGGCAGAAGTCGTGGATGTGGGTGATGAAACGGCGGTACATGACTTTTGTAGCGCCGCCATTGATCACCTAGGTGGGCTGGATTGTTTGATTAATAATGCAGGCATCGCAGGTCCTACCCTCCCATTAGAAGAGATTGACGCAACAGATTGGAATGCCTGTTTAAACGTCTGCTTGAACAGTCAATTTTATTTTTCCAAGGCGTGCATCCCATCCTTGCGTGAAAGTGGGGATGCATCAATTACCAACCTTTCCTCTGCCGCGGGGAAACATGGTTTTGCCTATCGCACACCCTATGCGGCCGCAAAATGGGGGGTGATAGGTCTGACGAAATCGCTGGCCATTGAACTTGGCGCTGACAAAATTCGTGTGAACGCAATTTTGCCTGGGCTGGTCGCGGGAGATCGGCAGCGCAATGTTTTGTCCGCGAAGGCTCAGAGATTAGGCAAATCCTATGATGAGGTCGAGCAGGATGCGTTTTCCTATACTTCGATCAAGGATTACGTCACCGCTCAGGATATCGCAGATCAAATTATGTATCTCGCTTCGCCATCAGGACGCCGCATATCTGGTCAAGCAATTGCCGTGGATGGTGATACGAAAATGTTGGCCTGAATTCTGATCAGGCTGCACGTTTATTATACTTAGGGGACGCAACAATGCCACCGTCAAACAGTTGCGCAATTTGCCGTTCAGTTATCCCCACTACATCGCCTAGGATTTCTTCGGTATGTTCCCCCAACTGCGGCGCTTTCACCGCATTTGGTGTTTCACACGCATCAAACGTCATAGGCGATTTTGGGACCAAGTAAGACCCACTGGCTCCCTGTTGTGTTTCAACGAACATTGGGTTGTCAGGACTTAAATCCGCATCCTCAGCCAAGGCACGTTTGGTTGTTCGAAATTCTGACCACGTTAGACCCGCTGCATCAAACAGGGGCGCAATTTCAGAAAGACTCCGCTCGTGGAACCATGGGGAGAGAAGAGCGGTTATTTGATGACGCAGCGCCCAGCGTGCGCCTTCATCATTCAGATCTGTGTTGTTTTCATGTGCCAAACGCTGCATCAACTCAGCACTGTCGGTAGCCTTCACAATCCCGCGCCACTGACGTTCAGTAAGTCCTATGATCATGACGCGACGCCCGTCCGCACACAGAAAATCTTGTCCATATGCCCCATAAAGCGCATTTCCCGATTTTCTGCGTTCTTGCGCATTCAGGGTTGCATCTGCGATCATCCCGAGGTGACCGATCACAGCGGACGCCACATCCTTCAGATTCAGATCAACCGCCTGCCCTGATCCATGGCGCAGGCGATGACGCTCTGCCGCAAGGAGCGCCGAAACACACATGTTGCCTGCAATCAAGTCCCACGCGGGCAGGGCATTTGCCGTTGGATCGCTTGACCCCTCTTGCCCTGTGATATCAGGTATGCCAAGGGCGGGGTTTACCGTGTAATCGACTTGCGGGCGGCCATGTCTGTCTCCACTTAGCGTCACAGACACCAGATCAGGACGGTGCTGTGATAGCGTTTCGTGATCCATCCAACCGCGCACGCGCAGGTTTGTTAAGAACAGGCCCGCGTCCTCGCCAGGTGCGGTAATGATCTGCGTGATTAATTCTTTCCCACGCGGGTCTTTCATATCGATCGCAATCGATTTTTTGCCCTTGTTCATGCCGTCCCAAAAGAGGCTTTGTCCGTTGGGTGCGAGTGGCCAGCGTCCAGCATCCAAACCGCCCTGAAGGCGATCAAAACGGATCACCTCTGCGCCCATTTGCGCCAATGTCATGCCCGCAAGCGGCACTGCAACAAATGCTGACCCTTCGACAACGCGCATTCCATTTAAAATCCCGCTCATACTGTTGTCTCCCAAATCGCATTTGCCTGCATGCATTGATGTCCCGAAGAAGCCGTAAAAAGGCGCATGGTTGAGACATCATCATTTACACCCAGAATTGAAAAATCCTCGCCTGCGAAGGCAGGGTGTACGCCGCGGAAATCAAAATACTGCGGCATAGCCCCGCGGTGCTCCACAGCCGCCTGCATCAACAGCGTCGCCTGTAGCGGACCATGCACAACCAAACCTGGATAGCTTTCTTCATTTCGCGCATACTCCGCGTCGTAGTGGATGCGATGCGCGTTAAAGGTCACCGCGGAATAGCGGAACAACAGCGGACTGGTCACATCCATTTCAATTTGAAAATCTGAAGTACTAGGAGTGGGTCGTTTTTTCGGGGGCGAATATGTTTTTGGGATTTCAAGATAGGCGATATCCTGACGTTCGGTGATCGCAACTCCTTGGGGCCCCAAAATAATGTGATCTATCGTCACCAATGCCATGGGCCCAGCGCCCGTTTCTTTTTCCACCACCTCACGAATGGTGGATGTACGTGTCATCACATCTCCAACGCGAAGGGGTGCGTGAAATTCCAACGCACCGCCCGCCCACATACGGCGTGGCAGTTTAATTGGGGGTAGAAAATCGCCACCTTTGGCATGCCCATCCGTTTTCAAATCACGGGTCATGGCATCAGGGCCAAACGCACACCAATGCCACAGCCCGGGCATTGGATCCCCCATCTGTGGCGCATCGCTGCCGACCAATCCCACGGTCGCGTGGATCATTTTGGCGCGCTCTGCCGTAATACAGTCGCGCTCTGTTTTAGTTTTCCCTGCCCAGACTGATAAGTTCATTCGATCCATGGGGTACCCTCGCTGCGTATGTTTCAAAAATAGCACGAGAAAAATATTTTTCCAATAAATTCAATTACTTATATGAATACAATCGTATACACTCAATAATGCTGCGATTGCAAAGACACACATTCGCGCTGAATTCATTCATCTTTTCCCTGCTTCATGCTGCAACTGCATAGGATATGGGCAAGGTGTCGCATCCCCCTATTTCCATCCAAATTTCACAGTGTTTTTCGCTTATTTCGCAAAAATACTTGAATAATCTTGTGCCATGGTCACTCTGTCCAAAAACACAGATCACCTTGGGGATGGATATGACAAAAATCGGAATTGGCGTTGTTGGCGGTGGCTATATGGGCAAGGCGCACAGCGTTGCCATGGCCGCGGTTGGTGCCGTATTTGACACAAAACTACGGCCTGTTTTACAGACAATCGCAGCCTCCTCTGCGCAAAGCGCAGAACGCTATCGCGCCAGTTATGGATACGAACGCGCTGCGCGGGATTGGCATGATCTGGTGCATGACCCCAAGGTTGAGGCTGTTGTCATCGCCTCACCCCAAGACACGCATGAAGCCATCGCGCGTGAGGCGATCGCATTGGGCAAACCTGTGCTGTGCGAAAAACCCATCGCCGACACACTCGAAGGTGCGCGCAAAATGGTGGAATTGGCCGAGGGTGCAAATGTGCCCAACATGGTCGGCTTTAACTATATCCGCACGCCTGCATCCCGCTTTGCCCATGATCTAATCCAAGCAGGAGAGATTGGCGATATCACATGGTTTCGCTGTGAACATACCGAGGATTTTTTATCCGACCCCAATTTGCCCAAAAATTGGCGGTGCGAGGGTATGGCCACGGGCAACATGGGGGATTTGGCCCCCCACCCCGTCAATGCCGCCCTGCGCCTGATGGGTCCAATTGAACGTGTAATGGCAGAAGTTGAAACAGTTCACAAAACCCGACCAGGTGGTCAGGTGACCAATGACGATCATGCCCAAATTATGTGCCGGTTTGAGAATGGCGTAATGGGGCACATTTATTCCAGTCGCGTCGCGACAGGGCGCAAAATGGGATATGCCTATGAAATTTATGGCACCAAAGGTTCCATTCGATTTGATCAAGAGGATCAAAACGCAATCTGGCTCTATCGCACCGAAGGACCAGAGGCCGAGCGTGGGTTTCGCAAGATCCTAACAGGTCCCAAACATCCAGATTATTTGCCATTTTGCCAGGGTCCGGGTCATGGAACCGGATATCAGGATATGATCATTATTGAGGCCAAAGATTTCCTTGAGGCCATTGAAACAGGGGAAGCACGTTTTCCCACATTTCGCGATGGATTGGCCGTGGCCGAGGTGATTGACGCCGCCATTCGATCCTCGAACACAGGGACATGGGTGGACTTGCCCGATGTATTGGGGGGAGCCTCATGATCGCAATCGAAACAGCCCAGGACTTTTTAAAGGACAACTTCGCCCAATGGGTTTTAGACATGGGCATCGAAGTGACCGAGATGTCTGATGATGGCGCCACATTGGAAATACCCATCACCCCGCATATTGAACGAGTTGGTGGGATCGTGTGCGGTCAGGCGCTCAGCTCGCTTGCAGATACCGCCATGGTGTTTGCCTGCTTTTCGGCGTTGGGCGGGTTCAAACCTGTGGCGACCACCAATCTTGAAACACGCTTCCTAAGTGGTGCAAAAGGCGAACGGATCACATGCGCGGCCCGCGTGATCAAACAAGGTCGCTCTTTGATATTTTGCGAAGCGACCCTAACGGCCATGCCCAGCGTGCGTGCAGTCGCCAGCGCGTCGGCCACATTTTTTGTACCGGACTAGGCCTTTGCGATAAAATCTGCAGCGTTCATCGCGTGATAGGTCACGCGGTCAATGTTCAAATCAATTGGGGATGGGTCAACCACGTCAATTTCAGCCCCCGTCATAATCGCAGCGCGTAGGGCAATGTTCGTGATATTCACGCTAAAGGATGTGCCCATGAAGACGAACCGCCTGGCCGTTGACATCCAATCTTCCGCCTCGCTAATACGATAAAGATCAGTGTAATATTCATCAAACAGCAAAACAAAAGGTTTTAAGGAATGTCCCATTTCAGGGATTAATGAGGTTTTCGAAATACGGAATGCATCAAGCAGGGCCGATTTCACCGCCTGATCATCTTCCAAATCAGGGCAGGCATCAACTACCTGTTCCCAAGGCGCATCAAGCAAGGGCACCAATTCCCCCTGCTGATGCAACATGGTGACCCGATCCAATCGTCCGTGAATTGCGATGTAATCGGGATTGTCCGCCTTGCTGTCCAATCCATCAATGTTCTGGGTGATCAAGCGTTTATCGGACAGCCAATGATGCACGTCATTTGGCATTACGTTTCGATAGGCTGCAAAACGACGAAAATACCACAACAGAAATTCGTCCGGAGCGTTCAAATACATCTCGCGCGTTGCCATTTCTTGGGGTGTGTAATTGACGCTACCCACCGTCCAAAATCCATCCTGCCCGCGAAATGTTGGAATGCCGCTTTCGGAGCTGACGCCTGCGCCTGTGATGTAAATTGTGCTCATCCCTGTGGCTCTTTCATTGCTGTTTCAGTGTGTGATTTTATCAAACTAAATTGACCTATCTAAAATCAAGTGTAACGTGAACGCCAACCGCACAGTCGCACAGGGGACCAATATGAATATCTTGCCAGTCATCTCAAATTTCAAAGATCAGATGGAAGTGATCTATAAAGATTTCCACCAACATCCTGAAATCGGATTTGAAGAGGTGCGCACAAGCCAGATTGTTGCCCAATACCTGCAGGATTTTGGCGTGGATGAGGTGCATACGGAAATCGGTGTGACGGGTGTCGTTGGCGTCATTCGGGGAAAGCACGCAGGAAATCGCCGTGTGGGGTTGCGTGCGGATATGGATGCCCTACCCATTCATGAGGAAACGGACCTGCCTTATAAATCGCAAACGGATGGCAAAATGCACGCTTGTGGTCATGATGCCCATACGACAATGCTGCTAGGTGCGGCGAAACATTTGGCCGAAACGCGCAATTTTCAGGGCGAGGTGATCGTGATTTTCCAACCCGCAGAAGAGGGTTTGGGCGGCGCAAAAGCGATGATCGAAGATGGGCTATTTGATCGCTTCCCATGTGACGAAGTTTACGGGATGCACAATTCGCCCAGCGGAAAACCAGGCACCTTTGAGATTTGCCGTGGGGCAGCGATGGCAGGGGCCGCGTTTTTTGATATTCATGTCACAGGGAAAGGCGCGCATGCGGCCATGCCCCAAAATTCCAAGGATGCCATTCAAATCACAAATTCACTGATCACCGATTTGAATGCTATCGTCAGCCGAAATGTTCCCCCATTGGACACCTGCGTGCTCTCAATCACACAGGTGCATGCAGGATCCGCCTATAACGTCATTCCGCAAACGGCGCATCTGTGCGGGACAATCCGATATTTCAAGGATGATATCTTCGATCTGGTGTGTGATCGCATGCAGGCCATCTGCAAGGGTGTTGGAACGGCCTATGACGCCGAGGTAACATTGGACATCCGCCATGCCTTTACCGTTTTGGAAAATGATCACGACCTTAGCTCGGCCTATTTAGATGCGGCTGCCGACATTGTGGGCGCCGATCATGTATCAGATAAAATTCAGCCCGCCACAGGGTCCGAGGATTTTGCCGATATGCTGAAATCCATTCCAGGTGCGTATTGTCGTGTAGGTCATGTTGGGACAGTTGGTCTGCACAATCCGTCCTTCAACTTGGGGCTTGAGGTCTTGCCCGTCGGCGCATCCATCATGGCGCGGGTTGCGGAAAAACGGCTGATCCCGAACGCCGTGTGATTTTGTCCATTCTCGCGGCCTCACTCCCCCTGTTGTTGTTCATATTTGCGGGGCTGTTTTCGCCCGGGCCAAATGTTGTGATGCTTACAACATCGGGGGCACGGTTCGGGTTTCGGGCAACGCTACCGCACCTACTGGGGGTGCCGATTGGAACGGGTCTGCTGGCCGTGGCCAGTGTTTTGGGGGTGCAAAGCATTTTGTTTGCGCTGCCCGCGATCGAATTCACAATCAAACTGATTTCTGCGCTTTGGATCCTGTGGCTGTCTTGGAAACTGATCAACGCATCCCGTGCCAAGGCACAAAATACTGATCGCCCATTTACGTTTTTTCAGGCAATCCTATTCCAAGTTGTGAACCCAAAGGTTTGGGCCGTCGCCCTTGCCGCATCGGTAGGGTTTTCTAGTGATCTTAACATTTGGGCCGAGGCTGCGCGCCTGTTCCTTGGGTTTAGTTTGATCAATCTATTCGTGTGCTTATTCTGGACCTCTGCGGGGCACCTGTTGGCCAGTTATTTACAGCGCCCCGTAATTTGGCGCACATTTATGACGACCATGGCCGCAATAATGGCCAGTTCCGCAGCCCTGATTTTTATTTGACTGAGGAGACTATGCAAAAACCATTTGACGGTGTTGAAAACCTAGAGGCCGCCTATGACCTGGAAACGCCAGAGGACAACATAAAGCTTTATGCAGCTTGGGCCGACACCTATGATACCGGCTACCGCGCCAGCATGGATTATATTTTGCATCGTCGAGTTGGCGAAACCTATCACGCACTGGGCGGCGGGCCAAAGGTGTTGGACATCGGCGCGGGCACAGGTGCATTGGCCGAAGTCATGGTTCCCCTTGGCCCATATGACATGGACGCCACGGATATTTCGCAACAGATGCTGGATGTTGCGGCACAAAAGGATCTGTATCACCGTGTCTTTTGGTCGGATGTAACCGATGCCTTGCCCGTTGATGATGCCACTTATGATGGTGTGGTCAGTTCGGGTACCTTTACCTTGGGTCACGTGGGACCAGAGGCGATCAGCGAACTACTGCGCGTGACGAAAAAGGGCGGTCATATTGTTATATCGGTCAACGAACATCATTGGCATGCGCTTCATTTTGAACGCGTTTTGGACACGATGGCGGATCATTACGACACCTATGAAACCCGCGATGTGGCGATTTACGGGGACAGCGCAAATCATGAGCACAAAGATGATCTAGCCCGCGCATTGATTATCAAAAAATAGCCCCTTTTGGTTTGATTTTTTGTGCCGAAACACCACCTTTTCCACACTACATAAGGGAAAGATTAAATGAACGCAGACCGCACAACGCTTGCCTATATTTTTGGCTTTGCTGGGACGCTTCCGTTTTTGTGGGGAGCTGTTACGCAGTTCGTGCAACTTCCGCTATCTGCCAATTTGTTGGCCGCCCAGTTGCAGGTGTCCTATGGCATTGTCATTTTCGCCTATATGTCAGGCACCCATTGGAATTTCGCAGCACGACATCAGCAAGGTGAAAACCCATCGTCCTATATTTTTGCGGTTGTGCCCGCCTTGTTACTCTTTGCGGCTATGCTCTTTGTGCCCCAGCAGCTGCATCTTGCACTGATGATTGGATTTCCAATGCTTTTGTTGGTTGATCGCTACTTTGCATCTGTGGGGGCCACCCCCTCGTGGTGGATGAACCTGCGTTTGTGGCTTAGCAGTATTGTGACGCTGTCTTTACTAATCACCTATATCGCGTCCTAATCATCCCTGCTGAACAGATCGCGCGCCCTGAGCGGGCGGTAGTTCTTTCCCACCTGCAAAACACTGGGCGGTTTCCATCCAGCGCTGTGCAATATATCCTGTCATCTTCAAATCCGTATCTGCCACATTGCGGGTCTGTGTGACCACTTGGGCAAATGACACTGCACTGCCAATAACGGCATTTTGCAAATCTATGTCACCATATTCCCAGATTTGCCCAGACGGCGCGGTCAATTTCAAATACGGCCTTTGCTCCGGCACACCAAGCCCTTGGACCTTATGGGACCAACCAAAGGTGTTCACTCCAAGAATCACAATGTTTTCAATCCGATCCGTCTCAACGCGAGACTTCCCCAAACAATCAAATACCTCATGTCCATGCGCCCATGTTTCCATTTGCCGTGCGGTGATGGACGAGCGTATCGACATATCGGGCCCAGCCCATTTCACCCGCATCTTGGGATCAACCCCATCTAGTCGTGCACAAAAATCACGAAAATGATCCCGCCATGTTTCAAGCAAGGCCATACCACGCAATGTGATGCTTTCGTTTTCCACAGGGCGCATGCCGCGTTGTTGAATATCGGGCAAAATGTGAGCGATCGTTTTGGAAAATTTTTCGGGCCAGAAAATGGATTGATCCGCCTGAAGGTTCCAAAAATAAAGATGCACAATCACATCTTCAATACGCCACCCTTTGAACTGGGTGGGGCGTGCGAAATCATCATCATCTAATGGAACAAGAACCGCGGACAACGCCTCGCACTCGGTCAAAAAATCCTCAATTTGCTTCATGACTGTTCCTCACCCTGACCAACACAACTGTAATCCTGACCCATTTTGAAACAAGTCCATTTTTATACGCATTCATCATAGACAGGCATCCAAATCCTTGATTTTATGATGCCATGCCACACGATGACCATAGCCATTCGTTACTCCCTTCTGACCCTGCGTTGCGGGTAAAGGCGCTTGAAACTCTGCTTGTTGAAAAAGGCTTGGTTGATCCAGCGGCCTTGGATGAAATTATTGATACCTATTCGCACAAAATCGGTCCACAGAACGGAGCCAAAGTTGTTGCAAAAGCATGGGTCGACCCAGATTTTCGCGCAGCACTGTTCGCAGATGCAACATCCGCCGTGCGCGACCTTGGTTACTACGGTCGACAGGGCGAACATATGGTCGCAGTAGAAAACACGGCAACCACGCATAACTTGGTCGTGTGCACATTGTGTAGTTGTTACCCATGGCCTCTGTTAGGTATTCCGCCAGGCTGGTACAAATCAGATGCCTATCGCGCGCGTGCGGTGCGTGAACCGCGCGCTGTTTTGTCTGAATTTGGCACAACCTTAGCGCCTGAAACAAAAATTCGCGTCTGGGACAGCACCGCGGAAATTCGATATTTGGTGATCCCCGAACGCCCCGCGGGCACAGATGATTGGTCGGAGGACCAATTAGCAGGCATTGTAACGCGTGATGCCATGATCGGCACAAAATTGGTTGAGGCCCCGGAATGAGCCGCGTGCACGATATGGGTGGAAGGTTTGGCGATGGTGCGATTGATCCGAATGAACCAGACCAGGTATTCCCACAGGACTGGCATGGACGCGCCCTTGCTCTAACGCTTGCCGCGGGGGGCTTGGGTAAGTGGAATTTGGACATATCCCGCCATGCGCGGGAATGTTTATCACCCAAGGATTATGCACGATTTGGCTACTATGAAAAATGGATTGCGGGTCTGACCGATTTACTGGTGAACAATGGTGTTTTGACTAAAGAAGAACTCAGCACATTGGCACCGACCCCAAACAGCCCCCTGCAAGAGCGGAAAATGTTGGCCGAATACGTCGCCAAGATTTTGGCAAGTGGGGGACCCGCTGATCGGTCATCGGACATTCCCGCACTTTTCACTGTCGGCCAACAGGTGAAAACGCGCACGGTTGGTAACACCTTAGTTGATGGCGGACACACCCGTCTGCCCAGTTATGCCCGTGGGAAAACGGGATGGATCATTGCGCATCACGGTACGCATGTTTTCCCAGACAGCAATGCACACCGTTTGGGCGAAGCACCTGAACCGCTGTATTCCGTCGGATTTTTTGCGCGGGATTTGTGGGACACTGCAGAACATCCAGAAGATGAAGTGGTGCTGGATTTGTGGCAGTCCTATTTGGTACCTGCCTGATGGATGATGCGCCCACACCCACATTTGAAGAACCTTGGCACGCCCAAGTTTTTGCAATCACCATTGCCCTGAATGAGGCGGGTGTTTTTCAATGGACCGATTGGGCCAACCGTTTTGGCGCAACATTAAAACAACACGGACTAAACCGCGATTTGAATGGGGGTTCAGATTATTTCTATGCATGGATCGAAACGTTAGAAGATTTTCTGGCAGATCAAAAAATCGCCCTACCCAATGATTTGCAGGTTCTGAAATCTGCTTGGGAAGAGGCCTATTTACAGACCCCGCATGGTCAGCCCGTGAAAATTCACTGCCCCTAACCCTTGTGTTTTTAATTAGGTGCGTCACTATTCAATGATGAACTTTTGGTCCGCACTATATCGGCGCAAACGCTCGGTCAGGCTTCAACTTCTGGTGATGGCTTTGGTGCCATTGATGGTTCTGTTGCCGGTGCTGCTGGTCATGGGGATTTCGCGGTGGAACAACGACTACAACAACCTATTGATCGCCAAAGTAGAAAGCGAGTTACAGGTTGCAGAACAATATCTGCAGCGCATTGTTGGAGCAACCGGTACCTCGGTTGAGGCATTGGCCGCATCCCTGGCCATACAAAAGGCCGCTGAAAATGGGCAATTGAATGATTTTTTGACCGTGGAAAAGGATGCCTTGGGTCTGGATTTTTTGTCCATCGTCCAACCCAAATCAATTGACGAACATATGCAAAAATGGCCTGTGGTCCAATCGGCCCTGACGGGAACTGCGCGCACCGCTGTTGATCTATTTGAGGCTGATGATCTCTTGATGATTGACGTGGCCTTGGCCGAGCAAGCGGAACTAATTCTTATCCCGACCGAGGCGGCCGTTCCCACAGATAAGGTTGCGGAAACACGTGGGATGATGATCCACACGGCGGCACCTGTTTCGATCAATGGATCCAAGAGCGTTTTGGTGGGTGGCATTCTTTTGAACCGAAATTTGGATTTTATCGATACGATCAATACATTGGTCTATCAGCGTAAAAATACCGCCGAAGACCCACGCGGCACCGCCACGCTGTTCCTTGAGGACGTGCGCATTTCAACGAACGTGCGCCTTTTTGAAAATGTCCGCGCCTTAGGCACCCGCGTATCAGCAGAAGTGCGCCGTGCGGTGTTAGATCAGGGACAAACATGGCTTGATCGCGCATTCGTTGTGAATGATTGGTACATCTCGGGATATCTGCCGATTTATGACAGCTTTGATCAGCGCATTGGAATGCTTTATGTTGGGTTTTTAGAAGAACCCTTTCGATTGGTGAAACGCGATGCAATTGCGATGATGTGGATCGCATTTATTGGCGTTCTGCTTGTGTTCATCCCTGTATTTTTAAGATTGGCTGGCGGCATATTTTCTCCACTTGAGCGTATGACAAAAACGATGCAGCAGGTTGAAACAGGTGATTTGACAGCGCGCAATAATTTGAACCGAACAGGGGGAGAAATTGCAGAGGTGTCTCATCACCTAGATCACCTACTGGATGAGGTGCAAGAACGAGACAAACAATTGCGCGAATGGGCCGATGATTTGAACGTGCGCGTTGAAGAACGCACGGCCCAATTGCAAGAAGCAAATCAAAAACTGGAAACCACATACCAGCAATTAGTCATGTCAGAAAAACTGGCCTCTATCGGTGAAATCACCGCTGGTGTTGCCCATGAAATAAACAACCCCGTTGCCGTCATTCAGGGGAATGTGGATGTTGTTCGGTTAACATTGGGGGAACAGGCAGAACCCGTCAAAACAGAACTTGATTTGATCGACCGTCAAATCATGCGGATCAGCGGTATCGTCGGCAAATTGTTACAGTTCGCAAGACCCAGCGATTATGGAAAATTTGAAGAATACGTAAACCTACGCGATGTTACGCAGGACAGTTTGGGACTGGTTGATCACGTCTATACATCAAAGGATATTGAGGTCAAATTAGAGTTTTCCAATGTCCCAGATGTCAAAATAAACCCATCTGAATTGCAACAAGTGATCATCAATCTGATCATCAACGCAGTACAGGCGATGGATGGGAAAGGGACTCTGGAGATCCAATGCCATGTGTTGGAACGTGATGGTAAAAACGGGGTTTGCCTTGCCTTTCAAGACAGTGGCCCTGGGATTTCCGAAGATACCATAAAAACGATTTTCGATCCCTTTTTTACGACCAAACGGGCAAAGGGAACAGGCCTTGGGCTGTCAATTTCGCAATCGCTCATCCAGACGGCAGGGGGCATTATCAGTGCGGACAACCACCCCGAGGGTGGCGCATTGATGTCAATTTGGTTGCCTACTTAAACTATTTTTCGAAAACGCCAGCTCTTCTCCATAAGCATTCGAAGTAAACTCTATAGAAAGCGATGCCTTCTTAACAACAGTGGACTGACGCTTTAGGTTTTTGGCGACAGGACATCATTGCCCCATTCCATCATTTTGCGATCAATCGTTTTGCGTGATACACCCAAGCGCCGCGCCGTTTCTGCGCGGTTTCCATTGCATCGGTCCAGTGTGGTCAAAATATGCCGTTGCACCACCAAATCCAACGTCTGTGCTGCGGCCGCGCCATCGGCCTGACCACCCCCCTGAAATTCAGGAGGGAAGGCGCCCAAAATGACAGAACGTTCGATCATGTTACGTAATTCACGCACATTGCCGGGCCAGTTATGACGCGTCAGATGCAACAATGTTTCATCATCCAATCGCAACGGTTGGCGACCAACATCGACAGAAAACTGGTTCATAAACATCGAGGCCAGTTCAAAAATATCTTCACGCCGTTCGCGAAGGGGCGGCATTTTCACACCCACAATATTCATTCGATGGAACAAGTCCCGACGAAATTTGCCATTTGCGACGGCTTGTTCCAAATCCATATTTGTTGCAAACATGAACCGCAAATCCAACGCTACATCACGTGCCGCACTGATGGGGCGCATTTTATAGTCCTCAAGCACCCGCAAAAGCATCGCTTGTATCGGGTCAGGCAATTCCGCGACCTCATCCAAAAACAGGACGCCCCCATCGGCCAGCTGCATCAGTCCCTCTTGGACCTCACCTGTTGGCCCAAGTTTGCCGAACAACTGATCTGCGCCATTCTCAGAACCAAGCGTTGCACAGTTCACCGCAACAAACGGTTTTGCGCGACGATCTGACATGGCGTGCAGCGTTCGCGCGGCAATTTCCTTGCCTGTTCCGCTTTCCCCTATGAACAATACAGGGGTTTTCACACCCGCCAGTTTTTTCAACAAATCACTCACGCCCGCAATTGCAACGGATGTCCCCAGGAGGCGCGGATTATTCTGCTGTGTTTCTGCCGCCAATGCATAGCGCAGCAAATCATTGTCACGGCGCAGGTATTTTTTATCCAACACACTTACGATGGCATTCACGACCTGACTGGCGCGAAAGGGTTTGATCAAGAAATCCGCCACACCCGTGCGCAGAGCCAAAACCGCGGTTTCCACATCCGCATAGGCCGTCATCATGATCGCATCGGCAAACAGGCCCAATTTTCGCTGTTCCGACAACCAATCCAGCCCTGTTTGTTCTGGCATCAAATTATCGACCATCAGCAAATCAAAATGATGGATATCCATCAATGCACCCGCTTTTTTTGCCGAAGCGGCCTGCATGACACGTTTGCAGTGTGGCTCAAGCACCTTGGTGATGAAATGGCGCATGCCCTCTTCATCATCAACCACGAGGATTGAGGCGTTTTTTAAACTGGTGGTGTTTAAGCTCGAAGTGCGTTCTGCTGTCATCACGGTGGTAGGTTTTATTCCATTCTGACGGCTTGTCCAGAATACTTTGCTCCCGAACTAAAATCCGCGACTTCGGTTAATCCGAAATATGCAGCATAGGCAATCGCGAATACCGCAAAAAATCCAAGAAACATTGCTTTCATATCATGTCCCCATGTGCTGTGTACCTGCCCCGTTTTCATGGGGCAGGACTAGGTTATTCAGCAGGTTGTGAATTGGTTTGTTTTGCTTTGACTTCTTCATACCACAGCGAATGGTGCTGTCGTGCCCATTCTTCGTCGACTTCGCCGCTGCCCATTGCATCATAGGCCCCTTCCATACCCAATGTTCCGATGTAGATATGCGCCATGATCATGGCCATCATTACGAAGGCGACAATCGCATGCCATGCTTGGGCAAATTGCATTTCCTCTTGTGGGGACATTTCAGTGGCCAGCGTTCCAAAACCCAAGGCTTCGGGCAAACCAATGTTGTTCAGGATTGCAAATGTTTTTGCAAACATCGGCATTTCAAATGGGAACGTCAAAGACAGCCCAGAGGCCGAAACAGATGCACCAAGGACAATCACACCCCAAAAGATAATCTTTTGTCCAAAGTTAAATTTTTTCGCAGGTGGGTGCGATTTTGTGAAAATCCCGCCGCCTTGTTTGATCCAAATCCAATCGGTACGGTTGGGGATATTGTGAGCCACCCACATAACAAACACCATGATCAGTGCCAACATAAAGGCCCATGAAACATTGTTGTGGATCCATTTCGACGCAATCAGCAAGGTTGAATTCAACTCTTTGCCAAAATAGGGCGCCAAAATGACGCGGCCAAACAGGGTCAACAACCCCGTTATACCCAACAAGATAAACGATCCTGCCAGGACCCAATGCCCAAAGCGTTCTACCGCCTTGAACCGTGTGATTGTGCTGCCCGCAGGACCGCCATCGATGCGGATGCGCCCGCGCGCAATATAAAACACGCCCAGCAACATCAGTGTGACAAGTAGCAATCCACCACCGTATTGGCGCAAGGGACCTTCGCGGAATTCATACCACGGCATGCCACCACTTTGGATCATGACGTTGCCAACAACACCGCTTCCAGAGGCCGAATTGTCAGACGCATTATACCGTATCGCGCGCCATAGTTCGGATTGGGATACGCCCCCAAGGGTTCCAAGTTGATCCGCAATGTCCTTGGCCTGAGTTGGATTACCCAAGGCACCGCTGCGGAAACTATCATCAATCTTTTGGCCAGCTTGGCGGGCCATGATATCTTCTAACGTTTGTGCGCCACCTGTTGAGCTGCGCTCTACATCCATGTTTTGTGCAGCCACTGGGCCACACAGCAATAGTACCATCAATAAGCAATGCAAAACACGCATGTTTCCCTCGCTCTTCGCTGTTTGCGAAGCTGAATTGTGAAAAGAAGAACGTTACAAAAGCGGCAGGGAGTACCCGCCGCTTTCGCAGTTAGCAGATTAACCGCCTTTTTGTTCATAGGCTGTGCCCCAGCCCCAAGCACCAGAGCCGAAACCACGTGCAACAACGCGTTCGCGATAGACCGAAGCCACAACATCACCATCCCCAGCGAGAAGTGCTTTGGTAGAACACATTTCTGCACAGATTGGCAATTTGCCTTCAGCAATACGGTTGCGACCGTATTTTGCAAATTCCGCTGTTGAATGGTTTTCTTCTGGGCCGCCTGCACAGAATGTACATTTGTCCATTTTGCCGCGGCTGCCAAAGTTGCCTGCTTGAGGGAACTGTGGCGCGCCAAATGGACATGCATAGAAGCAGTATCCGCAGCCGATACACAGATCCTTTGAGTGCAATACCACACCGTCATCGGTCTGATAGAAACAATCAACAGGACAAACAGCCATACATGGCGCATCAGAACAATGCATGCAGGCCACCGAGATTGACCGTTCACCAGGATCACCATCATTGATGGTCACCACGCGGCGGCGGTTAATCCCCCATGGCACTTCATGCTCGTTCTTACAGGCGGTGACACAGGCATTGCATTCAATACAACGCTCAGCATCACAGAGAAACTTTGCTCTTGCCATTTCTCTTACTCCTTATGCTGACCAGATTTTGCAAAGAGTCGCTTTGGTCTCTTGCATCTGGGTGACTGAGTCATAGCCGTAGGTTTGCGCAGTGTTGCATGATTCACCCAACACATATGGATCTGCACCCTCTGGATACTTATCCCGCAAATCTTGGCCTTCGAAGTGTCCGCCAAAGTGGAATGGCATAAACGCCACGCCTTCGCCCACGCGGTTGGTCAACATTGCCTTGACCTTGACCTTTGCTCCTTCTGGACCTTCGACCCAGACCTGTGCCCCATCGCGTACACCAAGGTTATTGGCGTCACGTGGGTTGATCTCGACGAACATATCCTGCTGAAGTTCAGCCAACCATGGGTTTGAACGTGTTTCATCCCCACCACCTTCGTATTCAACCAGACGACCAGATGTCAGGATCATTGGATAATCCTTGCTGAAATCTTGTTTCTGGATTGAAGCGTACATGGTTGGAAGACGATAGAACTTACGGTCTTCGTAAGTTGGATAGTCCTCGACCAAGTCACGACGGTTGGTGTAAAGCGGTTCACGGTGAAGCGGTACAGGGTCTGGGAAAGTCCAAACAACAGCACGTGCTTTGGCGTTACCAAACGGAGAGCAACCATGCTTGATCGCGACACGCTGAATACCGCCAGATAGGTCGGTTTTCCAGTTTGTCTTAGGACCAGCAACTGCGTCGATCGCGGCGCGTTCGTCGTCAGTTAGATCGCCATCCCATCCCAGATCCATCAACATTTGCATTGTGAATTCGGGATAACCGTCCTGAATTTCCGCACCTGGGTTTGACACACCTTCTGCCAACAGATTGTCGCCATCGCGTTCCACACCGAAACGGGCACGGAAGCTTAGGCCGCCTTCGGCGACAGGTTTTGACATATCATACAGGTTTGGTGTTCCTGGATGGTTCATTTCGGCAGTGCCCCAACAAGGCCACGGCATACCATAGTAGTCGCCGTCACATGGACCCCCAATCGCCTGAAGCGTTGTGCGGTCAAATGTGTGTTGGTTTGCCATGTGCTTTTTGATCCGCTCAGGGCTTTGACCAGTGTAGCCAATCGTCCAAAGACCACCGTTTAATTCGCGGGTGATGCTTTCGATGTTTGGTGTCACATCATCGTCCATTTCATAGTTACGGAACAAGCGATCCGCCCAACCAAATTTGGTTGCAAGAAGGCCCATGATTTCATGGTCGGTCTTTGACTCGAACAGTGGGTCGACAACTTTGTCCCGCCATTGCAATGAACGGTTTGACGCAGTCACAGAACCATATGTTTCGAACTGTGTACATGCAGGCAACAAATAGCAGCCATCTGTACGATCATGCAAAACCGCAGACACAGTTGGATACGGGTCGATGACAACCAGCATATCAAGCTGTTCCATCGCCGTTTTCATTTCCTTCATCCGTGTTTGTGAGTTTGGAGCATGACCCCAAAGGACCATTGCACGCACCTTATCAGGGTTATCCATGTTGGCTGGATCTTCTAGAATACCATCGATCCAACGTGACACTGGAATACCAGTTAGGTTCATAAGATTCTTATCTTTGCCATCCGCACCTTTGACAGTTGCAAATTGACCTTTCAGCCAATCAAGATCTTCGTTCCAAACACGTGACCAATGCGCCCATGCACCCGCTGATAGGCCATAATAGCCCGGCAATGTGTGCGATAAAACGCCTAGGTCAGTTGCGCCTTGAACGTTGTCGTGACCGCGGAAAATGTTGGTACCACCACCTGATGTGCCCATGTTGCCCAACGCAAGTTGAAGCACACAGTATGCACGTGTGTTGTTGTTACCATTGGTGTGCTGGGTACCACCCATACACCAAATCACTGTTCCTGGACGGTTATTTGCCAATGTGCGTGCAACACGCTCTAATTGGCGACCAGGTGTGCCAGTGACACGTTCCACTTCCTCTGGTGTCCATTTGGCCACTTCTTCACGGATTTGATCCATACCCCACACACGTGTGCGAATGAATTCTTTGTCTTCCCATCCGTTTTCAAAAATATGCCACAAGATACCCCAAACCAACGCAACGTCAGTACCGGGACGGAAGCGGACATATTCATCCGCGTGCGCAGCAGTACGTGTGAAACGCGGGTCACACACGATCAGTGGTGCATTGTTCTGCTCCTTTGCTTTCATCACGTGAAGCAATGAAACAGGATGCGCCTCGGCAGGGTTACCACCGATTATAAAGATCGCTTTTGAATTGTGGATATCGTTGTAGCTGTTTGTCATGGCGCCGTAGCCCCACGTATTGGCCACACCCGCAACAGTTGTTGAGTGACAAATACGCGCCTGGTGATCGACGTTATTTGTACCCCAATATGCTGCGAATTTACGGAACAAGTAAGCTTGTTCGTTATTATGCTTTGCAGAGCCCAGCCAATAGACTGAATCTGGTCCGCTTTCTTGCCGGATTTGCATCATGCCGCCGCCGATTTCATCAATCGCCTGTTCCCAGCTAATGCGTTTCCATTCACCGCCCTCTTTTTTCATAGGGTATTTTAGGCGGCGTTCGCCATGCGCGTGTTCACGCACGGCTGCACCTTTGGCGCAATGCGCACCAAGGTTAAATGGGCTGTCCCATCCAGGCTCTTGGCCTGTCCAGACACCGTCTTGCACTTCGGCAATGACAGTACAGCCAACTGAACAGTGTGTGCAGACTGACTTGACAGTTTCTACAGCGGCATTCGCAGCCGTTGCAGCCGTGGCTTGTGTCACAGTTCCCCCAGTCGCAGCGATCGCGGTTAAACCGCCAATCGCCAAACCAGACCCGCGTAAAAATGCGCGGCGATCAACCGTGGTTTGGGCCACATCTGTCAGGATACTTGTCCGCTGGGGGCGTCTCGCAACCCCATTGGTCTTTTTCCTTAGCATTGTTTCCTCCCATCCGGGTTTCCCCGAAAGATTACGAAAAACCACAAGCAGTCGGGCGTCACGCAACCAGTCGCTTATGGCGGCTTCTCGACCCGATTAGAACCGGAGCGAGTCTAGGTAAGCACGTGTGTGCACAGTGTCCTGCATGACGGATGACGACAAATCAGGCTCCTGCGCTTGTGCGGTTGTTGCTGATGTTGCCATTGCGACCGCGGCAAGCGGTGCGCCGGTTCCAGCCAGCTTTAGAAAATCCCGCCGAGATTTCTCGAGCTCGGTTTTCTGTGTCATGAGAGTCCTCCTCTCTTGCGGTTAAGATGGCCGAGGCCATCGGGATTTGCGGATTACCCCGCGCTCATTCGGAAGGCTTCGGCTTCGATCTCCATGAACAATCGGCCCAATGTGCCGACGCTTGCATAGAAAACAGAGGCTTTGGCGCCTTCCAAATCCGTAAAAAAGTGTTTTGCCCATGGATTGATGTGGGTATTAAAGAATGCTTTTTGTGTGTTCAGATCCTTGGCATCGCCAAAGCGACCCACGATCATGGCACCCATCATTTCCATCAGGCTTGCGATGTTGTCTTCTGGTTCATAAATGTTTTCAGCACGCGACAACCCCAAATTGATCATGTCGCGGCGCAGTTTGGCCAAGGGCTTTTCATTTAAGAAGCCCGTTAAATAGTAACTGGCATAAGGCAATAATTCACCACGGCCCAAGCCGATGAACAATTTGTTGAATTCCTTATCAACTGATTTTGGTTTCGACACTCTGGCAACCCGCGCCAACATGGTCACGGCTTTGCCAATTTCACTGTCGTCCCCCGTCAGACCCGCAACCTGCGACAGCAGCATGTCGTCTGCTGGACGTGCCAATAACAATCCCAAGAAATTGTATAAATCAGCGCGTTGCTTATCTTCGGGTGCGATTGCGATTTCTTCCATGACACTCATTTTCAATTTCCGTGGGTTAAGGTTGGTTCAGGGGCCGCATCAGCAAACTGAAACGTCATCTTGCGCAGTTTCGGTGCTGGTTCGTGATGCAGTTCATCCGCGGGATATTCGGGCTGAACATGGACATCGTCTGCGACAACGGCGGGTTCAATTTCTTCTTCGTTCACTTCGATTTCGGGCGCATCGTCCAAGGCTTCAATGGCCTCTTCCTCATCACCCTCTACCGCTTTACGCGCAGCCTCTTCTGCCTGTCGCGCCATTTCTTGGACATGGGCCAACATGCCTTTGCCGACTTGGTAAGTGGTTTCAACAACCCCTGCGCCCACGGCGGCATCGGTGAAGTCCTCGCCGTAATCCAACAAACCGTCCACATTTGCGAGGATTGGATTTGAAGTCCAAAGCTTGCGCAGCGCAACCTTTTTAATCCGATCAGGCACGGCATCTTTCAAAAACGCCGCGAAATCATCACCAGGTTTCAAAGTTGTCGGATCAGGAAGCCCCAGTTCTTCAAGAATTTCTTCGTCTGTTTTCGCTTCTAACTCTGCGGCAGTTTCGGAACGCGCGCGCACTTGCACCTCTGCGGCGTCTTTTGCTTCTTCTGCTGCCACGGCAGCTTTACGGCGGCTCCAGAAATCGCTCATGACAGACGCTCTTTCTTGATCTGGGATGGGGCGCGGTAAACATCACCCGTCTGTGCAATCCGCACGTCGCCGATCCCATCTTCACTTAGATCTATTCGTTTCTTGTCACGCTTGCGCTTGATAAAGGTCTCTTCAACGTGGTGTGCTTTCACGAAATCGCGCACCCATGCGACCACGCCCTCTGGCATCTTCACCTTTTCGACGATCTCTTCGCCACTGTCCGCATAATCCTGCGCCTCGTAGGCGGATGCGGTGGCAAGGATTACATCAAACGGGGGTGTATTGTCAGGGTTATCGCGCATCACCACGTAGATCGATGGGACCTGCGCCGAGATCGCGACCATGTAACTTTCGGTATCAGCGCCATGGAGTTCAAGCGGAACTGTCGCAGCGTGGTACTCGATCACTTCTCCATCTTGACGAAGGATCTGCGCCTTCGCTTCGCTCGCAGCAACAAGGATGCCGCTGACACGCCAAGACCACTTCGCCCAGAGCGTGGCACCGGGTGTCCGACGAATGACAACGCCAAGTGGCATCGAAACATAACGCTTAGGGTTGTAATACAACTCCACCTCTCCTTTGCACATATGTCAGCATACCACTGCGCACCAACCAAAGAGGTTTTAACCACACTCCTCAATTTTTTTTCTAAATTGGACAATTTGAATGACTAAAAGCATCTACTGAACTCAATGTGGTCAAAATGTCTATTCTGAGTTATTTTGTCGTTTTTTATCAATCGCCGATGCTTTCGGAATCAAATCAAAGGGCTCTTGTCATTTCTGAAAATTATCTCAATTCTATCCCAACAAATAGCGCCGCTGGACACGATGAATTCGTCGAAAAATCAGCGCGAAAATAACGCGTAAAGTCGGACCGAAATCCGACCTTTAGCACTGGGGGGTAAAATGGATAAGTCACTGATATTATGCGATTGTTCTGGAACCAATCACCTGAACTCAAAAGACCTATCCGAAGTCACTGGACTGACATGTTCGCAGATACACACGGCGTTGTGCACAAGCCAGATTGACTCAGCCGCAAAAGCCGTCACCGACGGCAAAGCGATCCTGTGTTGCACGCAAGAGTGGCGCACATTTCAGGCGCTTGCCGACGAATTAGAGGTCCCCATGCCCCCCCTCTTGGATCTGCGCGATCGAGCGGGATGGTCGGCGGACAAGGCCTCAAAACTTCCCAAAATGTCCGCATTAGTGGCCGAGGCGCTTGTTCCGCGCCCTGCGCAAAAAACAATGGATGTAGCGTCAGAGGGGGTCTGTTTGATCCTGTCCAACGACGCAACTGAAATGGGTGTCGCGGAACAATTGTCTGAATACCTATCTGTCACATTGTTAGTACCAAACCCAACCGACGACATGCCATCGCGGAACTATGACATAATCGCTGGCAGCTTGCGTCGTGCGACAGGCACGCTTGGGAATTTCGAAGTCACAATCGATGCATTGCAACAGTTGGACCCAACGGGGCATGGCACACATGAATGGAGTGTACCGCGCCAAGGTGGACAATCGCACTGTGACATCATTTTGGATTTGCGCGGCGGTACGCCGCTGTTCCCTGCACATGAAAAACGGGATGGGTACCTGTGGGTCGATGCATCCCACGCACCCTCTGTCGCCAAGACAATACTGAAGGCGTCGCACATGGTGGGTACATTTGAAAAAACGTTGTTCGTGAAGACAGAACCCAGCCTGTGTGCCCATTCACGCGCACAGAAATCTGCCTGTTCAAATTGTTTGGATATTTGCCCCACGGGGGCCATCACCTCGGCAGGTGATTTTGTTGAAATTGATCCTGCCATTTGTGCGGGATGCGGGGCCTGCGCCGCATTGTGTCCCTCTGGGTCAATCACCTACGAAGCCGATCCGTCAAACACAACATTGCGCCGCATTCAAGCACTGATGGACGGGTACAATAAGGTTGCGGGCGATCATCCCCAACCCCGCCTGCTAGTTCATGACTCCCATGGGCGCGACATGATTGCAATGGCAGCACGATTTGATGATGGTTTGGCCGCAAACATGTTACCAATTGAAATTGAAGCGATTAGTTCCTTTGGACATGCCGAAGCGTTAGGCGCGCTGGCATCTGGATTTGGGGATGTGCATATACTGCTTAGCCCCGCGGCAGATCAGGTGGCGATTGGTCGTGAAGTTGCCTTGGCAACAGCTATTGCTGGGGAACACATCCATATCATCGACACACCAGACCCCGATCAGATGACCGCGGCTTTGTCAGAAAGCAAGCTCGCTATCATCGTTGAAACACCTATTCTGGCGATGGGATCGCGCCGACAGGTGACACGTTCTGCTGCGCGCGCATTACATGGCGACGACAAAATTTTGTCGTTGCCTGAGGATGCCCCCTATGGCGCAGTTTTGGTGGATACAGATAGCTGTTCCATGTGCCTGTCTTGTGTATCTCTATGCCCCTCTGGCGCACTGGGTGAAAACCCTGATAAACCACAGCTTTTGTTCCAAGAGGACGCCTGTTTGCAATGCGGTTTGTGTTCAAACATCTGCCCTGAAAATGCGATTACCTATGAACAGCGCCTGAACCTTGGGACACAGGCGCTGGAACAAACTGTTTTGAATGAGGAAGAACCCTTTGCCTGCATAGAATGTGGGGTTCTGTTCGGGGTAAAATCCTCAATCGAGCGGATCACCGAAAAACTCTCTTCTGGTGTTGGGGCCTTTGCCAATCCAGATGCGTTGAAATTGGTTCAAATGTGCGGGGATTGCCGCGTGAATGCGCAATTCCACAGCACGGATAATCCTTTTGCCGCTAAGGAGCGCCCACGCGTGCGCACCACTGCCGATTATTATTCAGATCGCGATGATCACTGATGCTTAATCGGTGCCCCCAAATCAGCGGGTTGAAGCCCCTGCATATAGGCCAAAAGCGCGTCGATCTGATCCAAGGTGACTTTGATCGGAACGATGGGCGGTGGGCGATTTGGGTCAAATGGATCGGTCACATCCTGAACCACGGTAAAGGCGGGATGTGGGTTCAACAAATAAAACCCCGACATGCGTTGTGGCCAGTCGGCCAATGTGCGCAGGGCGAAAAACGATGGTGTCGACCCAATCGCGCCCATGCGATTGTCATCCACAACGTGACAGCGCGAACATTGTGCCTGCGCAACCTGCAATCCCAGCGCAGCATCGCCCTTAAAGTTGACCACCTGTTCAATCGTATCTTGAACCTCTGGAATAACAAACCGGTCGCCCGTTTCTGGTGCAAAGGCCAAAATGGTATTTTGCGCAACCTCGCTTTGCAACCAATCAACAAAGCGTTCGGCCTCAGGATGTTCATCGTCAATCAATTGCACCGCCCAAATAGTGTTCCCGCGTTGCGCAATGGGGCGTCCCGTGGCAACCGCAATCGAAACCTGCGCATCCGATTGCTCCTCAAGGATCAAACGCACTTGTGTTTTCAACGTGAATCGGGGCGCCAGGTATTTGAACAACCCACTTTCGATAAATTCAGGGTCGGCAAATACACGCACCTGTTTCGGATTATCGGTGGTTTGTGCAACGCCCATGGTGGGCAACGTCACAGCAATAACCGTCAAAATCAAACATATGGTTCGGATCATTGGATGCACTCCTTTGATTTGCGCACTACTTAAAAGGATGAACAAATGAACGAAGATTTCAACATGTCGATGCGAAAATTTCTGAAACAGGTCGGTGTCACGTCTCAACAGGCCATCGAAGAGGCATTGCGCGACGCAGAAAATGGCGAATATGAAATTCAGGCCGAAATTAGCATTGCGTCTCTTGGAATGGTTCATAACGTGAGCGGCACAATCAAGCGTGGGGAAGATTAAATTGAGCCTAACAAGAGAGCAAGTTTTAGAGGCCTTAAAAAATATCGCACCAGAGGGAGGCACGGACATTGTGACATCTGGCGTCATGCGCGCACTCAACATTGATGGTGCAAGTGTCCGCTTTGTGATGGAAATTGATCCAGCGCAGGCAGAGGCCTACATGCCCGTCAAAACCAAGGCCGAAGACATGCTAAAGTCCATGGGTGCCGCGGATATTTCTGTGGTGATGACGGCACACAAGGCCGCCAGTGCGCCGCCCGACCTAAAAATGCAGAAAAAGGCCGAACCAAAGGGTCCAGAAAAGGTTCCAGGCGTTGATCGCATTTTGGCCGTTGCATCGGGCAAAGGTGGCGTTGGAAAATCAACCGTCAGCGCCAATTTGGCCTGCGCATTGGCCGCAGAAGGACGGCGTGTTGGCCTTTTGGATGCAGATGTTTACGGCCCATCGCAACCCCGCATGTTGGGGGTGTCGGGCCGTCCATCAAGTCCTGATGGCAAAACCATCCTGCCAATGCGCAACCACGGTGTCACGATGATGTCAATCGGCCTGATGACCAACGAAGGTCAGGCGGTTGTTTGGCGTGGCCCTATGTTAATGGGCGCATTGCAACAGATGATGTTTCAAGTGCAATGGGGTGCGTTGGATGTGTTGATCGTCGATTTGCCCCCTGGAACGGGTGACGTGCAAATGACCTTGGCACAAAAGGCCGATGTTGATGGCGCAATTGTTGTTTCAACTCCGCAGGACATCGCATTGATCGATGCTCGCAAGGGGATTGACATGTTTCAGCAACTGAAAGTTCCTGTGCACGGTATGATCGAAAACATGTCGACTCATATCTGCTCAAATTGCGGGCATGAAGAACATGTATTTGGACATGGCGGCGTGCAGGCCGAGGCCGAAAAATTGGGCGTGGATTTGCTCGCTGAAGTGCCCTTGGATCTGAACATCCGCCTTGCTGCAGACAGCGGTGCGCCGATTGTGGTCTCAAACCCATCCCATCCCCAATCCCAAGTGTTCCGCGACATCGCGCGCAAACTAATTGAACGGGGACAAGCCTGATGCAAGACCTGATCTTTCCACCATTGATGACAGGCATGGCCATCGAAGGACGCGAGAGCGATCCCTTTGATACGGCCATTGCGCAGGCCACATTGGGGGTGGATGCTGGTTTAATCGTCTATAACTTAGAAGCGGATCGCGCACGCGCGACACTGATCTTGGCGCCCGATGTGGCCCTGACACAGGCGATGGCCATGTTGCCTGTGGCAGGCATTGGGTTCCAAAATGCGCTTGGCGCACTTGCCCCGCCCGAGGTGGCCGTACATCTGGAATGGAACGGCCGCATTCGTGTCAACGGCGCAAAATGCGGTGGGTTTCAAATTGCCGCCAGTACGACCGACGCAGATCAAGAGCCCGATTGGTTGTGCATTGGACTAGATATTCCATTGTGGCCAGCACGTGAAGAAATGGGGGAAACCCCAGATGAAACCGCGCTTTACGCCGAAGGGTGCGCCGAAGTTGATGCCGCAAACCTAATCGAAGCATGGGCACGCCACACCCTAAATTGGATCACACGCTGGGACGGCGAAGGAGTGAAATCTGTACATGATGAATGGCGCGGATTGGTGCATGGTATGGGCGAAGACATAGACATCGACGGAAAGATTGGCACATTCCTTGGGGTTGATGAAAATTTCGGCCTGCTGCTGCGCAGGGGTGCTGAGACGGTGCTGATCCCCCTAACACAGCTATTAAAGGACTAAGATCATGAAATTGGCTCGAGCGATCCATTTTGATGAAAGCGACACCCGCGTCTATGCAAATTCCGCCCGCACGGGCGAATGGTGTATTTCGGGCGGTTTTGAATTTTCAAACTGGAGTGAAGGGGACCTAACCGGAAAAGCACGCCAAGCGTTTTCCAACGGTTGGTTGGGATTGGAAACCTTTGGCCGCGTGACATTTGTTGCGGTGACGCAAATCGAGGAAAGTGAAATCAATCACCTAACCGATATTTTGTCCGAGCATTTCGTAACATACTACGGCGCCCCGAATGTCGAGGCCGCCCGCCCCGTTGCATCCGAGGAAATTCGTCAGATGCAAGAATTATGTGATGATCATGATCCCAACACCTTGCTCACGGTTGCGCGTGAATTATCCGAAGGCGGCGTGCATGAAGCCTACCGCGTGATTGACACACCCGAGGCAGACTTGGGTCAGTTCGCCATTCACGGTTCGCTTGATGAATGACCTTTGGAACGGCATCCAACAGGCCATTTGGCTGACGCTCACGCTGGATGCAGATTTGGTGGAAATTTCGCTTCGCTCTTTGCGGGTCACGCTGAGTGCTTTGTTTGTTTCCTGCCTGATTGCATTGCCTTTGGCGGCCATTTTAGCGGTGCGGCGGTTTAAATATCGCCGATTGATCATTTCAACACTGAACGCACTGATGGGATTGCCTCCCGTCGTAGTGGGGTTGATTGTATATATTTTGCTGTCCCGCTCGGGTCCCTTTGGTGTTTTAGGATTGCTCTTTTCCACCCACGCGATGGTGATTGCACAGGTGATCATTATCACGCCTCTGATCACATCGATTGCGCACCAATCCTTGCGCGAGTTGTGGTCAGAATATCATGATCTACTGATTTCTATGAACACCTCGAAATGGCAGCGCATCAAAACATTGTTATGGGACGGACGGCGCGCGTTGATGACAGCCTCGCTTGCCGGGTTTGGACGCGCAATTGGCGAAGTTGGTGCAATCATGATCGTTGGGGGCAATATTGATCACGCAACCCGCGTATTGACCACGGCGATTTCGCTGGAAACATCTAAGGGGGATTTTGCATTGGCACTGGCCCTGGGGTTTGTGCTAATTGCCTTGGCCTTGGCCGTGAATTTCACAACTCACTGGCTTGGTCGAACAGAACGAGAGGGGCGTTGGTGATGTTTCCCATGACTGTATGCGACCTGTCGGTGAAAGTTCGGCAAAAACATATTATTGGTCCAATCAACCTTACCATCAATGAAGGCGGGATAACCGTTTTAATGGGACCAAATGGGGCAGGCAAAACAACCCTGCTTAAGGCGCTGCATGGCATCATCCGATTGGCCAATGGACAGGTGACATTTGCGACACCTGCAAAAACGGCACAGGAACAACAAAGCTTTGTGTTTCAATCGCCCATCATGTTGCGGCGCAGTGTTTTGGAAAATCTGGCCTATCCGTTAATGATCAACGGCCAGGATAAACAGAGCGCAATGGAACGTGCGCGAACCTGGGCAACAAAGATCGGGCTTAGCGCTCATATGGATCGCCCTGCCCCGTTTTTATCGGGCGGCGAAAAACAGAAAATCGCCCTTGCGCGTGCATTGATCACATCCCCTAAACTGCTGTTCTTGGATGAACCCTCAGCCTCCCTTGACGGGGCGGCGACCGTCGAGATCGAAGCCCTGCTGAGCGAGGCGCAATCTACAGGAACCACAATCATCATGTCAACGCATAACATCGGTCAGGCCCGCCGCATGGCAAGCAGCGTTCTCTTTATGAAAGACGGTCAAATCGATGCCCATAGTGCAGCCAATGCATTCTTTGACACGCCACCCACGCAAGACGCCCAAAAATTTATCGCAGGAGATATCGTAATATGATCCGTATCCTAATTATGCTGATCACAGTTATATTTGCCACACATTCCAATGCCGATATGATGCGGATGGCCGTAACGACATCGTTTAATAATTCGGGACTTAGCGAAAAATTATTGCCAGCAATTCAATCGGATCTGGGGCTTGAAGTACAACTTTTGATCGTTGGAACGGGTCAGGCCATCCGATTGGGAAAGGCGGGTGATGTTGATGCGATTTTGGTACACTCCCAAAAAGCGGAAGAGGCCTTTGTCGACGCGGGTTACGGCACGCATCGTCGTGAAATTATGTATAATGACTTTGTCATTATCGGCCCTGCGAATGATCCCGCGAACATCCATGATACAAACTCTGCCGCTGAGGCCCTTCGCGCGATCGCAACCTCTCAATCCCTGTTTGTAAGTCGTGGTGACGACAGTGGAACCCACAAAAAGGAACGTTCACTTTGGTCCTCTGCGGGGATCAAGGATGCGGATTTGGGTTCCTGGTATCGCGCGGTGGGTGCGGGTATGGGCGCATCCCTGAATACGGCAGCGGGCATGGGGGCCTATATCCTGTCTGATCGCGCAAGTTGGTTGAATTTTAAAAACAAAACTGGACTGGGTATCCAGTTTTCTGGCGATCCTGTCCTGTTCAATCAATACGCCTATTTACCTGTTAATCCCCAACGCCACGCCCACGTAAAACATGACTTAGCGGTCAAATTGGAAACATGGCTGACATCACAACGCGCAGCAGAGATCATCAACGCCTATACCATCGACAATCAAATACTGTTCACATTCAACGCCAAGTAAGGCAAAAAGACGGGGCCAGGGCGAATGTCGTGCACACTAGGGTAGCCATGAATGCAGGATGTGTGTTCAGCCCATCAAGATGGAACCCCCATCACAGGGAAGGTAGGCAATCCGTTCGCCTGTGTCCCCGCGCAAATATTCCAGTACATTTGTGCCGGACCAAATTTTTATCTTTGCCCCAGAGTGCATCGCGCCCTGCCCCACCGCTGTGCCTGTATAGGTATAAAATACACGTCCCTTGCGCCCGTCTTCACACATGACATCAGCCTGTCCTAACCCAAACGCATTGCGCGACATTCAGGTTCCTTCACACATCAGACCCATTGATGTTGTTCCGCTAAATGTCCCTTCACCTCGCCCAAAGGCACGTCCGTTAAACCAAACACCCTCATCTCCGATGCAGGCAACAACACGGACACAATTTGCATCATCCGCTGTCATTGGACAGTGGGTTGCAGATTGTGCTGAGAGATTTTGGGGAAACACCAACAGCGTAAACAGCATGGTTGCGGGAAACAGATTGTTCATAAAAATTCCTAATCAAAAATTCATTTTTAAACGCGCAGCAGTTCTGCCAACACGAAAAGATAAAAGCATTTCAGAAATATCCGTCGATGTAAAAATTTGTAAGTGATCCGATTTTCTATGACACGCGTAAGTATTATAGGTTCATCGCTAGAAATAGATGCACGTGTCGCCAAGGTTAGCGACCAGAGAACACGAGGCTCCTTTTTGTTGGCTACGAAACTTCTGTCTTAAATGTGTTCTCTGACGGGCGATGAGCCCTTGTATTCAAGGATCGCATTCGCCCGTCACTCTTCTTCATTCATGAGACACAATCAAAAAAGCCCCCGCAAAATCGGAGGCTTCTCTGAGCGTGCGTCATAAACAGGGAGGTATTTTGACAACGCGAAGCAGCTGGGAGGATGCTGCTGTTAATATGAAGATAGCTGCAGTGCAGCATTTTACCAGAATTGTATTTGCATACCTGACATATCAATATTGCATAGCTAGAAAATATGAAGGCGGCTCGATCATGAATTCCTCCCAAAATCCACAAGAGCCGCCTTCATCGTCCGAAACCGGATAGCGGCATAGTTATCAATTTCAGACATCTGTCAATCCAATTTCTAAAATTTTCGCTTACCCTTGTTGAGTCGTCTTTCCTGATCGCCGTCGCAAATAGGCATTCACTTTCATCACATTGGATTTAAGGTAGGGATGATATCTCTCATAAGGTGAAGGAAAAATGTCCGACGTAAATCGCTATATTGATATGGACGCCCATGCGATTAACTCTGCAGAGTATCAAGATGCTTGCAAGGCACAATTGGACATCAACGGGGTCCTTCAGCTTGATGGTTTTTTGCGGCCTGAAACCCTGACACAATTGATCGCTGAGGCCGATGATGCACATGATGGCGCCTATTATACGGTTGCAAAGCACAACGTTTATTTGACCAAACCAAACAACGGTCTGCCCCAGGATCACATTTTCAATCGTCAACTTAGCACATCCAAAGGCTGCATCTGCACGGATCAGGTTCCTGAGCACTCCCCCTTAATGACGATTTACAACTCTACTGAATTTCAAGCCTTCATTGCCGCTGTTGTTGGCGAAGATGCACTCTACCCCTATGCCGACCCCCTGTCGTCTGTGAATGTGCATTATGCGAATGACGGGCAAGAATTGAATTGGCATTTTGACAATTCGAAATTCGCAATCACACTTCTTTTGCAAAGCCCAAAGGCGGGGGGCGATTTTGAATACGTCAAAGATTTGCGGGACGCAGACGCAGGCGACATGAATTATGATGGCGTATCCGCTGTGGTTGAGGGACGTTCCCGTGTCGAAAGATTACACATGGATCCCGGCACACTTGTTCTATTTCGGGGACGCAATTCTATACACCGCGTGACACCCATTGTTGGTGATACCCAACGTATTCTGGTGGTATTGGCCTATAACTCAGAACCCAACATCGCATTGTCAGAAACGGCGCGACAAACATTCTATGGCCGATTGGGCTAAGTTAGCAGCGGTCATGCATTCGCGGCATAGCTATGTCATTTTTGCATAGCGGGCATGAGAACTTATCAGTGTTTTTTGTCAGTAGTGACTGCTATGTTTAATCAACGGCGATGAACCTCCCTGCATCGCTTTCGAAAGTTCGCACCACCTCCTCCCATCGGTGCGAACCTGACGCAAAAGGCCTCCGTTCTGTGGAGGTTTTTTTGCATTTAGGGCCTAGAGTCCCTGAAAACCGCGCCAATCCACATAATTTGAAATGATGTCGTGTAGCGCTAATTGCAGTTTATGGGTGAGGACAGACTTCAATTTTCATATCGGGCATTTTTGTTGGATCATGCAGTGAAATTTGGCGCAGATCAAAACAATCGCTTCACACAATATGATGTCTGTCGCCAACGCGGTTGGATCGACGAGGTTGGCCATGTCACCCAAGATGGGATCGAGGAGGTACGATTTGCCAAACAGGTCCGAATTGTCAAATAACGCTGAACAAACAGGCCTTATTTCACCTTTTCAAACATAATGGTCACCTCACCCACCGGGATGCCCCATTTTGACATATAGGCTTTGTTCAACACTCGGGTTTCGGATAACATCCACATGTAATCCTCAAACGAAACGCGCATCTCTCCACTGGGAAGCGGCAGGTCGATGGTGTAGGCCCAATAAAACATATCACCATCAATTTCACCTTCTGCGCCGCCAACAACGCCATCTGCATAGCCTTGCCATTCGTTGTCGCCATTTTTAGTTAGGGTCCAAATTCGCTGTTCCTCTGAACCATCAGAATACACGAAATCCTCAACCAGAACCAAATTATTGCCGTCCCAAGATCCGTTGATTGTCACATTGAAACGACGCGAGACATTTCCCAAAACATCCTGAAATTGACCATGTGCCATGGTTTCACCAACAAAGAAATCAACCAGTGAAAAATCAAGATTGGATAATTTTTCATCGTCAATTGACGGCTTTAGCCCGCATCCAGCAACCAAAACCGCAGGCATCAAAACCTTCAGAAATTTTAACATCAGGTGCCCCTCATCTACGTCATCTTACCTTATTTACGAGAGAGGGACGCAAAAGGATCACTTCACACTGTAATAATTTTTGGACAAATGTGTCACTAAACGTGACAGATTTTGCTTATCCTAGATTAGTCAGAAATCTGGGCGCCATACGATTGCAATTCAGCCAAGGCTGCCTTGGGCAGATGCTTGCTTGAAAACTGCACGATAATTACATTCGCAAATAGCACTGTTCCGTTAAATTCGCCCAAGACAATGGCGGGATTTCCATCTTCGAACTCTTGCGGCAATTGCCCCTGATATATCACTGGTATACTGACAGAGTTGTCCGAGATCAAAAACTGCACGCCATCCGTCTCGGTGGTTTGAACATCCGTGGCAATCCCAAACAGGTTTACGGCACGCGCATTTTGCGACGAAAATTCCGATACTTCACTGGGAAATAAAAAATAACGCGTTTGTGCAATCGCTGTTGATGCGAAAACACCTAATGCGAGTGTGATCCCAATAACGTATTTCATTTCTTCGCCTCCTGCTGCTGTGCCACTGTAAAATCAAACCACCCAGCGTCATCTGCGTGCACTAAAACCGTAAAATGTGAATAAGACAAGCCACACTGCATTCAATTGAGCGATCGAAGCGAATACAGTTGAATTCGTCATCAAGCACGATAACCTGGCTCCAAGCGATATAGTAAAGCCTAATGCAATGGATAATCTTTTAAACCCTCAAAATGCGCATATTCAACGCTGCCCCAGATGCGCGGCCCCATTGAAAACAATTGTAGTTCATGGTCACGAGGCCTGCGTGCATTGCAAATCAAACATCATGGAATGCTGCACAGGGGATACCTGCGAGACGGATTTTAATTTGGCCAACGGGTATCAGCGCAGCTGATGTCAAACATCAATTCAGGTCAAATCAACCCACGTAACTGTAGTGCCAATTTTGTCGAAAAAACTGTTCAATCCGTCGACAGACATGCCCAATGTCCTGTCGTTTACCAATGGGTGCACATAAATCTGCGTGCAGGATTGCAGTTCAGCGTCCATGAAAATTTGAACATTCGTCTTCACGCCATTGATCATCGAAAGAGGCGTAACCGCACCCGGGCGCACACCCAAATTTTCCATCAACCGATCCGCGGATCCAAACGACAATCGCCCCGTCCCCAATTTTTGATGCAGCGCTTTTAAATCAATAACGCGATCTTGTTCTGCCACGATCAAATAGTTGCGTTTTTTGTTGTCGCGCAAATATAGGTTTTTGATGTGCCCCCCGCCCTCTTCACTGGGCAAAAACATGTCTTGGACCTTTTTTGAATCCTCAACTGTGCGCAGGGGAACATGATCAGCACGCGTGTAGGCGATGCCCCAGGCATCCAACTGCGCCAACACATCGTCCGAAGATACAGGTAGGCTGTCCTGATATTTTGAGGAGGCATCAATTGTTTCAGACATCTTGGTGGGCTTCCTTTCATGCATGCATGATCATGCTTTATGCGGTCTTTCAAAACGTTTCAATCTGTGAACCACAATCGCCCCAAGAACGGCCAAAACAGCGACACCAAAAATCATGATAAGGATCGTCCCATCAAAAAACTGGCCTAAAATCGCGGCAAAAATGACCGATCCAATCGTGGCCAGCGCGCTGATCACACTGGCGGCTGTGCCCGCGATATGACCGACGGGTTCCATGGCCAGCGCCGTCAGGTTTCCGATTGTCATGCCTGCCATAAAAAACAGTGAAAAAATCCATGTGACAAAAATCGCAAAACCAACGGCATCCTGTAGTAAATCCACATACCAAAGTATCAGCATGACACCGCACAGCACGACCTGAACCTGAAAGGCCGCGTTGATCAGCGCACGCATCCCCAAACGACGCACCAATTGGGAATTCAGAAAACTGGAAGAGGCAGACAAAATCGCGACCAAAGCAAACCAATAGGGAAACGATGCGCCGCGACCATACACCTGATCAAACACAGGCTGCACCAAGAAGATGGCAACAAACAAAATGCAATAGGCAAAGATGAGGCCGATGATTGACGTGATAATCTCAGAATGCCCCAGAACCTCTTTCACGGCGGCGCTGATGGTGCCCAATCTGAATGGGATGCGCATGTTCGCCGGGACACTTTCATCGATCCGCACGGCCATCCAAATCGTGCTGATAGCCACAAAAAGGATAAAGAGGCCAAAGATCGCCTGCCAGTCAAAAGCCAACATCACAATTGAACCCATCAATGGCGCCAAGGCAGGTACGGTGGAAAAAATTATCATGACAAAGGAGGATATGCGCGCCATTTCACGCCCCTGATAAAAATCACGGATCAGCGCCTGGGAAACCACACGTGGCGCAGAGGCGCCAATTCCCTGACCAAGCCGTGCAAGCAGTAACACATCAAAATTATCGGTTGTGGCGCATATCACGGCACAGAAAATATACAGCACCGCACCGCAGTATATCACGCGTTTTCGTCCAAAACTGTCGGAAATCGGCCCCATGAAGAATGTGCCAATGGCCATTCCCACAACAAAAGACGATAAAACAAACTGAGCGCGATTGGAATCATCAGGTGTCATATCGTGCGCAATCATTGAAAGCGCGGGCAACATACCATCCATGGATAATGCGACCGTTGCGACCAACATGGCCATGATCGCCACAAATTCTGGTGTACTTATTCGCAAAACGTTACCTATTGAAAAATATAAATTAAATGCGTCTTTGGATTATAATAATATTATAAACAATTAACGCACTTAGGATGAAAAAACCACCAAGAATGGTCGACTGGGCGGGTATCTCGGATAATACCATCCATGCAAGGATTGGTGCCAACACGGATTCCAATAAGATCAGCAACGAAACCTCGGTTGCGGAAATATAACGCGGACCCAAAGTCAGACCACAGGTTGATACAGCAATCAGCACCCCATGCAATAGATAGAGCGCACCATCCGTCGCCATGGTTTCAAATGGTTCGATAAACCAAAACATTACGCAGGCCGCGCCAATGTATCCAATTGGGATCGCCGGCAACATTGATATATGTTTTTGTCGCCTTAGCAGGGTCAATGCCGTGGAAAACGCAATCACGATATAGACCGCCCACAAATCCCCAATCCAATGTGCCGTGGTCCCGCCACTTGAACCCAAACCGATGATGGCAAGGCCCACAAAAACAAAACAACTGGTCAGCAACAATTGACGACTGGGCCGTTCTGATAGGATCAGAAAGCTTAGGATGGCGGAAAAAACGGGCATGGATGCAAAAATCAAAACAACATTGGCGACACTGGTGTTTTGAACCGCCAGAACGAATGCAGGAGATGTTGTTCCGATCAAAACGCAATATAACCAGCCCGCGCGCCCCATCTGGGTGATGGTTTTCATCACGTCACCGCGCATGGCCAGCAAAACGAAAATCGCCACAAATGTTCCCGCAGTCAAACTGCGCCAAAACGCGGTGACCATCGGTTCGGATGAGATTAAACGCACCACAATTGAGTCAGGGACAACAAATAAAACACCGATCAGGGTAATCAATAAACCTTTGTTGTGGTCGTTCATTTGAATGACACCCTAATTTAAAAATGTGGCAATGCCAGCTGTGCGAATGTGCGCCAGCCGAAGCGTTTATCGTAGCAAAAGTTACACTGGCTTTTCGTCTTTGGCCATGAATGTTGCGAATAAATCACACCAAAATCCGATGTCGACAAATAGGATCACAATGACATTCATATATGCTAAATTAACAACATAAAAATAATAATAAATGAGGCAAATCAATGAGCTATACAGACCAAAACCTGAAGGATATATACCAATATCACTCAAATTTTGAACGCAGTGAACGTGTTTATCTGGCGAAAAAGGTGGCCGTAATGTCGATACTTTTGATCGTCGCGAGCGGACTTGGGGTCTATCTGGGATAATCCGAAAAACTGTAAAACCAGCTGGTCTGTTTCAACAACGCTGACCTGTTAAGAGGTGATACGCATCGCACGCGCTCTGCGTGCGATTTGCGGTTTCTGTGTGTCAGATATGATCAACTCATTTAAGCGTGCTGCAATATCCAATGGAATGGGCGCACCCTTGGGGGTTGGTTTTTGACAGACATGCATTTCCATCAACTCCGAAATCGCCACATCGTGACCACCACTTTGCATCACACAGTGTAAATGAAACACTTTCTGTGAAACACCCAACACGCTGATTTGAACAGCTAGGGGATCTGACTCTTTCACCTCACGCAGAAAATATTTGTGTTCCTCAACCAAATATATGGTGCAGTCCGTTGCTGTGCGATAGGCCGCATCAAATCCAACCCAATCCTGAAAAGCATCAACGGCATAGCTAAACACCAAACCGTAATACGCATCTTGCATATGGCCGTTATAATCAATCCATTCGGGTTTTACAGTTATGGTGTATTCAAAAGGCATCATGTCACCTTTCAAATTTCATTAACCAGTCAGCCGATTTTGCGGGATCATAGCCTTCGAAAGATTCATTTTCATACAGCATACTTAATCCCTTAGCAGACCATGTGACGCCCCGTTCGTAAGAGTGTTCAAACAGTACGCGCGCCTGTTCAAAATCCTGCGGAACATCGTCCCCCAAAAAATATGCCGTTGCCAATGCAAATGTCGCGGCGGGGTACTCCAAATCATGTGCGGCACGAATATCCTGCATCGCTTGATCAGCGCGTCCAGCCCGTAAATACCCTCGTGCGCGCTGCAAAAGATACCGCGCCTTGTCGATGCGGTCCCTTTGCAATGCGATTGTACAGGCAGAAATCAATGCATCTGCATCAATCGCATCAAAGGCAACTGGTGCTGAAACAGCCATCGGATCAGCCAGAAGCGCACCTAAATGATCGCATTGGGTTGCGCTATGCACTGGGGCCGCAGTAATGGCGGCCCCAAACATGATTGCAAGAATGCGCAAATCTTATTCTTCGGTTTCGCCACCAGCGGCTTGCCAATCGGCAAAACCACCAACGTTCACAACATTTGTATACCCCATGTCAACCATGGTTTTACCCGCCAAGGCGGCCTGACCACCCGCCGCACAGATTAGGCAAATACGATCGTCTTTGTTCAGGTTTTCGTTGTGCAACTTTGATGTATCGTCCGCTGCAAATTCAATCATTCCACGCGGAATTCGCAATGCGCCTTTGACTGTACCGCTTTGGGCAATCGCACCACTGTCGCGCACGTCAACGAATGTGGTCCCCGCCTGCCCCCAATATCCGACCGCATCTTCGGCGCTGACCCGTGACACGACTGCGTTTGCTTCTGCTAAATAATCCGCGGCTGTTTTTGACATAATTTCGTCTCCGTAAATGTGTTTGATGTAAATCTAGTCATAATTCACATCAGATCAAAGAGGGAAGACACCGTTAATCCCTGTTTATGCCCCCGATACGCGGCATCATATACGGTGTTTTTGTGCGATAGTGATCAAACTCTGCACCAAATCGGGCCTGAAATCGCCGTTCCTTTAACCTTGGGGCCAACACGCAATAGGCTGTTAGAATGGTGGACAACACCAACTGATCTGGGGTCCAAACGGGGACAGTCCACAGTGTCAACGTGAATGACAGATAGATTGGTTGGCGAATAACCGCAAATAGACCCGTCGTTGGCATATTGGGATAATTCGGTTTGATATTTTGCAGTAGGGACATCCATCCCAAGGCGCCTGACTGTACCTCGGCACCTGCATCATAGCTTGCCTTCATCAGCAGGAGCCATGAACAGGCATAAAGCGCTGTTAAGACCCATTTCATTTCCCCCTCTGCCACCCACCACACGATGCCAGAGGGTGTCCAAAACAAAAACAGCAGGCTAAGTTGAACTGATGCAAGCGTTGCAAAAATCGTTGTCTGTAGCGTCACCGCATGCGCGTTTTTGGCAAACAACGATATTATTCTGCGCCCCGTTTTGGAGAGTAGTAGTGAATGCCCCAACGGAAACTGCAGTACCAACAATAGGTTTGCCACCCATGACCACGGCGCGGGGACGCGCCCAAATGATGCCGTCATGCCCGTAGACATAACCACAATCATCGAGATCACAGCCACCGCAAAGATCGCATGACACACACAACCATAAAGCAACGCAACCAGGATTCGTCGCCCCCCGCGTGGGGCCGAGAAGTTCCCGATGATCAGCGCGATTAGTCGATCGAATGGCGTTGGTGATGGTTTATGCATCTCATAGTTTTAGGTGTCGAATTTGGACAAACAATAACAAGTCAGAATTTTCTGTTTTCAACGCTTCTATTCCTGTGATTAGGAGCTACATGCACAGAAAACGAAACGCAGATGGATTTTCACCAAGATGGGCACCATATCAAATTTTGGCTTTGGCACACAAATTCGCAAATCACCCTACTTCGACGCGACGGTCCGTTGGGGAGCACGGGATTTTTCCGTCTATAATCACATGTACATACCACGTGATTTTGGCGATCCTGAGCAGAATTTCTGGAACCTTGTGAATGATGCCATTTTGTGTGATGTCGCAGTGGAACGTCAGGTTGAAATAACGGGACCAGACGCGGCAAAATTTGTACAAATGCTAACGCCTCGCAATCTGTCAAACATGCAGGTTGGCCAATGCAAATATATTCTGATCACAAATGCGGCTGGGGGCATTTTAAACGATCCAATTTTGCTCCGACTGGCAGAAAACCATTTTTGGATATCATTGGCCGACAGTGACGTTTTACTCTGGGCCCAAGGGGTTGCCGTGCATTCGGGATTAGACGTTCAAATCCACGAACCTGATGTATCACCACTTCAGCTACAGGGTCCAAAATCCGGATTGATCATGCAAGAATTGCTCGGAGATGATATTTTGTTGTTGAAATATTACTGGCTGCGCGAATTGGACTTGGATGGCATTCCACTCGTTGTCTCGCGCACAGGATGGTCCAGTGAACTCGGATACGAAATTTACCTTCGCGATTCTTCGAAAGGGGATGAGTTGTGGGAAAAAATCATGGCTGCAGGTCAGGCGCATGGCCTGAAACCAGGGCACACTTCCTCAATCCGCCGCATCGAAGGCGCGATGTTATCCTATCATGCGGATGCAGATATCGACACCAATCCCTATGAAGTGGGCCTAGATCGTTTGGTTGATTTGGAAATGGACGCGGATTTCGTTGGGAAAGAGGCGCTAAGAATGGTTCACGAAACGGGCATAACACGCAAGTTGATCGGAATTGAATTAGATGGCGCGCCTCTGACAGGACCGAACACAACATTTTGGGAGATCCGTTCCGGGGATCAAGTTGTCGGCAAGGTAACATCCGCCGTTTATTCCCCAAGGCTACAGAAAAACATAGCCCTTGCCATGGTTTCCACATCACACACCGACATTGGCACAACGCTGGTCATCGACACCAAGGCGGACATGCGCAATGCCGTGGTATGCGAAAAGCCATTTTTCGATCCTAAGAAGAAACTTGCCAGTTCTTAGGCGGTGAACACATGACAAAACATGCGCAAATTCGATTGAACGATCTGACACTACCCTGCACCATTGGGACATATGAAGCGGATGACATTATCCCTGATGCGCATGTTTTGGATATGGTTCTTTATCTGGATAAATCATGGGTCGTGATTGACGCTGATCAGATGAATCGTGTGTTTGATTATGACCCCTTAATACGCAAAATTTTACAAATTGCCGCCACAGAAAAATATGAAACGCAGGAATACCTGATGTCATTGATATTTCAGTGTTGTTTTGTACATGCTGAAGTCCATGCAGCGGAATTGTTCTTGCGCAAATCACCTGTTCGCGATGATGGGTCATTGGGCGTTCAAGTGACCTTAACCCGAGCCGAATTTGAAGACATGCGCTCGGCGCGAAACTAGGGTGAAATCCACTGCCCACTCCAATCATCTATGCGTTTATAAAGCGCGCGTTGATGTTTGGTTCCAAGGTACAAAACTTCGATCTGCTGAACATGGCCTTTCAGTACGGCAAAGCGCGCCTGTTCGGCGGGTTTTTCATAGTCGAACGGCCCCGTGATCGCTTTACCAGGAACGGGTTGTGTGCCGTAGCTAATGCGCGATGTAGGCGGCACAGCATTCCAGCGGTCTGCAACCTCTAAGCCCGTCAAAACATCAAAACAGACCCCAAGGCGAAGTTGCAGCATAGATTTACGGATCCACACATGAAGCGCCGCCTTATTATTTTCGCGCAACTCTTCTACCTTAGGCGTTAGGCTATCTGTGTGAATTTCAACTTGTGACGCTAATCTGTCAGCAGCCCGCAGGACAACAGTGCGCTGCGTTGGAAAGCCATTTGCGGAGATTGTAGCCAATGTTGGCGTGCGCGCTGGATGCTTGGCATCTGCAACACCTCGGCCTAACTGATCCCAAGCGACACGATAAAACTCATTTAACGATGCGTATTCGGTATCTGGGGATGTCAATGCGCGGCTCCTGCAAATATCATGGCGTTGAATATCCCAGAATATAGACTTCGCATTAAACCGTTCAAAGGATACAATGGAAACTAGAGAAATTCTTTTCGCGACTTCAAGATTCCGATTAGATCATGATCGCGTTTTTGGGCTAGATCAGACGATGATCGCTCCCCATATTCACTTTCGATCATAGCAACCAACATCTGCACAGTCGCATCATCAAGTCTCGGGGTGCCAAGCGTGTCCCAGCGCTTTTCTTGACTTTTTCCAAGGTGTTCAAAATAGGCTGAAATGCCACCATCCCCGCCGCCCAAATGATAGGCCAGACTGGGCCCAATTGTTGCCCACCGCAGACCTGGACCAAAGACCAGGGCGCTGTCTATATCACGCACGTCTGCCACACCCTCTTTCATCAGATGAACCGCTTCTCGCCAAAGGGCTGCGGCCAACCGGTTCGCAATGTGACCGGGAACTTCTTTTTTCAACGAAATCACAACGCGCCCCAAGCCTTCGTAAATTTCGGTAGCCTGCGCCAAAATGGGATCACAATGACAATATAGTTCGACCAAGGGGATCAAATGCGGTGGATTGAACGGGTGAGCGATAAGAAAACGATCTTTGTGCAAACAGCCACTGAACAGATCGCTCCATGTGTAAGCCGTGGTGGAGGATGCAATCGGAACCGTTGGAGCGACACGTTTATCAAGTTCTGTAAACAGCGCATGTTTTACGTTGAGATTTTCAGAAACATTTTCTTGCACATATAACACATCTGAAATCGCGATATCTAAATCATCACACAGCGCGAAGGATCCCGTTTCAATTTGTGTTTCATGCAAATTATCCAAATCTTCTAAGGCACGCATGACCTTTGCCGAAACAGTTTCATAAATGTCAGGATTATGGTCCCAAATCCTGACATCCCATCCATGTTTCAGAAACAGCGCAGCCCAACTGCACCCAATCAATCCTGCACCAATTATTGCAACGCGTTTATTCACATCAGGCTCTGCCATGGTATCCATAAGATTAAGGGTTATCACATGACCGGAACAAACCTGCCCAATGCCTCGCGCAGTTCCGTTTCCTCATATCCAAAGTGGGAAATGACAACATTATGCAATTGTTCAAAGGTTGCTTTGGTTTTTGCAAGGTTTTGTTCACCTGGATTTTGAACCAACTCTTGCGAAGTCGTTTCCAACCGTGTGATCAATTCATGCACAATCAAGTGTTCCTGTTTTAAGCGGTCTACAACACGGCTCAACGCCTTAATATTTTGCTGTTCTAGTTGTGGAAAAATCATATTTTCTTCCGCATCATGGTGAAAGGTCAAAACCTGACATTCACGTCCACACATAGTCCCAAACATACGCATGTTGTGAGTCAATTCCACTTTTGAAACTGCATGGGCAAAAACCGCAGGCGAAACTGCCCCATGTTCAACCTGTTCCAAAACATGTGCCAATCGCTGCATATCGCGTAAATGCATACGGTGAATGGCCGCCAGATGCAGTCCAGCGCGGCGTTCAGCCTCTGTAACGTGGTCCAATGCCGGCATGCTGGGCCGTTCGTTAAACTCGACGTTTAACTCACACAACTCGCAGGCTCGCAGCTGATCTTTATTCATGTTTGTCCCCCGCCACTTGACAAGAAGGGATCACGGCGAAACAAAATCGCGCCACGAATGCGCGGGTTGATATCCCAAAAGCCGTTTTGCTTTGGCATTCGTGTAAAAACTTTCTGGAATATCATCTCCCTTGATTGGGACACCCTTATAATATGCCTCAATCAACTCTTGAGACGCGCACTGCACAGAATGATCATCGTTGGATACATTGAATACTTCGTAACCAAGCCCATCCGTTTCCAAGCATTTTTGAACCATTTGGCCCAAATCGCGTGCATCGATGTAAGAAAAAATATTTCTTAGGCGCAACTGTGGATCGGCAAAATAAGCGGGAAAGTTTTCGGCGTATTCGTGTGGCTCAATTACATTATTAATCCTTAGGCCATAAATATCGATACCTGAACGCTGATGAAAAGACCGCGCAGTCACTTCGTTCACAACTTTCGACATGGCATAACTATCTTCTGGAATTGTCGGATGCTCTTCGTCGATTGGCAAATAGTCTGGCTTTACTTCACCATCGGCAAAACAAATCCCATAGGTCGTTTCAGAGGAAGCAAAAATCACCTTTTTCACGCCCAATTTGATGGCAGCGTCGATGATATTGTACGTCCCAACCGTATTAACACGGTAGCATTCATTATCACTTTTGAACAACAAACGCGGGATCGCTGCGAAATGCACGACTGCATCAAATTTTGGAACGCCCTGCCCCGCCTCTAGCTCATCATAATGGGCATAGCTGCTCATCACGTCATAGACCTGTCCAGCATCTGTGATATCGGCAAAGCGGGTCAAAACCTCTGGATGGTTTAGGTCAACTTGATCAAGGTTTAGGATTTTATGACCTCTGGCCAACAAATAGTCGATACAGTGTTTTCCTGCTTTACCGCTGCCGCCTGTAAACAAAATACGCATGGTGTCTTCCCTCAAACTACATTTGGTCCAAACTTAGTGGACGACGACCCCAATGCAATGCTTAATCTGCATCTAGCGGCATGGTCAATTTAACGCCAGGAGTTAGGACAACGCGCCATTTGCGCGAGGGCCCTGGCATAACTTTCTTGGTACTTGGGCGTACATTTGGTTTGCAACACAGCACAGAATGGAACAGCTACTTACAAAATGAATTTCTCAAAACAGGTCGCCCGATTTTAGTATCAGCAGGTACCTCGATATCAGTATCAGCAAGCCATTGATCATACGACCTTCATCTTATATCCGAGATATGTAATTCAATTCATACAGATTGCCATCAGAAGACAATCGTCAATGCACTATCGCTAGATAAAGGCAACGTAAGTCGCGCCATCGGAAAACTCATTGCTGCTGAGCATATAAGCGGCGATGCAGTAAGGGGTTATGACGTTAGACAACATGCTGACAACGCTGACAACTGACACAACCAGTTGTAAGAGTTGTCATAGTTGTCATGTGTTTACACAACTCTTCTAATTTAGAGATTTTCAGACTCCAATTTTTTAAACGCTTCGTTATGGTGAAGCTATGTTTAATCCGCTGGTAAAAATCTTAGGCGTTATTGCCCTTGTTTTTACAACCGCAGTCAATGCGGAGGAAAAAGACCCATTTGACATTACGGTCTATGGTTCATTCTTACACACAGGCACCGTTCCTAACGCATTATTCTTCTTCAATGACATCGAGCAGTACGACAGTTTTGAGCTGCGTCGTGCAATCAGAAACCATGGCATTGATATTGTAGTGCTGGCGAGTGATGGAGGGAGCGTGTGGTAGGGCCTTAACATGGCTGGTATCATACACGACAAAGGTATCGCCACCTATGTCCCCGAGCTTCCTGAAAAACTGGTTTGTTATTCAGCTTGTTCGTTCATGTTTTTCGGCGGCAAGATTAGGCAAGCAGATGGGATATTAGCTGTACATCAAGCTGGTGCGTATGGATCGGAGCGCGATAAGGCCAATGCAAAGGTAAGTGAAACGCAGCAAAATACGCAGTTCACTGTTTCTGAAATAATTGGATTCCTGAATGAATTTGAAACGCCCCCTTGGGTCTTCGAAAAGATGTTTAGAAGTCGAGAATTTTATTTCTTTGATGAAGATGAAAAAGACAGATTAGCCGCGCGAACTGAAGAAATTAGCCCAGAAAATTTGTATGAAATTAATGCATTTGTTGCCAACTTTCTGAAGTATCTCGACGATTTGGCGCAAGAAGAAAAAAAGACTGAAGAAGAAAAAGAGCCTGAGATCAGCGAGGAAGAACAACTGCGTTTAGCAGTCATTGAGATTCAAAAACTGCTCAATGCGGCGGGATGTAATGCTGGTGTCGCAGATGGAATGTGGGGGCGTAGAACTCAGGCTGCTGCGGTCTTGTTTGCAAAGACTGCAAAGCTACCAACTGAAAAGAAACAGCTTATTAGTGATAGTTTCATACAACAGTTGCGATTAGCACCGTCAGGTTTTTGTCCAAAACCAAAGATAAATAAAACTTCTGCTTCCGCGTCGTTGGCTGGACTATGGTCAGTACGTACAGATTGCAATGGCAACAAGGTAATAAAGGGTGCAGGTTTTGCAAAGTACAAAAGTCGCACTGGCAGTACCGTACATTACTCGATTACTTACAGCAATGAATTAAAGGATGAAGGTGCAGGTTCCTTTGTACACATCACTGGATCAAAATCTGCGTCGGTGAGATTAAAACTGCGCAATGAATGGTACCACTACCCAGTTGTAAAGATCAGCAATTCTAGATGGCAGGGTAAATCTAAATCAGGCTGTCAGATCACTTTTTCAAGGTAATAGTAAGCTAAAACAAAGTATCCCCACCCAAACTCACATTACCAACCATTCACCACAAAAGCGTTTATGGAGATCGAAGTGATTGCTACTGGTGTAGCCAGTTCAGTCACGCTTGATAAGATTTGTCCGATCATATTGGATTTGCGTAGGGTAATGAGGGTTTATCTAAAGTTTCAGTCTACTTGTAATTTGCCAACACAAGGAGCCTGAGTGTTTCCGCAACTTGAATTTGCATTTTACAGAAATTTGGTGTATGTTTTCAGTCATATAACTATAAAACTGAGGCAGATCATGAATACCTTTTCCGCGAGCGGGTTGCTTTTGCAATACCGAAGGTTCAATCGTAAGAGAACGAAACCATCTCCACTAACGCTTGCATATGCGTTCATACTTAGCTCAGGAGCAGCGATGCTTTACCTAACGGTATCGCTATCTCATTATGTCTAAGAACAATGCACCTGTCGCACACTTTTGGCGCACAGTACAAATTAGCGTTATTGCTGTGCCATTTGTCCTGTTGTTGGGCGCGTTATTGTTTATGAGCTAGCGTGGCAGTCTTATTGAGGCCGCGCGATTACCTGATGTACATCAGTTTCATAGTGAATGAGGAAGCAAGTGTTCAACTTCGTCGCGATAAGGGACAGCATTTTTAGGTAAGTCGTAAACAATCACAGCCTTATTATCTGCCAACTGTTTCCAAAGCACAGGTAACAGTCGTTTGTATGCTGCAAAAATGCTCGTCTCGGCTGCTGGCAAATCATCTTTAACCAATTCTCTCAGAGCGGGGAGCTGATAATATGGTATCATAGTGAACATATGATGCTCGACATGATAATTCATATTTAGATATAGAAACCGATTGATCGGTCCCATCATCACGGTGCGTGTATTAAGCCTGTGATCAGTTACGTTCTCTGCCATTCCCAAATGTTGCAGAGCGCCTGTCATACTCATTTGCCAAGTGCCATACAGACGAGGAGTAACAACAAGCAGTAACGGAACAAACGAATTTAAAAATAACGCACTTGCCAGAGTTACAAAAAATATCAGACCCCAAACTCTTGCAATCAAGAAAACCTTTGGAAAATCCTTCTCACGTAAGTACGTTGCCTCTTCTGCATTTATCTTTCCCCGAACGTGACTGAACCATCTTATTAAGTTCACTTTTAGCTCAATTACACCAAAGATACCCAAAACTTGTTTAATAAGATCAGGGGGCCGCATATTTTGAATTTCTGGATCACGGCCGACGATTATTGTGTCAGTATGATGTCTGACGTGGCTCGCTCTCCACACGTACGGTGAGCGCAACAGAAAAAAGGACGCGATTTGGTAAATCAGCTCGTTCTTCCATTGAGTTTTAAACGCCGTAGAATGACCGCACTCATGCCAGCGAGCGTCTGAAGCAGAAGAATAAAGGACACCGTAAATAAGCCAAAACGGCAAACCCCACCAAGATGGAAAAGTATACACGGCGAGGCTGCCAGAGATTACAAGCAAGCCAAGCCATATCAACGCATCTATAGTTGGGCGCAGGTCTTGCTTGATACTTAGTTCGCGTATTTCTTTAGGATCAACCCTTGGGCGAAACCAATGTGGGTTAGCAAGACCAGACGCTACGGCCTGTTTTCCAGACTGTCCTAACAAAGAATAATCTTGCTTCATCAAGTTACCTCGAGTGACTGATAAATTCTGAGCACAGCGAAATGTTGCAAGTACCTCAACTTTATTTCAAGCAATTTTGGCGGCTATCCACAAATAATGAACGCGCTAGATTGGCTTCCTCTGGCTGATTGCTTGTAAATGGGCTTAATTAGTTTGAACCTTTTTCAGAAAAAATGTGCGAGCGGGATAACTAGCAACTGAAGCGGTCGAGTTTTTGACCTCCTACCCCTTCTTACAAGCTAATGCAGAAATGATTTTCCCAGCCAAGTGAAGGGCCAATTGTGGGGCCAGAACATGACAAAAAAATCAACTAATTGATTTTGTTATTATAATTTTATGATTATGGCGGAGGAGGTGGGATTCGAACCCACGGTACGCGTTAACGTACGTCGGTTTTCAAGACCGGTGCATTCAACCACTCTGCCACTCCTCCGACGATTTACGCTTAGTGGATGCGAATTGATTCTTAAAGTGCAATTTTGAAGAATTTTCAAAAGACTGTTATAAAACGCGGGTGAAAGTAGATAGTTACACATAACTTCTTTGCATTCATTTCAATATTTTGTTGTCAGAAAAGTTTCGCACAATTTGATGATGCGGCTTTTCATAAAACGCAATTAGGGTTAAGTTTCTACAAAAAGATAACACGAGCGGTAGACAGCAAAGGGGCAAAATGCTGATCACAAAGCAAAAAACGGGAAGCAAATGGGCGGGATGTGGGATTTTGGTTACCCTACTGGCGGGATGCGTAGGACTGGATTTGGGTGAAAATGCATCAACCGATACACCAAGCACTGATACAAATTTGGTAAAACGCGATGTCGAAGCACCTGATGTAGTAAATATTTCTGAAGCGGGTCTATGGGACGGCCGTCCCTCACTGGGGGGTGTTTGGGTCGCTCATCCGAACGCACAAGATCCTGAAAAAGTGATCATTCGAAACCCACAAAATGGAAAGTTTGTCATAGGTGCTCTTTTCGGTCGCAAACATGAATTTTCTGGACCAAGCCTGCAACTTTCTTCTGATGCCGCAGACGCGTTAGGGATTTTAGCAAAACAGCCAACCAATGTGTCGGTTGTTGCCTTACGCAGCCGATCAGTACCCGACGAAACACCAGAAGCCGAAACGGTCGAGAACCAAGTTATCGAAGAAAGCTTGGATCCAATCCAAAAAACCACAGAAACGGCGATCGCTGCTGCAGACGCGCCAACGCCCAAACCAAAGCCGAGTAGCCTTCGTAAGCCATACCTGCAAATTGGTATTTTTAGTGTCGAGTCGAACGCGCGTGGTTTGGTCTCAAGCATGACCGCCAACGGGCTTTCTGCATCAATGAGCGAACTGAAAATGAACAACAAACCGTTCTGGCGCGTAATTGTGGGCCCTGCTGCAACGACGGCAGAGATGGCGGCTATACTCAAAATAGTGACAGATGCAGGATTTGCTGATGCATATGCTGTCAAAAATTAAGCTCCTCTGCACGCTTCTATTTTGGTTTTTTTCCGTTGGTGGTGCCCAAGCCTTCGAGACGAACGCAAAAGCTGCGTATATCTACGACCTGACCACTGGTACAGTCCTGTTGAGTAAAAACGCTGATACGCCGCTCCCCCCCGCCTCGATGTCAAAGCTTATGACGCTTTATATTGCGTTTGAATTCATCCGCGCTGGTCAACTCAGCCTTGAAGAAAAACTCCCCGTCTCGGCACATGCCGAATCCTATGGGGGATCCACAATGTTTTTGGATACAACGGATCGCGTCTCTGTGGCGGATCTGCTAAGCGGTATCATCGTTTTATCAGGAAATGACGCCTGTGCAGTTATTGCCGAGGCACTATCACCTGATGGAACCGAAGCGGGTTTTTCCAAATTGATGACACAGCGTGCACAACAGTTGGGCATGACAAATTCTACGTTTCAAAATTCCAATGGTTGGCCGCATCCTATGCATAGAATGAGCATGCGTGATTTAGGCCTACTTGCAACACGTCTGATCGAAGATTTTCCTGAATACTATGACATGTTTTCGCAACGTGAATTTAAATTTGATGGGCGCGCGCCCGCCAATAAACGTAATCGTAATCCCCTTTTGGGATTGGGCATCGGTGCGGACGGGTTGAAAACGGGCCACACCCAAGAAGCTGGCTATGGACTCGTCGGCTCCGCACAGCAAGGCGAACGTCGCATTGTGTTTGTTTTATCTGGCCTGTCCAGTACAAATCAGCGTGCGGATGAGGCCGAAGCAATTGTAAATTGGGCCTTCCGCCAATTTACCACGCGCAGTTTTGGTAAATCAGGTGATGTCGTCACTCGCGCAACTGTGTGGAATGGGTCCAATGCCGATGTTGGATTAGCCCTCTCAAAAGGCCTGACGACGCTTGTTCCCGTATTGGGCGATGCCCAAGTACGATTTGACGTTGAATACCTAAATCCAATTCCAGCCCCCATTAGCAAAGGTGATAGCCTTGGACATTTAGTGGTGACAATCCCGGACTTGGAGGACACGCGTATTCCCTTGGTGGCCGCCGAAAACGTTCCGCGAGGTGGCTTTTTTCGACGTGTTTTGACCGCCGGCCAATCGTTAGTATCTCAGGTGAAATCTCAATCCGAGATTGGCTCGTGAGGCAAGGGCGCTTCATATCCTTCGAAGGCATAGATGGCTCTGGCAAATCGACACAGGCCAAAGTACTAGCCAAGACGTTGGAAGAATTGGGCCACGATATTGTTCTAACACGTGAACCAGGTGGGTCCATCGGTGCGGAAGAAATTCGCTCGCTGGTACTGCAGGGTGATCCAGATCGATGGTCCGCAGAAAGCGAAATTTTATTGTTCACCGCCGCGCGTCGTGATCATTTGGAAAAAACAATTTTGCCAGCGCTGGATGCAGGAAAAATTGTCATTTGTGATCGCTTTGCAGACAGTACCCGCATGTATCAGGGATTAAGTCGTGGGGATTTGCGTACATTGGTCGATGAGCTACACAGCCTAATGATCCCGCGTGATCCAGATTTGACCATTTTGATTGATCTGGATCCTAAATTGGGACTATCCCGCGCTAAGGCTAGAAACACAGTCGAAGAACGTTTCGAAGATTTTGGCATTTCTCTTCAAGAAAAGATGCGTGACGGCTTTTTGCACCTAGCAGAAGAATACTCAGAACGGTTTCGAGTTATAGATGGACTAAGCGACATCCATGTTGTTGCGGCAGATGTTCTAAGTGTGGTGCAAAGACACTTATGAGCCTTGATGATGACAGCATTCCAACCTCGGACTTAATTGAAGGAGCAAAGCACCCTTCAGAGGCACTTGCAGTGATTGGACACCAGAACGCCGAAGATTCATTCGTTGATGCTATAAACAAAGGGCGTCTACATCATGCTTGGATGATCACAGGCCCCAAGGGCATCGGTAAAGCCACATTTGCATGGCGCATTGCTAAATATCTGCTGTGTTCCCCGATCAAGGAAGAGGGAGCATCCCTGTTTAGCGATACGCCCGGGGTTATTGAAACCCTGGATATTGACCCACATCACCCTGTACTGCGCCGTATTCAAGCCGGATCAGAAGGCAGATTGAGCATTGTGCGCCGCCCGTTTGATGCAAAGCGCAAGCTATTCAAAGCGCAAATTACAATCGAAGAAATTCGTAAGCTAAAATCCTTTTTCGCACTATCTGCAGCAGATGGTGGGCGGCGCGTCGTAATCATAGATGCAGCAGACGACATGAATGTTAATGCGGCGAATGCACTGTTGAAAGTGTTAGAGGAACCGCCACAACACACAATTTTACTGTTAATTTCGCACCAACCGTCGCGTCTATTGCCGACGATCCGTTCGCGGTGTCGCACATTGCGATTAGGCGCGCTATCTCAGGTCGATATTGATGCCATTTTGGCAACTCAAGAACTCGAGATCGACGCCGCAGAGATGGGGGCATTATCAACTCTCTCCGCAGGATCAGCAGGTGAGGCGATGCGTCTTGCGCAACATAACGGGCCAGCCGTCTATCACCAAATACTGGGCCTTATCGCCCAAGCACCAAAAATTGATCGCCCCAGCGCAATCAAGTTTTCCGAACAATATACAGCCCGCACCAACAGTGAAGATTTAGACATCCTTGGCTTGATGTTTGACCGCGTACTATCAAGATTGACCGTATTTGGGGCCACAGGCAATACTCCTGCTGAATTGGTGCATTCGGGCGAAGTTGAGATATTCTCAAAACTTTGTCCAACACCACAGTCTGCACAGGATTGGGCAGAACTGTGTCAAGAACTGTCTAATAGATTTCAACACGGGCGCACTGTGAACCTTGACCCCGTCGCATTGGTCCTAGATATGATATTCAAGATTGAACATTGCGCAAAACGCGCACAGGGCCTTACATGATCCGCATTACCGATAGTCACTGTCATCTTGATTTTCCTGATTTCGAAACCGAGCTTTCCGAGGTTGTTGAACGCGCGGTAGCTGCTGGAGTTCACCGTATGGTGACAATTTGTACGAAACTGCATCAGGAACCTAAGGTGCGCGCGATCGCAGAGGCGCATAAACCCGTATATTATGCGGCAGGTGTGCACCCGATGAGCGTCGCAAAAGAACCCATGATATCGGTCGATGAGTTGGTCGCACTGTCCCAGCATCCCAAATTTGTTGGAATTGGGGAAACAGGGTTGGATTATCACTACACGGCAGAGAGTGCGGAGGCCCAGAAACAAAGCCTGCGCATTCACATCCAAGCCGCGCAAGAAACGGGATTGCCACTCATCATCCATGCACGTGATGCGGATGATGACATGGCACACATCCTGCGCGAGAGGCACGCTAACAAACCCTATAGCTGCGTGATGCATTGTTTCTCATCCTCTGCTGAATTGGGCAAAGTGGCGTTGGATTTGGGGTTTTATTTGTCAATGTCTGGCATTGCTGCCTTCCCAAAATCTGGGGACTTGAGGGATATTTTTGCGCAAGCCCCCGTTGATCGTATCCTGGTGGAAACGGATAGCCCCTATTTAGCGCCCCCACCCCATCGTGGGAAACGCAACGAACCCGCCTATTCAATGCATACAGCCTCGGTTGGTGCAGAGGTGTTCGGCATGGAGCTTGCGGAGTTCGCAGCCCAGACTGAGGCGAATTTTGAGCGCCTATTCTTCAAGGTTACCCGACAGCAGGCCGTCACATGAGCGCGCATCTAAGGTTTCATATTCTGGGCTGCGGTTCTTCCGGTGGTGTCCCGCGTATTGGTGGACATTGGGGGGATTGCGACCCCACTAATCCCAAAAATCGACGCCGCCGCTGTTCCATGTTGGTGGAACGAGAAACGGATCAGGGCATCACACGTGTTTTGATCGACACATCACCCGATATGCGCGAACAGTTAATTGATGCAGGCGTTGGTGCGTTGGACAGCGTAATTTATACGCATTCACACGCCGATCATGTCCATGGTGTGGATGACCTACGCATGGTGGTGTTCAACATGCGCGAACGCGTGAATGTGTGGGCAGACCAAGCCACATGTGATGCATTGTTGGATCGCTTCGGTTACGTTTTCATTCAACCCGAGGGAAGTCCCTATCCCCCAATTTTGAACTTGAATTTATTGGATGGCACTGTCACCGTAACTGGTGCAGGTGGCGACATCACCTTCACCCCGTTTGGGGTGGAGCACGGCCGCATCAATGCGCTTGGGTTTCGGATCAGGGATTTGGTGTACCTGCCAGATGTTTCTGCGATGAACGCTGCCGCATGGAACGTGGTGTCAGGGGCCGATTGTTGGGTTTTGGACGCATTGCGGCGCGATCCGCATCCGACGCATTCGCATCTAGAGCAATCTTTGGAATGGATAGAAAAATCAGGTGTTCCCAACGCCGTGCTGACCAATATGCATATTGATTTGGATTATGAAACCGTACTGGCGGAAACACCGGATCACGTCGAACCTGCCTTTGACGGCATGGTCATCGAATACGCGGATTAGTCCCAAATGCAGGCGCTTCTTGATGTGATCCTTCCTGTATTCTTTGTGGTTGGGTTGGGATATGCCGTCGTCTGGCGCAAGGTGTTTTCAACCGTAGCTGTTGATGGATTGATGACCTATACCCAAAATTTTGCAATCCCCTGCTTGCTATTCATGGCCTTGATCAAAATTGATCTGGGCCAAGCCTATTCGTTCCGATTGATGGGCAGCTATTATATCGGTGCGGCGTCTGGATTTGCTCTTGGATTTCTGGGCGCGCGATACATCTTCAAACGCAGCGCAGAGGACAGCGTTGCCATTGGCTTTGTCAGTCTGTTTTCGAATTCGGTGATGATGGGGCTTGCCATCACAGAACGCGCTTATGGGTTTGATGCGCTGGTCGCAAATTTTGCCATTGTGTCGCTACATGCGCCATTTTGCTATTTCGTCGGGATCACCGCGATGGAGCTCGCCAAAAGTGATGGTGACAGCATTGCGCAGGTCGCGCAGAACGTTGGCAAATCCATGATGAAGAATGCGCTTTTCATCGCGATTTTGCTGGGCTTATTGGTCAATATTACTGATGTTGCTTTGCCCAAGGCGTTTTTAGAAGGCACAAACATGGTGGCAACGACCGCCCTGCCTGCCGCACTGTTTGGAATGGGGGGTGTCTTGTATCAATATCGACCCGAGGGTGATTTCGGCGCAATTGCCTGGGTCGTTGGCATTTCCCTGTTGGTGCATCCTGCAATCGTATGGAGCCTTGGACAACTCTGGGACTTGAGCATTTCTGAACTTCGATCCGCTGTTTTAACCAGCGCAATGGCGCCAGGCATCAACTGTTATATCTTTGCCAGCATTTACAATCGCGCAAAACGTGTGGCGGCATCGGGTGTTTTAATTGCAACGGCACTTTCTGTTTTGACAATTTGGTGCTGGCTGCAAGTTTTGCCGTAGCGAGCTGTTCATATTCAAACCGCGACACCACACCAAAAATACCCTGTCAATCCAAGGAACAACAGGGTATCTTACATTTTTTCAAACAAATTGGGGGCTTATGTCAGATGCGGAAAATAATCCTCACATGTGCCTTCCCGATAAACGTCCGCGGTGCAACAATGTAGACCACCACCGAATGCATAGGCATCGCGCAGGTCAACCTCGACGACTTCCATACCCAATTTATCCATTTGCTCAGCCTGATAGACCTCAGACTTTTCCACACACACTGTTTTTGGATCCAACACCAGTACATTCATGCTGAGCCACACAGAGGAATAACATAAGGGAGGCGGTGCATTGTGTGCAGGCTGCGCCGCATCAACAATGTCCCACCCGTTGTCCAAGAACATTTTACGCTGTTCCTCTGGCAAACGACGCTGTGGGTTGTTCAGGATTAAACCAGGACGCAATGGGGTGAATGTTGCGTCGATGTGGATTGGATAAGGATCGCCTGGAAAATTCACTGCGTGAACACGGTGATCAGGGAAATGGCGACGAATCCATTCAATGCCTTTTAGATTTGTTGTGAACCCATGTTGCACTACCAAATCCCTACCAAAACGCAGGACATCCGCAGCATCAAATAATGGTTCTTCCTCTGTCGTAACAAAGAATTTTTCTGCAGCCCACTTAAGACGTTTTTCCACGCCTATTTTGTCCGACAAGTAATCCGGGTGATAATCTTCGTTTGTCAGGCGTGGTTTTGGCGCGGCCTCATGACGGAAGTTTGGATCCTCTTCCCAATATTTTTGCATCAATGGGCGATAGCTTAGATATTCGAACCAGCGGCAGCGATAAGACATTGTGGCTTCAAGGATTTCCGAACCAACAGTCAATAAAACATCGCGCGGCGGCATGCAGCCAAATTGGCTATCCGTGTGAAAATCAGGTGTTGTAACTGGCAACGAAAAATCAGTGGGCGTGGGGCGATCAACACGCACACCACGTTTTTCCAACTGTGACGCAAAATTGTCCAATAATTCATTTGCGCGATCGATGGTTTCTTGAGGGCGGCGTCCCCACTGTCCGCGCATATCGCTGTCCTCAGGAACCTTGGCGTCCAATGCGGGCTCTTCTGGTGGAATGTGACAATCATCCGCACGCCCCACGATGACGTGTTTCAAGGGGTCCCATTCGTTCCAACTATTTACAACTGTTTTCATCACACTCTCCCAAATGCTTTCGTATTTGACGTAGTGCTACTTCATGAAGTATCGCAATGCCAATCCGAAAACGACCTGATGAAAAAATAGTTTGAAGTAAATGACTGCTCAATTTAGCTCGACTGAAGTGTGTCTAAGATGCACTGTATCGTCTCAAGCGTTAAGTTGGGATATTGTCTTTGAATTTCACGCAATTTTTCATCATGTGTAAGAGATGACCATGCCTGCCTCGGGCCATCCGTCAAAAAATCGGTAAATATATCAATGGGGTTTAGCCAATCAAAAGGGCCATCCCGATACATTTGATATATGTCACGTTCTATTGGCAAGATGTCTCCTTAAGATAATTCCTCTTAACGCCCCTCCGACAATGCAGAAGTAGTCGTGATTAACAGCATTAGTAAACTTTACTTTTCGATACTCACATTAAATATTTATCCAAGAAACCGCGGAGAAAGTAAATTGAAATACAGTCGCGCACAAGTATCACTCCATTGGATCATATTCTTATTAGTCATTGCTCAATATGCGCTTCATGAAGCGATCGTTAATGCCTTTGAAGCAATGCTAGAAGGCAAGCCATCTTTAAACAGTCCGCTCGTCAGTATGCACTTAGGAATTGGTGGAATAATCGGCATCCTAACTGCTGTACGTTTTTGGATAAGAATTGACACCGGAGTTCCAGAAAAAGCAGGAGGCTACCCCAAAATATTCGATATGATCGCGAGCGTTGTACATCTTAGTTTTTATGGAATTTTGATCTTACTGCCTTTAACTGGCGGCTTCGCTTGGTATCAAAGTTCAGAGGCTGCAGCAGATGCGCACGGCCTACTGCGAGCCCTGTTAATACTTTTCATTCTTTTACATCTTATTGCAGTGCTAATTCATACATTGATTTTCAAGAATAAACTCATCCGACGGATTTGGTTGAATTAAACACTATTACGTTAGAGGTATATTATGTGGAGTATTTCTGATAATTGCTCGTCTTAGCAGAATGCAGACAAGTCGCAGGTGCTACTAAGTTACGTTGCTTGTATGTTTCGAAGTTGTCAGGTTGACTCTAACTCTTCGTAAGTGTTTTTTTGCTTGTAGTTATTTTTCTTAAATTTAATGAACCAAAACAAAGGAAAGGTTTTGGGCAGCATGGCACGAAGTTTAGTTGAGAAAAATTAAACATATAGGCAATATGATTTATTTGGTGACACAAGTAAGGCTAGAATAACATGAAAACCGAAACCTTGGTAAAATTTGAGCAAATTAGCAAAGTTGCAGAACGACGCCTTTCATTAATTAGATTTCTCGCAAAAAATTCAGAAATGGAAATCAAAGATGACGGGGTCTCAATTATAGATGCGCTAAAATTAACAAAACTACTGTGCAGTAAATCTCCCGACACTGAGCAGGTCCATAATCCACAGAATAAAGCCCAGAAAAACTCAGATGATAAACATGCTAATGAGTTGTTAATTCAAAGCCTAAAGTCGCAATGCAAGGCTTTCGAAGATAAAGCGAATATGTTGGAAAAACTGCTGCAAAAGTCCGAAGACAGATCAGAAAGATTTGAAACGTCCCTTTTAGCTACGGTCGAGACTGTGAGCCATTTGGCAAATAACAGAGACATGATTATGGGACAAATGTTGCGGCAGTCTAAATGGCATATCAAACAGGTTGGGCAAAAGGAAGTACTCGTTTTATCTGAGCCGATAAAATAAATAGCAAAGCAAAACCAATCAAACAGTCGTATTTCTCTTTTTTCTATTCTCCTGTTCAATCTTATAGCAAATGTATAAAAATTGTGTTTTCAAGCAGTGAGTTAACGGCAATTAAATTTGACACATATCACGCAGTAGAGTGATTGCAATCAAGAACAACCCTCGGTGCGAACAGAGCTATACTGATTAAAAATTCTTAAGACCAAAGATTAGAAAAGTTCTAAAGATTCCGCCTGATACAATCTTTGATTTGCTCTTGAGCCGCAGTTTTTGGATCTGATATGTCCTGTAGAAATGCATCAAGCACTGCTGCATTGTAACGTTCCCGCAACTGATCACTAAACGCTGCAAACTCTTCTTTATTGAAGGCAGTTTCAGCAACGCGAGAAAGTTCATCTTTAGCTTGGTCAAGCTCACGGCCCTTTTTGAACTTTTCGATCGCTAAGAATGTTAGGTTACCAATTAGTGCACATTGGTTCTTTATCTCTTGGTCAGTTGGTTGCGGCCGTGCAGACGCTTCGACCGAAGCTATTTGAGCGAGACCTACGTTGGCAAATCCAATATTGATAGATAACAGCAGAAACAGGGTAAAAAGTTTTTTAACCATTATTCCAGCCATTTCTTTTTGAACTCAAGTGTATACGGCTCACCATCAACTTCAAACTCGACCGTAGAATACGCATAACCTTTTTCAGTTTTAGCAGGCATATTAACGTAGCGATCTTTGCAATCCATCGTATTCTCGTAACCAACAACTTTGGTAACCGTGTTATTTTGTTGGCTTTCGTTGGCAATGGCGCCACCAATTAATGCACCAACCGCTGTGCCGCCGTCACTATCTGTGACTATCTTACCAATCACTCCCCCAGCAATCGCACCACCAAGCACTGCCCCAGTGTCGCTTGGGGCCTGCACTTCTCCATAAACAGGTACTCGTCGGTTAACGCATTCTGGCACTGCTATTTTCTCAAATACAGTCTTTTCACCAAAAAAATCTGTGACTTTGGCATTGTCAATTTGGACGACTTCACCGGGATAAGAATAGCTCCCACATCGATCAAGTAACGCAGAATATGCCGCTTCACTTAGGCGACCCCATTTACCGTCGGCTAAGACGCCTACCTCTTGCTGTAAGCGTTTAATTTGAATATCGCCTGCTTTCTTTTCTGCAACAAGGCGGTACAAAGAGTTTATATCTGATAGTTTCGCACACGTGTCCGCAATTGCTAACGATGCATTTGCTAATACCATTGTCGCAACAGCAGATAATACTTTCATAACCTAACCTCTAAGCATGTCTCCAACATCACCACTGAGAAAACGAACTTAATCACAATTCATTCCTCAGACATTAATCTGATGTCGCCATGGTTTTACTCGCTAACGGCCGCAGGCTCTTTGCTAAACCAATCGGCTGGATTGAAGCTCACAAAACCGATACTGCCACATGATGCGGTAGTCATTAAAACAAACGATAGGATAAAGTTTTTCATGCGCACCTCGTAAATCTGTTCTTACAAACCTCGCACTTTTTTTCAAAATGAACAATAAGATTTGTAATTTATAGCGTAGTTTTTCAGATCCTATTTTTAATAACCAAGCGAAGCAATGAGAAGTCATAACATTTGCAGAAAAAGCGCTGCACACAAAGTTGACAGAGTTTCACCTCTGAATCTGTAAAACTTAGTAACAAAAAGAATAGGTCGGCCCGTTTGACTACAAGAGGAATGGCCGACCAGTTGCACTGACTTCTAAAATAGGGAGGTGAAGCCAGGCCCCTCACATTTCGCAAGGCAACCAATGGGAAGAGAACAATGTGCCTTACTCATTCAAACTTTCAGCTGCGTTTTTTATTTAATTCGAAAGAGGATCGCAACAGCAGTTAAGTGGATCACCAAGGTAATCTCGACTAAAATATGTCTCAGATTGGGTTCATTTGTCAAGGAATAACCACATATTGTGCAATGGCACATCATCTAGCTCCATTGCTCTTCTTAGGGGTGTTAGGTAAATTTATTTCCGGAGGCAGCCAAAGACATTCCTATTTCAGCATTCGAAGGTGATATTTCTATCGCTGCTACCCTGCAAAACTCAGCATTTTTACTGAGCAGATTTCACGGTGAATTAGCAAGCTGAGCAAAACACAGTCGATCCCGCGAAATGCTCAATTATCCATTCCAGGAATTTAATTCCTATCCTGACGTCTCAAGTCGATGCGGGCATTTTGTTACCAGCATCTGAAGTAATTCTCGAAACTTTTAAGGTCTTTGCCGTCTGCACATAACAAAGGTGGAAATTAAACAAGGCGAGAAAACGGACTGTTCTATAAGCCCACAGTGCCCGTATGAGTACCAGAGATAAGGCACTCCAACAACAAGCCGCACCTAAGCGCATCAACTTGATTGCACAAAAGCTTGAGTGCAGCACTGTTTCAGCACCTAAATCTTAAGCACTCTAACCCAATTCGGACTACTAGATTGGTGCGGCCGAGAAGACTCGAACTTCCACTCCGGTTAAAGAACAGCGACCTCAACGCTGCGCGTCTACCAATTCCGCCACGGCCGCACAAAGTAGTCTTCCTTTCATTACCTATTCCATTGTACAATTAAAAGAGGGCATCGCTCAGTTTTGCGAAATTTCTATCCCCTGGCCTTGCAACCTGGCAACAAAGCTTTTTAATGCCAATGCATAAATAATGAGGCGTGCTTAGAATGGTAGAGTGGCGGGTCACACCAGGGTTGACGGATTATGAAGAGGCTGTCCGCGTTATGGAGCAGCGCGCCGAAGACATTGCCGCAGGCCGCGCCGACGAATTATTATGGTTTGTCGAACATCCTCCCCTATACACCGCAGGAACATCCGCAAAGCGCAAAGATTTGATCAGCGCAGATCGGTTTCCCGTTTATGATACAAAACGTGGTGGGCAATACACCTATCACGGTCCCGGACAGCGTGTCGTTTATGTCATGTTGAATTTAAACGAACGTGGGCGTGATGTGCGTTGTTTTGTGCGACAGTTGGAAAAGTGGGTCATCGACACACTGGATCAGTTCAATATCACGGGATTCATTCGCGATGGGCGTGTTGGTGTTTGGGTTGAGCGCCCTGACAAGCCCAAAACGATTACAAACAAAACCGCCGAAGATAAGATCGCCGCGATTGGAATACGCTTGCGTAAATGGGTGTCGTTTCATGGTGTATCAATAAATGTTGATCCCAATTTAGATCATTTTGATGGCATCGTGCCCTGCGGGATAACGGAATTTGGAGTGACCAGTTTGGTGGATTTGGGACTTCCAGTCTCCATGTTTGATCTTGATGTGGCCTTGAAGCAGTCATTTGTGCGCGTATTCGAGAGTGATTCTGGCCAAACTTGTGAAAATGCGCCCTAAAAGAACTCAATAAAATCAATCTGATTGCTTTCAAATTCAAAAAACGTAATTTTCCTTGGCATGCGGCAAATACTGCCATTGCCTGTTAAAAAAATGCACACTAAAACACGTTCAGAAGTTTCACTGGGCGTAATGACTCGTCCTATTCGTAGTTAACAGGAGGCATATCATGGCAGACGCAGCCATCCACGGCCACGAACATGAAGATCAGCGCAGCTTTTTCACGCGTTGGTTTATGTCAACAAACCACAAAGACATTGGTATTCTATATCTGATCGTCTCTGCGTTGGTTGGCTTCATTTCTGTGGCATTTACAGTTTACATGCGCATGGAGCTTATGGATCCAGGCGTACAATACATGTGTATGGAAGGCGCGCGCTTCACCGCGGCGGCGACCGAAGCATGTACACCAAATGGTCACCTATGGAACGTTTTGATCACCGGCCACGGCATCTTGATGATGTTCTTTGTTGTGATCCCTGCGTTGTTCGGTGGTTTTGGTAACTACTTCATGCCATTGCAAATTGGCGCACCAGACATGGCGTTCCCACGTATGAACAACTTATCATTCTGGATGTATGTTGCCGGTACAACGTTGGCCGTTTGTTCCGTTCTATCACCAGGTGGTAACGAACAATTGGGTTCAGGTGTTGGCTGGGTTCTTTACCCACCGCTATCCGTGAACGAAGGCGGCATTTCAATGGACCTTGCGATTTTCGCGGTTCACGTTTCAGGTGCCTCATCTATCCTTGGTGCGATCAACATGATCACAACGTTCCTAAACATGCGCGCCCCTGGCATGACATTGTTTAAGGTTCCATTGTTCTCATGGTCGATCTTTGTCACTTCATGGTTGATCCTGTTGTCATTGCCTGTTTTGGCGGGCGCGATCACAATGCTTTTGACTGACCGTAATTTTGGCACAACATTCTTTGACCCAGCTGGTGGCGGTGACCCAATTCTTTACCAACACATCCTATGGTTCTTTGGTCACCCAGAAGTTTATATCATCATCCTTCCTGGTTTTGGCCTGATCTCACACGTGATTGCGACATTCTCTCGTAAGCCTGTGTTCGGTTACCTACCCATGGTTTGGGCGATCATCGCGATTGGTGCATTGGGCTTTGTTGTATGGGCTCACCACATGTACACAGTTGGTATGTCACTGACACAGCAGTCATACTTTATGCTTGCGACAATGGTAATCGCGGTTCCAACAGGTGTGAAGGTCTTCTCATGGATTGCCACAATGTGGGGCGGTTCAATTGAAATGAAAACACCTATGCTATGGGCATTCGGTTTCTTGTTCCTATTCACCGTGGGTGGTGTAACAGGTATCGTTCTATCACAGGCTGGGGTGGACCGCGCATATCACGACACATACTATGTGGTTGCTCACTTCCACTATGTGATGTCATTGGGTGCGGTTTTCTGTATCTTCGCGGGTATCTACTTCTACTTCTCAAAGATGACAGGTCGTGATTACCCAGAGTGGGCAGGTAAGCTTCACTTCTGGATGATGTTTATCGGAGCGAACCTAACATTCTTCCCACAACACTTTTTGGGACGTCAGGGTATGCCACGTCGTTACATCGACTACCCAGAAGCCTATGCATATTGGAACGAAATCTCATCATATGGTGCGTTCCTATCATTCGCTTCATTCGTGTTCTTCTTTGGGATTGTGATCTATTCACTTCTTGCTGGTAAGCGTAACACAGCAGCGAACCCATGGAATGAGTATGCAGATACACTGGAGTGGACATTGCCTTCACCACCCCCAGAGCATACATTCGAAATTCTTCCAAAACAGGAAGATTGGGATAAGCAACCCTCTCACTAAGGGCACTGCAAACGAATAAAAAAACCCCCGCATCAGCGGGGGTTTTTTGTGACTTAGAGACGTGGGATTAGTCGAGCATCGCTTGGATATCAGCGAGGTATTGAGAGGCCACGTTCAAACCCTCTACCCGCGCTTGTTTGCGCATCTCAATCCGTCGCGTCCCCGGAAGCCGTGCACCAGGTGTTTCAGAAATATCATTTAATAAGGCTTCAATTCGGGAGGTGAAATCGCTTATGTCATTGGGCTTGATCGCGATCAGGAACTGCCCCGCATTCGCCGATGGACCAGATGACGCAAAAAACGATGGCATATCGGCCGATGTATTCGCGCCCGTCAAACTGGCCGCCAAAATTTCAACCATTAATGCAAGCGCGGTGCCCTTGGCCTCTCCAATCGGAACCATTGTTCCTCCATCCAATGCAGCGTTTGGATCGGTTGTTGGCTGCCCATCTTTATCCAAGGCCCAACCCTCGGGGATAAATTGGCCTGTTTTCTTGGCGTTCATCACCTTACCGCGTGCAACGACGGACAGGGATAAATCAATGACTAGTGGATCCTGACCCGTGCGAGGGGCTGCAAATGCGATCGGGTTCGTCCCGTATAGCGGTCTATTGCCCCCCCATGGCGCAATCGCCGCAGGGGTGTTTGCCACCATAATCCCGATCAAACCCTGCATGGCCAACTTTTCTACATGACTGGCAAGCGTTCCGCAGTGATTTGATTGGGACACCGCAATTGCCACGCATCCTGTTGCCTCCGCCATCTGAGTCGCGTGATCAATTGCAAATTCCAATGCAGGATAGGCAAATCCGTTATCTGCTGACACATGCAGATAACTGGGGGATCGTGACATCACCGATGGGACTGCATTTGCGTTTATCTTACCGCTTTCCATTTGTGCGATATAATCGCCAACACGGGAAAACCCATGCCCCACCTGCCCTTCAGCCTCTGCCATGACAAGCGCACGTGCAACGCTCTGCGCGCTTTGCTCATTCAAACCACTTGCAACGAATGCATTTTGCACCAGTTCAAGTGCGGCATCGATGCCTATGTTCGTTTTATCCTGCATCGTCATTCCTACTGGTTTCCGTTTCTGTCACCTTAGAAAGAGACAGCGCAAAACGCGACAAATTTCCATCTTTCCTTCGTGGAAATTACACCTAATTTCGCCATACGGAAAGAGAGTGGAAAAATGCCTTACGAGTGGACAAAGAAACCAAGTAGTCAGACATCCGAACAATTGGATCTGTGGCCATTCAGTTCGCTGCCACATCGCGGATTTGCAAGCTTTATCATGACAACCTTTGTTCTGATCACCTTGCCACTTTATGTCCTGATCGGAACGATCCTGTTTTGGGCCCTACTGCCATTCTTGATGATCACAGTCGGGGCCATATATTTTGCAATCCGTAAAAATTTTCGGGACAGATCCATCATCGAACGATTGACACTAGACGCTGAACAATTCCACCTTCTTCGGCAAGAGGCGAATGGCGACCAAAAGGATTGGGAATGCAATGCCTATTGGGCGCGTGTGCACATGCATGAAACAGGAGGACCTGTTCCGCACTATGTCACCCTAAGTGGGAATGGACGCGAGGTGGAAATAGGTGCGTTCCTAACAGAAGATGAACGCGTCGAGTTATTTTCCGAATTAAAGGCACGCTTTGACGATTATCGCAATCGTTTAACTTGAAAGTTTGCCTTTGAGCTTGGCACCAACTGAACCGAAATCCATTTGGCCAGTGTATTTGCCCTTTAGCTCGCCCATGACCTTACCCATATCGCGAATAGATGCGGCGCCTACCGTCCTGATGGCCGCGTCGATTGCTGCGTCCACTTCAGCCTCATCCAACTGACGGGGCAGGAATTCTTCGATCACCGTGATTTCTTCTAATTCACGTTCAGCAAGATCGATACGCCCAGCCTCTTCATAGGTCTTGGCGCTTTCGCTGCGTTGGCGTGTCATTTTGCCCAGAATTGCCAGTAACTCATCATCACCAACACCCTCATCATTGCCTTCAGCGCGCGCCGCAATATCGCGATCTTTGATCGCCGCACTGATAAGACGCAATGTCGACAGACGGTTAGCCGCCTTATCCTTCATCGCTTGCTTTGTTGCTGCCATGATTGATGCGCGCAGATCCATGATCCCACTCCTAGGAATTCGGGTTAATTTAGATCGCGACTCTACTCAAAACTTCGATTTTGGGCAAGCTGATATTCTCAACAATGCCTGCTTGACCCCAACACGGCTTCACACTAGGTTGCCGCCAATTTGCACCCCAGAGAGTCGAGAGTATGGCGTCAGAAACCGCACCAAAACCAACCGCATGTTTGGCACTAGCCGATGGAACATTATTTTATGGATATGGATTTGGAGCGACGGGGCAAACAGTCGCCGAACTGTGTTTCAACACAGCCATGACGGGATATCAGGAAATCATGACTGATCCATCTTATGCGGGTCAAATCGTGACCTTCACATTCCCACACATTGGCAACACAGGTGTGACGGATGAGGATGATGAAACGGCCGATCCAGTCGCAGAGGGCATGGTGGTCAAATGGGACCCAACCGAGCCATCAAACTGGCGTGCCCAATCTCATCTGTCCGATTGGTTGGCTCGTCGCGGTCGTATTGCCATTGGGGGCATTGATACGCGCCGCCTGACACGCGCGATCAGAATGCAGGGTGCACCACATTGCGCTTTGACCCATGATCCTGAAGGCAACTTTGACACCGACGCATTGGTTGCAGCCGCGAAATCATTTAGCGGCCTTGAAGGACTTGACTTGGCCAAGGATGTGACATGCGCGCAAAGCTATCATTGGAATGAAATGCGGTGGGCATGGCCCGATGGGTATCAGCCGCAAACAAATCCAAAACATAAAGTTGTTGCATTGGATTTCGGTGCAAAACGAAACATATTACGTTGCTTAGCATCCGCAGGATGCGATGTAACGGTATTGCCCGCAACTGCAACCGCGGAAGAGGTGTTGGCCCATAACCCAGATGGTGTTTTCCTATCGAACGGTCCGGGTGATCCCGCAGCGACAGGGGAATATGCGGTGCCGATGATCAAAACCATTTTGGACACAACGGATTTGCCTGTCTTTGGCATCTGTTTGGGACACCAAATGTTGGCACTTGCCCTTGGGGCCAAGACCATCAAAATGAACCACGGCCATCACGGTGCCAACCACCCCGTGAAAGAGCATGAATCAGGCAAAGTTGAAATCACGTCCATGAACCACGGTTTTGCCGTAGATGCGCAGACATTGCCAGAAGGCGTTGTTGAAACACATGTGTCCTTGTTTGATGGATCAAACTGCGGGATCCGCATGAAAGATCGGCCTGTGTTTTCCGTGCAGCATCACCCAGAGGCAAGCCCCGGTCCGCAAGACAGCTTTTATCTGTTTGAACGCTTTGCTGCGTCGATGGATTAATCGCCGTCGGCCAGTAATTTTAGACGTGTCGAAAACGCAATAGAAATATGCTGGCGTAGGCAGTCGTCTGCCTTATCTTCGTGCCCATGCATGATCGCATCAACGATTTCCTGATGCTCGGCCAAGGCAACTTCACCCCGCCCGTCCGCAGCCAAGGATGTTGTCGCCATCAAGGCCATCGAACGATGCACCAAATCCAACTGTTGCACCAAAAACCGATTGTGCGAGGCCAAGTGGATTTGTTTATGGAAACGACGATTGGCCCGCGATAGCGCGCTTGGGTCGTCGACAATTTTGTAATCATCATTGACCATATCCTGCAGCACCCGTTTTTCTTCAATCGTTGCATGACGCGCAGCCAATCGGGCGGCCAAGCCCTCTAACTCGCTTCGCACCACATAAAGTTCGGCCATCTGCGAATGATCAAGCGAGGCCACAATCAGGCTTCTACCGTCCCGACTAAGCAAGGATTGTGTTTCCAATCGCTGCAACGCCTCGCGAATTGGAGTACGCGATACACCAAAACGGTCTGCCAGTTCGCTTTCAACTAGACGGTCGCCAGGCTTGTAAACGCCGATATCAATTGCATCTAGGATCAAACCATAGGCATCTTTGTTATTTTGTCGTATCTGTGTCATTGTACTCGTCCATTGTCTGACATTACCTTACGTGGTGTTTTACGCGCAAATCAAGTAACCCTTTCGCTTTTTTGAATATGTATAGGACAGCATTATGCCCAAAAGTCAGTTTTCACATGTGTCAGAGTGGGTATTTGATATGGATCACACGCTCTATCCGCCACACAACAAATTGTTCGATCAGATCGAAATTTTGATGGCAGATTACTTTGTCAAAGTGACAGGTTTGCAGAAACCAGAAGCGGACAAATTACGTCAATCATATTGGGATAAATATGGGGCCTCATTGACAGGGTTGATGCATCACCATGACGTCGATCCTGCAGATTTTTTGCGGGACGTACATGATATTGATTTTTCGGTATTAGACCCCGATCATGGGTTAAACGACATTATACGCGATCTGCCTGGGCGCAAAATTGTCTTTACAAATGCCCCGCGTGAGTATGCAGAACAAACGCTCGATCGGTTGCATATGCAGGATATGTTCGATGCGGTTTATGCGTTAGAGGATGCCGATTTGATCCCCAAACCAAATCAGGCGGCCTATGACATTGTATTGAATAAGGCTGGCATTGATCCTGCTCGCGCCGCCATGTTTGAGGACAGCCCACAGAATTTGCGCGTACCCCATGACATCGGTATGCGCACCGTGTTGGTCCATGGCAAAAGTCGTGACATCCATATCCACCAACACACCCCAAATTTATCAAATTTTTTGAACCAATTGGTGACCGAGTGACGCAGCAACCTTTTGCTTTGGCGCGATCTGGCCTAAGTGTGGGATAAGCAAAAGGATCAGCATATGACAGATCATTCAGTGGACGTTGTTGTATCGGGCGGGGGCATCGCCGGCATGGTGACGGCAATCGCCTTCGCACAGGCGGGGTTTGACACCCTTTGCGTTGATCCGCAGCCACCGGTGACATCGCGTGCAGCTGATGGTGCGGACTTGCGGACAACGGCATTTTTGCAGCCTGCCCGCAATTTTTTAGATGAATTGGGCATTTGGCAGTATTTTTCGCCTGAAACGATGCCATTGGACATTATGCGCATTGTGGATGCAGGGGGAGCGGAAAATCCGCCCCGCATGCGGGTTGAAAAAGAATTCAATTCAGCCGAGGTTTCTGACCTTCCGTTTGGGTGGAACATCCCAAACACCGCGGCGCGTGCGGCACTAATGACACGCATGGATGATTTGGAAAACCTGACCTTTCTAACAGGACACTCCTGCGAACGCCTGTTTACCCGAGAGGGCGAAGCGCGTGTCACACTATCAAACGGGGATCGCTATCGCGCAAAATTGGTTGTGGCGGCAGATGGGCGAAATTCCCCCATGCGCGAACAATCGGGGATCCCTGTGCAAACCACACGTTTTGGGCAAAAGGCATTGGCCTTTGCCGTGTCCCACCCCATTCCACATGAAAACGTATCAACCGAAATTCATCGCACAGGGGGGCCATTTACCTTGGTCCCCCTGCCCGATCACGATGGCATGCCCTGTTCCGCGATTGTTTGGATGGAAACAGGCCCCAACGCCCGCGCCCTATTTGAACTGGACGTCCCCGAATTTGAGGCTGCGATGACCGAACGGTCTTGCAATTTATTGGGGCCACTCACGCTTCTCGGGCGCCGCAGTCTGTGGCCCATCATTTCACAGCTGGCAGATCGGCTAACCGGGCAGCGCGTTGCATTGGTGGGAGAGGTCGCGCATGTTGTTCCCCCAATCGGTGCGCAAGGTTTGAACATGAGCCTTGCTGATATCCGATCACTAGTTGACTTGGCCGTAACGGATCCTGCAAATCTTGGATCAAGTGCGATGCTGGATGCCTACCATAAATCCCGTTATGCGGACCTTAAACTGCGGGTGCAGGGGATTACGATGTTGAACCGCGCGTCTATGTTTGATGACCAACCTTTGCGTGATTTACGGGCGACGGGATTAAACGCGCTTTATGCGCTGCCGCAGGTGCGCAAAACACTGATGCAGATGGGTTTGGGGCTAAAATAAGAGGGCCGCCCGCAATCCGCAAACGGCCCAAAAATTGCGTATCGAATATCTTAGCCTAGGACAGTGTCCAAAACGCGGCTCAGGCGGGCGACGGTCTCATTAACATTATACAGTTTGTCTAACCCAAATAGGCCCAAACGGAATGTCATGAACCCTTCAGGCTCATCACAGGCCAAGGGCACACCGGCAGCGATTTGCATGCCTTCTGCTGCGAACTTTGATCCATTTTGGATGGATGGATCGCCTGTATAGCTGACAACAACGCCTGGTGCACCAAAACCATCGGCAGCCACGGATTGAATGCCTTTGGCTTTTAGAATGTCACGAACACGGTTGCCCAATTCCCATTGCGCATCACACAGTTTATCAAACCCATATTCCTTGGTTTCCAACATTGTGTCGCGGAACGCACGCAAGGCGTCTGTTGGCATTGTAGCGTGATAGGCATGCCCCCCATTTTCATAGGTTTGCATGATGGAGTACCATTTTTTCAAATCTATCGCAAAGCTGTCTGAATCTGTGCTGTCCAAGCGTTGGACGGCGCGTTCGGACATCATCACCAAACCTGCAGAGGGGGAGGCAGACCAACCTTTTTGCGGGGCCGAAATCAAAACATCAACACCTGTCGCCTTCATATCAACCCAGACACACCCCGACGCGATGCAGTCCAAGACCATAATCGCGCCCACATCATGCGCAGCGCGTGCCAATGCCGTGACATACTCATCCGGTAGAATGACACCTGCTGACGTTTCCACATGCGGTGCAAAAACCACTTCGGGACGCAGTTCGTGAATACGCGCCACAACATCTTCGATTGCAGCAGGGCGGAACGGTTCTTGTGCGCCATTGCCTGTGCGACGTGCCTTCATCACCTCGACATCTGCGGCGATGGATGAGGTTTCAAAAATCTGGCTCCAACGATAGGAAAACCACCCATTCCGCACGACCAGTACTTTTGCGTCGCGGCCAAATTGGCGGGCGACTGCCTCCATCCCATATGTTCCGCCACCCGGGATCAGGGCAGTTGCATCGGCGTTATACACCTCTTTCAACATGTCAGAGATATCGGTCATCACCGACTGAAAAGATTTCGACATATGGTTTAGGGAACGGTCCGTAAAGACCACGGAAAATTCTTCTAGCCCCTCAGGGTCGATATGTTCAAGCAGCGCCGCCATCGTGGCCTCCTATATGATCGTTAAATCGTGTTTGTCTGCACAATAGAGATTAACCTGAATTCCCCCATGCGACAAATACTCCCTTCGCTAAATTGGTCCGGGGCGTTTTTCTTCACTCAACAGAACGTTCGCTTCTAAATCCCCCACACCCGGTAGGGTCATGATGCGGCGGCGCAATACCCGTTCAAAATCGGAAATATCGCGCGCAACAACACGCAGTCGATAATCATATAGCCCCAACACATGTTCGATTTGCTGCACTTCTGGGATCGCCTTTACCGCGCGTTCAAAATCTTCAAGGCTAACGCGGCCCTTGGTGGCAAGTTTGATGCCCAAGAATACAGTGACACCCAACCCAAGTTTTTCGCGATTTAAATTCAGGGCCACACCTTTGATCACGCCCTCTTCTTTTAGTCGCTTGATCCGTCGCCAAATTGCAGGTTGTGACATATCCAGATTTTTGGCCAATGCCGCCGCACTCTGATCCGCGTCCTGTTGTAATAGGCGCAACAGCGCGCGGTCTGTTTCATCCAAAATCATATCGGCACCCCCGCGTTGGTTTTGATCCGCGCAACATGCATCAATGCCTCAACCTCTGCGATGTGGGGCAATGTTAGAATGCGATCACGATAGACCTGTTGATAATCAGCCATATCCCGCGCCACGACAGACAGACGTACGTCCACACGGCCCAAGAACGTTTGAATTTCGATCACTTCTGGCACATCCCGCGCCGCGTCAATAAAGGCGTCGAACGCGCGTGGTTGCGTTTTGTCCAATGTTACGCGCAGGGACACCTCAACTTCGTACCCAAGCGCGGCCCAATCGATAAGGACCGTTTTGCTGACAATGGTCCCGTCACTGCGCATCCGAGACAAACGCCGCGATGCAACCGATGGCGTTGTTGCCGCGCGTTCCGCCAAATCCGAGAGAGGCATATCAGGTTCGGCCTGAAGATAGCGCAGAATGCGCCGATCAAGATCATCAAGCATGATTTCTTCGTATTTTCCGTGATTATGAATGATAATTTCATAAATTAATCTATTTACGCGAATTTAGAAAGCCTAATACCGAATTTATCCCTATGTTACAGCATCATTTAATATAAGAGGACAAAACATGCGTGTTTATTATGATCGCGATTGCGACGTAAACCTAATCAAAGATCTTAAAGTTGCCATTCTTGGCTATGGCTCACAAGGTCACGCACATGCGTTGAACCTACGTGATTCTGGCGCAAAGAATGTTGTTGTTGCCCTACGCGAAGGATCACCATCTGCAGCAAAAGCAGAAGGCGAAGGCCTAAAGGTTATGGGTATCGCAGAAGCAGCGGCATGGTGTGACGTGATCATGTTCACAATGCCCGACGAACTTCAGGCAGAAACATACAAAAAATACGTCCACGACAACCTACGTGATGGCGCAGCAATCGCATTTGCACACGGCCTAAACGTTCACTTTGGTTTGATCGAACCAAAGCCAGGTGTTGACGTGATCATGATGGCGCCAAAAGGCCCAGGCCACACAGTGCGCGGCGAATACGTAAAAGGCGGCGGTGTGCCTTGTCTTGTTGCAGTGAACCAAGATGCAACAGGCCGCGCATTGGAAATCGGTCTATCCTATTGCTCTGCAATCGGTGGCGGTCGTTCAGGCATCATCGAAACAAACTTCCGCGAAGAATGTGAAACAGACCTATTCGGTGAACAGGCTGTTCTATGTGGTGGCTTGGTTGAATTGATCCGCATGGGCTTTGAAACATTGGTAGAAGCAGGTTACGCGCCTGAGATGGCCTATTTCGAATGTCTGCACGAGGTGAAGTTGATCGTTGATTTGATCTACGAAGGCGGCATCGCGAATATGAACTACTCAATCTCGAACACTGCGGAATACGGTGAATATGTCACTGGTCCACGCATCCTTCCATACGACGAAACAAAAGCACGTATGAAAGCGGTTCTTGAGGACATTCAGCGTGGTAAATTCGTGCGTGACTTTATGGCAGAAAACCAAGTGGGTCAGCCGTTCTTTAAGGCGACACGTCGTATCAACGATGAACACCAAATCGAACAAGTTGGTGAGCAGCTTCGTGCGATGATGCCTTGGATTTCAGCGGGCAAAATGGTCGACAAAGCGAAAAACTAAATTACGTATCGGGGGCCTACATGGCCCCCGAAACTTTTAAGAGCACTGATATATGCAACCTGACATCACCTGGCGAAATTGGTTAATGGTTGCAGCGCTTGGGCTTATTTGGGGTTCAAGCTTTATGGTGGTTGAAGTCGCACTAACGGGAATTTCGCCTTTTTGGCTTGCGGCATCTCGTGTCACCTTTGGGACACTCCTAACAGTCTTGGTGTGGATGATATCAGGCAGGCGTTTTTTTCTGACGGAAAAAACCGCATGGCCCAGCATCGTGGCCATTGGTGTGCTGAGCTCGGCTCTCCCATTTTCCCTGCTAAGTTGGGGGCAAACGCATGTAACATCGGGTTTTGCGGGTGTTTCAATGGCATCAATCGCGCTGCTTGTTCTGCCACTTTCGCATTTCTTTGTGCCTGGCGAACAAATGACCCTGCGCCGCACGATTGGATTTTTGATTGGCTTTGGTGGTGTCGCGCTGTTGATCGGACCAGAGGCGCTTGCCCCCAGTGGCAGTGAAATGGAACTCTTGGGACGCGTGTTTTGCGTGTTGGCCGCATCCTGTTACGCGATATCGTCTGTGATCATTCGTCGCCTTCCCCCGATTGATCCACTGGGCCTTGCGGCGATCCCCCTAATAATTGGGGCGATCACATCGCTGTGCTTCGCATTGACAGTCGAGGGACCGCCGCCTGCGATTTCGACAGAGACGCTTTGGATTATTCTATACTTGGGCTTGGTCCCAACTGCAGGGGCAAATTTGTTGCGCATCTTAACGATCCGCTCGGCAGGGCCAGTCTTCATGAGCCTGACAAATTATCAGGTGCCGCTGTGGTCCGTGATTCTGGGGATCGTTATTTTGGAGGAAGCGCCGCGCCAAAATCTATTCCTGGCGATGACACTGATCCTGATTGGTCTATGTCTTAGCCAATATGGCGCACTGAAACGCCTATTTCGACCAGAATAAACACATGCCGCGGGCCATTGTGCAGCGATTTAGCGCGTCGCCTTTTCTACAGATGCAACAACTGTATCCACAGTTTCTTCTAACATTGCGGCATCTTCACATTCTGCCATCACGCGGATCAGGGGTTCGGTCCCTGATTTACGGATCAAAAGGCGCCCTTTTCCATCCAGTTGCGCCTCGGCATTGGTGATTGAGGCCTGTACTGCGGGTATCTCAAGCGGGGTTTGACCTGCCTGATAGCGCACGTTTTTCAACAATTGTGGAACGGGGGTAAAGGTGTCTGCAAGCTCACTTGCCTTTTTCCCTGAACGCACCATTTCGGCCAAGAACTGTAGCCCCGCCATCAGACCATCACCCGTCGTAGAATAATCCGTCATTACAATGTGACCCGATTGTTCCCCGCCGAGGTTAAAACCACCCTGACGCATCCGTTCAACCACATACCGATCACCCACCGCCGTGCGCTCCAGCGTAATGCCAAGACTGTTCAGAAACCGCTCCAGCCCAAGGTTTGACATTACTGTGGCCACAAGGGCATTGCCCGCCAGACGCCCTTCGGCGGCCCAACCGGCGGCCATCAATCCCATCAGTTGATCGCCATCAGCAACCTGACCATTTTCATCAACCAAAATGATCCGATCCGCGTCCCCATCCAAACAAATCGCCAGATCCGCGCCATGAGCGACAACGGTTTCTGCCGCGGTTTGGGGGTGCGTGGAACCACAATTGTCATTGATATTGCGTCCATTTGGGGACACACCAACGGGAATGACATCCGCCCCCAATTCCCACAACACCTCGGGCGCCGCGCGATAGGCCGCGCCATTGGCGCAATCCACAACCACTTTCATCCCATCAAGTCGCATCCCCGACGGGAAGGAGGATTTTGCCCGCTCCACATAGCGATACATGCCATCGTCAATCCGCTGTGCCCGCCCAATACTGTCCGCATCATTTAGCGCAACACCTTCGTCGATCAGGCGTTCGATTTCTTCTTCGGCCTCATCGGATAATTTAAATCCGTCGGGACCAAAAAACTTGATCCCATTGTCATGGTAGGCATTGTGGCTTGCCGAAATCATGATGCCGAAATCAGCACGCATGGAGGGGGTTAACAAACCAACCGCAGGTGTTGGGACAGGCCCCAGCAACAATACCTCCATCCCTGTCGAGGTCAAACCAGCCGTCAGCGCATTTTCAAACATATAGCCCGAACGACGTGTATCTTTGCCGATCACCACACGGTGCGTTCGATCTGAAAAGCGCCGAAAATAATGCCCCGCAGCAGCGCCAATTTTCAATGCGATCTCAGCCGTCATTGGATGTTGATTGGCACGTCCTCTGACACCGTCGGTTCCAAAATATTTACGTCCCATCAAAATGCCCCTGCTCTACTGCTTCAAATAAATCAAATGCCTGCTTGGTTTCTGCCACGTCGTGTACGCGGAAAATCTGTACACCTTGGTTGCGCGCGGCCAAGGCAACGGCGATGGACCCCGGTGCACGATCTGTTGCCTGCTCCGCGCCCGATATGGTTTTGATCATACCTTTGCGCGATACACCCAACAAAATTGGAACCCCCAGACTATGAAACACGCCAATGTGTTTTAGCAGTTCTAAATTATGTGAGAGCGTTTTGCCAAACCCAATCCCCGGGTCTGCAATAATTTGCCGACGTTCAAGGCCCAATTGTTCAAGCCGCGCGATCTGCTGTTCTAGAAAATCATATACATCCAGAACAACATTGTCGTAGGTTGGATTATCCTGCATGGTTTTGGGATCACCCTGCGCATGCATAATGCAAACTGGGATATTGTGCGCCGCGCAATATGGTGCCAAGTCAGCATCAAACATAAATCCCGATACATCATTCACAATATGTGCGCCCGCCTCAATTGCCGCGCGCGCCACGGCGGCCTTTCGGGTATCAATCGACATGGGCACTGAGAGGACAGAGGCAAGTTTGCTGATCTTGGGCGCTGTGCGGGCAATTTCCTCGTCAACTTCGACATAGTCTGCGCCAGGACGCGTGGATTCACCACCCACATCAATCAAATCCGCACCTTGATTTTGCATCAGTTTTCCGTGACGTTTGGCAGCCTCAAGTGCATCAAATTGGCCCCCATCAGAAAAGCTATCAGGGGTGGCATTTAAAATTCCCATGATGATGGGTTTGTCAAACACCAATCCTTGGATATCCGCACGCAGGTGCGTCAGACGCATCAGTTCCACTTCGCTAAGATCGTGCACAGGGATGCGGCGCATATCACCATCACGAGTGTAAACAGCGCATTCTGTAAACCAATAATTCGGATCGCAGAAATTTACGGCATCCTTGGGGCGGTCAAAACCGCGTTGCAACAGGGGGCGTAGGTAACGCATTCACGAATGCTCCTATCGGCGCAGAGCCGAAATATCAAAATCATTGATCGAAGGTAGGCTGTTCACACCATCCACAGTTTCAGCACCAATCAAAGAACAGGATTTAGCATCCAATTCTTGCCCCAGCCAAATGGCCAGCGACGCTGGCGCATAACTTTCAAATGTGTCCGTCGCATCCATAACCATTTTGGTAGGTGCCCAAATGGCCAAACGATTGTTTTTGATTGCCCAGTCCAATTCGGTGCGCGTTGCAACCACATCACAATGATCCGAATAAGCCGCAATCATCCATGCATTTTGTTCCACGGAGAGCAAATCGATATGTGCCTGTGCAGTGAGATCCCCAGTGTGGGCGCGCGGTCCTTCGACGGCCTCGACACACAAAACAACGGCTGCGTTTTGCGCATGAAATCGCGACAGAAGATTCGCAATATCCTGACCCGCTAACGCAGAATTTGAAATGAAGACAATATTTGGATGCGCTGCTTCTGGTTCGGCAACAGGGGCATACCCACGCCCGCCACGCACAATTTCAACACCCAGGGCACCTGGGCCGCGATCGAGTTTTTCAATACGGATGAAGACACGAATGGCCTGAGGTTCTAACAAAATGCGATCGGCAATGCGTTGCGCCAGAGTTTCCAATAAGTTCAGCCGTTCTGCACCCAGTTCGATTGCAATCGCCTCAGTCAGACGATCATAGGATAGGATACGGTCCACATCGTCCAAGATGGGTTGTTCGATTGGCTGCACTTCGACCACGATATTGAAACTGACCCGCTGGGTTACACCGCGCTCTAACTGGAAAGCGCCGATTTCAACTTCGACAATATGATCGCGTAACGAAATACGGTCATACTGCGTTGAAATTGAACTGGCTTTTGCACGTTCAAGCGGATGGGCAAATGCCAATCTGGTTTCATCATTCATGGGTTGGCTCCTATGCCCAATCTTCGCACAGGTTTTGCAGTTTTTTTACCGCCGCGTCTAGTATGAATTAGTTTTGCGAAACACGAACTGGTTTCTTATAGAAATGATGAAAACCGATAGATGCAGTTCGTTCAAAAACGCGGGCCCAACGTGGGCGCACGGCCTTGGTATGATAAAATGTCGCCCCATCCGTTAATGTGCGCGGCATGCCATCCATCACCATTTTCGCAACCTTGCCCACCATTTCATAGGCCTTTGGTTCGCGGATGACTTCGGCGCGTCCATCACAGGTATAGGTAAATTGGCAGGCTAACTTTCGGCCAGTACCCTGATTGATCACACCGCAGATGGTATCAGGGAACGAAGGGCTGCTGACACGGTTTAGGATAACCTCGCCCACGGCAAACTGGCCCTTAACAGTTTCACCACGCGCTTCAAAATAGAGTGCTTCGGTTAAACAGGCCCATTCTTTACCGCCTTTTGCTACTGGCAAACCGCGCAAATACGCCTTGGAATAAATACCTGCATCCGTCGCGGGGGCATTAACTGGACCAAGATCGCCATGAGGAAGGGCAGAAAATTTTTGCTGATCAAGGCGCATCAAACCCATAATTGGATCAATTGAGCGTTCGGCATAGGCATGGGTTGCAAGGACGAAAATCACCACAAAACATGAAATCAAACGTGTCATTTTGGTATTTCACTCAGTCACACAAAATATGCGCTTTCGAATGTCCCTTGGTTAATCATGCACTCTATGCATGACGAATGGTTGCGCCACTCCCCGATTGTTGACCGGGTGTCTAGCCTGTTTTGCTTGCAATGGCAAGTTGCGCAGCAGCAAGCTTTGCAACTGGGACACGGAACGGAGAACAGGATACATAATCCATTCCAATCTGACGACAAAATGCGATGGATTCAGGGCTACCGCCATGTTCCCCACAAATCGACAAAACAATTTCGGGATCAACCTGTCGCGCACGATCAACGCCCATGCGCAACAATTCCCCTACCCCTTCGGTATCTAGGGTGTGGAACGGATCCTCTGGAAACACGCCTTGGTTCACATAATCGGACATAAAGCGGCCCGCATCATCACGCGACAATCCATAAGTCATTTGTGTTAAATCGTTAGTACCAAAGCTTAAAAATGCCGAATGCTGTGCAATATCATCTGCGCGCAGGGTCGCGCGCGGTGTTTCCACCATGACCCCCAATTTATAGGTGAAATCCGTGCCGCGTTCATTGCGCACGGCAGCGGCAACCGCGTCAATGCGATTGCGCACCAACTCGACCTCACGCTTGGCACTAACCAAGGGGATCATGATTTCGGGAACAACCGTTTCGCCGTCTTGGGCAGATTCAACAGTTGCCTCAAAAATCGCGCGCGCCTGCATTTCATAAATCTCTGGCACTTTGATGCCCAATCGAACACCGCGCATGCCCAACATGGGGTTGTATTCACCCATCGATTCGACCCGCTGTGTCACGGTGGACAGGGGCAAATCCAATGCCTCGGCCAGATTCAGTAACCCCGCCCGATCTGTTGGCAAAAATTCATGTAAGGGCGGATCAAACAGGCGAATGCACACGGGTAACCCCCGCATGATACGGAACAATTCGATGAAATCGGCCCGCTGCATCGGCAACAAACGATCCAAAACAGAGCGTCGATCATGCGCCGCATCCGCAAAAATCATTTCACGCATCACTGTCAATCGATCGACGTCAAAGAACATGTGTTCCGTACGGCATAGCCCAATGCCCTGCGCATCAAAATTGCGCGCGGTCTGCGCGTCCTGTGGTGTATCGGCATTTGCGCGCACGCGAATATCACAATTTTCGGCCGCCCATTTCATAAATGTCTGAAAACTATCATCCAGTGCAGCTTCCACCATCTTTGGCTGGCCTGCCAAAACCTGACCATTCGTTCCATCAATGGTGATGATATCACCTTCGGCAAATGTGCGACCGTCTGGGGTCGTCAGGCGTTTTTTGGATGGTTGAAATTTAATATCCGATGCCCCAACCACGCAGGGCAATCCGATACCCCGCCCAATCACAGCCGCGTGGCTGGTCATACCGCCGCGTTCCGTCAATACACCCGCAGCCGCGTGCATGCCACGGATATCCTCTGGACTGGTTTCCCGACGCACCAAAATACACGCCTCGCCACGCGCTGCATGCGCTTGGGCCGTTAGGGCATCAAACACCATCTTGCCACTGGCGGCACCCGGGCTGGCGGCAACAGCGGCCGCCAAAATATCACGTTTCGCTTCTGGGTCGATCTGTCTGTGCAACAATTCGCCGAGCGCACGTGGGTCAATGCGCATCAGCGCCTCTTGCTGCGGAATGATCCCATCTTCGGCAAGTTTAACCGCAATCCGCATCGCCGCATTCGCACGACGATTGACACGAACGCCATCCAAAATGAACAATTCACCATTTTGAATCGTAAATTCAATCTGCATTTCTTCGCGTAGGCGATGTCGCATCAGCTTGGCCTGTTCAACCAATTTTGCGAAAATTTCAGGCTCGCTATCCTGAAGTGAGGGGCCGCGCGGATCATGCGCAAGGAACAATGCCTTACGATGTTGTTCCAATGCGTCGCGCCCCTGACTTTGGCGGGCATAGCGTCCCATGATGCGCTCTTCGCCTGTATTGCCATCCACCAGTTGCAGGACACCAGAACCGCTTTCCCCCTGACCAATGCCAAAGGCCATTTTTTGCACAACCAAACCCAAACCTGCATCTGCGGGTGCGCCTTTCGCTTCGCGCAGCAGGCGCGCGGTTGTCCCCTCCCATGCACGCGACATTGAACGCAAAACTTCTCTCAGTTGGTCCGAAATACGCTGCGGGAATTCTTCGCCTGTTTCGTCAGAATAGGCATGCAGTGCCGCGGCCAATGCCGCCTGATCTTGGCCCTCGATATGTTCAAATGCGTCTGGGTCCAAACGGGCCACATTGATCGAATAAGATTGAACAAACCGCAGATAGAGATCAACCGCAGCCTCTTGGCCTAATGTATCTGACAGTTCGACATAGCGTGCATCGTTCATGCCGATGTTCAAAATCGCACTTGGTCCACCCCAATCCGCACTTTCAGAGGATGGGCGCACACATAAAATATCATCAGGCGAAAACTGATTTAGGATCGCGTCCAAATCGGGTTTAAGGCCTGCCGCGATGGATTTCACCATTTCAAAAGATAGGGCAACAGTTGACGGAACAGGCAAATCCAAACGCACGAGACGTTGCAGGCATTTGGCACGACCGCCATGGGTTGGTGTCGCGATGGGTGCGGTTGGTGTGATCAGGTCAATCGTCGGCATATTGTGCTGCACTGCGGCGTTAATTGTGTCGCTGCAGCATAGCGAAGTGTGACCATCAATCAAGGAAAAGCTGCGTTTGACGCAGGGTGAGGCAGCCTAGGCCGCCTCAATCCGTCCTAAATCGGCAACGCGGGCGCAGGTATTGCGCACCTGTGACAATAAGTTCAAACGATTGCGGCGCACAATTTCATTCTCTGAATTCACCTGAACCGCTTCAAAAAATGCATCAACGGGCGCGCGCAGGGCTGCCATGGCCCCCATTGCGGCGGCAAAATCCTCTGCCTGCATGGCTGCGTCAATTTTCGGCCCCTGTTTTTCAAGTGCGCCGAATAGGGCGCGCTCTTCATCAGTTTCGGCAAATTTGACGTCCGCACCAAACGAATATTCAACGCCGTCTTTTTCTTCTGCTTGGGTCAGAATATTGTTCGCACGACGGAACCCCTGGACCAAATTTTCGCCATCCTCCGACGCAAGGAACTCGGACAGGGCCTCGGCCCGTTTCACCAGTAACGCGATGTCGTCATTCCCATCCATCACCACGCAGGCGTCAATAACATCATGGCGAATGCCGCGATCACGCAGATATACCTTTAGTCGGTCATGGAGGAAGCCCAACAAATCGAATGCAACGGAGGATGCATTTTCGACATTTGCAAAACGCGCAATGTGTTCGAGAGCTGCCTTCAACAATGGCAGTCGGATTTGGTTTTCCAACACCAACCGAATGATCCCCAATGCCGCACGACGCAAGGCGAATGGATCCTTTGATCCTGTTGGTTTTTCTTCAATCGCCCAAAATCCACACAGCGTGTCCAATTTATCCGCCAGCGCGACTGTCGCAGACACAGGCTCGGTCGGGACACCGTCTGATGGTCCCAGTGGTTGCCAGTGTTGTTCACAGGCATTGGCAACCTCCTGTTCAACACCTGCGGCCTCGGCGTAATAGCGGCCCATCAATCCCTGCAATTCAGGGAATTCATAGACCATCTCCGAGGACAAATCCGCCTTGGCGATGCCCGCGGCCTGTTGTGCCAAACCTGCATCCGCAGATGTCGCAATAGACAGATCACCCGCAAGGTCAACAATGCGATCAATCCGGTCCTTTTGGCTACCCAACTTATTGTGGAACGTCACATTTTCCAATCGCGCGGTCCACGCGGTTAGTCCATCGTTCTGCGCGACGCGCAAATCATTTTCCCAAAAGAATTTCGCATCGGCCAAACGCGCCGACAGAACCTTCTGATTGCCGGCAAGAATGGTCGCGCCCTGATCCGCGGTTTCACGGTTCGCAACAGTGATAAAGCGGGTGATTTTGCCCGATTTAGGATCCCGAACGGAAAAGAATTTCTGATGTTCGCGCATCGATGTTTGCAAAACCTCTGGCGGCAGTTCCAAAAATTCTTGGTCGATTTCACCCATCAACACCACGGGCCATTCAACCAATCCCGACACCTCGACCAACAACCCTGCATCCTCGACGACGTCTAGACCGCTTGCAAACGCGATGTTCGTGGCGTCCTGCCAAATCATTTGCGCGCGCTCTTCTGGATCCAGAATAACGTATTCCTTTTTAAGAGTTGCCGCATAATCGTCAAATCCAGATACAATAATCGGCGCACCCGATGACATGAACCGATGGCCCATGGTTTGGTTGCCACTTTCAATGCCATCAATATTCACAGGGACAACTGTGACATCCACATCATCGCTTAGCACGCAAATGATCGAATGCAGTGGACGTACCCATCGCAGGGCCCCTGCCCCCCAGCGCATTGACTTTGGCCAAGGGAAATTGCGAATGGCATGCTCTAACACTTCGGCAATAATATCGGCGGCTGGACAGCCTGGTTTTTCGATGGTTGCGAAATACACCTGTCCTTTTTTTTCGTCCCGCACCTCAAGTTGATCTTTGCTTAGCCCTGCACCGCGCAAAAATCCCTCAATCGCTTTTTCAGGGGCGTCCACACGCGGACCTTTACGCTCTTCACGCACCGTCGGGCTTTCGCTTAGCACATCTTCAACTGCCAGTGAGAGTCGGCGCGGTGTTGAAAAGGCGGCCGCACCTGCATAGGTCAGCCCTGCATCGACCATCCCGTTTGTGATCAATTTTTTCAAATCTTCTGCGGCACGGCGTTGCATGCGCGCAGGGATTTCTTCTGAGAAAAGTTCAATCAATAGGTTCGGCATACTTAGTCCCTTTCAGGGCAATTTGGATCTTTGGGTGATCCGTCATATAATTTGTCACCACAGTCGTTCACTTCGTGCCAGACGTATCCACGTCCATCAGCATAAATTGCAACAACTCGGTCGATCCCGTATTCGATATTACGTTGCCCCCAGAATGCCACCGCATTTCCGTTTGCGAGGTCATTTCCAATTTGTTCCGCTTCAAAGCACTCAAACCAACCTGGGGCGACCCGTGGTTCGGCCTTTGGATGCAGCTCAAAACTTTCAGTTAACATTCCAATGGATTGATCGGTTTGAAAACACGCGCGATAGCGAATAGGCGAACTATCCGCATCAATCGCGCTGAGCGATGATACAGGAATTTCCTCTGGCGCGCCCGTGACCACAGAGGTCAGAACAACGCGGTTATCCGTTTCGCTTACGTCGTCATAAAACCCGTAGATTTGCAAATAAAACATCGCCGCACCTGCAAGGGCGGCACAGATCACAATCACGGAAACAATGAAACGTCCGTTCATGCTGTGTATCCCCCAGCTTCGGTCAGAACAAAGGCATCAGCACATTTTTTCGCCAAACTGCGTACGCGCCCGATATAGGCCTGTCGTTCGGTTACTGAAATCACACCCCGTGCATCCAACAGGTTAAAGATGTGGCTTGCCTTAATGCATTGATCATATGCGGGATGCGCCATGATGATACGTTTGGATGTTTTGGGATCGATGTGTTCCTGATCCAGAATTGCCTGACACTCCGCTTCCGCCTCTTCGAAATGACGCAGCAAAACTTCCGTGTTTGCTACATCGAAATTCCAGCGCGCGTATTCCTGTTCTGTTTGTTTAAACACATCACCATATTTCAGCGCGATGGGCGCGTCAGGATCGTTAAATGGCATATCCATAACGTGATCAACGCCCAAAACATACATGGCCAAGCGTTCCAAACCATAGGTCAATTCACCAGATACTGGGTGGCAATCATGCCCACCGACCTGTTGGAAATAGGTGAATTGGCTGACTTCCATGCCGTCACACCACACTTCCCAGCCAAGGCCCCAGGCACCCAATGTTGGGCTTTCCCAGTCATCCTCAACAAAACGGATGTCATGCAGCGCCATATCGATCCCAATCGCCTCAAGCGACCCCAGATATAGATCCTGCAAATCAGGGGGGCTTGGTTTGATCAAAACTTGATATTGGTAATAATGCTGCAGACGGTTCGGATTTTCCCCATAACGCCCATCGGTTGGCCGACGAGAGGGCTGAACATAGGCAGCCGCCCATGATTTTGTGCCCAAAGCGCGCAAGGTTGTCGCAGGGTGAAACGTACCCGCGCCGACTTCCATATCATAAGGTTGCAAAACGGCGCATCCCTTGGCCGCCCAGTAATTTTGCAATCTTAGAATAATTTCTTGAAAAGATTTAGGTTTTTCAATTGTCATAGCGTTGAAACCTTATTCATGCGGCGCGATTTGCCCCTAAATAGGCAAAGCGGCCATGACGGTCAATGAAGGGCCGCAAAATTTAGACAAAAACGAGACATCGTGGCGTGGGGAAATATTCGTAAGATAAAACTAGAAATCCGCGAAATGTTTGGTATGACCGACAAATAGGTGGAATTGGAGCATATTTAAGAGGTTGGGATGCAGTATTGTTTGGGTCTATGCGTTGCGATGTGGATGGCACTGGTTGCAGGTGCAAGCGCGGCACAAGACATGCGCTGGATCCAAATCGAAGCGCAGCCAAGCCTGCTTGAGGCGGAAACACGCGCGCGGATTTATGCCCAAGAATTTCCCGACACGCAGGCGCACTCAATTGGGTCAGGTTGGTATGCCATTACCCTTGGCCCTCTGCCAGAGGATGAGGCGGATTTGCGCATGTCGCAACTGCGCGCGCGCGCTGCGATCCCGCGGGATAGTTTTTTGGCAACTGGTGCAAATTATCGGCAACGCATTTACCCAATCGGCCCCGCACCTGCGGCCGTAACAGCCGCGCAAACTTTCGAAGCAGAGGTCATCCAAGAAGAAGCGACACAAGTGTCGGTGGTTGAAACTGCTGAAAGCGCCGCGCCAGAACAAGCCAGCCCAGAACAAAGTATTACTGTACCCGACGAAACCCTAAGCGAAGCGCGTGAGAGCGAAGGCTTGCTCAGCCCTGACGAAAAGATGGACCTGCAACGTTATTTGCAATGGGCGGGATACTATAACAGCACGATTGATGCCTCTTTCGGTCGTGGCACACGCCGTTCAATGGCAGCATGGCAAACCGATAACGGGCATGAAGATACTGGTGTTTTGACCACCGCGCAGCGGGAAAAGTTGCGTGCACAGTATTTTGCAATTTTTGCCGGTCTGGGCCTTGAAACACACCGTGACTTAGAGGCGGGTATCAGCATCGATTTACCCAAAGAGGTCGTCGCATTTGACGCTTATGCAGCACCGCTGGCCCATTTCAAAGCACAGGATGCATCGTCGCCTGCTCAAATCTTTTTGATTTCTGCTGCAGGAAACCGCGGCGATTTGGCTGCGATCTATGGCGTTTTACCAACCCTTTCCATCGTTCCAATGAACATCGAAAAATCGCTGAACAAGGATCGTTTCGTAATCACGGGTGCAGGAACATCAACGCGTGCATTTATCACCGCGTCACACAAGGGTGGTGAAATCAAAGGATTTGGATTGATTTGGCCCAATCAAAACGAGGAAAAATTTGACAGACTTGTCGCACACATGCGCAAAAGCTTTGAAACATTCCCAGGCACATTGGACCCAAGCCTAAGCGTTGCAATCAATGATTCTGAAACGGAGTTTGGCGTTGCGATCCGCAAACCAGCCTTTGTCAAAAGTGCGGTGTTCGTTTCGGATCAGGGCCACGCAATGACCGACACCAGCAACCTTGAAAACTGTAGCGCTCTGACCATTGGCGGCACCTATGATGCCGAGATTATCGCGCGTTCTGAAACGGGCGCGGGATTGCTGTCCCCTAAATCTGAATTTAACCCCATCTCTTATGCGAAATTGGGTGACGCAGTGCGTAAGGGCGACAAAACCTTTTTGTCGAGCTACCCCTACGGCGGACGCCTCGGCTTGGCCTCTGTGACCCAGGCAACGGTGATGGAAACAACCGATCTATCGGGGAACGCAGAAAAATTCCGTTTGGATTTTTTGGCAGAGCCTGGTGATTTGGGTGGGGCTGTTTTGGATCAATCAGGAAACCTAACTGGTATATTGGTGAGCCGAGATGACACTGGCCGCATTTTGCCCAACAATGTGAACTTTGCGGCTGCCACTGATGCATTGGCGAGCATGATGCAATCCGCAGGACTACGGTTCCGGACAGGCAAAACCAACCGGTTGGATGACGTGGCCTTGATCGCATCGGCGCAAAACATCCTAACACCGATTGAATGTTGGATTGATTAAGCGGCCTGCCAAAATCGGCGCGTAAACAACACAAAAACGGCCATAAGTTCTAGCCGGCCTAAAATCATGCCAAAGATCAGCAATCCTTTGGCCGCGCTATTTAGGTTTTCAAAATTCCCTGTTGGGCCAATTTCTGGCCCAAGGCCTGGGCCGATATTTCCGATCGCTGTCGCCGCACCCGACAGCGCCGTAATGAAATCCAAGCCCGTCAACCCCAACAAAAACGCCAATGCCCCAAGTGAGATAAAAAACATCACAAAGAACACCATGACCGAGTCCATGACGTCCTGCGAAATTGGACGATCTTGGAAATGCGGAACATGCACGCTGTTTGGGGATTGGATGCGGCGCAGTTGCGTTGACATGGCCGAAAGCATAATTTGATAGCGAAAGATTTTTACCGAACACGCGGTTGATCCCGCGCAACCACCAATCAATCCAATGAAGAAGAATACCGCCACCATGGGCGCGCCCCACAACATGTAATCAGCAGATGCGTAACCCGTCCCACTCATGATCGAGATGATATTGAATAGGGCCTGACGAAACGCCTGTTCGATTACAAAGTTCTGCGAATAGATCAGGTAAACCGTGCTGAATGCGATAATCACTGCCAATGTCGCCACAAACCCGCGGATTTGTTCATCGGTAAAGATGGGCCGCGCACTGCCATTTAAAAGCTGGACGAAGCGTACAAATGGCAAGGCAGCTAAAACCATATAAAGTGATGCCACATATTCCGCAGGCCCCGACATTGCGGCGAATGATGCATCATGGGACGAAAACCCACCTGTTGCCACGGTCGTCAGGGCGTGGATAAGCGCATCAAATCCCGACATATCGGCAATGATATAACTTAGGAAACAGGCGATCGTCAGACCAATATAGATGATCGAAATTTGCCCTGAAATTTGCGTGGCACGCGGTAAAATCTTCCCCATTGTGTCAAAGGACTCCGCGCGGAAAATCTGCATGCCACCAACGCGCAACTCAGGCAAAAAAACCATCGCAACAACGATGATCCCAATGCCGCCTAACCAATTCAGTAGCCCGCGCCATAAGAGTAAACCACGCGGCAAATCATCCAAACCACTGATCACGGTTGATCCCGTCGTTGTCAGGCCCGAGGTCGCCTCGAAAACCGCATCGACAACAGAAGACTGTGTTGCCCCCATTAAAAATGGCAGGGCCGCAAAAATCGGCAATACTACCCAAACGCCTGTCGTAAGCAGAAATGTCTTTTGCAGCTCAAGTCCTTGGGATTTGCCATTCGAACACGACATCGAAACAAACAATCCCGATAGCGTTGTAATCGCCCCCGCCTGGGCAAATACGCGCCAATGCGGGTTTCCATCCGCAAAATCCAAAATCATTGGGAAAATCATCATCACGCCAAGAAACGCCACAATGATCCCGATCACGTATCCGATGGGTCGAATATCAAACATGACAAAACCGTTGGCGTTCAATCACACCAAAGTCAAGCGTGTTTATCCGCGGTGGATTAAGGATTCAAAGAAGCGCGGATCAATGGAATTCGATGCAAATGTGGATCCATTGGTCAAGACGGACACGGCATTATGGCTGTGCAGGCTTTCTTGGTGGCTGGCCGCGACACGGTAATCTGAAATGCGTGCATCCGCGCTCAGTTGTTCTGCAAACAGGCGTGCAGCATCCTCGACAAAAATTGGATTTGCTGCGTTCAATTCCGCAAATGCCTGTTCATCTTCGCGCTTAACCATAACTTGGGTCTCGGTCGGGACCGCGCGGCGGCACATATCAATCACATCTTCGAACCAAAGCTTTTCGCCCTGTTCAAATTTAAGAGAAATGCGCGCCACCGAACGCTGTGAATGCGGTGTTGCCAACTGCCCACGCGATTGGCGCGCATGTTCAGACAGCTCCAGTGAACAGGGACACGTTGAACTATAAACATAATCAAGATGCATCATCTTATGACGCACGCCTTCGTGCTCCACCAATTCCAGTGTGATGTCGTAATACTGATACCCAGATAGGCTCGAACGCAGGCTATGTACCTTAACTGGATATGAAAACCGTAACGCAATCCGCGCATCAAAGCTTTCCAAATCAGATTTATAATCGTCTAAAACGGCCGATACGACATCAAAACTAAACCGCTCGTCTGCGTGCTTATAAAAGCTGCGCATGATGCGTGACATGTTGATGCCCTTTTTATCAGCTTCCAGGCTGACAGTGCCCGTTACTGAGGTTTCAAGCATTATAGCACCACCCGGCTTGGTCGCGAAACTGATCGGCAGGCGGAAGTTTGAAATGCCGACGTGTTGAATGACACGGTTTTCCCCACGGATCAACGAGCTAGGACCATTTTGCAGATCTGGCAAGGTATCGCGATACGCAGCATCCACCAAAAAGTTATCTGGGAATTCGCGCGAAAGTTCTGGGTAAGCTGCGGGTAGTAAACCACGCAACGCGGTCAAATGCGGGCCATCCAATGCATCCGCACCCTTTTCTGCGATAAAGCTGCGCAAAACGTCCAATGCGGCCTGCGCCTCACTGCGTTCGATCTCTTTATCTACATCGCGACTATGAATGTTCATGACGAACTCCAAAACTTTCTTATAATCCTAATGTAGGGCGCAGATTAGAAAGTTTCCAGTAGCGCTTTTCTCAATCTGAAAAGCGACAGGTTTAAAATTAACCCAAAGCCGCCAGAATATCAGCCAACAGATCCTCTTGATCTTCTAACCCGACAGAGAAGCGGATTAGGCCATCCGTGATCCCCAAAGCGGCCTTTTGATCATCAGGCAGGCGTTGGTGTGTTGTCGTCGCTGGGTGTGTTGCAATTGATTTTGCATCCCCCAAATTATTCGAAATCACGGCAATTTGCAGGCGATTTAGAAATGTAAAGCTGGCCTCTTGCCCACCCTTAATTTCAATTGCGAATACGGTCCCACCGCTGCCCATTTGCTGCTGCACTAGGTCATATTTTTCATGCGACGGGTGATTTGGATAAATCACCCGAGATAAATTTTCATGCCCACTTAATTTTTCTGCCAGAAACTGCGCCGTTGAGGCTTGGGCACGCACGCGCAATTCGATGGTTTCTAAGCCCTTTAGCATGACCCACGCTGTAAACGGACTCATAGAACCGCCAGTGTGCTTCATATAGGTTTCAATTGGTCCGCGGATCATATCCTTTCGCCCCAAAATGACACCGCCCAAGGTACGGCCCTGACCATCGATATGTTTTGTCGCAGAATACACCACCAAATCCGCGCCAAGCGCAATCGCGTTCGAAAATACAGGCGTTGCAAAGACGTTATCAATGATCACCAGCGCGTCATTGGCATGCGCAATTTCCGAAACTGCCGCGATGTCAATAACCTCAAGCGTAGGGTTTGAGATTGTTTCAAAAAACACAATTTTTGTATCGGGCGTCACGGCGGTGCGCCATGCATCCATATTGTTACCATCCACAAACGTGACGTTCACGCCCATGCGCGGCATGATCTCTTCTAGAATGTACAGACATGATCCAAAGAGCGCCCGAGAGGCAACAACGTGATCCCCCGCGGACACCAAAGACATTAACGCGCCGTTGACGGCCGCCATGCCCGATGCAGTGGCAAAGGCATCTTCTGCATCTTCTAGGGCCGCAATTCGATCTTCAAACATGGCAACAGTCGGATTGCCATAACGGGCATAGATGAACTCATCATCACCTGCCTGAATAAAGCGCGCTTGGGCATCGTCCGCTGTCTCGTAAACAAACCCTTGCGTCAGAAATATCGCTTCGCTGACTTCGTTATATTGTGACCGACGGGTTCCGCCATGGACCATTTTTGTGCGTGGTTTGAATGTATCGCTCATCTTGTTCTCTGTGGCATTTCGCCAATAAAAAACCCCTTCCACTCGGCCAAGGGAAAGGGGGCTCTCTCTTCCTGACCTTTTAGCGGTTTATTTTACGTGGCCCGCAATCCGGTAACAAATCGCCACGAGCACTCAATACCCCAACCAAATCAGATGGTCAATCGCAACTGATCATCCTGAGAATGGATGGGATGCGTTAATCCTTGTCTTCGTCAAATTCACCGTATTGTTGCAGAACTTTGTATTGTGTTGCCAAGAAGACCAAGAGCGCAAATGTCAGCCCAAAGGTTTTGAAATAAACCCAAACCTCGGATGATTGCGTGCGCCAAATGATTTCATTCAAGATCGCCAATGAAAAGAAAAAGATCATGATGCGACGCGAGATGATCATCCACCCCTCATCCTTCATGGGAACCGAACTGCCCAATATGGATTGAAGATAGGATTTGCCTTGCACCAACCCAACCGCAATTGCCCCCCCAAACAAGACGTAAACCAAGGTTGGTTTCATCTTGAAAAAGCTTTCGTCATTCAGGAAAATCGTCAAACCACCAAAAATCAGCACCAGAACCAGTGTCAGCAATTGAACCTTGGACACCTCGCCAAACAGTCGCCATCCGATCACCGTTGAGACGCAGAGGAAGGGGACAAAAATCGCCGTGGCAAGGACAAAGCCCGTATATTCCTGGCCCGCAAATACAACAACTTCGTTTTTGAAAAAGATGTAAGTCAAAAAGAAAACAGCCACGGGCAGCGTTTCTAAAATCGTTTTCAGCATTTGATTGTTTTGCTTCTGCTCGCTCATCTTATCCACCTAATTCCACAATCACTGCGCCCAGCGCAATTAACCACATCAACATAATCCTGCGCGGGCCCACCTTTTCCTTTAGGACCAACCACCCAATCAGCGCCGCAAAGACCACGGATGTTTCCCGCAATATGGCGGCTTCGCCGACTTTGTCCAGACGTGTGGCCAACATGATTGAGCCAAAACTAAGGATTGCGACAAAACCACCGATATAGCCACGCAGAACAAGGGGGCCAAGTGAGGCACGATCCTGCATCCCCCGCCACCTGATTGCTGCAACTACGGGAAAGGTCACGCCATCCACCACAAAAAACCAAACTAGAAATGTAAATGGGTTCTCAGCTGCGCGAATTCCATAGGCATCATATGTCGTATATAGTGCCACAAAAAAACCTGTTGCGATGGCAAACACCAAGGCAGGTCCAAATGTTTCACGATTTGATTCCAAAAATACAAAATTATAGGCGGCCAACCCAAAAATACCGCAGAGCAGGACAACAACACCCATCCACTGGATCGCGCTAAAGGTTTCGCCGAAAATCAAATATGCCCCAAAGACGGTGAAGAGCGGCCCTGTTCCGCGCACAACGGGATACACAACCGTGTAGGCGCCTTTCACATAGGCGTATCCTTGCAACACCTTATAAAGCGTGTGGATGACCCAAGCCCCGAACAAAATGGGCCATAACGCGGGTTCAGGTACAGGGACCAATAGGATAGCAACAGGCAGCATGATGGTTGCATAGCCAAAATCCATCGCACCGCGCGACAACCACGGATCATGACGCCCCTTTTGCAAGGCCCCAAAAACCGCATGCAGGAACGCCGCCAATAGAGCGAGCACCAAGGCGATTGAGTGCCCTGTTTCCGTCCCCTCAACCGCGTAGACCCACTCAGCCATATATGGTTATTCCAGACCCGTTAAAGCTTTTGCAAAATCTTCTGGATCAAAGGGGGCCAGATCATCAAGCTGTTCACCAACCCCAATCGCATGGATGGGCAGGCCAAATTTATCCGCCAGCGCCACCAAAACCCCCCCCTTGGCCGTGCCGTCTAGTTTTGTCATTACCAAACCCGAAACATCGGCAAGTTTTTTAAACGTATCAACCTGTGACAGGGCATTCTGCCCAGTGGTTGCATCCAACACCAACAGCGTGTTGTGCGGGGCATCGGGATCTTTTTTACGAATAACGCGCACGATTTTGGCTAATTCTTCCATCAAATCTTGGCGATTTTGCAGGCGTCCTGCGGTGTCGATCATTAGCAGATCCGCACCTTCTTCTTGGGCCTTGGTCATCGCATCATAGGCCAGCGATGCGGGGTCCGATCCTTCGGGTGCGGTCAGAACAGGAACCCCTGCTCGGTCGCCCCAAACCTGCAATTGTTCGACCGCAGCCGCGCGGAATGTGTCCCCCGCAGCAATCACCACGGATTTGCCTGCCGCCTTAAACTGGCTCGCTAACTTGCCGATGGTTGTGGTTTTGCCTGACCCGTTCACGCCAACTACCAAAACCACCTGTGGCTTGGTGGGATAAAGTGGCATGGGCTTGGCCACATGTTCCATGATGCGTGTGATTTCAGCTGCAAGCAGCTGTTTAATCTCATCACTCGAAAGTTTCGTGCCAATCCGCCCTTGCGCCATGTTGGCCGTGACACGTAACGCTGTATCCACGCCCATATCTGATTGGATAAGCAACTCTTCCAACTGTTCCAACATATCGTCATCCAAGGTGCGACGCACGACTGTAGGCTTGGATCGGCCAAGCAAGCGCCCCATCAAACCTTGCTTGGGCGGCTCTTTCGGCGTGGGTGTTGGCGCAGGTTGCGTAGCAACAACTGGCTCTGGCTCTGGCTCTCGCTCTGGCTCTGGCTCTCGCTCTGGCTCTCGCTCTGGAGAGGGTTCTTCTAAAACTGGATCGGGGACAAGCACTTCTTCGACTGGCGTTTCCAGAACCTCTTCCTCTCCGCCATCTTCCACAATCGCGTCAAGACCTTCATCCAGCTTGGATGACGAGCGAAACAAACGTTCCTTAAGCTTTGAGAAAAACGCCATGCTACCTCCAAAAGTGAGCTTACATCCCACCTAATCGCAATCCACACAGGATTAAAGCCCCTGAACAGGCTTTTATGCAATACTCACAAGGTCGTAGCGTGGTGCAACGGTTAAATTTCGTCGCTAAAATGCTTCATGACCAATTTGATCGGATTTGGTGCAGCCTGTCCAAGGCCACAAATCGAGGCATCGGCCATTGCTCCACAAAGTTCTTCCAACAACGGTTGATCCCAACTGTCAGCCTGCATCAATTTAACGGCCTTTTCACAGCCCACGCGGCACGGCGTACATTGACCACAGCTTTCATCCTCAAAAAAGCGCAACATGTTTAGCGCAGCGTCACGTGCGCGATCATGCTGGGACAACACCACAACGGCAGCGGAGCCGATAAAGGTGCCCAGCGGTTGAAGCGTGTCAAAATCCAATGGCACATCGTTGATAGATGCAGGGAGCAATCCAGAAGATGGCCCACCCGGTTGATAGGCCTTGAATTCATGTCCCTCGGCCATGCCGCCTGCGGCCTCAATAATATCCATAATGGTGGAGCCTGCTGGCAACAGATGTACACCTGGGTTTTTCACCCTACCTGACACCGAATAGCTGCGCAAACCTGTGCGGCCATTCTTTTCAACGGAGTTCAGAATTTCGGGGCCTTCACGACAAATCCGCGCCACCCAATGCAGTGTTTCGATATTATGCACCAATGTTGGACGATCAAAGATGCCGACCTGAGCAACAAACGGAGGACGATGACGTGGCAGACCGCGCTTGCCCTCGATAGACTCGATCATCGCGCTTTCTTCACCGCAGATATAGGCCCCAGCCCCACGGCGCAGATCAATATAACCCGGCGCAACAAGACCCGCCTGTTCCAATGCCGCAATTTCAGTGCGCAATATATGCAGAACGGCAGGATATTCATCTCGCATATAAATGAATGCTTTTTCCGCCTCGACCGCCCATGCGGCGATCAACATACCCTCTAGGAACAAATGCGGTGTACGTTCCAGATAATAGCGGTCTTTGAAGGTGCCGGGCTCGCCTTCGTCCCCGTTCACGGCCAGATACCGTGGGCCGGCATTGGCGCGCACAAAACCCCATTTTTTACCCGATGGGAAACCCGCGCCGCCCAAACCACGCAGACCAGCAGACAGAACTTTGTCCTGCACCGCTTCCCAATCACCGCCAGCCCGCAATGATTTCAGCGTTTCATATCCACCATTTGCGACATAGGCATCCAGCGTTTCGTAATCGGGGATTGCCGCGTGATAATCGCCAGCAGCAATAACCGCGTCCACCTTTTCTGGTGTGGCAAGATCAATATGCTTATGTCCAATTTCCAATACGGGTGCGGTATCACAGCGCCCCATGCAGGGTGCACGCAGAACGCGCACCTGCGACGGCTCCAAGCCATCTTCAAGTGCCTTTTGCAATTGTTCGGCCCCTGCCAATTCACAAGACAATGAATCACACACACGAATGGTCAGCGCAGGTGGAGGTGTTTCATCCTCCTTCACCACGTCAAAATGGGCATAGAATGTGGCCACTTCGTACACTTCTGCTTGGGACAGTTTTAATTCTTCGGCCAAAGCACGCAGATGTGCAGCCGACAGATGCCCATATTCATCCTGAATAAGATGCAAAAACTCGATCAACAAATCCGAGCGACGTTCGGCATCCCCCAACAACGCCTGAACATCGATCAGGGCCTGATCCTCATATTGACGCCCTTTTGGTGTGTGACGGCCTTTGCCTTTGCCAGACTTCCAAACACCTTTGCGATCATCTAGTGCCATGAGACTCTTCCCCTGTGGTTTGCCTCTGTTTACTGCTCATGCCCATGATAGGGCGAGACTAAAAACGACACACCTCTGCCCAGAAACGTTCGGTTTGCGAATAAAAGTTTCCCTTGGTGAAATTCCTGCTAATTTTGGGGTATGAAATACCTAACCCTAATTCCATTCTTGATCGCCACTTCAGCAACCTCTGAAACCGAGATGAGCATTGATGAATTTGAACGTCACGCAACAGGGCGGACGTTTGATTTTTACAGTCCGCAGGGGTTGGTTGGAACCGAACGGTATTTACCAGATCGACAGGTTGAATGGGCCTTTGATGGGCAAAAATGCGTGTTTGGCGAATATTTTGAATGGAATGGTTTAGTGTGTTTTTCCTATTCTTATTATGGTGAAGTCGACAATAAACCCCAATGCTGGCGCATGGTGCGCACAACAGATGGGGTTGTTGCACAATTTTATGGGGATCAGGGTTTTGATGGCAGCGTGCAATACATGCGCCCCACCACCCGCGAGATGACCTGCACAGGCCCAGAAGTCGGCGTTTAAAACAAGGTTCCCTGATCGTCAGATGAGGGCGATTTCTTGGCTTTCGCAGCGGTAGCACCGCGCGTGAGCGACATGCGCCCATCCTTGAATTCGATTTCCAAATGCGCCGCCTTTGATGCGTCTGATTTGGTGGTGATCACCTGACCACCATCTCGCACAACCGCATATCCACGACGCAGCGTTTCCTTATACCCCAAGGTTTCGCGCAATCGATCCAGCGCATCCAATCGTTCGCGCCACGCGGCAACCTCACTTGTTGCAATCTGCGAAAACCGTCGCGAGACATCTGAAAACGCACGTTTCTTTTGTTGAATGTCGCGTTCTAAAACATCGACCCGCAGACGTGTGTTCAGCGTTTCAAAACGGTTCCGATCTTGGCCCACGCCGCGGGACAAGGCGGGGGCCAAACGGGGTCCGAGTGAACCTAAACGCCGTGCTTCGCTCTCAATACGGGTGCGCAACAATGATGGGCGCAATGTGCCGACACGCTCAACCAAAAATGTTTTACGCCGCTGCACGAGGTGGCGCAGCGCGGCGGGCAACCGATCTCCCCAAAAATCCAAACGTTGGCGGGGGCTGTCCAACAATGCCTCAACCCGTGGCATGGCGCGGGAAAGATCGCGCACACGTTGCGAACGCTGGCCCAAAGATTGACTAAGCGCATGGGTTAATCGCGCACCCTGTTGATCGACCCATGCCAATATTTCATGACGCACAGGGACGGCCAATTCTGCCGCCGCCGTCGGGGTTGGCGCACGTTTATCAGACACAAAATCAATCAGGGTTGTATCCGTTTCATGCCCCACTGCGGAAATCAAAGGAATGTCCGAAGCTGCAGCAGCACGCGCCACAACCTCTTCATTAAAGCCCCATAAATCCTCAAGCGATCCACCGCCTCGCGCGACGATCAACACGTCGGGACGGGTCAATGTGCCACCTGGCGTCATTTCGTTAAAGCCAGCGATGGCACGGGCCACTTCGGGGGCGCATTTGTCACCTTGCACAGCAACAGGCCAAACCAAAACACGACGCGGAAAACGATCGCGCAGACGATGCAAAATATCCCGAATAACCGCACCCGAGGGGGATGTGACAACGCCGATCACCTCTGGCAGATAAGGCAATGGACGTTTGCGTGATGCATCAAACAAACCTTCTGCCGCCAATGCCGCTTTGCGTTTTTCCAACATCGCCATGAGGGCACCCACGCCCGCAGGTTTTATATCATCAATCACCAGCTGATATTTCGACTGCCCACCAAATGTTGTGATCCGTCCCGAGGCAACAACCTCCATCCCCTCTTCTGGTGGAACGCTTAGGCGGCTTGCCACCCCTTTCCAGATCACCGCGGATAATACCGATTTGTCATCCTTAAGATCCAAGTAAACATGACCCGAACGCGGAAAGGAGACGCGCCCAACCTCACCCCGTATCCGAACGTTTGAAAATTCGCCTTCGACCACGCGCTTAATCGCGCCTGAAATTTCGGTTACCGAAAATTCAGGATCGTTTGCACCCATGCGTGGATCATCGATCAGGTCGGACATTCTGCCTCGCTTGTACTTTTCTCATTCACAGCTTAGAACGCGCGCAACAAAAGGCCAAGTGGAGTATTACGATGAACATCCTGATTTTGGGCAGCGGCGGACGTGAGCATGCATTGGCCTGGGCCGTGAAACAAAACCCAAAATGTGATACCCTATATGCCGTGCCTGGTAATGCAGGGATTGCCGCACATGCCACATGTGTGGCGCTAAACCCTGAGAACAGCGCGGATGTCCTGTCCTTTGTTCGGGAAAACGACATTTCATTTGTGATCATTGGTCCAGAGGCGCCCTTGGCCATTGGGGTTGCAGATGATCTGCGCGATGCAGGCGTCTTGACATTTGGCCCATCAAAAGCGGCCGCCCGACTAGAAGCGTCAAAAAGCTTTACCAAAGAAATCTGTGATGCGGCGAACGCACCAACTGCGGCCTACGGACATTTCTATGACGCGGAAAGCGCCAAGGCCTATGTGCGCGAACAGGGTGCACCCATTGTGGTTAAGGCCGATGGTTTGGCCGCAGGCAAGGGCGTGATCGTAGCCATGGATTTGGAAACAGCCCTGAGCGCGATTGATGATATGTTTTCGGGCACATTTGGTGGCGCAGGTGCCGAAGTGGTTATCGAGGAATTCATGGAAGGCGAAGAGGCGTCATATTTCATCCTATGTGATGGAAAAAACGTGCTGCCCGTTGGAACAGCCCAAGACCACAAACGCGTAGGCGAAGGCGACACAGGCCCCAACACAGGCGGCATGGGGGCCTATTCCCCTGCGCCCGTTTTGACGGATGAAATTGCAGAACGCGCATTAAACGAAATCGTGCGTCCCACCGTTGCCGAAATGGAACGCCGCGGAACACCCTACCAAGGTGTGCTATACGCAGGTTTGATGATCAAAGACGGTCAACCCCGCTTGGTTGAATACAATGTCCGCTTTGGGGACCCTGAATGTCAGGTGCTGATGATGCGCCTTGGTGCACAGGCGCTTGATCTGATGTTGGCCACAGCTGAAGGGCGTTTGGACGCGGTCCAGGTGAACTGGGCGGATGACCACGCGATGACCGTCGTAATGGCCGCAAACGGTTATCCGGGATCCTATGAAAAGGGCAACGTTATTGGGGGCCTAGAAACCTTGGCGGACGATAGTTTTCACAAATGTTTCCATGCAGGCACAAAGGCCGATGGCGGCAATACATTGGCCAATGGTGGGCGCGTCCTGAGCATCACCGCGCGTGGTGACACTTTGAAAGATGCGCAGGAACGCGCCTATTCAGAGTTGGATAAGGTCGATTGGGAGGGTGGATTTTACCGGCGCGACATTGGCTGGCGCGCCCTCTAATACCCACCCGATCTAAGTATTTAGATTTGCTTTTCTGGCATTGTGACGCGCAGACCGTCTAGGTCGTCCGTAACGCGGATTTGGCAAGTTAGGCGTGAACGCTGTGCATCAGGTTCAAACGCGAAATCAAGCATGTCTTCTTCCATGTCTTGCTTGGCAGGAATTCTTGCAACCCAATCTGCGTCCACATACACGTGACATGTTGAACATGCGCATGCACCACCACAATCTGCATCAATACCAGGGATGTTATTGTCGCGTGCGCCTTCCATCACAGTTAGACCATTGGCAACCTCAACAACATGCTCGGTTCCGTTATGCTCGACGTAGGTGATTTTTGCCATTTTCTCGTTCTCCGATTCCTAAGTTTCTTGCTATTTAGTGCCAGTAAATCCCTGATGCTAGAGTGATTTGCGACCTTTTATTACCTGATTGATCAGTTTTTCCTTGAAACCCGACGTGAAAGAACGTTCTGAACAAGGCGCCTTGGCATTTTGGAACATGGTGAGTGAATCAACTTTTGGTCATAGGAACGCTGTGCATCACAGGGTTATCCGCCTGCAACACGACCGCTGTGGATGAGATTGCCCGTCGATCAAGCGATCAATGCTACTTCGAAAAATCACACCTGCTGAAATTTCAACACTGCTTGAGACACGTTTGTTCCAACCCAAAAAACGCAACACCGCAGGACAGTTGGTGTCGCCCGCGCAATATGAAACCACGCGGACACAGATCATTACCAAGCCGCGTTCTGTTACCAAAATCGACACCGTTTGCCCCGAAGACATGACACCCGAATTTATTACATCCCTGCAGCGGGCATTTCAGGCATGTGAATTATTTTCATCCACAATTACGGGATCGATGGACATGTCCACGCGACGCGCCATTTTGAATTTTCAAACTTTTAGGGGGGTCTCAAGCGCAACAGATACGAAAGCAGCTGCCCAGGAATTAGGATTGGTTGTAATTGATCAGTGATAAATTTAGGGGGCCGATATGGCCCCCTATCAAATCAATTTAATTTCAACACGACAAAGCGCGGCTCTCCATCGCGCCGCACTAATAGTAACAGAGATTCACGTCCCGCATCCGTGGCATTTTCCACCTGTTCAACCAGATCTGCAATCTCTTCCACTGGATTTTGCGCCGCATCGGTGATCACATCTCCTGCTGCCAAACCCGAGGCAGCAGCAAGGCTATCTGCCTCGACCGACAGCAACAGGACTCCTGTGACCTCATCGGATAGGTTCATATCGCTGCGCATGTCAGGCGTGATTTCAGAAAGTTGCATACCCAACAATCCCTGCTGCTCTGGTTCCGCAGGTTTGTCACCTTGGGCCAATGCATTTGGTTCAGGACGTTGGCCAAGGACCACATCAATGCTCATCCGTTTGCCATCACGCAACACAATCGTTTTGACGGTCGCTCCCACGGGTGTGCCGCCCACAATGCGCACCAATGCGCCAGAGTCTGCGACCTCTTTCCCATCAAACATCACAATGACGTCCATGGTTTTTAGCCCCGCGTCCTTGGCTGGACCGTCAAATACATCACGAATGATGGCACCCGTTGGTTCATCCAACCCCAAGGCTTTGGCCATTTCATCGTTCACACTACCAATGTTTACACCCAACCAACCACGGCGCACTTCGCCGTATTCTTTCAATTGCTTTACAACAGGATCAACGGTGTTTGAGGCCATCGAAAACCCAAGACCGATTGAGCCACCCGAAGGTGAAATAATCGCCGTATTCACACCGATCACTTCGCCATCCATATTGAACAGTGGGCCGCCCGAATTACCGCGGTTAATCGCAGCATCGGTTTGGATATAGTCATCATAGGGCCCCGACAATTCGCGATTGCGCGCCGAAATGATCCCCGCAGACACAGAGAACCCCTGACCAAGCGGGTTGCCCATGGCCATGACCCAATCCCCAACACGCGCCACGTCACTATTGCCAAATGCGACGTAATTAAAGGGATTATCCGCATCAATCTTTAACACCGCGATGTCGATGTTTGCGTCTGTTCCAACAATTTTTGCTGGGAAAATATCGCCATTGATGAATTCAACTTCGATCTCATCCGCACCCGCAATCACGTGGTTATTTGTGACGACATAGCCATCTTCGCTGATCACAAAACCAGCACCCAATGCAGAGGCGCTGCGCGGTCCGCGTTGTCTGTTATTGGGACCACGGAACAAATCTTCAAACGGGCTGCCTTCTGGCACAATCCCTTGGGGACCAATGGGCGTTGCCATTTTCGTCGTTGTGGTAATGTTCACAACCGCGCCACCAACCTGTTCAACGAGATCGGCAAAGGTCGCAGGGGCACCCCGTGCGGCAGCCGCAAGGGTTTGCATCCACAGCAGTGCAACAAAGGCAAGAAACGTGAACGACAGGCTCGCGCGTGAAAACGCAGGGCGCGTTTGCGCAATCGCCTTGGAGGTAATCTGCATATTCTGAACTCCTCAATTGATACTTACGCCAGTGATGGCTGGGGAATAAGATGTGCCTTGGCTCGGCAACTTTCCAGATATTGAAACACTAGTTCAGCAGAATGTGAAGTCACGTGTAGGCGAAAATTAGCGCATTGCCCAAAGGATCAGCGCCCCAATCAACGCAATGATCGCACCAACCATGCGTCGATTCTGAATCGAATATTGCGACAGCACTTTTAGCATTTCAAAAATAAGATTAGGGGCCAGCACATAGGCCAGCCCCTCAATCACCATCACAAGCCCAAGGGCCCACAACAATTCTGTCATCATTTGTTCGGTTGATCCGACTTCAGATAGTTAAAGAATTCGCTATCAGGCGCCATGATCATGGTTGAATTATTACCCTGCAAGGCAGTGCGATAGGCATTCAACGACCGATAGAAATCAAAGAATTCTGGATCGGCGCCGTAGGCTTCGGCAAAGATTGCGTTACGTGTCGCGTCCGCTTCACCACGGATAATTTCCGCTTCACGGTTGGCTTCGGACACGATTTCAACCTGCGTTCTGTCAGCCTGCGCACGAACACGTTGCGCCGCCTCATTACCGCGGGCGATTTCGTCTGCGGCCTCGCGTTCACGCTCTGCCCGCATCCGTGCGAAGGTGGCATCCAAGTTTTGACGCGGCAGATCTGTACGCTTCAAACGCACATCAACAACGTCCAAACCGATTTCCAACGCTTTGGCCCGTGCACCTGCAAGGATTTGTTGCATCAACAATGCACGATCAGAGCTTAGGATTTCGTTAGATGAAACCGTACCTAGAATTTCACGCAACTCGTTACGCATAATACCATCCAGACGGCTTTCCGCAGTTAGAATACCGCCTGTACCAACCGCTTCACGGAAACGGTTCACATCGGCAATCCGATAGCGTGCAAATGCATCGACAACCAAACGACGATCATCTGATGGCGTCACCTCAATCGGGTCGACATCGCGGCTTAGGATACGGTCATCGTAATAAACGACTTCTTGGATCAGGGGCAGTTTAAACGCCAAACCTGGATCCTCTTTCACCGCGACCACACGACCGAACTGAAGCACCAATGCCTTATTACGTTCATCCACGATAAAGATCGAGGACATGATCACTACAACAATCGCGATCAGGGCGACAGAAATAAAATACAGGCCTCGCATTATTTTGCCTCCTTACGCAATTCGTTTAGGGGTAGGTAGGGAACCACGCCGCTGCCACCATTTTCATCGATGATCACCTTGTCCACACGACCCAGAACCTCTTCCATGGTTTCTAGGTACATTCGTTTGCGTGTCACCTCGGGTGCCTTGCGGTATTCGTTCAAAATCGCACCAAAACGGCTGGCTTCACCTGTAGCGCCGTTTACAACCTGCGCACGATAGGCTTCTGCTGTTTCGAATGCTTGGGCCGCTTCACCGCGGGCTTGGGCTAAGACGCGGTTTGCATAGGCATCCGCCTGCTTTTCCAAACGGTCGCGCTCTTGTTCTGCGGCCTGAACTTCGCGGAACGCATCAATCACCTGTTCGGGTGGGTCAGCGCGGTCAAAGTTCACGCGTACAATATTGATACCACTTTCATAGCTGTCCAAGGTTGATTGGATCAATTCCTGCAAACGCACAGCGATCACACCACGATCACGGTTCAGGATCGGGGCCAATTCTGATTGTGCAATAATCTCACGCATGGCTGATTCAGATACCGCACGAATTGTTTGCTGTGGATCACGTAAGTTGAACAAATACTGAGACGGATCATTGATGTTCCAAACAACTTCGAAATCAATATCGACGATGTTTTCATCCCCAGTTAGCATCAAACCAGCATCGCTACCGCGACCACCAATCCCGATGCTTTCGGTTTGTTCACGCGTTACTGGCAACACTTCATACGTAACCAAGGGCCAAGGCGCAAAGTTTAAGCCTGGGTTTCCAACAGAGTTGAATTCGCCCAAAAACAATTCAACAGATTTTTCTTCCGGCTTAACCGTATAAAAACTTGAAAACGCCCAAAGTCCGATCGCAAGCAACGCGCCAAGTCCTAGCATTCCGCGAATACTTTCTGGACCGCCGCCTCCTTGACCTCCCGATCCACCGTTTCCACCGCCCATTAGAACGCGAAAACGCTCTTGGCCTGCGCGCAGCATTTCTTCGACTTCGGGGGGGACCTGTCCTGATTGACCAGAGGGGCGACGATTACCACGTTCATCGTCATTGTTCCCCTTTGGTCGGTTATTACCAGATCCATTGCCGCCCCATGGGCCGCCAGAGTTTCCAGCCATTAAAATTTCCTTTTTTGCTTTGTTTTACACAAACTACCCTAAAACTGGGCAGGATGTAGAATTTTTCAAGAACTTCTCGTTGGATTTCGCATTGTTACCAATTCTTCGGCCATTGTGGGATGAACTGCAACCGTACGATCAAAATCCGCTTTAGTTGCACCCATTTTCACGGCAATACCCGCCAATTGAATCATCTCACCCGCGTGTGGCGCGACAATATGACATCCAAGAACCTTGTCCGTTGCTTGCGATACGATCAATTTCATGAACACACGCTCTTCCACGCCGCCAAATCCTTCACGCATGGATTTAAAGGATGTGGTATAGACATGCACCTTTTCTTGGGCTTCTGCCTCGGCCTCGGATAAACCAATAGTGCCCATTTCAGGTTGCGTAAAAATCGCCGTTGGGATCAAATCGTGATCTGGGGATGTTGGCACGCCTTTGAACACAGTATCGACAAAAGCCATTCCTTCGCGAATGGCAACAGGGGTAAGGTTTGCACGATCTGTCACATCTCCGACCGCATAAACCGATGGCACCTTGGTTTGTGAGTAGGCATCAACGATAATCTGCCCCTTGCGCCCCAATTCCAAGCCCAGCGCCTCAAGCCCCAGACCATCGGTATTTGGTGTGCGCCCTGCTGCAAACATCACCTGATCAACCTGATGAACCACGCCATTTGTATCCGTCACCGACAACCCCCGATCGGTTTTTGCAATACTGGTCACATTGGTATTTGTGCGGATATCAACACCATGGGATCGCATGCCGTTTGCGACATGTTCAATAGCCTCGGCATCAAAACCGCGCAAAATTTGATCCCCACGATAAAATTGCAAAACCTCGGTTCCCAACGCGTTCATGATCCCAGCAAATTCCGACGCGATATATCCGCCGCCAACAATAATCATACGTTTTGGCAAAGCGTCCAAATGGAACATCTCATTTGAGGTGATCGCATGTTCAATTCCCTGAACCTGCGGAAGCACAGGGCGCCCCCCAACAGCGATCAAAATATGCTGTGCGCTAAACCTGCGCCCATCTGATAGTTCCACAGTATGTGGATCAATCAGGGTTGCGCGGGCATCATGGGTTTCCACCCCTGATCCCGACAACAGATTGCGATAGATACCCTCTAATCGATCCAATTCAGCGTTCAGTCGCGTTTTGAAAGCATCCCATGAAAACCCATCATCCGTAACCGACCAGCCATAGGCGCGTGCCAAATCAAAGGCCTGTGGGAATTCGCTTGCATAGACCATCAATTTTTTTGGGACGCATCCGCGTATGACGCATGTCCCGCCGTAGCGGTCTTCCTCGGCCAATGCCACGCGCACACCTTCGGCTGCGGCAACGCGGGCTGCGCGCACGCCACCGGAACCACCGCCGATTACAAATAAATCATAGTCAAATGCCATATTAACTCTCGATAACAGAAAATAGGTTTTCGTTCGTATCGCCCATCATTTGCCGAACTTCCACATCTGCACCCGATTTCAATTCCATGCGCACGCTTCCGTCTGCGTTGCCGACGACGACGGCACTACAGATATCAATGAAAAGTCCGTTTTCAACCACACCCGGGATTTGATTAATTGCGCTTGCCAAGGCCTTTGCATCCGCAATCTGTCCCATGTGAAGATCAAGGATAAAGTTTCCCTCATCCGTCACGAATGGGGCGTCGCCCGCCATTCTGCATGTAATTTCAATTCCTTGATACCCTTGCGCCACCAAGAGGTTTGCGATCAATTTCTGTGTGGCGTCAGAACCGAATTGCAAAACCTCAATCGGAAGCGGGAATTTCCCCAAGGTTTCCACACGTTTTGAGGCATCTGCAATCACGATCATTTGATCAGATGCCATGGCCACAACCTTTTCCTGCAAATGTGCGCCACCGCCCCCTTTGATCAAGGAAAAATCAGCGTCAAATTCATCTGCTCCATCAATGGTGATATCCAGCCAACCAGCCTCATCCAAGGTGACAACTTTGATCCCCTCTTCAATCGCCTGTTCCTTGGTGCGTGTTGATGTTGGCACCGCCACGATGTCTAATTCCCCATTGCGCACAGATTGGCCTAAATGTTTAACCAACCAGTAAGCCGTGCTGCCCGTCCCCAAACCAACTTTCATTCCGCTTTTCACAAATTCAGCGGCGCGCAATGCGCAGACATATTTTGCCTTATCTTGTGGGCTTAGGTCATCGTACATGGCAGCATACTCCTTTTTCGACGCTTATAGGGGACAACCCCCCATTGCGCGAGAGGCAAATGCCAAGTTTTTCGCAAATCATTTAATCACGCATTATTCATGTCCAGAACGGGCTAAAATAGTCGTTTTTGAAAATACAAAGGTCCAGAAACAAACTATCAGTCGCACTATGACATATCGCCTATTCTACGCCCCAGATAACGCATCTCTTATGGTTCGTATGACGCTTGAGGAATTGCAGCAGCCTTATGAAACGCAGCTGGTTGATCGTGCTGTGGGCGGTCAAAAACATCCTGACTATTTGCAACACAACCCAGTCGGGAAAATCCCCACATTGTTAATTGACAATGAACCCGTGTTTGAAACCGCTGCGATTTTGTTGCACTTGGCAGAGCGCCACAATGCGATGGCACCCGCGCCTGCGGATCCCGCGCGCGCGCCATTTCTAAAGTGGTTATTTTTCGTGTCCAACACCCTGCACGCAGATTTTCGGTTGTTGGTTTATCCACACAAACACACAAGTGAAGCAGGGTATGCAGATTTACAACGCGGCGCAGAACAGCGCATGGCGCATGCCTTTTCAATCTTGGACGATGCGGCACGAGAATGGTCAGGCCGCGAGGATGCCCCCACGATTATCGATTATTATCTGGTCACGATGATGCGATGGTGCGCACTGTACCCCAGTAAGGACCAAACATGGTTTAATATCGCCGCCTACCCCACACTAAATGCGCTGGCAAAATCAATCGAAACACGGCCTGCAGTTCATGCGGCGATCCAAGCAGAGGGGTTGAATGAAACCCCGTTTTCCCTACCTGATTACGCAGACCCACCAGAAGGCACGGCAATCTAATGTTTCTATCCGTCTTTGATATGTTCAAAATTGGGATTGGCCCATCTTCGTCACACACTATGGGGCCGATGGTGGCTGCGAACCGCTTTTTAGAGGAAATGCGCACCTCTCCTTTTGAATTTGGCGGTTTGAAAGGATCGCTTCATGGATCACTGGCCTTTACAGGTGTGGGGCATGCAACAGATCGCGCCACGATCCTAGGACTGGCTGGGTTTCAAGCGGACACATACGATGTTGAAAAGGCAGGCGCCGCATTAGCAGCGATTAACGAAACGGGCACAATTACGCCCCCAGGCCTGCCGACGCTAAAATTCTATCCAAAGGATGATTTGATATTTGATTATGGTCCAGCACTTGCGGGGCATGCAAATGGTATGATCCTGATGGCTACAGATGCCCAAGGCGACGTTATATTGCAGCGCACCTATTATTCCATCGGCGGCGGGTTTGTATTAACAGCAGAAGAATTGGCAGAAGGCAAAGCCACCGAAGAAGGGGCACCTGTTCCCTATCCTTTCAAATCAGCCGCTGAAATGTTGGACATGGCCACACGTTCGGGCAAAACGATCGCCGAAATGAAACGCGCGAATGAACACACACGGAAATCACATGCCGATTTTGATCGTGATGTGCAGCGCGTCTGGCGTGTGATGGACGATTGCATTGAACGCGGTTTGCACAATGACGGGATTTTACCCGGCGGCCTAAACGTGAAACGCCGCGCCAAAGGCATCTATGATGCGCTAAAGGCGGAACGTGGCATGAACCTGACTGCACCGCATACGATCAATGATTGGATGAGCGTTTACGCCATGGCCGTAAACGAGGAAAACGCCGCAGGCGGCCAAGTCGTAACCGCACCAACCAACGGGGCCGCAGGGGTCGTGCCCGCAGTCATCAAATATTACCTAGACCATGTACCCGGCGCGAGCCAAAGCCGAATTACCGATTTCCTGCTAACCGCAGCGGCAATCGGCGGATTAGTCAAATTCAATGCCTCTATCAGTGGTGCAGAAGCAGGGTGTCAGGCAGAGGTCGGTAGCGCCAGCGCAATGGCCGCTGCGGGCCTATGTGCGGTCATGGGTGGCACACCAGAACAAGTCGAAAATGCAGCGGAGATTGCATTGGAACATCATCTGGGCATGACCTGTGATCCCGTGCGTGGATTGGTGCAAGTTCCCTGCATCGAACGCAACGGTTTGGGCGCGATCAAGGCTGTTTCGGCGGCCTCGCTGGCGCTGCGCGGGGATGGTACGCATTTGGTGCCGTTGGATGCCTGCATCGAAACAATGCGCCAAACAGGTTCCGATATGAGCGAAAAGTACAAGGAAACGTCGCTTGGGGGACTTGCCGTGAACGTGCCCAATTGCTGATACTGCCCGCATAACACGTTGCGAAAGACACGACATGACCACCCAAATTTCCAACGCACAAGAAAATCCCAGTTTGGGCGTCACGTTGATGATTGGGTTTTGCATTTGCGCACCCCTTTTGGACGTCTGCGCGAAATTGGCAAGTGAAACCATTCCTGTTGGTCAGGTGACGACGGCACGCTTTTTCTTTCAGGCGATCATCATGCTTCCGGTCATGTGGGCAATGGGATTTTCGTTTGGCTTCCCACTGCGTTTGCTGCGCAACTTGGCCTTCCGCGCGCTGATGTTGATCCTGTCCACATACTGTTTTGTGGCCGCAATCGCAGTTATGCCCATTGCAGACGCCCTTGCCATCGCCTTTGTCGAACCCTTCATCCTGCTTGTTGTTGGAAAATACGTTTTTTCTGAATCGGTGGGATATCGTCGATTGATCGCTTGCACCGTCGGTTTCATCGGAATTTTATTGGTGATCCAACCAAGTTTCGCAGCCTTTGGTTGGGTGGCACTGTTCCCGCTTGGGACTGCAGTGTTTTTTGCGTTTTACATGTTTGTGACACGCACCTTATCGCGCGACATGCATGCCGTACAAATGCAGTTTCATTCCAGCTGGATTGGGACACTGATGTGCGCACCCATCCTGATTTGGGCCAACGGTAGTGGCATCGTGCCGTTGGATCCCGTTTGGCCAGAGAGGGTATTTTGGTTCTATCTGATCGGTGTGGGGGCTGGCGCATCCCTGTCACATCTCTTGATGAGCCTTGCCTTGACCTATGCGCCCAGCTCAACACTTGCCCCCCTGCATTATCTGGAAATTGTCAGCGCTGTTATTATGGGATTTTTGGTCTTTGGCGACATTCCAAATCAATTGGCGTTCACGGGTATGATCATCGTGATCACCAGTGGCCTATACATCGTGTACCGCGAACGTCAAATTGGCGCGTCCCAATAGGGCGCCGCCTGCATTGCATCAATAGCAATATCCAAGCAGGTTTTGGATAAAACGACCAACATGCACGGCGCACTAGGCAGCAGCGTGACATGCCTGGTCGCCTTATTTGATGTTCCGATTTGACCATCTGGCGCAAACGATAGGCCATCTGTAGGCCAGTAGAGACCCGTTGATCGCGCCTGCACAGGGGCCATTGGATAAAGCGATATACGAGTACCCGCATCCAGTGGCAGATCAATTTCAGGGGGGGACACAAACATCACGTCCTCGTCCCCCACACATATAATTTTTCGATGCGCGTAGGCCGTTAAAACAGTTTGCACAGCCATTTGATGATCAATCCGCCCGCCCATAAACCCGACAGCCAGCATGAATGGGGCATCCACCCGGATCAGCAGCTTTTCAAAATCCGTGGTGTCCTGTTCTGGCACATGGATAACGCGTGATGGATCCAATTCAGAACGCAGACTTGGGGATAGGCTATCTAAATCACCAATCACCTGCTTGGGTTGGCATCCATACTGCATGCATAGGTTTGCCCCGCCATCGGCGGCATAAACAACAGGAGCCCGTTTTAATGATTCCAATAACAATCTTTGCGAGAAGTGTGCACCGCCTACAATCGTTATTGGTTCATTTTCGGAAACAATAGCCATGAAAACCCCTATTTTCAGCCTCTATGCCACAATAAGGCTACGAAATGATACTTTGAATTACACAGATTCGATCAGCTTTTTCCAAGGGTGGCATGATAAAACAGTATCGAACAATGTGAAGGTACGCGAAAATGGTGACAGATAACTCAAGCAAGGTGTTAACCGTGTCCTTCAAGACATTCTCATGCACGTTGGAAGGATTTGAAAATTCTTTCGACATGATGAAAACGGTGGCCGAGGAGTTTCGCGATCTTGCCGCAGAAGATCGGTGTTTTGGGGCAGAGCCGCCAAAACTTGATGCCGAAATTTTGAGCATTTTGGAACAGCGCGGAAAACGGTTGGGGATCAACACGCGACAATCGGGGGACACATTCATCGTTTTGAGACCGTCCCAGTCTTATGACTAGGAGACAAGTGAAGAAGCGTATGCACCCGTAACCGAACCTACCACTCCTGTCAGCCCCCCTGCGCTTTCCAATGACGAAAGCATTGATCGCATCAAGACCGTAACAATCGCGAACACAGTGCCTACGATTTATAACGAAGACGAACATTCGAACGATGTAACCACTAAGCATGGCGCAACCGCTGAGGAAACATTTGCGACGACAGATATGGCTGCGCCGTCTGAAGACACCGACGAGATGGGCTATCAAGTGATGCCAAAAGCCGGATAAACAAAACCCCGCCAATTGGCGGGGTTTTTCGTTTTAATCGTGCGCTTCGCGGATCAGATCCAGAATTTCTTGGGCGGCATTTGGAATATTCGTTCCAGGTCCAAAAATCGCCTTCACCCCTGCGGATTTGAGGAAATCATAATCCTGCTGCGGTATCACACCGCCACAGATCACCAAAATGTCACCTGCATCGCGTTCCTTAAGAACTTCAATCAAACGTGGGGCCAGTGTTTTGTGACCTGCGGCTTGTGATGAAATGCCAATCACATGCACATCGTTGTCAATGGCATCTTGTGCGGCTTCTTCTGGAGTTTGGAACAAGGGTCCAACATCCACGTCAAATCCGATATCCGCAAAGGCCGTTGCAATGACTTTGGCGCCACGGTCATGACCGTCCTGACCCATTTTCACAACCAACATACGGGGACGGCGGCCTTCCTCCTCGGCAAAATTTTCGACCGATTTTTGGATCGCTGCGAAATCTTCATCACCTTCGTATGCGGCACCATAAACCCCGGCAAGCGTTTTTACTTCGGCTCGATGACGTCCGAATACATCTTCTATTGCCATTGAAATCTCTCCTACAGAGGCACGTGCGCGGGCCGCTTCGACCGCGGCTTCCAATAGGTTTCCACCTTCAGCGGCGCGGCGGCTAAGTTCGGCCAACGCAGCCTCGCATTTTGCTTGATCGCGTGTGCTGCGGATGTTTTCCAGACGCGCAATCTGCGCCTCGCGAACCGCAACGTTATCAACGTCCAGAATGTCAATCTCGTCCTCTTTTTCCAGACGGTATTTATTCACACCCACAATCACTTGATCACCGCGGTCAATGTCCGCCTGACGACGCGCGGCGGTTTCCTCGATCCGCAGTTTTGGCATACCGCTGGCCACGGCCTTGGTCATGCCGCCCATTTCATCGACCTCTTCGATCAATTTCCATGCAGCATCCGCCAAATCAGCCGTCAGTTTTTCAACGTAATACGACCCTGCCAATGGATCGACCACATTCGTCACGCCTGTTTCCTCTTGCAAGATCAACTGGGTGTTGCGGGCAATACGCGCTGAAAAATCAGTGGGCAGGGCGATCGCCTCGTCCAACGCATTTGTGTGCAGTGACTGTGTGCCCCCCAAAACCGCAGACATCGCCTCATACGCGGTGCGGATAACGTTGTTGTAGGGGTCCTGTTCCTGCAGCGATACACCAGATGTTTGGCAGTGTGTGCGCAACATTTTTGAACGTGGATCTTTCGCACCCAAATCATCCATGATGCGATGCCACAACAAACGTGCCGCGCGAAGTTTCGCAGCCTCCATAAAGAAGTTCATGCCAATGGCGAAGAAGAAGGACAAGCGGCCTGCAAATTTATCAATATCCATACCGCGCGCCATGGCGGTTTTGACGTATTCTTTACCGTCCGCAAGGGTATAGGCCAATTCCTGAACCAGGTTCGCGCCCGCCTCTTGCATGTGGTAGCCCGAGATCGAGATTGAGTTGAATTTCGGCATTTCATTGGACGTATATTCGATGATATCCGCGATGATACGCATCGATGGTTCAGGTGGATAGACATAGGTGTTACGCACCATGAACTCTTTCAAAATGTCGTTTTGAATGGTGCCTGATAGGACGGAACGATCATGCCCCTGCTCTTCGCCAGTAACGATGAAATTCGCCAATACTGGGATCACAGCGCCGTTCATTGTCATAGACACAGACACCTTATCCAGCGGGATTCCGTCGAATAGGATCTTCATGTCTTCAATACTGTCGATTGCAACGCCCGCTTTGCCGACATCCCCAATCACACGTTCATGATCGCTGTCGTATCCACGGTGTGTCGCCAAATCAAAGGCCACGGAAACACCCTGCTGACCCGCAGCCAAGGCGCGCCGATAAAACGCGTTTGATTCTTCAGCCGTGGAAAAGCCCGCGTATTGACGGATGGTCCATGGACGCCCTGTATACATCGTGGCGCGCACGCCGCGGGTAAAGGGTTCGATCCCGGGTATCGTATTCATATGATCCAGCCCCGCCACATCATCGGCGGTATAAAGCGGCGATACAGGGATACCCTCAAGCGTGTTCCATGTAAGATCATCAAGCGGGCGCCCGCGAAGCTCTTTCTCGGCTTGTTTGCGCCATGTGTCTTTATCTTGCGTCATATCGCTCTCCTTTTTGCGCGGCGTTCGAAACATCTCGCTCAGCGCAGTCAATTATCAGGCACAAAAACTCTGTGCCCTCTTTGCATTCGTATCTGCACCCCCTATCTTTGAGAGAAAGGGAGCAGCCATGAAATTCGTTACATCCATCTTATTTGCCGCCTTTTGTGCAAGCCAAGTTGTTGCAAGCGACGCTGACACGATATTCCTTGATGTTACGCCAAGCACCGATATCGGCGCATATGAATGGCAAAAGCGTGTCCTGGTGGTTTTTGCAAATTCCGACCGTGATCCACGGTTCCAAGACCAATTGGCCATGATCAACGAAGAAGTTGAGGCATTGCGGGACCGTGATGTGGTGGTTGCAATCGATACCAATCCTGCGATGAAATCAAAGCTGCGCACAACATTTCGGCCCCATGGCTTTATGATATTGCTGATCGGAAAAGACGGGCACAAGGCCTTGCGCAAACCATTTCCATGGGACATTCGCGAAATTTCACGCACCATCGACAAAATGCCGATGCGACAGCAGGAAATGCGCCAAGATAACTGACGCATTCCCGCACTTATGTCACGTGATGTGATCACTCAAATTCCATGATAATGTCGTCAACTGCTAAACTATCGCCTGCAGCTGCGTTGATTTTGGAAACAACACCTTTGCGTTCAGCGCGCAAAATGTTTTCCATTTTCATCGCCTCAACTGTACAAAGCGCCTGCCCCTCTTGCACCTCTTGTCCAACTTCAACGTCAACTTTGACGATCAGACCCGGCATGGGGCAGAGCAACATTTTGGATGTGTCTGGTGGTAATTTTTCGATCATATGCAGGGCCAATTCCGCCTGACGTGGTGAACGCACATGCACCTTTAGATCGGCGCCACGATTGCGGATACGGAAACCGCCCGTGATTTTGCCCACCTTCATAACCAATGGTGCGCCATCAACTGTCATATCGGCCAGCATCATGCCAGGCGTCCAATCCCCCTCGACACGCAGTGATGCACCGTCCTCGAAGGTGACGGTTGACCCATCCGTATCGGCGGCAACGGATACGGCAAATTTTTCACCCTGCAGACTCACCACCCAATTGTCGCCCACGCGACGTTCGTGGTTGTCCATGCGGCCCGAAATTTTCGTACGACGAATTTCCGCAACGCGGTTCATCGCAGCGGCAGAGGCCGCGATTCGACGCAACTCAGCCTCATTCAATTCAACGCCTTGGAACCCGTCTGGATATTCTTCGGCAATGAAGGCTGTCGTCATGTCACCCGATGTAAATTTCGAATGATCCATCACAGCGGCCAAGAATGGTAGGTTATGACCGATCCCCTCAAGCTCGAACCGATCAAGGGCGATGCGCATTTCCTCGATTGCATCTGCACGGGTTGGGGCCCATGTACATAGTTTTGCAATCATTGGATCGTAATACATGCTGATTTCGCCCCCCTCAAACACACCTGTGTCGTTGCGCACAACTGCCGTTTCTGTCGCCTCTTCCGCAGGGGGACGGTAACGTGTCAGGCGCCCAATGGATGGCAGGAAGTTACGATAAGGGTCTTCGGCATAAAGACGGTTTTCAATCGCCCAGCCGTTGATTTTCACATCATCCTGCGTGATTGACAGCGGTTCGCCATTTGCAACGCGGATCATCTGTTCAACCAAATCAACACCCGTGATCAATTCGGTCACAGGGTGTTCCACCTGCAAACGTGTGTTCATTTCTAGGAAGTAAAAATTGCGATCCCCATCAACGATAAATTCAACCGTACCAGCGGATGCATATCCAACGGCCTTGGCCAACGCACAGGATTGTTCACCCATCGCTTTGCGCGTTGCCTCATCCAAAAATGGGCTTGGCGCTTCTTCAACAACCTTTTGGTTCCGACGCTGGATCGAACACTCGCGTTCGTTTAGGTAAATACAATTTCCATGCGCATCAGCCAAAACCTGAATTTCGATGTGGCGCGGCTGTGTCACGAATTTTTCGATAAAGATACGATCATCGCCAAAGCTGTTTGCCGCCTCGTTTTTAGAGGATTGGAAGCCTTCGCGCGCTTCCTCATCATTCCACGCAATCCGCATGCCTTTACCACCACCACCGGCAGATGCCTTGATCATGACAGGATATCCGATTTGTTGGCTAATTTTCACGGCCTCATCTGCATCATCGATCAATCCCATATAACCAGGCACGGTTGAAACGCCTGCCTCTTGGGCGATCTTCTTGGATGTGATTTTGTCACCCATGCTTTCAATCGCACCAACAGGTGGGCCGATGAATGCAACATTTGCGGCGGCCAAGGCTTCTGCAAATTTTGGGTTTTCGGAGAGGAACCCGTAACCTGGATGTACCGCCTGGGCGCCTGTCGCCTTGATCGCCTCCATCACTTTATCAATCACGATATAAGATTGGTTCGCAGGTGGTGGGCCGATGTGGACCGCTTCGTCTGCCATTTCAACGTGCAATGCATTGCGGTCAGCATCAGAATAAATTGCAACGGTTTTGATGCCCATTTTGCGGGCTGTCTTAATCACGCGGCAGGCGATTTCGCCACGGTTAGCAATCAAAATTTTATCGAACATGTCTCTGTTCCTTTCTTATTCGGGTTCGAAGGCGTCTGGGAAATTGGCTTTGATTAAGTTCAAATCCAAAATCAGAAGCGCTTCGTAATCTTCTGGATCAAAGGGATCGTCGTAGGGTTTGACTTCGCGACCAAAAAGCCAGCTAAGCCGCCCTGCATCTAAATTGCCGCGCTTAAACGGTTGATCCCAAAAATGTTGCACAAGGGCGGTTACAAAACCTGCATCTGCACGGCGGTCCGCAGGTTTGCGATCGCGGAAACGTTCACGTGCAGCGATCGGCGTGACACCTTTTGGGTTTGGACGACGGATCGTGAATTGAAAATCCGTCCCCGGAAGGCGTCCTGGAAATCCGCGATGCTTTAGCATGATGCACCCTTTCGTTTTGCAAAGTTTGACCAACGCTGACGACGCGCAGCGTCATTCAGCATGTCGCGCAATTTCGCCTCGGCAGAGGGAATATGGACAGGACAGGTGAATTGACCACCTGCACGCACCTGCACCCCATCACCCAAACGCGTCACCGATACCGCGGGTAAAAAGCCCCGCAGATTTTGCAAAACGCGCCACATATCCTGACGGATTTGCAAGGCCAATTTGCGACGTGACATCAACGGCAGTGTCGTTTCTACACAGAGATCAAAGCGCGCCGGCAAGCGCCGCGCCATGATGTATTCACCGTTTATGTCGCTAGTCATCCAAGTCATTTTATAGCGGAATGTTGTCGTGCTTTTTCCAAGGGTTTTGCGCCTTTTTGTTGCGCAAAGATGCAAAGGCGCGTGCCACCCGTTTGCGTGTTGAACGGGGTTGAATAACCTCGTCCACGAAACCGCGTTCGGCAGCAACAAATGGGTTTGCAAAGCGATCTTCATAATCCGCTGTGTACTGTGCAATTTTATCGGCATCGCCCAAATCCGCACGGTGGATAATTTCAGTCGCGCCTTTGGCACCCATTACCGCGATTTCCGCAGTTGGCCACGCGTAGTTGAAATCACCCCGCAGATGTTTAGAGGACATCACAACATAGGCACCACCGTATGCTTTACGCGTGATTACGGTCACTTTTGGAACGGTTGCTTCACCATAAGCGAACAGCAGTTTTGCACCGTGTTTGATAATCCCATCATATTCCTGTGATTTACCAGGCAAGAAACCAGGAACGTCAATCAATGTCAGGATTGGAATTTCAAACGCATCACAGAAACGCACAAAGCGCGCAGCCTTACGAGCGCTGTCGATGTCCAAGCATCCCGCCAAAACCATTGGTTGGTTGGCAACGACGCCCACTGTTTGTCCCTCTATGCGCACAAAACCTGTGATGATGTTTTTCGCAAACTCCTCTTGGATTTCGTAAAAGTCACCTTCATCCGCCAATTTTGTGATCAGCTCTTTCATGTCATATGGCGAGTTGGGGTTGTCAGGAACCAATGTATCCAATGACGCCTCAACACGGCCAGGTTCATCAAAGAAAGGGCGCACAGGCGCTTTATCGCGGTTGTTCAGTGGCAGGAAATCAACCAAACGGCGCACTTCGCTTAGCGCTTCAACTTCGTTTTCAAATGCACCATCTGCAACAGATGATTTTTTTGTGTGCGTGGACGCACCGCCCAGCTCTTCTGCCGTGACAACTTCGTTTGTCACTGTTTTAACAACATCAGGACCCGTCACAAACATGTAAGAGCTGTCCTTAACCATAAAGATAAAGTCCGTCATCGCAGGTGAATATACTGCACCACCCGCACATGGGCCCATAATCACAGAAATCTGTGGCACAACGCCAGAGGCCTGAATGTTGCGTTTAAAGACTTCGCCATACCCCGCAAGGCTGTCCACGCCCTCTTGAATGCGCGCACCCCCAGAATCGTTCAAACCAATCACAGGTGCGCCATTTTCGACGGCCATATCCATAATTTTGCAAATCTTTTGCGCATGCGTCGCAGATACGGAACCGCCCAGAACTGTAAAGTCCTGAGAGAACACATAAACCATGCGACCATTGATGGTGCCCCATCCCGTCACAACACCATCGCCAGCAGGGCGTTGATTTTCCATGCCAAAATCGGTGCAGCGGTGTGCAACAAACATGTCAAACTCTTCAAAGCTGCCTTCGTCGAGCAAAAGTTCGATACGCTCACGCGCGGTTAGTTTGCCTTTTGAATGCTGTGCATCAATGCGCTTTTGACCACCGCCCACACGCGCGGCACCACGGCGATCTTCCAGCTCTTGCAAAATATCTTTCATAGCAACCTCTTTTTTCGTTTCAGCCTGCTTACACTGCACCTGCAGCATTACCAAGGCTTTTTCGGCAAATTTGCAAATCTATGTAAATTATTTTTTGCTAATTTGCGAATTTGCAAATATTTCGTTTTCACATGGACAACCCAGAACGAAGGTTCTAGCTGTTTCGTATGGACAATTTTCCAGCCGCGCGTTTCTTTGATCGCACCACACAACCAACAATGCTGACCCTTGTTTTGCTGGCCTCAATCTCGGCGCTGGCGATGAATATTTATTTGCCTAGTCTTCCGCTGATGGCGATAGAGTTTTCGACAACACCTGCTGCGATGGGTTTGTCTGTCGGTGTTTACCTTGGCACCAGCGCTCTTTTCCAAGTGTTTGCTGGCCCCATTTCCGATCGTATGGGTCGGCGCAAAATTGTCCAAGTTTCGTTGATTATCTTTGTGATTGCATCCATCAGTTGCGCCTATGCGCAGAGCTTTGAAACGTTTTTGATGTATCGCGCAATCCAATCTGTTGCCGCGACCTGTATGATAGTCTCGCGCGCGATTGTTCGCGACACAACGGACACTGCCAGCTCTGGATCGCGCATTGCCTATGTCACCATGGGCATGGCCGTTGTTCCAATGTTCAGCCCCGCCTTGGGCGGTTTCATTGACACAAACTTTGGCTGGGAGGGCACATTTTTTGTTTTGGCTGGCCTTGGGTTGATCATGCTGATGCTGAGCTATTTTGATCAGGGTGAAACCGCACCGGTCAGTGATAAATCCATTTTGGGGCAGTTTCAAAATTATCCAATCCTTCTGACGTCAAAACGGTTCTGGGGATATTGCCTTGCTTCGGCATTTGGATCTGGGGCGTTTTTTGTATACCTTGGCGGGGCACCCGCAGTCGGCGCCGAGGTCTATGCCCTTGATCCGCAAAGCGTTGGATTATTTCTGGGCGCACCTGCCTTTGGTTATTTCTTTGGCAACTTTATTGCGGGTCGCTATTCCAAGTCGATTGGGATTGATTTGATGGTCCTTTATGGCCTGGCGCTTGCACTTTTCGGCATGTCCCTATCGTTCGCGATCAGCGCACTGGGATACGGCAGCGCGCTTAGCTTTTTTGGATTTATGACATTTGTCGGCCTTGGTAACGGGATGAGCATTCCAAACGCAACCGCCGGCATGTTAGCAATTAAACCGGAGTTGGCCGGCACTGCATCAGGACTTGGCAGTGCGATGATGATTGGTGGTGGGGCCGCATTATCGGCATTGGCCGGCCCCGTATTGCACATGGGTTCAGGGGACCTTGCCTTAATCGCGCTTATGTGGCTGTCCGTTTTTATTGGTATTTTACTGATCCTGCTGGTGATAAAACGCAACCAAACACTAACAGCGGATTAAGTTTGCAAACTTTGCTGACATTGGTTTGCAAATCGTGCAAACTGCGAACATGGCAAATCGAAAACTATATTCGGGCGCAAAATTGCGTGACATGCGGCAACGCTTAGGGTTAACGCAAAAGGATTTTGCATCCAAACTTGGCGTATCTCTTCCGTATCTGAACCAGATGGAAAATAACAACCGCCCACTGTCTGGCACCGTTATTCTGGCATTGGCGCAAGAGTTCGGTTTTGATGTTACCGAACTTTCATCAAGCGAGAACGAACGCCTGTTTTCGGATATGAGAGAAGCCTTTAGCGATCCAATTTTTGGCGACACGCCACCGCAATTAGCCGATATGCGATTAACCGCATCAAATGCACCGTCGATTGCACGTGCATTTCTGGATTTGCACCGCGCCTATCGACAGACACAGGAACGCCTTGCATCACTTGATGAGGCCCTGGGGCGCGACGATGCACGCCTTCAACCTAGCCCATGGGAAGAGGTGCGCGATTTCTTTCACTACTGCGACAATTACATTGACGCCGTTGATCGTGCAGCAGAAGGGTTTGCCAAAGGACGCCAAAGCCCAGATTGGATACATGATAAAGCCATCAAAACGCTTCATGAGCTTGGGATATCCGTGCAAAATGGCGATCAAGACGCAATACGCATTTATGATCCAAACACCAAAATATTAACCATCAGCAATCGCATTTCAACAGAAACAGCGCGGTTTCAAATCCTTTTACAGCTGGCCTTGATAAGTCATGAGAAACTCTTGGAAGCCACGCTTGATCTTGCACGCTTCCAAAGCCCAGAAGCACGCGCAATCGCCAAGATCGGTTTGGCCAATTATTTCGCGGGCGCAGCCCTGATGCCATATAAAGAATTTTTGGAAACGGCGCGCATGGAACGCCACGATCTAGAGCGTTTGTCGAGCCACTTTGGTGTCTCGATAGAACAAGTGGCCCATCGCTTGTCCACGTTGCAACGACCTGGAAAAAATGGCATTCCATTCTTCTTCGTCCGCGTGGATCAGGCAGGCACCATCACAAAACGCCATTCTGCGACACGGCTTCAATTTGCGCGTTTTGGGGGGGCATGCCCACTTTGGAATGTGCACCGTGCCTTCGAAACACCTGGGCAGTTTTTGCGACAACTTGCCGAAACACCCGATGGCATTCGATACCTATCCATTGCACGGGACGTAACCAAAGGGGGCGGTTCGTTCAATGCGCCTTTGCGCAGGTTCGCAATCGCCTTGGGGTGCGAGATAAAACACGCCGAACAGTTAGTTTATGCAGACGGCCTTGATATGGCAAGACCAGATGCATTTGAACCCATCGGCATTTCCTGTCGATTGTGTGAACGCAGATCCTGCCATCAACGCTCTGTCCCCCCGTTAGAGCGACAGTTGATCATTGATGAGAATGAGCGTGCTATGCTTCCCTATCGGGTTCGTTAAGCTGCGCTTCGTCGTTCAAAATCGCATCCAATAGATTAATCGCATCACCCAGTTGCTCGATGGACTTCTGGCAACGCTGCAATTCGCAACGCATATCACTGCGCTGCTCCATAAGCAGTTTTCGCGCCTGGACCAAACGTTCCAAATAGCTGACTTCGTCAGCAACACAATGACGCTCTGCATGCGCAGAGAGCCGATAAACATTGGATTGTTCAACCTGTAGCACTCTTTCAAAGTCCCAAAGTTGACATACTGTAAGCACACTAACAAAATCAGACTGGAACGTTTAGAGAACAATTTTGCAAACGCGGCATTTTATAAATGCAACATGGAAAACCTGACCAAATCAGCGAAAAATGCGGGGTTTTGATGGCCCAAACCCCCCCTAAAGGGGATACACGTTTTGTTTTTTAGCGTTGGTATGATTCCCAATTTGGGTGAATCCACGGTTCTTGGTTCGATGCAGGCAGTGGTGGACGCCCCAAAATGTGGTCTGATGCCTTTTCGCCCACCATAATCGACGGACCATTCAAATTGCCGTTAGTGATTTGTGGAAAAATACTGCTATCTGCGACACGCAGGCCAGAAACCCCAATCACACGACATTCAGGGTCAACCACGGCCATTGTATCAGTCGCGTCACCCATTTTACAGGTACCACAGGGGTGATAGGCGCTTTCCACATGATCCTTGATAAACGCATTTAACGCGTCATCGCTTTGGACATCTGCGCCTGGTTGAATTTCATGACACACGAATGGAGCAAATGCCTCTTGCGCGAAAATTTCGCGGGTTAAACGGATGCACCTGCGGAAATCTTCCCAGTCTTTTTCATGGGACATGTAATTGAACAAAATTTTCGGAGCCTCTGCGGGATCTGATGATCGCAGGGTTACACTCCCGCGTGATGGGCTTCGCATGGGACCAACGTGCGCCTGAAACCCGTGTCCCTCGGCCGCGGCTTGTCCATCATATCGCACAGCTATCGGTAGGAAATGATATTGAATGTCTGGGTATTCGACACCTGCGCGTGATCTTATGAAGGCAGCACTTTCAAATTGGTTTGACGCACCTGGGCCAGATTTATTCAGCAACCAGTGCAGGCCGACCCAAGCCTTGCCAAGTAGGTTCCAATATTTGTAGAGCGACACAGGCTGGCTGGCCGCCATTTGAATATATAGCTCCAAATGGTCCTGAAGATTTTGCCCAACCCCTTTGCGATCGGCCACAACAGGTATGTCGTGCGCTTGCAGATGATCTGCATCACCAATGCCCGACAGCATCAAGAGTTTGGGTGAATTAATCGCCGAGGCCGCAATAATCACTTCCACATTGGCAGAAATGACTTGGCTCGCACCCTTAATGCGGGCACGGACCCCATGTGCTTGACCCTCTGTGATTTCAATTTTTTCCGCCAGTCCTTTGATCAACTTCACGCGGCCTGTTTTCAGAGCTGGGCGCAGATAAGCCTTGGCCGCGGACCATCGTTCCCCGTGGTGGATGGTCTGCTCCATAGGGCCAAAGCCCTCTTGCTTTTGCCCGTTATAATCTGCGGTTGCTTCATACCCCGCTTGTACACCCGCCGCGACAAAGGCTGTAACCAACGGATTGTCACGCTTGCCCCGTGTCACATGCAGTGGGCCGTTTTCCCCACGCCATTCGGGATCACCGCCATGTCCCGCAGATGTCCAGCTTTCTTGGCGCAAATAATAGGGAAGCACATCGGCATAAGACCAACCATGCGCACCCATTTCCGACCACGTATCAAAATCGCGCGCATGCCCGCGCACGTAGACCATGCCATTAATACTGGATGATCCACCAATCACCTTACCCCTTGGGCAGGCCAACTGGCGCCCCCCCAAATAGGGTTCTGGCTCGGACCAATACCCCCAATCATACCGCGACATATTCATTGGATAACTTAAGGCACCCGGCATTTGAATTAGGGGGCCTGCATCACTGCCACCGAATTCAATTACGATCACACTGTGGCCCGCCTCGCTTAACCGATAGGCCATAGCACATCCGGCGCTTCCCGCACCGACGATCACGTAATCTGCTTGCATGCTTTCCTCCTGGGTACATTGGAGCCACGGGGTGGGTGGGTGGGCGGCGGTCCAATGGACCTAGAATGGCGCCTCAACATCTCCCATACGGACAAAAACAGATTTCATTTGCGAATAATGCTCCACCGCTGCTTTTGAATTTTCACGGCCTACACCTGACAACTTGGCTCCGCCAAAAGGCGCCTCAACAGGGGCATCGTTGTAGGAATTGATAAAACAGCTACCCGCCTCCAATTCAGCAATAACACGATGTGCGCGTGACAAATCATTTGTGAACACACCTGCGGACAAGCCAAACTCAGTATCGTTTGCCCGCGCGATGACATCTGTTTCATCCGTAAAATCCAACACCGCCATCACGGGACCAAAGATTTCTTCGCGTGCAATGGTCATGTCATCACGCACGTCTGCAAAGACCGTCGGTTCAAGGTAAAATCCGTCGCGATCCAAACGTCCCCCGCCACAAATCAGGCGCGCGCCTTCGGATTTTCCGATCTCAATATAATCTTGCACAATCTTCATCTGACGTTCACTGACCATTGGCCCGAAATTTGTGGCCTCATCTAGCGGATCACCAATGATCGCTTCGCGCAAACGCGCGCTTAATCGCTCTAGGAATTTTTCTTTGATCGCCTCATGCACAAAAACACGTGTCCCGTTTGAACAAACCTGCCCTGAGGAATAGAAATTCCCCAAAATCGCCCCGCCCACTGCGTTTTCAATATCTGCATCATCAAAAATGATCAGCGGAGATTTCCCGCCTAATTCCATAGTCACATGCTTGATACCCTCAGCCGCGGCTGCGTAAACCTTGCGACCTGTGGGGACGGACCCTGTTAAGGATACTTTGTCCACGCGGGTATCGCCGACCAATTTCGCACCAACGTCCCCCAAGCCTTGGATCACGTTGTATAGACCTTTGGGCAACCCAGCCTCGATCAAGATTTCCGCAACCTTTAGAGCACAGAGTGGTGTTGTCTCTGATGGTTTAAAGATCATGGCGTTTCCGCATGCGAGCGCAGGCGCACCCTTCCAGCACGAAATTTGTGTCGGGTAGTTCCATGCCCCAATCCCAACGCAGAGCCCCAATGGCTCGCGGATTGTATAGGCCCAGTTTTCGCCCATAGGGATGTATTCACCTGTCAGCGACCCAGCCAATCCACCAAAATATTCTAAAGCATCTGCAGCACTAGTGGCATCCACATATAGCGTTTCTGATAATGGTTTGCCCGTGTCATATGTCTCTAAAATAGACAGATCACGGTTGCGCGCGCGAAGGATATCAGCGGCACGGCGCAAGATGCGACCACGTTCCGTTCCCGAGGTTGTTGCCCATTCTTTTTGCGCGTGCTTCGCTGATGTGATCGCCTGTTCAATCACAGCCTCTGTCGCCCCATAGACACGTCCGATAATTTCACCTGTAGCGGGATAAACAATATCGATGGGCGTCCCATTCGTATCTTCGACATATTCACCATTGATAAAGTGACTTGCGACGGGTTGAATTTGCATTTCGTCTTTCCTTTTGCATTGCGCACTTTGGGCCAGTTGACATCCCACATGCTGACGAGGCTGCCCCGCTATTGCCACAACAAAACCGACACTGCCACGACGCTCATTCACAATTTAGCTGTTCCGCGCAGAACGGACACAATCGTGAAATCACGCCTTTGTTGATAATGTTCGAACAATATGATTTAAAAGTAAAATCATTTTTTAAATGATCATTTAATTATTATATGAATATTTAAATTTTGCTATTGTTATTTAAATTATGATAACATGAACCCATGACTAGAAAAAAAATCCGCGATATCAGGCATGAAGAGTTCATAGTTGCAGCACTTGAAGCAACACACAAACGGGGATTTCACGCCGTCACGATGTCCGAAATCGCGGCCGAAATTGGCGCAACGGCGGCCAGCATCAATTACTATTTCGGATCCAAGGACCAACTGATGTTTGAAACGATGCGACACTTGCTGCGCATTTTGGGGGCGACGCACAAACAATATCTGGACGTCGCACTGGATCCCAAGGATCGACTACATGCGATTTTTGATGCACATTTTGACCCCAGATTTTTCACACCTCAACATTGCAGTTTTTGGGTGCAATTCTGGTCTGCAGCTCCCTACTCTGCGCATCTAGAGCGGTTACATCGGATCAACCAATCGAGGGTAAAATCACATTTCCGCGCGGAACTTGCCCCTCTGGTTCCTGCCCCATTCCGCGAAACCATGCGCCGCATTTTGCAGTCATATTTGGATGGTGTTTGGCTAAGCGTTGCGCAAGCAGATCGGGACATTGACCCCCGCCACGCACGACAAGAGGCACGCTCCCTTATTGAATTGGTGCTGTCCGGCAAAGTTGGAGGTTCAAACTAGGGATTAATCTGGGTCAGGATCTGCCTGACCCACGCCGCGGAACACATACTTAAACGGAAACGCCCAAAGCACGCCAAGTGAGACATAGACAAGCACTTCGACCAAGATCGAAGGTCTGTCAAACAAGGCAATCACATTCACTGCCACGACGATATACAGCGGTAATCCCACCAATAGGATCAACAAAGATAATCTGCGACGTGATTTGTAACTTAGCATGTTTAGTCCTGAAATGGATCGGTGACCAAAATCGTGTCTTCACGCTTGGGTGAAGTAGAGAGTAGCGCGACAGGGCATTCAATCAACTCTTCAATGCGTTTCACGTATTTGATCGCATTCGCAGGCAAATCGTTCCAGCTTTTGGCGCCCTCGGTGCTTTCGCTCCAACCTTGCATTTCTTCGTAAATCGGGGTGCAGCGTGCTTGTTGGTCGGCAGCGGTGGGTAGATACTCCAACCGTTCGCCGTCCAATTCGTATCCGACACAAATTTTTAGGGTTTCAAACCCGTCCAGAACATCCAATTTGGTCAATGAAATTCCTGTAACACCCGATGTTGCACAGGTTTGACGGACCAAAACCGCATCAAACCAACCACAACGACGTTTACGCCCCGTCGTGGTTCCAAATTCATGGCCGCGTTCACCCAAACGCTGACCATCAGCATCAAATAATTCTGTCGGGAAGGGCCCCTCGCCTACGCGGGTTGTGTAGGCCTTAACGATCCCAAGTACGAAATCAATTGAGTTTGGCCCAATGCCTGTTCCGGCCGAGGCCTGACCTGCCAAAACATTGGACGAGGTCACAAACGGGTAAGTACCAAAATCAATATCCAAAAGTGCGCCTTGCGCCCCTTCGAACAGAATACGTTTTCCGGCTTTGCGTTTTTCGTTCAGCACTTTCCAAACAGGCGCTGCGTATTTCAAAATTTCCGGTGCAATTTCCTGCAGCTTTGCGATCAAACCCGCACGGTCCACTTCTTCCATGCCCAAGCCACGGCGCAATGTGTTGTGGTGCAGCAGCAGGCGATCAACACGCGCCTCAAGCGTTGCAGGATCTGCCAAATCCGCCACGCGAATAGCACGACGGCCAACTTTATCTTCATAAGCTGGGCCAATGCCACGGCCTGTTGTTCCGATTTTTGCAACGCTAATCTGGGCCTCTCGTGCGCGATCCAATTCGCCATGAACGGGCAGGATTAGCGGCGTATTTTCCGCAATCATCAATGTCGCTGGGCTGATTTCAACGCCCTGGGCATGCACTGTTTCAATCTCTTTGACCAAATGCCATGGATCCAAAACAACGCCATTCCCAATGACCGACAATTTGCCGCCACGGACGACCCCACTGGGCAACGCATGCAGTTTATAGGTCACGCCATCAACAACCAATGTGTGGCCCGCATTATGGCCCCCTTGGAAACGCGCGATCACATCTGCGCGCTCACTTAGCCAATCAACAATTTTGCCCTTGCCTTCATCGCCCCACTGAGCACCCACAACCACAACGTTTGCCATGTCTCGCCTTTCTCATGCGCTATCAAACCCGCGCTGATATACAGAGGGAATCTGTTCATGGAAACCACGAAATTGCCGCAGGTGGCAAAAGTCATATGATTCACTTCGCACTTCTGGCACATTCTCCCCTTGCTCATGGGGCAAAACATGACTATCTACGCCTGCAAGTCGAAAACCTGCGGGGTAGAATGGAAAACGTCGTACTCACCATCCATCTGTTGCTAGCCTTGGGGCTGGTAGGAATTGTTTTGCTTCAGCGTTCAGAGGGCGGTGGCCTTGGAATGGGCAGTGGTGGGGACAACGTTATGTCAAGCCGTGGTGCAGCCACCGCAATGTCTAAGGCGACATGGATCTTGGCGATTGCGTTCATCATTACGTCGATCACACTGACGATCATTGCCGCACAGAATTCATCCGACGGATCCGTATTGGACCGTTTGGGCGTTGCCCCTGCGGAACAAGAAGGTGGTGTACCTGACCTGAACGTAGATGAATTATTGCCGCCCAGCAGCGATGGAACGGCCCCACTTCTACCGAGTGCTGATTAATACTATCCCTTGGGGGTAGGAATATAACCGCAACATAATGTTGCGGTTCGCTTGCAAAATTTTGCGAATCCTTTATATCTTAAGTCCCGTGGTACATGGCACACTTTGCGCCTATGGGACCGATTCATGATGGCATCCATGCCCAACACTACGGGAGAGTTTCAATATATGGCGCGTTTTGTTTTTATCACTGGTGGTGTGGTGTCTTCGCTTGGAAAGGGCCTTGCCTCTGCGGCCCTTGGTGCATTGTTACAAGCGCGTGGGTATAGCGTACGTCTTCGCAAATTGGACCCCTATCTAAACGTTGATCCAGGAACGATGAGCCCGTTTGAACACGGCGAAGTTTTCGTAACCGACGATGGCGCGGAAACAGATTTGGACCTTGGCCACTATGAGCGCTTCACAGGAGTAGCCGCGCGTAACACCGACTCGATCTCATCCGGGCGTATCTATTCCAACGTATTGGAAAAGGAACGTCGTGGTGATTATTTGGGAAAAACCATTCAGGTGATCCCACACGTTACGAATGAGATCAGAGACTTCATCTCAATAGGTGAAGACGAAGTGGATTTCATGTTATGTGAAATCGGCGGCACAGTTGGTGACATCGAAGGATTGCCATTTTTCGAAGCGATCCGCCAGTTTTCACAAGATAAACCGCGCGGTCAGTGTATTTTCATGCACCTTACCCTGTTGCCGTTTATCAACGCATCAGGCGAGTTGAAAACAAAACCAACACAGCACTCGGTCAAAGAACTCCGATCAATCGGCTTGGCACCAGATATTCTGGTTTGTCGTTCGGAGGGACCAATTCCTGAAAAAGAACGCGAAAAATTGGCGCTATTCTGTAATGTGCGCAAAGACAGCGTGATTGCAGCGCAGGACCTGAAATCTATTTACGAGGCGCCGCTGGCCTATCACCGTGAAGGTTTAGATCAGGCCGTCTTGGACGCCTTTGGTATTGCCCCTGCCCCAAAACCTGATTTGGTGCGCTGGAACGACGTGGCAGACCGCATTTACAACCCAGAGGGTGAAGTCAAAGTTGCCATTGTTGGGAAATATACACAGCTTGAGGATGCGTATAAATCCATTGCCGAGGCCTTGACGCACGGCGGCATGGCAAACCGTGTGAAGGTGAATGTGGAATGGGTAGATGCAGAGATTTTCGATAAAGAAGATCCAGCACCCTACCTGCAAGGGTTCCATGCGATTTTGGTACCAGGCGGATTTGGCGAACGCGGCACCGAAGGCAAAATCAAAGCTGCTACATTTGCGCGCGAACATAAAATTCCATACCTTGGGATTTGTTTGGGCATGCAGATGGCCGTGATCGAAGCGGCGCGGAATGTTGCGGGGCTAAAAGATGCGGGATCAGAAGAATTTGATCACGAAGCGGGCGAAAAACGGTTTGAACCTGTGGTTTACCATCTGAAAGAATGGGTCCAAGGAAATCGCACAGTGGCCCGCAAGGTCACCGATGATAAAGGCGGCACAATGCGTTTGGGTGCCTACTCCGCGTCATTGGGCGAAGGAACAAAGGTTGCAGAGGTCTATGGCACAACCTCAATCGAGGAACGCCATCGCCACAGATACGAAGTTGACATCCGCTACCGTGAACAGTTGGAAAAAGCAGGCCTGAAATTTTCAGGCATGTCCCCAGATGGTCGCCTGCCAGAAATTGTTGAATGGGAAGATCATCCTTGGTTCATTGGCGTTCAGTTCCATCCAGAGCTGAAATCCAAACCATTTGAACCACATCCCTTATTCGCGGATTTTGTCCGCGCTGCCAAAGATACCAGCCGACTTGTTTAATGCGCTAATCGCTGGCACATCTTAGGGATGCTGTCCTATCAACATATCTTTCACGCGGGCAATTTGGCCGATGTGCAAAAACATGCGGCCCTTGCGTGGGTGTTGGCCTATTTAACAGTCAAGGATAAACCGATCAGCTACATCGAAACGCATTCGGGGCGCGCGCTTTATGATCTTGCCTCTGATGCGGCGCAAAAAACGGGCGAGGCTGCGAAGGGTATCGAAAATGAACTGATCCAAGCGGGATTGGGATCGGATCATCCCTATTTGCGCGCGTTGAATAGGGTGCGCGACGCATTTGGACCGCGCCATTACCCAGGTTCACCCTGGATCGGAGGCGATTTACTGCGAAACACGGATCATATGCATTTGGCAGAACTGCACCCGCAAGAAGCCAGCGCCCTACGGGACGCGATAGGCAAGAAGGCCAAAGTGTACCAACAAGACGGCTATCAACTTGCGCAAAGTTTGTGCCCCCCGACGCCTCGACGTGGACTGCTGTTGATTGACCCGAGCTACGAAATCAAAAGTGATTATGCCACGATCCCGCCGCTGATCGCGAAACTGCACAAAAAGTGGAACGTGGGGATTATCATGCTGTGGTACCCTGTTTTAACCTCTGGGGTGCATGACCCCATGTTAACAGCATTGATCAAAAATCATCCTGATGGGCTGCGTGCCGAGGTGACTTTTCCACCTGCGCGTGAAGGGCACAGAATGGTGGGTTCTGGACTTTTCATTGTGAACCCCCCATTTGGTTTATCAGATGAGTTGAACCGTATTGCTGATATCTTCGGCAAACTGACTTGAAAGGAAACGCAATGCCAAAGGGATATTGGATTGGCCACGTCACTGTCGAGGACCCCGTGGTGTACGAAGAATATAGAAAAGCAAACGCAGTAGCGTTTGAAAAATTTGGGGCGCGGTTTTTGGTGCGCGGCGGCGAACAAACCGTGGAAGAAGGTACCGTGCGTCCCCGCACTGTCGTCCTAGAGTTTGACGATATCCAAACAGCGCGCGCTTGTTACGAAAGCCCCGAGTATCGCGCGGCATTCGAAATCCGCGCCAAGGTTTCTGCAGGCGATATGGTCATTGTCGAAGGGTATGGCGGCGAATGATTGGTGATTTTTTAAACCGTCTACTTTCGCCCGCACCAGAACCACTCAGTGATACGGACGCGCGTTTGGCGATCGCCGCCCTACTGGTGCGCGTGGCCCGATCCGATGGAGATTATGCAAGTGTCGAGATTGCCAACATTGATCGCGTCCTGGCGACACGCTACGCCCTTGCCGATGCTGATGCAGACGCATTACGCAAAGAAGGCGAATCTTTAGAGGCCGAAGCGCCCGACACCGTGCGTTTCACCCGCGCGATCAAAGAATGCGTGGCTTATGAAGAGCGTCTGGCAGTAATTGAAGCGCTGTGGAAAATTGCGCTTGCCGACGGAGAGCGGAATGCAGAAGAAGATGCATTGATCCGACTGGTTGCAAGTCTGCTGGGCATTACAGACGTGGACAGCGCCAAAGCGCGTCAAAAGGTTGACTGATTTGATTGCAGGCCTGCCGATGTATGATCGCCCCGAATTACGGGACGCGCATAATCGGCTTTGGGCCGCACTTCGTGCGAATTTGGGATTTGGTCCAGAAAGTCTGAGCAGCCCCACTGACATGGCATCGTTTTGGCAATCTGATGATTTGCTATTTGGGCAGACATGCGGCATGCCCTATCGCACATTCCTTCATGATCGCGTACAGTTGGTGGGCACACCCGATTATGGATTAGAGGGATGTCCCCCAGGGTATTATCGAAGCGCCGTGATCGTCCATGCGGATAGCGAAATAGGCGAATTTGGTGACCTGGCCGAAAAACGAATCGCGTATAATGAAGCCTTATCGCAATCAGGTTGGGCCGCGATCATCGCCGAAATGGAATACGCAGACATGCGCCCAAGCAGCGGGTTGCAAACACATGCCCATATCAATTCGGCGCAGGCTGTTTCGAAAAAACTGGCTGATTTTGCCGCCATTGATGCGCATACTTGGGCGCTTATGTGCAGATATCAAACCGATCTCACCCGCAGTTTGCGCGTTGTCCACTGGACATCCCCAACCCCAGCTTTGCCCTATATTTGTGCAACGCGTTTTGATGCGCAGGCTATTTTTCATGCAGTGCAAAATGCCCTGAACGCATTGCCACTCTCAGACTTTGAAACCCTTGGGATACGCAGTATTATCAAAATCGCGAAACAGGACTATCTTGCCGTGCTTACCTCAAGTTCGCCTTGCAATTTATTTGAACACCCCTAATGATCCTGGAATTATTTCGCAACCGTTGTTGGTGTATGGGTGTTGTTGCGCGGAATATCCTGTCCTAAGATTTGATCAAATATACAATAGAGAATCACGTGAACCCGCCTACCCCTGTCATTCAAATTACAAATTTGCACAAAGCCTATGGTGATCTAAAGGTTTTGAAAGGCGTCGATGTCTCGGCCCATCGCGGCGATGTGATTTCCCTAATTGGTTCATCAGGCTCTGGCAAATCGACGTTGCTGCGGTGTTGCAACCTGTTGGAAGACAGCCAAGAGGGCGAGATTTCATTCAAGGGTGAACCTGTAAAATGGACATCAGGATCGGCACGACGTCCCGCAGATCAAAAGCAAATCACACGGATTCGCACAAACCTGTCCATGGTGTTCCAACAATTCAATCTGTGGTCACATATGACAATTTTGGAAAATGTGATGGAAGCCCCTGTCAGCGTTCTAAAGCGCGAAAAGGAGGAAGCTGAGGCCTCGGCGCGAAAGTATTTGGCCCAAGTTGGCATCGGCGACAAATGTGATGTCTATCCTGCCCAGCTGTCAGGTGGACAGCAACAGCGCGCCGCCATCGCACGTGCATTGTGTATGGAGCCAGAGGCACTGTTGTTTGATGAACCGACATCAGCACTTGATCCTGAATTGGAACAAGAGGTGATCCGTGTTATCAAAGGATTGGCCGACGAAGGGCGCACAATGATGATCGTAACGCACGATATGAATATGGCCCGGGATGTATCAGATCACGTTATCTTTTTGCATCAGGGCCGCATCGAAGAAGAAGGAAATCCAAAAGAACTGTTTGGTGCGCCTGAATCAGAACGCCTGAAAGAGTTCTTGGGGTCAATTGATTAAACTCAAACAAACTGGGAGACAGAAAATGAAAGCAATCGTTTTGGGTACGACCGCGCTGGTCCTAAGCGCAACATTTGCAATGGCGGCGGGCCACTCGGTCGTTCGCATGGGAACCGAGGGCGCCTACCCTCCCTACAACTTCATTGACGATAATGGTGAAGTTGCAGGCTTTGAACGCGAATTGGGCGACGAATTGTGCGCACGCGCAGAGTTGAAGTGCGAGTGGGTCACAAACGAATGGGACAGCATCATTCCAAACCTGCTATCAGGTAACTATGATACAATCATCGCAGGTATGTCAGTAACTGCAGAGCGTATGGAAGTAATTGATTTCTCTGAGCAATACACATTGCCAGATGCATCAGCCTACGCAACATTGTCAGGCTTCTCGGGTGATTTATCTGGCGCCGTTGTCGCCGCACAATCAAGCACAATCCAAGCATCATACATCGCGTCAAGCGGTGCGACATTGCTTGAATTCGCAACACCAGAAGAAACAATCGCAGCCGTGCGTTCAGGCGAAGCAGACGCGGTTTTGGCGGACAAAGCGTACTTGGAGCCAATCGTCGTTGAAAGCAGCGACATGTCCTTCTCAGGTGATGATGTCTACATCGGCGGCGGCATCGGCATGGGCTTCCGCAAATCTGATGCGGAACTGCGTGAAAAGTTCTCAGCAGCGATCCGTGAAATGAAAGCGGATGGTACATTGAACGTTCTGATTGGCGAATGGTTGCCAACATCAGGCCAGTTCTAATCACAACACGTTTTTGCGGCACGCGATCGGCGTGCCGCAATTTTATTTGATCCACAATATGTTCGAATTTTGCACCGATCCTGACAGCCTAGGCCAATTCCAATGGATGTTGTGTTACCTCACAACACCAAAACACATGGGATTTTATTGGTCCTTTTTGACGGTGCTTTTATTACTTGGAATTACGGCACCATGTGCCTTGGGATTTGGATTTGTGGGTGCCACGGCCGCACGCTCAAAAATTCTCTTGTTCAGTCTGTTTGGTCGCGCCTATATCTCCATCGTGCGTGGTGTCCCTGATATTGCGTTTTTTATGTTCTTCGTCATCGCGTTGGACCAATTTCTGGAATGGTCACGTCATAAAATATTCTGCCCAGATTGGAGTGAACCGATCAGACAAGGGAATGATTTCGTGGTGTGTCAGGCCGCAAAACTCCCCCTGAGCAGCGCTCCGCAATGGATACATGAAACCTATGGATTTGCGCTTGCGGTCTTTACCTTTGCAATTGTGTTTGGGGCGTTTTCAGCCAATGTTTTGTTTGGCGCCATGCGCGCCGTGCCCTATGCGCAACAGGAAACAGCATATGCCTACGGTATGACATCATCGCAGGTGTTTTGGCGTATCACAGTGCCACAAATGTGGGTCTATGCGCTTCCTGGACTTGGGAATTTATGGATGGTCTTGATCAAGGCCACGCCGCTTTTGTTCCTTTTGGGGGTTGAGGATATTGTATATTGGGCGCGCGAACTGGGTGGGTCCAAAACCGCACGCTTTACCGATTATCCGCATCCCGATTGGCGCATGTGGTATTTCCTCGCCCTATTGGTATTTTACCTGATGTTCACAAAGGTGTCTGAAGTCATATTAGACCGACTTATGAAACGTTTGACACATGGACAGGCGACAGCCGCAGGCGAAGCGCAGCGGAGGGCCGAAGTATGAGTTGTTGGGACATCATCGCAGATTATGGCCTGCGTTCCATTGGAATTGGGGAACGTTTATTGCCGCGCAATGAATTCACGCTCTGCCACCAATTTACGCTGATCGGATCGGGCATGATCTGGAACATTTATTTTGGTGTGCTGGCCCTGCTTTCTGGATTTTTCTTTGCGACGTTTCTTGCGCTTGGTAAGATGTCCACCAATCCAATCTTTCGACGCAGTGCTGAATGGACGATATTCATCTTTCGCGGCTCCCCACTCTTTATCCAGTTCTTCTTCGCCTATTTCCTATTCCTGTCTCTGAAACAAAGTTTCCCAGTATTTGGACCGTTCACCTCGGCATGGATTGGTGCGCTTGTTGTCCTATTTCTCAATACATCTGCCTACACGGGCGAAATTTTTTATGGTGCGCTTCAATCCATTCCCAAGAGCGATATTGAGGCCGCCGATGCCTATGGCCTGACGGGATGGAAACGGTTTCGACGGATCACTTGGCCAACGATGCTGCGGCTGGCCTGGCCTGCCTATACCAATGAAGCTATCTTTTTGTTTCACGCGACAACACTGGTGTTTTTTTCAGGCTTTCCCACAACACGTCAACGCGGTGATGCGCTTTATTACGCAAACTATTTTGCGGACAAAACTTTCAATCCCTTTGTCCCTTATCCGATTTTAGCGGGATATTTTATTGTCCTGACATTGATCGTGATTGGCCTCTATGGCCTTGTTAATAAACGATTGAACCGCCATTTGCCCACCTCAGATCGTGGCAAAATTACACTGCGGATGAATATCATCCGTTAAGCAAACTAAAAAATTTCACCTCTCTACTAGACAAAAGACAATGGTGGTGAAATAATTTGATCAAATTTTTGAATGAGGCTCTCATGGATTTGAACCAATTCCGGACGTTCAGGGTTGCAACATGCGACCTGAATGGTCAGATGCGGGGAAAACGTCTACCCATCTCCGATTATGACACTGTTGATAAAGGGGCGATCAAACTGCCCTTGTCTGCCCTAAACCTGGACGTTTGGGGATCGGACATCAAAAACAGCCCACTCGTGTTTGAAACAGGGGATGCGGACGGGATTCTTCTGCCAACGGACCGCGGTCCGGTTCCAATGCCTTGGCTGGACGTGCCGACATTCTTTGTCCCCATGTGGACGTATGAGGTTGATCGCACACCTTTTGCGGGGGATCCCCGTCACGCACTCGCACGGGTATTGGACCGCTATGCCACCCGCGGTTGGCAGGTTGTGGCAGCAACCGAATTAGAATTTTATTTGGTTGACGATAGTCACGAAAACCTAAGCCCACCCATCAATCCGCAAAGTGGGCGTCCCCTTGTCGGACGGGCCTATATGTCACTTCGCCAGTTGGACAGTTTTGATGCCTATTTTTCGGAACTTTACGATGCCTGCGAACTTATGGGGATCGATGCACAAACCGCCATTTCCGAGGCAGGCTTGGGCCAATTCGAAGTGAACCTGACACATTCCGATGCAATGCGCGCAGCCGATGACACTTGGCTATTCAAATCGCTTGTTCGGGGACTTGCGCGAAAACACAGAATGGCAGCGACCTTTATGGCCAAACCCTTTGCCCAAGAGGCTGGAAATGGAATGCATGTGCATTTCTCAGTCTTGGATGAAGAGGGAAACAACATATTTGACAATGGCGGAGCCGATGGGACCGCAATGCTGCGCCATGCTGTTGCAGGGTGCCTTGAGGCGATGGCCGCATCCACCTTGGTCTTTGCCCCACATGGCAATAGTTACGAACGTCTGGTGCCCGACACGCACGCTCCGACAGGCGCAAGCTGGGCTTATGAAAATCGCACTTCGGCCCTTCGTATTCCAGAAAGCCATCCAAAAGCACGACGTATCGAACACCGTGTTGCAGGTGGGGATATCAATCCATACCTAGTCCTGTCTGTGATCCTAGGAGCGGCATTTGCAGGTATTGAAGATGAGATGGTTCCACCTGATCCGATCACAGGAAACGCCTATGATCTGGATTTACCCCAACTTGCCCCAACGTGGCAGGATGCAATTGACGCATTCGAAAGCGATCCGCTGATCGCACGCATTTTGCCTCAGGCATTGATCGAAAACCTGTGCCTGACAAAACAACAAGAGCTGTCGCTCTTGGCAGAAATCGATGTGTCCGAACATTGGAAATCATATTTAGAAACCGTATGATACCCTGAATTAAAGTAGGTTTAAGATGATGAAAATTGGCATTCTTGCCACTGGCCATTCACCGGATGCCCTTATCAATGATTTGGGCGATTATGATGCCCTGTTCAAAAAATTGCTTGGGTCATATGATTTTGAATTCGAAACATACGCCGTCGTAGATGGCGTTTTTCCTAATGGGCCAGAGGCGGCCGATGGCTGGTTAATTACGGGGTCAAAACATGGCGCGTATGAACCCCACGATTGGATCCCCCCCTTAGAGGATTTGATCCGCAAAATTCGTCACGACAAACGCCCATTGGTCGGCATTTGCTTTGGACATCAGATCATCGCACAGGCCCTTGGTGGCCGCGTCGAAAAATTCAAAGGCGGTTGGAGTGTTGGCCTGACGGATTATGAAATCGATGGTCAAACTTATTCCCTAAACGCCTGGCATCAGGATCAAGTTGTTGCGCTTCCAGAAGACGCGCAGGTGATTGGGCAATCCGATTTTTGCGCGAACGCTGTTCTAAGCTACGGCGATCACATTTTAACATTTCAACCCCATCCTGAATTTGACGCCTCTTTTACCAAGGGTTTGATTGATCACCGTGGTCAGGGTGTAGTTCCAGATGATCTGCTAAACTCAGCAAAATCGCGACTGCAAGAGCAGGCTGCACAACCCGAAATGGCCGACAAAATTGCGCGTCATTTCCAACAAGAAAAGAGGACGTAATGTCCAATGACCTTGAAACCCTTATATCTTCACTCCCTCAGCACGCCCAAGACTATCTAACGGGGCGAAAACTCGACGAAGTTGAGTGCGTCATCGCCGATTTGCCGGGCATCGCGCGCGGCAAGGCCGTGCCTGCGGCGAAATACGCCCGCCAAGGTTCGTTTCATTTGCCAGATTCGATATTTTACCAAACGATCACAGGCGATTGGGGCGAAGCCGCAGGTGCAGAGGGGTTTATTGAGCGGGATATGATTATGCGGCCCGATCATTCCACGACATCAGCGGCACCATGGACGGGGGATTGGACGCTTCAGGTCATTCACGATGCCTTTGATCGCAAAGGGGAACCCGTTCCCTTTGCCCCCCGCAACGTTTTGAAACGTGTTGTTGAGCTCTATCAAAAAAAGGGATGGATGCCTGTTGTTGCGCCAGAAATGGAATTCTTTTTGGTTGCTCGCAACCTCGATCCAGCGAAATCAATCCAACCCATGATGGGACGTTCGGGCCGACCAGCGGCCGCGCGACAGGCCTATTCCATGACCGCGGTGGATGAATTTGGACCTGTGATCGACGATATTTATGATTTTGCAGAAGCGCAGGGATTTGAAATTGATGGCATCACCCAAGAAGGCGGTGCAGGCCAATTGGAGATCAACCTACGCCACGGTGATCCCGTTCGCCTTGCGGACGAGGTATTTTATTTCAAACGATTAATCCGAGAGGCCGCACTGCGTCACGATTGTTTTGCAACCTTTATGGCAAAACCGATCGAGGATGAGCCTGGCAGCGCAATGCATATCCACCATTCGATCATCGATACGGAAACTGGGCAGAATATTTTTGCTGGTCCGCAAGGTGGCGAAACAGATCTGTTTTTCTATTTCATCGGCGGCCTGCAGAAATACTTGCCCGCGGCCATTGCGGTCTTAGCGCCCTATGTAAATTCATATCGGCGTTATGTGAAAGATCATGCAGCCCCCATCAATTTGGAATGGGCGCGCGACAATCGCACGACTGGTATTCGCATTCCATTGTCTGATGCCAAAGGACGGCGCGTGGAAAATCGTTTGGCGGGTATGGATTGCAATCCCTACTTGGGGATCGCGGCATCGCTGGCGTGCGGGTATTTGGGCATGGTCAACGAAATTCGCCCGACCAAACAATTCAAAGGTGATGCCTATGAAGGGGATGAGGATATACCGCGTGTCATGGGTGAGGCGCTGGATTTATTCGAAACATCTGAGGAGCTTCACGAAATTTTAGGACCCGAATTTGCACGTGTTTATTCCATAGTAAAACGCACGGAATACGAAGAGTTTTTGCAAGTGATCAGCCCGTGGGAACGCGAACATCTGCTGTTAAACGTATGAACCTGCTGTATGCAAATGATCGTCGTGGCGAATACCCCAAAAGTTGGTATGCCGCCGTCGCCAAGCCTCTGGCACCCTGCCCAGCACTGATGGGTTCAGAACGGGCGGATGTTTGTGTAATTGGCGCAGGATTTACGGGTATTTCAACGGCGCTTCATTTGGCCGAATTGGGGTATTCCGTAACAATTCTTGAGGCACAGCGCATAGGTTTTGGTGCATCAGGACGCAATGGTGGTCAGTTGGGCATGGGCCAACGGATGGACCAGGATGACCTGATTGATTTGCTGGGTGGTGATGCTGCACGTGTGTTGTGGAAAATGGCGCTAGACGCACAAGCATTGGTTAAATCACTGATTAACAAGTTTGACATTGATTGCGACCTAACGCCAGGTGTTGCAAATCTGGGTCACACCCCAAGACTTGGGGATCAGATGCGTCAGTATGCTGATTTCTTGCGTCAAACCTACCATGCGGCACATGTCCAATCGCTGAGTGTGGCTGAGGGGCGCAGGCTATGTGTTACAGAGGCCTATCACGGTGGTTTCATTGATTGGAATTCTGCGCATCTGCACCCGCTGAAATACGTTTTGGGATTGGCCAATGCTGCGCAGCATTTGGGTGTTCAATTTTTTGAACAATCCCTGGTCACGCAGATCAAACACGAGCCACACAAAATTCAAGTGATAACGGAACATGGGTCAGTATCCTGCGATCACGTTGTTTATGCCTGCAATGGATATTTGGGTGATTTGGAACCCAATCTTGCTGCGCGGATCATGCCCATCAACAATTTCATCGTTGCAACCGAACCACTCGACAATGATCTGGACGTGATCCCAAACGACAACATTGCCGTCGCCGACAGTAAATTTGTTGTCAATTATTTCCGCAAATCACCAGACAACAGATTGCTGTTTGGGGGTGGTGAAAATTATGGGTATCAATTTCCCAAGGATATCGCAGCCACTGTGCGCAAACCAATGTTGGAAATTTTTCCACAGTTACGCGATGTCAAAATCGATTACGCGTGGGGGGGAACATTGGGGATCACCATTCGGCGGATGCCCTATTTCGCGCGACCCTCGAAAAACAGTTGGGCAGCGACAGGGTATTCAGGCCATGGCGTTGGAACAGCCACGCATGCGGGTCAGTTGATTGCGCAAGCGATTCATGGTGACAGCACGGGCTTTGACGCCATGGCATCTGTACCAAGTCAGCGCTTTCCTGGGGGCACATTGCTACGTTCTCCCCTATTGGTACTGGCTATGACATGGTATGGGTTGCGTGATCGTTTCGGAGTTTAATCCAACACTGGCGGTACAAATTTCGCAATCATATCACCAAAACTGACGGGTTGATGTGTGTAAATGTACCCTTGCAAATTTACCTGTTTGATCCATTCAAGCGCGCTGTCTGTCCATATATGTCCAATAGGATTAGTGCGATGTATCATGTCCAGCGAACCACCTTTGATACTTAAAATATCACTCTAATCGGTAACCGTGTTATAGATGCGTGAACCGCAATCGGGACAGAAAGCGCAAAGCTTTTCTTCGCCACTATCAAGCGTAAAAGTGTACTGGGCCAACTGGCCTTGCATGATCTTAAATTGCGACGTGGAAAACCAAACAGATATGCCAAATGCACTATTGCTTTTAGCCTGACAATCTAAGCAATGAAAACAATAGGCTACAATAGAATCCGCCGAAATAGCATAGCGGATGTTTCCGCACTGACATCCACCAAGGTAATGAGAGGTCTGATCAAAGGACGCAGAAATAAACTGGCCCCTATTTGCTCATTTTTGAGAGTTGATCTTGAAGTGCGCTAAGCTGCGCCTTTATCGCATCCAGATCGTCAATGCCGCCTGCGTCTTTTGCAGGTTCAGATGATGTTTGATCTGCAGATGGCCATCCAAAGGCTTTCATAAATGCCTCTTGTTGGGCCTTCATCGCTTCGAAACTAGGCATCGAATTCAAAGAATTCATAGAATTCATCCCCATATTTTCCATCATCTTGTTCTGTCCATCGCGCAGCATTTCAAATGACATCGACAAGAATTGCGGAACAACAGATGCAGCCTGATTGGTATAGCTTCTGACAAGATCGGTCAAAACATCAACGGGCAGGACATTTTCACCGCGGCTTTCATGTTCTGCGATGATTTGCAACAAATACTGACGCGTAAGATCATCACCAGATTTCAAATCCATGATTTGCACATCGCGACCGTCGCGAATGAACCCCGAGATATCCTCAAGCGTGACGTAATCGCTGGTTTCCGTATTATAGAGACGGCGGCTCGCATAACGTTTGATCAGCAGTTTTTCTTTTGCGTTTGCCACAACGATTCTCCCTAAAAATGCAGCGTTGCAGCATAGATTAGCGATTGCAGCAAAAAAAGAAAGGGTGCGATCATGCGCACCCTTTCAATAATCGTATATGGTAGCGAATTATTTCGCTGCTGCTGTCGCCTTGCGTGTTGCCGCAGTTACGTCAGCAGTTGCTTTTTTGACTGCTGCTGTCGCTTCTTCTGACATGTTTTTGCCAGTCGACATTAGCAATTCAACTGTGTCCATTTGAACTTTCTTTGCAACTTCTGCAAATGCTGCCATGTTTTCTGCTGCGACTTCTGCTTGTGCTGTTGCGAAATCAGCTGCCGCTTTGGCGTAATCAGCTGGGTCCGCTTTTGCTTTTGAAACGTCTGCGATTTTCGCCAATGTGTCTTTTGTCCACTTTGATGAAATTTCAGCAGATTTTTCTGCTGCTTCAACTGCAACGTTTGCGAGCTTTTCGTTCATTGAAGCTGTGTTTTTGAATGCGTCGTCAAATGCGCTCATGTCCACTGGGAATGACCCCATCATGTCTTTAAGTGCTTTTGTCATATCTTCTACTTTGGTCATCGGAAATTCCTTTCACGTTACGCAAGACCATCTTACGTTTGAGCAACGTATATATGCTGCAACGCAGCATTGCAAGCTTTTTTCTGCACTGCAGCATAATTTACAAAAATTCACATTACACATGCGATCTGCGTAAAACATAGGTCCCTGGTGCATCACAAATCGCTTTGAACGATCCGCTTCCGGGGATCCGCGCGAGGACTTGGTCGCCAGACCGCGGTGAAATCCAATCATTCCAACGTGGCCACCAACTGCCTTCGTAAAAAGATGCACCCTCTTTCCAGTCATCTGCATCCAATTCCAAATCGTTCAAAGTGTAGTGACCATACTTTTTCTTACTGGGTGGGTTCACAATGCCTGCAATATGGCCAGACTCGGACAAAATGAATGTCTTATCGCTGCTGCCCATGTTTTGCACCCCGCGGTAGCAATCTGGCCACGAAGCAATGTGATCCGTTTCACAGGCGACTGAGCACAAGGGTACATCGACGTCCGAGAGTTTCAACGTATGCCCCAACAGTTCAAATTCACCAGTAGCAAACTTATTGTCCTGACACAGTCCACGTAAATATTGGATGGCCATCTTTCCGGGCAAACTCGACCCATCGCCGTTCCAATATAGCAAATCAAATGCAGGGGGGGCTTCGCCCATCATGTAACTTTTGACGGCGGGACCATAAACCAGATCATTGGCACGCAAGAAACTAAAAGTGCGCGCCATGATAAAGCTTTCCAATATGCCTTTGTCATTGATTTCATCTTCGATCGCATCAATGAAATCGTTCTGCAAAAATGGGGTAAATTCACGCTGTTCAGAAAAGTCTGTAAGCGCTGTGAAAAAGGTTGCTGACTTCACGCTGTCGTCTTTGCGCTGCTTCAACAGTGATAGCGTCAGCGCAAGGGTTGTCCCCGCAATACAATATCCAATGGCATTGACTTGGGTTTGATTCGTGATCTCTTTCACGACTTCAATCGACTTTAGGTAGCCATGTTCAATATAATCTTCCATGCCAATGTCAGCATAGCTGGCGTCGGGGTTCACCCATGACACCACGAATAATGTATACCCCTGATCAACGACCCAACGGATCAAGCTGTTTTGTTCCTTTAAATCAAGAATATAATATTTATTGATCCAAGGCGGGAACATAATAATCGGGGTTTCATATACCGTTTCTGTCGCGGAGGCATATTGGATTAACTCCAACATTTCGTTGCGAAAAACCACACTACCCTTTGCGGTTGCAATGTTGCCGCCAACTTCGAACGCGGATTCATCAGCCAAGCGAACAACCAGTTCACCTTCATTCGCCTCAAGATCGGCGATTAAATTTTGCATGCCGTCGATCAATGATTGCCCTTGGGTTTCCATCGCACGTTCAAGCGCATCTGGATTTGTTGCCAAGAAATTTGTCGGCGACATCATATCGACGATTTGACGTGTGAAAAATTCCAGGCGACGCTTTTCCTTTGGCTCCATCCCATCCAATTCAGAGATCGCCGAATTGATCAGGTCAGCGGTGCGCAAATAATGTTCTTTTACAAAATTGAAATAGGGGTTTGAGGACCACATTTCATGCGTAAATCGACGATCTGGTTTTCCATCCGCTTTTGGGAGTTGAAACTGTCCCTGAGTAAACGCATGTTGTGCCTCGACAAAATATTCCAGCGTTTTACCCCAATACGAAATCTGCTTTTCCATCAGATTCGCTGGGTTTTCCATGAAATTTGACCAATAGGCATGTGATGCTTTGACCATTAAATCTTGGCCAGGGCCGTTCAAAGAAGGATTGATTTGTTTTTTATTCTGCAGCACAGAAACAAAGCGCTGGTTAAGCTCTTCAAGTGTTTCAATATTCTGCTTTAATACCTCTGGGATAACAGCACTTTCGTTATCTTCGGTTGTCATTTCAAAAATTTCCACTTATTCTTTCTGCTGTGCAGCATAACAATTTTGATCGCGTTGTCCAAGACTCGTTCAATATGTGCGACGTAAAGAGGCAGGAACGAGGACGATCCCATGCGCCATATGGCAAGCTATGACATCATGGAAACGATGCGAAATACAAATCAATGGATGGGGGCAACCGCGAAAAGTTTCGCCTCATATCCCGCATTCGCACTGGTTCCAAACCCGTTCGTGCAATGGGTGGCAGCATGGGGCGAAGTGACTGAACGTTCCTTTGAACGTATGGTTGTCAAACCAGACTGGGGATTAGATTCCTTCACCTGTCAGGATGGGCGCGATCACGTTGTGAACGTCAAAACGATTATCGAACGCCCATTCGGAGATTTGATACATTTTGAGGTTGCCGAGCGAGAAACTGCCCCGCGTAAGGTTATGTTGGTCGCCCCGATGTCGGGGCACTATGCAACCTTGTTGCGCAAAACCGTCAAAAGCCTGATTCCAGATTGCGAAGTCTACGTAACAGATTGGCACAATGCACGCGAGATACCCGTTTCCGCAGGCAAATTTGACGTTGAGGATTATACCCGATACCTAATGGATTTCATGATGGAACTCGGTCCTGATACGCATGTGATCGCCGTCTGCCAACCTGCGCCGCTGACATTGGCCGCGACAGCCTATTTAGCGGAACTGCATCCAGAGGCGCAACCGCGCAGCCTAACACTCATCGGTGGGCCAATTGACCCAGATGCGGCACCCACAGATGTCACGGATTTTGGGCATCGGGTGACGATGGGCCAGTTGGAACAAACCATGATCCAACGCGTTGGATTTAAATACGCTGGGGTTGGGCGGTCGGTTTATCCCGGTCTGTTGCAGCTCACATCTTTCATGTCGATGAACGCTGAAACCCATTCCAAAGCGTTTAACGAACAGATCATGCGCGTTGCACGTGGTGAGGCAAGTGATCACGACAAACATAACGAATTTTATGATGAATATTTGGCTGTGATGGATATGACGGCCGAATTTTATCTATCAACTGTGAATCGCGTTTTCAAAAATCGCGAAATTGCCTTAAACAAATTTACCGTGGACGGTCACAAAGTCGATATTTCAAAAATCACCACCGTCGCTGTGATGACTGTGGAAGGGGAAGAGGATGATATCTCGGCACCAGGACAATGCGTGGCAGCATTGGATTTGTGCACGGGCTTGGCCAAAAACAAAAAATCCCACTACCTAGAGCCGGGTGCCGGACACTATGGTATTTTTGCTGGGAAAAGCTGGCGGAACAACATCCGCCCGCTTGTTCTTAAGTTCATCGACAAAAATAACAAATAAGGGCCCACGCCCTTATTTGGCCATTTCAAAAATTCTGTCCAACGCTGATTGGGTTCCGCGCGAAAATTCAAGCGGACATGGATATGCAATACCTTGTGTTACGGAATTTTGGAAATTTTCCAACTGATGCACATAGTGATTGGCCGTTGGAAAGCGTTTGGTTTTCACGGTCATATCACCCTTGGACACATGAACTTCAGCTTGGGAATAGACGCCTGGATTAAACGGGGCCGACAATGTGATAACACCCAGATCGCCTTGAATATTAACAGATTGTCGCAATGCCATCCGCATGGATGTGACGCCTTGATAGCGCACATCTGCGATGCGTCCTGTAACACTCGCCCAAACATCCACATCGTTTTCTAACCGCACATCAACGTGGTGAAACGCATCAAACTCGGCCCCCATCACATAACGTGCGCACCCAATGGTATAGACCCCGATGTCACGCAGTCCCCCGCCCCCTGTTTCAGCACGGTTGCGGATATTCCCCGTGTCTGCAGCATTGTTATAGGAAAACACTGTATCAATTTGCTGGACGGTCCCGATTTCCCCCGCATCAACCAACTCTTTCGCATAATGCCATTGGGGGTGGTGAACAATCATATACGCCTCGGCCACCAAGACTCCAGCGCGGTCGCGCAAAGTGATCAGTTCGTCAATTTCGTCCGCCTGCATCGCAATTGGTTTTTCACATAGAACATGTTTTCCTGCTTCCACTGCACGTTTAACCCATTCAACATGCAGGTGGTTAGGCAAAGGAATGTAAACGGCACCAATCGCCGGATCGTTCAGCAAAGCATCATAATCACTGTGTATCTGCAACGATGGGTGAAGCGACGTAAATGCGGCAGCCTTATCCGCAGAAGATGTTGCAAGGGCCGCCAATTCCGTATTTTTGGCCAACATCATCGCAGGTGCCATATGCTCGCGTGCAAATTTTGCAGCACCCAGAATGCCCCAGCGTAACGGTTTAGTCATAAAAATACCCTTTCAATTTTTTCGAAAGGGTATCCTGAGCGATCAATTTTTCCAAGATGGATTAAGCGGCGTTCAGCATGCCACGTTCAACCGCCAATTCACGCATGCGGAATTGTAGTTTTTCAAATGCGCGCACTTCAATTTGGCGGATCCGTTCGCGCGAAACGCTATATTCCGCACTCAGGTCCTCTAGTGTGGACACAGGTTCAGACAGCCGGCGTTTGGTCAAAATATCGCGTTCACGATCATTTAGAGCCGACATTGCCGCAAACAGTAACTCACGACGCAATTCCATTTCATTGCGCTCTTCGTAATCGCCGGCTTGGTCTGCATCTTCATCCTCTAACCAATCCTGCCATTCCATCGCCCCTTCGCCATCGTTTGACACCATCGCATTTAAGGATGCATCACCGCCAGACATGCGGCGATTCATCGAAATGACTTCATCCTCTGTCACGCCCAAATCATTTGCGATTTGCGCGACGTTTTCTGGACGTAAGTCACCTTCTTCTAATGCACCGATCCGTGACTTTGCCTTGCGCAGGTTAAAGAACAACTTTTTCTGTGCGCTTGTTGTTCCCATCTTCACCAAGGACCAGCTGCGTAGGATATATTCCTGAATGCTCGCGCGGATCCACCACATGGCATAGGTTGCCAAACGGAACCCCTTTTCAGGGTCAAAGCGTTTGACAGCCTGCATTAGGCCAACGTTTGCCTCGGAAATAACCTCAGCCTGAGGCAGTCCATATCCGCGATATCCCATCGCAATTTTGGCCGCCAATCGCAGGTGGGATGTTACCATTTTATGTGCCGCTTGGGTGTCTTGTTCTTCCACCCAGCGCTTAGCCAACATATATTCTTCTTCTGGATCCAGCATTGGAAATTTACGAATTTCCTGCATATAACGGCTCAACCCCCCTTCGGGCGTTGGTGCTGGTAGATTTGCATAATTGCTCATCACATTCCCTGATATTTACATTGTTAGCAGCAAGTTAAGAACTCATAGGATCCATTTCAAGATGATACTGTACTGAAAAGTTCACTTTTTAGTGTGGACGCTATTTAAGATTATGAAATGTGAGTGATTAATGTTTCAAAATCCTCAGGCAGTGGCGCTTCAAACCGTAAACTTTCGCCAGTTACAGGGTGTTCAAATCCTAAAACTGCTGCATGCAATGCCTGTCGATTGAACCCAGAAATTGCATCCAATGCCTTTGGTGAAAATGATTTTTGGGCCAATTTGCGACGGCCACCGTAAACTGGATCGCCAATTAATCCATGCCCCGCATGCGCCATGTGCACACGGATCTGATGGGTACGCCCCGTTTCCAGCCAACATTCAACCTGTGCCAATGTTTCAGGCGTTCCATAACACTGCACGATCCGCAGGCGCGTTACTGCGTGGCGCCCCCCTTCGAATAACACGGCCTGACGTTGCCGGTCGGTTTTGTGCCGCGCAAGGTGCGTTGACACCTTCATAATATTGCCTTGTTCAAAACTGACCCCGCGGACGCCCCGCAGGCGCGGATCATTTGCACCAGGGATCCCGTAACATAAAGCGCGGTAATAGCGTTCTACCGAATGCGCCTCAAACTGGGCGGCAAGTCCATGATGTGCCTGATCGTTTTTGGCGACAACCAACAGCCCGCTGGTATCCTTATCAATGCGATGCACGATACCCGGGCGGCGTTCTCCACCGATGCCCGACAATGTGTCCGCGCAATGATACAACAACGCATTGACCAAGGTTTGATCGGGCGAACCAGGCGCGGGATGCACCACCATGCCCGCAGGTTTATCCACCACAATCAAATCAGCATCTTCATAAATTACATCCAACGGGATGTTTTGGGCTAGCGTTTCGGTTGCAACCGCCTCTGGTATGGTGATTTCAACCAATTGCCCTTCTGCAACTTTGGCTTTCACATCTGATTGGACCACACCGTCTACACGCACCGCGCCCTTTTCAAGAAAGCGCACAATCTGTGATCGCGAAATATCAGCGTCCTCTGGAACATCGCGCGAAAGCGCTTTATCAAGACGTTTAGGCGGGTCAGCTTGAATTTGGAACGAAACAATGAATGACGACATGAAATCCCCTATGGAAGACATTGAACTTCCGCCCGGTTTGCGTTTTTTGCGTCAACTGGTGACTGTATTGACCGTGGTCATGATTGTTGGTGTTGTACTCATCGCAGCACTGCTTGTCATTAGATTAAATCAGCCTGCTCTTGCGATCCCAGATCAGATCACTCTGCCCGCTGGAACAGTAGTCGTGTCTTACACCCAAAGCCAAGATTGGTTTGCGGTGGTGACCGATGAAAACAAAATCCTGATCTTTGATTTAAACGGTCAGTTGATCCAAGAAGTTGACGTAAAAATCGATTAACCGTTCAAAACGGCTTGGAATTCGCGCCATTCCCCCGCGGACATGCCAGAGTTTTCTTGTGTGACCTCTTCGCCCTTGATCATACGACGAACACAATCCAACGCGCCGCTGGACAGGGTGGCGCCGCCCATACGGTAATCTTCAAACGCGCGATAAGCGAAAGGCACCCAATCGGCCACGATTTTGCACATCTCTTCTGCGTAAACGCGAATTTCGTACTGGGCGTGGGCATCGGCACGCAATCGCAGGAAATGCAGCAGGTTGTGCAAATCCACCTTCCAATACCACTGTGTATAGATGTTGGCAGGCAGGTTCATCCGCGCCAATTCACGCGCCAACCCCTGCTGTCCATCCTGTGAAATCATGTTTTCATAGTTGTCATAGGCGCGCGCGCTGTCCGCTTTTAGGATTTCCAAAACACGCGCCGCCTCTTCCCCTGTAAGAATATCGCCGCGTCCCTGATTGTTCACCACAGACTGCGCTGCGACGTGTTCAGGGGCCGGAATATAAAATTCACGATCCAAGATTGAGTAGCGCGCAGAATACTCGTTTACATTCGCGGTGCGGTGGCGGATCCACTGACGCGCAACGAAAACGGGCAATTTTACATGCAGTTTAATTTCGCACATCTCAAACGGTGTAGAATGCCAATGCCGCATCAAATAGCGGATCAAACCTTCGTCATTTTGAACCGACTTGGTACCCTTGCCATAGCTTACGCGCGCAGCTTGGCAAATTGCAGCATCATCGCCCATGTAGTCGATGACACGAACAAACCCGTGATCCAAAACGGGATAGGCGGTGTAAAGATGACCCTCCATCCCCTCACTTACTGCGCGAAGAGTTGATGAACGCTGCTCGCGCAGTTGTTCGATTTCGGCCAGTTGTTCGGGGGTAAGGGACATATTGGGCGACTCCATTTGGGATTAGTGTTGTCACTATATCTTGGGATGATCAGCATGCAAACCGCGATATGCACCAATCCACCACAAATTGATCAATACTTATGTATATTTTTATATACTTATTAATATTTCCGCATTGCGATGTTTGTCGCATCCTGTGGCGGTGGTGCGGGCACCAATCCCTTTGACAATGCAGCCGATTCAAACACAGCGACGACTGACGAAACATCCTACAATAACATTGGTACGACAGATAACACCGATGGTTCAGGGAACTCAGACACATCGGAAAATACTGTAACATCCATTTCATTTGGCGGTGCTACGCCGCCGGATGGTAATTCCGTTGTGAACGTCACGCCCGAAAATAATTCAATCATCCGCACTTTCGGTGGGGCTGGGGATGTGCATTATGCCGTCGAAAATAGAAACGAAGTTCTTTATATCGACAATCTCGGGTTTGATTGTACCACGAGTGATCCGCACACGAAGGTCACAAATTTCGGTGGTTTTGGCACACAAGATGTCTATGCCGCACCATTCACCGTCACTGACCCTCAAAATTCTCAAAGCATTCCGCAAAACGGGTCTTTTGCGATTGCGGGAACGTCAACATCAGGCGCTATTGGGTATGTCGTCGTTCACCATGTGTTCAAGGTTACCGACACGTTGAAGGGATATAAGTACCAACGAGAGCAATTCGATGAAAATAATGTTCTGGTTACATTTTCACCTGGAGAAGACGGTGAGATTGCGAGGACGGGCGAATATCTTGGTCTACGTACCAAAAAGGGAACAACAGGCGGAGAATATGTAATCGCGGAACTCTTTTTTCAAGTTGACATTCAAGATCCAAATGTCTCGCGCTCGACACAATTCAGGATGAACAACAGAACCAGATACTCAATGGTGACGGGACTGTCTTTGAAAGGTGACCCCGGTTATGAACTTAACCATCCAGACACAATACGTTTTGTTGTAGAAAGCGAGATGGATTTAAACGGAGAGTTCACGACGGAATTCGACACTGACCTTGGCGAAAGCACTTTTGAAACTGGGTCTGTTTACGGAATATTGTCCACAAATGCAGAGGGGCTCATTCCCGAAGGTGCGGGCGTCATCACATTGACATCGCAAGATCCAACACAGTTCATGAATTCACAAAACGGCACTTATGATAGAGAAATCGATCAATACGAAGAAGCTGGTGGTTTTATTTTAGATCGGAACCTGCCATAAATTCCGAAAACACACGGGGAATTTTATGCAAATTCGATATTTACACACCATGGTCCGCGTGAAGGATCTTGAAAAATCACAAGCCTTCTTTGAACTTTTGGGGCTTAAGAAAACACGCCATTACGATAGTGAACAAGGCCGTTTCACATTGATCTTTATGGCTCCCGAAGGGCACGAGGATTGTCCAGTTGAGCTGACCTATAATTGGGACGGTGATGATGGGTTACCAAGTGACAGCCGTCATTTCGGCCACTTGGCCTATGAGGTCGAAAATATCTATGATATGTGCCAACACTTGATGGACAATGGCGTGACCATCAACCGCCCGCCGCGGGATGGTCGCATGGCCTTTGTGCGTTCACCTGACAACATTTCAATCGAACTTTTGCAGATGGGCAGCGCGCTTGAACCTAAAGAACCTTGGACATCAATGGAAAATATTGGGCACTGGTAAGGCCGTAAAAATAAGGCTGGCCCCATTGGCCAGCCAAACAAACTTTAGTAGATATATCTAATTTGATCGGTCCAAAAACGCTCTAACGATTTTAGCACCTTGGTAATCGTATCCACATGCTGAGATGACAAATCCGCGCGGGTTTCCAAAATGTCGGCGTGTTTCACAAATAACTGCGATAGTGTATCTTTAATATCCCGCCCCTTGGCGGTTAATTTAACGCGAACGGACCGCCGATCCATTTCACAACACTGATGATGCATATATCCCAAATCGACTAGCTTTTTTAAATTATAGCTTACGTTACCACCCTGATAATATTCGCGCGACTTCAGCTCACCCGCCGTTACCTCGTTTTCACCAATATTGAACAATCGCAACGCCTGAACTGCGTGGATTTCCAAAACACCCAAACGTTCAAATTCATCCTTGATCACATCCAACAGCAAACGGTGCAGACGTTCAATCAAAGACAGAGCATCTAAATACTGCTGGGCCACCGAGGTGTCGGTGTTTTGCCAGAACGGGTTAATACTATTCATCGTCACCTCCGACACAATTACTGTGCCGAAACTGCGCAATATTTCCAAAGATAAAGTTAAAAATTTGAACGTTAAAAACGTTCAGCGATGTGCACCTTGATATCCGCAATCAGATCCGTGAACTCACTCGCTGGTGGAAGCTGTCCCGAACACCATTGATATAGGTCCTGGTCATTTTCATTCAGCAGCGCATCATAATGATCCAATGCGTCATCACTCATGCCTGACAATTTGTCCTGAGCATAGTGCATCAAAATCAAATCCATTTCTTTGATCCCACGGCGCATAGATCGCATGGTCAAACGTTTGATTTTATGTTCGCGCGTTTCCATCAGCTTTCTTTCAGTTTGGTGCGAAGTTTCTTTTCCAGACGTCCTAAACGATCTGCGCTTTTAACCAATGAGGCTTTTAGATCGCGAATTTCAATCAAGATTTCTGAAATTTCTGGTGTTAATTCAGAATGCTCATCTGGGGACTCTATGCCCTCGCCCTCACCCGTTAGCAACCAACTAAACGACACATTTAGAATGCCCGCCAACATAGAAAGTCGGTTCGCACGCGGTTCAGATAAATCCTGTTCCCACGAAATGATGGTCGAATGTTTCACACCCAATCGTTTGGCCAATTGTTTTTGCGTCATTCCTGCCTGTTCGCGCGCCGCGCATACGCGATCGCCGAACGTCGAGGTTTCAGGCCCATACCAATCAAATTCGTTATCTGGCATCTTTTTCTCAATTTATGTGATTGTTTGCGTCTGCTTTGCACCGTAAGACATTGTTGAACGAACTTCAATTGGATCGCAAAATGGAACTTTCAGACGCCCTTTCACGCATTAAGCCCTCTCCAACCGTGGCGATGTCGGCATTGGCGACGCAACTGAAACACGAAGGTCGTGACATCATCAGCCTCAGCGCAGGGGAACCTGATTTTGACACCCCTGATCACATTAAAGAGGCGGCAATCGCCGCAATCCGCGCGGGCCAAACAAAATACACGGACCCCGATGGGATGCTGAGCCTAAAGCAAGCCATCTGTGGCAAATTCAAACGTGAAAACGCTTTGGACTACGAACCGTCGCAAATATCGGTCTCAAATGGGGGAAAGCAGGTTCTGTTTAATGCCCTATTGGCAACCTTGAATCCAGGTGACGAAGTGGTCATTCCCGCACCATATTGGGTGTCTTATCCCGATATGGTTCTTTTGGCGGGCGGGACCCCCGTGATTGTAGAGGCAGGAATTGAAACAAACTTTCGACTGACCCCAGATATTCTTGAGGCCGCGATCACTCCAAATACAAAATGGTTCATCTTTAATTCGCCCTCGAATCCGACAGGCAGCGGATATTCCTGGAGCGAGGTGAAAGCCCTGACTGACGTGTTACTGCGTCATCCCCATGTCCACATCATGACCGATGATATGTATGAACACATCGCCTATGGTAATTTTAAATTCGTAACCCCCGCGCAAGTTGAACCAAAACTTTATGACCGAACGCTCACCTGCAACGGCGTGTCCAAGGCCTATGCCATGACAGGATGGCGTATCGGATACGCAGGTGGTCCTGAACATATCATCAAGGCGATGCGCAAACTCCAAAGTCAAAGCACATCTAACCCCTGCACAATTAGTCAATTTGCAGCCCAAAAGGCCCTGAGTGGTCCAATAGATTTTATTGCACAAAACAACACCGCGTTTCATCGTCGACGCGATTTGGTTGTGTCCGCCCTTAATGCAATTGCAGGGATCACATGCCCCGTCCCCGAAGGCGCATTTTACGTTTTTCCCTCGATTGCGGGGTTAATCGGCAAAACAACGCCCGAGGGCAAAACAATTCAGAACGACGAAGATTTCGCCGTGGAGTTATTGGAAAGCACAGGAGTTGCTGTTGTTTTTGGCGCCGCCTTTGGTTTGTCACCACATTTTCGCGTGAGCTATGCCACGTCAGATGACATATTGGTCGACGCCTGCGCGCGGATCAAAGCGTTCTGCGACAGCCTAACGGATTAGGCAGTCGCCGCATCATAGTTTGCAAGATAACGGCGAAAACGCGCCGATAATCCTATAGCGGCAAAGCTGAGGCCCGCAACAAGCCCAAGCCAAATACCACTGCCCGCGAGGGGAGTGTAAAATCCCAGAAAATAAGCAAGCGGGACGCCCACTCCCCAATACCCAATGACGGTGATCACCATTGGGATAGCCGTATCTTGGACCCCGCGTAATAGGCCGATTGCCAAAACTTGACCGCCATCAACCAACTGAAACAATGCAGCAATCCACAACAGGACTATACCATAGGCGATGATGGCATCACGCGCCGCTTCATCCGCATCGAGGAATAGCGATATTAACTGCGCACCAAAGCCGACAAACAGGATTATTGTCAGCAGCGACCAGCAAACGGAAATAACCGCCCCAGCTGTGGTCACCTGAACCATTGCGGACCGGTCTTTTCGTCCGGCGGCATTCCCCATACGAATTGTAACCGCATGGGACAACCCCAAATGGGCCATGAATGTCAGGCTTGCCAATTGCAGGGCAATGCCATGCGCGGCAAGTGCTATAACCCCGATCCATCCCATCATGACAGAGGCTGCAGAAAACAAACCCGTTTCCGCCAAGATCGACAGGCCAATTGGAGCGCCAAGTTTAAAAACCTTGATCAAAGCCCCCCAATTAGGACGGTAAAAACGGGCGAATAAATCATGCTGAGGCAATATATAAACAGCATAAATTGATGTGATGACCGCCATCAAAAAATTCACCAATAGCGATGCAATTGCAGCACCCTGAATACCCAGTTCAGGAAAACCGTAAATTCCGAAAATCAAAACGTGGTTGAAACCCACATTCAAAATCGCAACACCGCACGTGATCAACATAATAACTTTGGTGAATTCCATCGCGGCCAAATAACTGCGCATTACATTGGCCCAAAGCGAAGGGATGATCGCGGGTGCCAATATCCACATATAATCCGCAGCATACTGTGCAAGTTGGGATTGTTGGCCAAGCCCCAGAAAAATAGTTTCCGACATGTAGAAAATTGGCAGTGCAAAGATACCGTAAATCACACTTAGCCACAGCGCCATTCGGGTTGAACGACGCACTGTTGTATCATCCCCGACAGCCGCAGCGCTGGACACCATCGGCATCACCGCAAAAGCGACACCAGAGCCCAAGATGAAGATGTTAAAAAATAATGTCGTCGCAAGAATGAGTGCGGCAAGTTCTTCGACCGAATGCCATCCTACCATCACAATATCGGTAACACCAATCAACATCATCGCCAAATTGCTGCCCACAATGGGCAAACCCAAAACGAATAGTTTTTGAATGTTTTGAAATGTCATTTGCGAAAGCGCCATGTAATTCCAGTAGACCCGACGCGTCATTCAAACAAGGATTTTCTTTTTCGGGAAAGTTGGGCGGGTCACTTGAGCTGGAGGGGAGTGGGGGATGCAATACTGCTTAAGTTACCCGAAGCCAGCACCCTATCGGAACCCGTTGGAACCATTTGACCGCTCATCACGATCTAAACACTTTATTTACACAACCAAAGAGCGATTAACTTGGTGTACAAATAAATGATAGAACTCATCAAATGCCTCAATAATTAAATACCAAAAAACCTTCATGTAATGATCAAAAATTCACCTTCATTTAATATTATTCAGATTTTTCAGAATGCTATCCATAATTAACAAAAAATCCTCTCAAAATTAATAAATCTTTTTGAGAATTTATTTGAACCATAAAAACCAACATCATCCACAATTTTGTTAATATCAATTTTCCTGAAAACAAAATCATTAATCGTCCTAAGCGTGTATGTCCATTCCTGTGGACAGAGGACTAATCACCGCGTGAGTTGACTACTCACCGTTTTCTCAATCTGCTCTTTTCCTTTGGCGGACTTGCTGTCATAATATTTATAAACATAAATCGAGCACTTCACATGACTGATCTTTTGGATAACAGCCAAGCTGACGATTATAGCGCATCGTCCATTGAGGTTTTGGAGGGTCTGGAACCTGTCCGAAAACGCCCAGGCATGTATATCGGTGGCACCGATGAACGTGCATTACATCATATGGTCGCTGAAATCCTTGATAACTCGATGGACGAAGCCGTTGCAGGGCATGCGAACCGCATTGAGGTTGAATTGCACACTGATTATTCGCTGACGGTTCGGGACAACGGACGAGGCATTCCCATTGATCCACACCCCAAATTTCCAGACAAATCCGCGCTAGAAGTTATTTTGTGTACCCTGCATGCGGGCGGCAAGTTTAGTGGCAAAGCCTATCAGACCTCGGGCGGCTTGCACGGTGTGGGTGCATCGGTTGTAAACGCCCTATCGGACACAATGGTGGTACAAGTTGCGCGCAATAAGGAGCTGTTTGAACAACGCTTTTCCCGCGGCATTCCACAGACAAGCGTTGAGAAGATTGGCGCGGCCCCAAATCGTCGCGGAACATCGGTGACATTTCACGCAGATGAGCAGATTTTCGGCGCGAACCGCTTTAAACCCGCGCGTCTATTCAAATCCATTCGGTCCAAAGCGTATTTGTTCAGTGGCGTAGAAATTCGTTGGAAATCTGAAATTGATGATGGCACGACACCAACCGAGGCCACCTTTCATTTCCCAGGTGGGCTGGCTGACTATCTTCGCGAAACATTGAATGGCGCGACGACCTATTCTGAAAATCCATTTGCGGGTGTCGTTGATTTTCAAGAGCGTTTTCAAACACCCGGCAAGGTGGAATGGGCCATCAACTGGACCCCATCACGCGATGGTTTTATTCAATCCTATTGTAACACCGTTCCAACACCCGAAGGCGGGACGCACGAAAGCGGTTTTTGGGCCGCCATTCTGAAAGGCATTCGTGCCTATGGCGAACGGATCAATAATCGCAAGGCCAAGGACATTACGCGCGAAGATTTGATCACTGGTGGATGCGCATTGGTCAGCTGCTTTATTCGCGAACCCGAATTTGTGGGTCAGACAAAAGATCGTCTTGCAACCAACGAAGCGGCGCGATTGGTTGAAAATTCCGTGCGGGACCATTTCGACAATTGGTTGGCAGCCGATACAAAATCAGCGGGTGCAATCCTAGACTTCCTTGTTTTGCGCGCAGAAGAACGCATGCGCCGTCGTCAGGAAAAAGAAACCGCCCGTAAATCTGCCACGAAAAAACTGCGCCTGCCAGGTAAGCTAACCGATTGCACCGCCAAAAACCGCGAGGGTACCGAGCTTTTCATCGTTGAGGGTGACAGTGCGGGAGGATCGGCCAAGGGCGCGCGAAACCGTGAAAACCAAGCCTTGCTTCCCCTAAAGGGTAAGATTCTTAACGTCCTAGGAGCCGCATCAAATAAGCTTGGGCAAAACGCGGAAATCAACGATCTGTGCGAGGCGTTGGGCGTTGGCATGGGGACACGCTTTAATCTTGACGATTTACGGTATGACAAAATCATCATCATGACCGATGCGGATGTTGACGGCGCGCATATTGCCTCATTGTTGATGACATTCTTTTATACCCAAATGCGCCCTTTAATTGATAACGGTCACCTATTCTTGGCCTGCCCCCCACTCTATCGTTTGACCCAAGGCGCCAAGCGTTTGTACGTTTCAAACGATTTGGAAAAGGACACCTATCTGACCAAAGGGATTGGCGGCAAAGGCAAGATTGACGTCCAACGATTTAAGGGTTTAGGCGAAATGGATGCCAAAGACCTAAAAGAAACAACAATGGATCCCAAGACGCGCAAATTGATCCGCGTGACCATTGACGAAGACGAGCCAGGCGAAACAACGGATTTGGTCGAAAGGCTGATGGGCAAAAAACCCGAATTGCGTTTCCAGTACATTCAGGAAAATGCGCGTTTCGTAGAAGAGTTGGACGTGTAGGACCCCGACATGCACCATTACGCGGCGATCATGTTTCTGGCGGGGATCGGAATTCCCATCCTAGCCGCGTTGAATGCAGCCCTTGGTCGTTTTATCTTATCTCCAATCGTTGCCGCCGCAATTCTGTTCACGATCGCGGGCCTTGTCACATGGGCACTGGCATTTGCAACGGGCCTAAATCCATTGAAAACTGTTAATCAGGCGCCAAAGCATCTGTTTTTTGCCGGCGTACTTATTGCGTTTTACGTTCTTTCAATCACATTTATTGCGCCAAAATTTGGTATTGGGAACGCAGTCTTCTTCGTTTTGTTGGGACAGTTGGTCAGCGCTGCGGCAATCGATCATTTTGCCCTTTTTGGGGCTGCGCAAAATTCTCTGAACCTTGTTCGTGCCAGTGGCATTGCCGTTATGGCGCTTGGTGTTTGGATTACACAGCAGGCGTAAGGCCCTGCAATTTATCCACTGTTTCTGACCACATAATGCGATCTTGATATCCGTGATGCACGGTCGGCGCATCATACTCTGAAATAACCCAGTCGCGAAACGAAATGGGCGTTCGTCGGTTGCGTTCCATATACACACGCAAAACATAATCAAGGACACCTGTAGGTGTGAAATCAACATGCAGGTGACGCAGGCTTAGTTGTTTTGCCGCTTTCTCCATCGGGTGGCCTGCAACCATATTCAGATAGAGGGCGGAAAAAAAACCTGCGCGATCTGCCCCTGATTTACAATGAAACACAGTCGGTACCTTAAGGTCATCAAATATCTCGAACAGCTCAAGCAACAGTGTCCTATCAGGCGCGTGACGTGCCCCAAATTTCAGACACACCATATCAATCCCTGCGGCTTTACAGGCTTCTTCCTCAAGCAACCCATGCGATTGGATTGGCGCGCCACGTAGATTAACAACCGTTTGGATGCCCTTCGACTTCCACTTTGCTATCCTGCGTGGCGAGGGTTGATTTGATCGGTACACATCGGGCGCAATTTCGCGCATATTTGTCCACAACACCCGAAAAAATGCGTGATCCATCAAATGAAAATGGACATAGGCCCAAAACCGTCCTTTAGGGGTTTCAATGTCGTCCCCAAATGAATCACGCAGATGGCGTTCCCAAGCAAAATAGCGATCTGCGATTTTCTTAAACATAAGGGTGCCTGTGCGCGGCCTATGGCCTAGGTAAGGTTTCGTCACTCCAAACGCAAGCCATGTTGACGTCGCACAAATCCCGACTATTGATTGATGGCATAAATAAAAGGAATTCCAATGAACCTTTCAAGTGGTCAAACATATCTTGCGATCCCAGGGCCCTCTGTCATTCCAGAGGCCGTATTGCGTGCCATGCACCGCGCATCGCCAAACATCTATGAAGGTGAGCTTGTTGAGCTTACGCATACACTAGTTCCCGATCTGCGTTATGTGGCCCAAACCGAAGGCAACGTCGCGCTCTATATCGCAAATGGACACGGCGCATGGGAAGCGGCATTGGCAAACATGGCCTGCCACGGCGATCGCGTTTTGGTTGCCTCAACAGGGTGGTTCGCACACGGTTGGGCCAAGATGGCACGTGCCATGGGGATTGAGGCAGATATCGTTGAATACGGCACCCAGTCCACAATTGATTTAAACGCACTTGCAAAAGCGCTACATGCACACCCCATCGATTATTACAAAGCCGTTTTGGTCACACATGTCGACACCTCAACATCTGTGAAAAATGATATCGCGGCGGTTCGCGCGTTATTGGATGATTTGGGGTCTCATGCGTTGCTGGCGGTGGATTGCGTGGCCTCATTGGGGTGCGATGAATTTAAAATGGATGCTTGGGGGGCGGATGTCATGGTTGCTGCGTGTCAAAAGGGTTTGATGGTCCCCGCGGGCATGGCCTTTGTCTATTTCAATGACAAAGCGGCACAGCGTCAGAAACAGTTGCCATACATCAGTTCGTATTGGGAATGGGGGCAACGCGCCAATCCCGAAATTTTAGCGCACTATTTCTGTGGAACGGCCCCTACGCATCATTTGTATGGGTTGCGCGTTGCGCTGGATATGATCCGGGCCGAGGGCATCGAAAATATTTGGACACGTCATGCAACATTGGCCAAGGCCATTTGGGCCGCTGTTGAATCTTGGGGGACGGATGGGCCCATGCGTATGAATATTCAAGACAAATCCCTGCGCAGTTCCGCGGTCACGGCCTTGCACATGGGCATTCCGCACGCGAAAAATTTACGCAATTGGACGCAGCATACCGCGGGCCTGACACTGGGTATCGGACTTGGCATGTCAACACCCGAGGATCCCAAGGGCGATGGTTTTTTCCGATTTGGTCACATGGGGCACGTGAACGCGCAAATGATTTTGGGGATGCTCTCAACCGTTCAGGCGGGTTTGATCGCGAACAACATTCCCCACGGGACAGGTGCAATCGACGCAGCCACGCATGTAATTGCAGGCGCCTAAGCGTCTGCAAGCGCCTTTGGCAGTGCTGCTGCAACGAATTCTAAATCTTGTTCACGACCCGCGCTGATGCGAATACAGCGATCTTGGGGGGCGACGAATGGCATGCGCACAAAAACGCCCTGCGTCACCAAACTGTCCATGATGCGCCGCGCGTAATCCCCGTCACGACCACAGTGTATTGTAACAAAGTTCGTCGCAGAGGGCAGAGCCACCAAATCATTATCAGCGGCAATTTGGGCAATCGCCTGCCGCGAGGCTTCGACATCAGCAATAGTTTTGCGCAACCAACTCACATCATGCAAGGCCGCAATCGCTGCCGTTTGCGACGCGCGGTTCATGCCGAAATGGTTGCGAATTTTTCCAAAGCTTGTGATCAACTCAGTGGCACCAAAGGCGTAACCAACACGGGCCCCTGCCATCCCATAGGCTTTGGAAAACGTGCGCATCCGAATAACACGCGGGTCTTCAATATCGATGGATGGCACGGCATCTGTGGGCGCAAATTCCACATAGGCTTCATCCAGTAGCAACACAGTTCCAGATGGGATATCATTTAACGCGGCTTCAATTTCGGCACCCGTTGTCCAACTGCCCATGGGATTATCTGGGTTTGCGAAATACACAAGTTTTGCATCAATCTCTGCCGCTTTAGCCAGCAATGCGGGCAAATCCTCTTTGTCATCTTTGTATGAGACTTTGTGCAATGTGCCGCCATAGCCCGCCACATGATAGTTAAAGGTTGGGTAGGCCCCATCAGATGTTACAACATGATCACCTGCATCCACTAGTAAACGCACCAAATACCCCAACAATCCGTCGATGCCTTCGCCGACGACAACATTGCCCATCGCGCAGCCCAAATGTGTGCTGAGTGCCTGACGCAAATCAAAACTGGTTGGATCACCATACATCCAAATATCAGACGCCGCAGTGTTCAGGGCCGCAATTGCCTTGGGAGAGGGACCAAAAATATTTTCATTCGCCCCAAGACGCGCATCAAACGCAGATCCACGATCACGTTCTTGGGTTTCGGGGCCAATAAACGGAACGGTTGCAGGTAATCCTTGAACCAATTTTGCGTATCTTGGGTTGCTCATTTTCTGGCCTCTCACTATTTCCTCGAAATCATAGGACATCAGAGAAAATCTGCCAAGGCGGCTTGACCATCTGAACTGATCTGCGCAAGTTGAACCCACCATGGAAGGAGCAGAATGTGAAGGGTACACCCCATCCATTTTCAAAATACGAATTTATGATTGCCTGGCGGTATCTGCGTTCCAAGCGCACCGAGGGCGGTGTAAGCACGATGACGTGGATCAGCTTGATTGGTATTACGCTGGCGGTTTTTGCATTGATTGCGACGCTGGCTGTGCGGTCGGGATTTCGCACAGAAATCGTGGATACGGTGCTTGGAGCCAACGCCCATGTGACCATTTATCGCCTGCCCCAGACAACAGGGCAGAACCAAGTCAATAGAAGCATTCAAAATTATGAACAGTTGGCTGATATCCTGCGATCTGTCGAGGGTGTAAAGCGCGCTGCGCCCTTGATCAAAGGTCAGGTCATGGCCAATGCAAACAGCACCAACGCAGGGGTCGAGGTGTTTGGAATATCGCAGGGCAATTTGATGGACCTGCGCCGCATTGTGGACCCTGAAACAGTGATCGGGCGCGTGGATGACTTTGCAAATGGTGTTGCAATCGGATCAGGCGTTGCACGCGCTTTGGGCGTTGGCGTGGGCGATCAAATCAAATTAATCAGTCCAGATGGTGTAAAAACAGCATTCGGAACCAGCCCCCGTGTGAAATCGTTTCCTGTTTCATTTATCTTTTCCGCTGGTCGACATGACATGGATAAGGTGCGCGTTTACATGCCCTTCACGGCGGCGCAGGACTATTTTAACCGCGCAGATCGCGCCGATGAAATCGAAGTATTGGTGACACAACCTGATCAGGTCGAAGACGTGGTTGCACGCATGGCACCATCGGTACCGCCTTACATCCAATTTTGGAGTTGGAAAGATGCCTCTGGCAATTATCTGCGCGCATTGACGATTGAGGACAACGTGATGTTCATCATCATGTCGATACTTGTCACCATCGCGTCTATGAACATCGTGTCGGGTTTGATCATGCTGGTTAAAAATAAGGGGCGTGATATCGGTATCTTACGTACAATGGGATTAAGCGAAGGCGCCGTTTTGCGTGTATTTTTCCTATGCGGCGCGTTCACTGGGGTTCTGGGCACATTTTTTGGAACTATTTTGGGATGCCTTTTTGCAATCTACGTCGATACAATTTTCGCCTTTGTAAACTATGTGTCAGGCGGCGGTGTTTGGGATCCATCCATTCGCGGGATATATGAAATTCCTGCGGAATTGAAATTGGACGATGTGATCACGGCGGTCACCCTGTCCCTTGGGCTTAGCTTTGGGGTCACCTATTTTCCAGCGCGTCGCGCAGCACGCATGAACCCAGTTGAGGCGCTCCGCTATGAGTGATGTTGTGCTAGAACTACGGGGGATCCACAAATCCTATAACTACGGCGCACCGAACGCGCTTCGCGTTCTAGAAGATGTGAACGTTACCCTACACAAGGGGCAGATCAGTGCACTGGTTGCGCCATCTGGTGCAGGCAAGTCCACATTGCTGCACATCGCGGGCCTCTTAGATACCACCGATCAGGGTGACGTTTATTTGCACGGCACTGCGATTGGTACGGCAAGCGATCGACGGCGCACCGCAGCCAGACGTCAGGACATTGGATTTGTCTATCAATTTCATCACCTATTGCCCGAATTCAGCGCGTTGGAAAATATCATCCTACCGCAATTGGCAGATGGCGCGAATTCCGCTGCTGCGAAAAAGCGGGCGGGGGATTTGTTGGACATGGTCGGATTGGGCGCGCGAGCAGACCATCGCCCCTCGCAATTATCAGGAGGCGAACAGCAACGTGTGGCGCTGTGTCGTGCCTTGGCAAATAATCCAAGCACGTTACTTGCAGACGAACCTACAGGAAACTTGGATGAGGCGACATCAAATCAGGTGTTTGACCTGATCCTTGAAATTGCGCGGGAAACGGGCCTATGTGCATTGATCGCTACACATAATCCCAACCTGGCCGCGAAAATGGACAGAACCCTACGCCTTCAGGGCCGACGCCTGCATCAGGAATAGTATTTTTTGTAAAGTGCTTCGGGTGTCTTTCCCAACAAAAATTGCAACAGCAATGCAACGTTGAGAAACCCGCGGCGCAGCCATCCCTGCGCAATGTATTTTTCGGCACTGGTCGTGATCGTGATTGGCAGGGCGGTCAAACGGCGCCCCAATGTGCGGGCAAGGATCACATCCTCCATCAAGGGCGCAGTTGGGTAACCCCCTAAAGAGATAAGTAGACTTTTATGTATCAGGATGCCCTGATCCCCGTAAGGTAGCGCGAAAATTTTGGAACGTAGATTGGCCCATTTCGCCACCCAGCATGCGGCAATACCAACTGCATCGAATTGCAGTTGAAAATAGTAGGCCCGTTCAGAATCTGGTGCCGTCGGGATCAATTCCGCCCATCCTTGGGATAAACGCGAGTCTGCATGCAGGATCAAAACCCAATCGCATTTGCATGCGGATACACCTGCGAAAATCTGCCCCCCCCGCGATGGCGTTACCTCCAAAAATGTCGCACCAACCTCTTTGGCGATTGTATTGGTCGCATCACTTGACCCACCATCCACAATCACCAAGTCACCGATCACGCCCGCGAATACGCCCTCCATCAACTTTTCAAGCGTTGATGGCAGGACCTGTTGTGCATTCAGAGTTGGGATAACCACACTAAGTTTTTGTGACATCTCTTTCCAATCAAATGGTTGGTCCTTATATGTGATGAACCAATTAGCACAAGAATGGTAGAAAAATGCAACGCAAGGTGTTTCGATTTTCTGGCACAGATGCCCGAAAGTTCCTGCAAAACTTGATCACGAACGACATCAAACGCCTGGATACAGGTCCTGTTTATTCCGCACTTTTGACACCGCAGGGCAAATTTATTGCTGATTTTTTTCTGATCCCTGACGGCAACGATATCTTGATGGATGTTGATACGGACGCGGCGGCCCCTTTGATCCCACGTTTAAATATGTACAAACTGCGGGCAGACGTCACAATTTCAGAAACCAATTTAATCGTATCCCGCGGCCTAAACGATGCACCAGAAGGCGCAGTTGCAGATCCAAGAGATGCCAACCTTGGGTGGCGTTATTATGGCGCTGAAGATCACAATACCGATACGGTCGATTGGGATGTCTTGCGCGTTGACCATAAAATTCCCGAAATGGGTCGTGAACTTGATGCTGAAAGCTATATCCTTGAAATGGGGTTCGAAGGATTAAATGGCGTTGATTTTAGAAAAGGCTGCTATGTCGGCCAAGAGGTGACCGCGCGCATGAAGCACAAAACCGAACTACGAAAGGGTTTGGTGAGATTGGTTTCTGACGCTGACATTCCTGAAAACGCTGACGTCGTTTCCAATGGTAAGGTCATTGGGCGCACACATACCAGCGCGGGGAAACGCGCCCTTGCCTATTTGAGGTATGATCGTGTGGACGGTGACATCAGCGTTAACGACATTCCTGTCACCTGGCAGAAATAAACGTGGGCCTTTCGGCCCACAACTATGTCGCCTAAGCGCGCTCTGAATAATCCATCGTTTCTGTGTTTACGACGATGTCTTCGTCCTGCGCGATAAAGGGTGGAACCATAACCTTGACACCGTTGTCCAAGATCGCCGGTTTAAAGCTGTTGGCGGCCGTTTGACCTTTGACCACTGGCTCTGTTTCAACCACTTTGCATGTAACTTTTTGGGGAAGGGTCGCGTTCAGTGCTTCCTCATCGTAAAATTCAACAACAATTGTCATCCCATCTTGAAGGAACGGACGACGTTCGCCCAGCAGATCAGCGGGAAGTTCGATTTGTTCGTACGTTTCAGTGTCCATGAACACCAACATGCCATCGGATTCATAAAGGAACTGTTGGTCTTTTTGCTCAAGACGAACACGCTCAACTTTATCGGCGCTGCGGAAGCGTTCATTGAGTTTGGAACCATTGCGCAAATTGCGCAATTCAACCTGCGCAAAGGCACCGCCTTTGCCTGGTTTTACGTGATCAACTTTTACTGCGGCCCATAGGCCACCATCATGCTCTAACACATTACCTGGACGAATTTCGTTTCCGTTGATTTTTGGCATTCGAAGGTCTCCTTCAAACGTTGAATTTAAATCTTTGGCCCCTATATCTTGTAGACCAATAGTTGGCAAGCGCGCTTATCTGCGGACAAGGCATGCATTTTCAGCATGACAGTTATGCAAAATAAGTCTACCCGAATCGTTTTTTTTCGGGCATAAGCATCGCTACGCCAAAATGACAAGATAAAAAAGGACGACGAGATGGTTGATTTCGTTGATGCAACTGCATTTAACGCTGAACAAGGTAACCGCGCCCGCAAACTGTTTGCGGCAGTGGTATTGGCAGCATTGGACGATGCAATTGCGGATGATAAGAAATACGGCAATGGCCCAGACCAAATTGCGCGTTGGGCGAGATCACGCGACGGGCGTGAAGTGTTGTCCTGTGCAGGCATTGATCCGAATGAGCGGGTTGTTGCAGGATTGATGGAGTTTGTGGAAAAAGGTGTCCGCACATCTGTCGCGCTGTCACGCGAAGAGAGCGAACGCCGTCACGCGGCACAACAAGCCGAAGCTGCATAAGCACGCAACACAACAGAGTTAATGGGCGCGGACTTCGGTCCGCGCTTTTTATTTTTGGTGTTCGTCCAGTTACGCTTTAATCTCACGCTGAACCATCTGGCGTATTTTTGCGGTTATCTGGTCGCACAGATGTCCCTTTAATTCTTCGCGGACAATCTTGGCAACAATCTATCGCAATGCGTCCATTTCTTCGTCGTTTAAGTGTTCAACATCCGTCCGCGCTACGGGTTCGTCGATGACCTGCAACATTGTCTTGTCTAACTCATCTCGCGCAGCATCCGCAACACGCTCCCAATCAAGGGTTGCTGTGACACTCCCCGCGTAATCGCCATCTGGTTCCCATTCATAATCACTGCGTGCAATGATCTCTTCCAGTTGGGTAACTTTGGCCTCAAGCGAATGGGACAACACTTAAGGTCGCGGTGCACGTGGCTTTGGGTCAAGCCCGACGCGTTGCGATGGTGTCAAAACCAATTTCGCGCCTTCTTTTTGCGCGGGTTCTTCTGACACGATGCGTTTAAGATATGACAGAAGTTCTGTCTGCCGCTTTTTGTTCTGTTGATCCAGACATTCAGTGATTAACCCAACTTTCAAGCATTAGGATACTTTTCAACGCGGGTTTTCACAAACACAAGGTTATTCCTGGCCCAATGCTTTTAAAACGCGGTCTAAGGCTTTGCCTTGGTCGCTGGCCGCTGGGGCGTTTTTCACATGGTTATAATATGCGTCGGGATCATATTTTTGCACAGGCAAATTCAGATGGTCCACGGTCAATTGCCCCATTTGCGCCAATAGACGGTAGGCCGCAACCTGTTCATCAGCCAAGGCAGAAATAAGGCTAGCTTTGGCGTTCAACAGGTCTTGTTCCGCATTCAACACATCCAATGTGGTACGTGCGCCCAATGTTGCCTCTTCTTTCGTGCCCTCAAAGGCAACTTGTGAGGCGCGAATTTGCTCTTCTGTTGCCTTGCGACTGGCACGTGCCATGTCCAACAGGGCGTATGAGGTTGCGGCTGCCTGCTCAATCTGGCGCTTGCTAACGTGTAGGTTCGCAACCTGTGCTTCTTTCTGTGCTTGCGCTTTGCGAATGACAGACGGGATATTTCCACCCGTATAGATCGGACCACGGATATTGAGTGAAAACGATCCAGGCTCTGTTGCTTTCGAATTGTTGGTGCGGGCAATACCATAGGACCCACCGATCGTCGCGGTTGGTCCACTCGCTGTTTTAGCACGTGCAATGTTCAGATCTGCGGCTTTGATCGCATGCTGAATTTGGCGCATCGCTGGATGATTGCGCACAGCAACAGACTGCGCTGCAGCAACAGAGTCGGGCAGGTTCGGCAGGCTGGGCGGTGTAGATAAACCATTGGCAGTAACACCAACCGCTTGCATATATCGAGCTTTCGCTTGTTGTAACGCACCTTTAGCGGCCTCGAGCTGCGCAAGGGATGACGCAAATCGCGCCTCTGCCAAGGCCACATCGGTTTTTGTGACTTCGCCCACATCAAAACGGTCTTGCGCTGCCCGTAGTTCTTCTTGAATGACACGCAAGTTATTTTGACGAAGAGTAACTGTTTCCGTTTCGCGACGCACATCCATATAGGCCTGCACAGCGTCAAGCAAAACGTTTTGTTCAACGGAAATCAACGATTGACGCGTCGCCAAAACGGTTTCTTTTGCAGCTTCGATTGCGAACTTATTCGAACCACCGTCATAAATTGTCATCTCAGCAGACAACGCCAAAGACTGCGAGGTGCTATCCGTATTTACCAAGGCACCCGTTCCGGGTGATAGCGATCTACCGAAGTTATGCGTGATCCCAGCGCTCCAATTGAATACGGGACGCAGGGTTGTCACAGCTTGTGCAACATCTTCATTCGCAGCGCGCAAAACAGCGCGATTTTGTTCCAGTAGGCCAGAATTATTGTAGGCTTTGGTCAATGCCTGACGAAGCGTATCTGCGGAAACGGCCCCTGCCCCAACGATCAACGCGGATACCGCTAGTACAGATAATTTCATTCCAAAACGCATTCGCATCATTTCAAACCTTTTTCAAAATCACCTGACAGAAATGCGCCAAGCCTCTCTTTACAATGTAAACGCCCGATGACGTTGAAACCCATCTAATGTTGGGGCCCCTGCATTAAAAGATGCGCGCCAATCCATTCGTCCGTCAAGCTTGTATCCAATTTTAACGGTCCCAAGCGCGCCTTCTGCGAAAAGGCATGCGATTTTGCCATCATCTTTTAGCTGTGCCAACACCGTATCGGATACGTGTTCAACCGCGCCTTGGATCAGTATCACGTCATAGGGTCCGTGTTCTGCGGCACCCTCTGCCAACTCTCCCAAATGCGGGATGACATTGTCGGCGCCGAAATCGCCCAATGCTTCGCTTGCTTCATCAAAACGAGTCTGATCATCCTCAACCGCAACAACGGCTTCGCCCAGTTGCGATAAAACCGCAGCTGAATATCCAAGCCCCATGCCGATATCCAAAACAAAATCAGTCGGCTGGATATCCAATGCATCCAACATTTTCGCAAATGTACGCGGTTCCAGGATCGTACGATTGCCGCCCAAATCAATGTTGTCCCCCATATAGGCCGCCTCGCGTTTATTACGCGGGACAAAATTTTCGCGTGGAACGGAAAGCATTGCTGAGATGATTGGGAATTTGGTCACGTCTGATGGGCGAATTTGCGTATCAACCATCATTGTGCGGCGGGTTGCGTAATCTGTCATGTAAAACTCTCATGAAAGCGTCGTATCGCTTGCTTATTGCCATAGATAAACGACATGGGCAATGGCAGGGTTAGGAAGATTTTAATCGCCCAGCCGCAAATGCCGACAGGGCCAACATGAATGCGGCTATGCTTAAACACGCAATCACGCCCCCCAATTGATAACTTATCCCGGACAAAAGCGTTCCCAGCAGACGACCTGATGCATTCGCCATGTAATAGAAACCCACATCCAGGGTGACGCGCGATCCTGTGCTGAATTCAAGGATAAGGTAGGAGTGTAGGGAGGAGTTTATGGCAAAGATCGCGCCAAACACCAATAAACCGGTCACAACAACAGTGGCGTTTAGCGTTGTTGCATCGGGACGCATATACAAAAATACCGATAAGCAGATTGGTATAATCAGCAGTATCCAAGCCCACCGTGCGGCGTCCTGAATAAGCGCACTTGAACCGCGCATGGTTGCGCGCAAAATTCTATGTGCATTGCCCTGCACCAACCCATAAAGGATGATCCAGATCGCCATAAACCCACCGATTAAGAAAAAGGCATTGCGATTTCCCTCGGTGCTGCCATCCGATAAAAACGCATAAAAATAGATTGGGATCCCAACGACAAACCACACATCTCGCGCCCCAAACAAAAATACACGCGCCAGCGATAGCCAATTTACATTCGTATTTTTGGACAGGACGTCTTTGAATTTTACGTCCTTACGGCCTGTGGGTAAGCCCGCTGGCATGCGCAGGATCAAAACCAATAAAATGACCCCCAAAAATATGGCCATCCCTTGGATTACCGCGTGAAACCCGAATGTTCCCAGCGCCACGGCACCTACAAAAAATCCCAACCCTTTCACTGCATTCTTGGAACCCGTCAAAATAGCGACCCAGCGGAATAAACCGCCCTCAGTCTTCGGCGCCAAGAGCTTCACCGCGGACTTCGCACTCATCTTGGACAGATCTTTGGCGACACCTGATAAGCCTTGCGCAAACATAACATAGGCGACCGAGGCCCAAATCGTCCAATCTGGTGACAGTTGCAGAAGCGCGATCAATGCAAGGATTTGCAAAGCCAAACCCGCATAAAGCGTTGAGGACAATCCAAAACGCGCGGCAATCCACCCAGCGCTGAGGTTTGTGATGATGCCCGCAATTTCATACAGCAAGAACAAATAGGCCAATTGCACGGGCGAAAAACCCAAAGTGTGAAAGTGCAACAACACAAGCATGCGCAACGCACCATCCGACAACATAAACGCCCAGTAGGCAGCTGTTACCGCGATATACGCCGCCATTCCCGTGGGTTTGTTCATTTTGACACTGACTTTCCAACCATTAGGGCGACATCCACCAAGCGATACGCATATCCCATTTCATTGTCGTACCACGCATAAACTTTGACTTGCGTCCCGTTCACCACCATGGTGCTGAGCGCGTCGATGATAGAAGAACGGATGTCGTTGGTGTAATCCGCAGATACAAGTGGGCGCGTTTCATACCCCAATATCCCGTTTAATTCCCCCTCAGCCGCCGCTTTGAACATCGCGTTTACCTCTTCAGCGGTTGTTTGCCGCGCGACCTCAAACACACAATCCGTGAGTGACGCATTCAATAAAGGAACACGCACAGCATGGCCGTTTAGTTTCCCCGTCAGTTCAGGGTAAATCAATGTGATGGCTGTTGCAGATCCCGTTGTTGTCGGGATCAGGGAATTAAGCGCAGAACGCGCGCGCCGCAAATCCTTGGCCGGGCGGTCGACGATCGTTTGGGTATTGGTCACATCATGAATGGTTGTAATTGACCCATGGCGAATTCCAAGGTTTTCGTGGATCACCTTGACCACGGGGGCAAGGCAGTTCGTTGTGCAACTAGCCGCCGTTACGATATCATGCTCGTTCACGTCATAAATGTGATGGTTAACGCCATAAACAATATTGGCTACGTTCCCGTCCTTCACAGGTGCAGAAACCACAACCTTTTTGACGCCTGCATCAAAATAACCCTGAATACGTTCTGCTGTTTTAAAATACCCCGTGCAATCGATCACAACATCGACACTCGCCATAGGCAGCGCATCTAGGGAGTTTTCGCAAAACAGCGGCAGCTGCGTCCCATTAACGGTAACCGATGACGCATCATGCGAAAAATCTGCATCCCAGCGCCCATGGACTGTGTCGAATTCAAGCAGATGCGCATGCATTTCAGGAGTCCCCACGGCATCGTTCAGAAATGCGATTTCTGCTCCAGATTCCAGCAGCGGGCGCAGGATCAATTTTCCAATCCGGCCCAATCCATTCACTGCGTAAACTGTCATCCTTCGGCTCCTTGGGGGTAAGTCTATGTACTGTGTGTATTACAACGCAAATGTAACGCGGATGTGACAATTTCAAAAATCAACAAAATATCTTTTGAAATTGCTGCTCTCGGCAAGTGCCGTTATGTTCCACGAGAGCAATCGTAAACGGCATTATGATATGAGCGGCGCACCAACTTTGAAATTGGGTTTAATCGGCGACAACATCGCTGCGTCGCGCGCACCAGATTTGCATCGGATTGCGGGTCGGCTGAATAATATGGACGTCCAATACGACCGCCTAATCCCGAAAGAGTTGAACCAAACATTTGATCAGATTTTCGAAAACTGTCGTGATAACGGGTATCAGGCGCTCAATATCACTTACCCGTACAAAGAACATGTGGTGTCACAGGTCGCGATAAACGACCCAATGGTGCGCGCCATCGCGGCGGTCAACACGGTCGTTTTCGATGGAACTTTGTCCAAGGCCTACAATACCGACTACACGGGTTTTATCGCAGCCTATGAGCAGGTGCGCGCAAGCGCAGCTCCGGGTGTCTGCTGTTTGGTTGGTACAGGGGGCGTTGGACGCGCCTTGGCCTTTGGGTTGGTAAAGCTGGGGGCCGACGAAATTCGCCTATTTGATCGTGACAATGCTAAAGCGCAGCAATTAGCATATGATTTAAACGCTCTTGACCCCCAAACCGTCGTAACTGCCGCAGATGATTTGGATGTGGCAACAGCCAATTGTGATGGGCTGCTGAATGGGACACCCTTGGGAATGGTTGGCTATCCAGGATCGGCTTTTGAACCAAAGGCAATTGCCAACGCGGCCTGGGTTTTTGACGCTGTGTACACACCAATTGAAACCATGTTTTTACAAAGCGCCAAGGCCACAGGCGCGCAGATCATTTCAGGGTACGAGCTGTTCTTCTTTCAGGGTGTGCATGCGTGGCATCATTTTACAGGTCTTGACGTTAATACACAAAAACTTCGTGCAGCCCTGTGATTTTCACAACTGTTCTTTAGTCATCCGTTTCCAGTTCCGCTAAAATGATATCTATCGAAGTGCGCACCATACGCCATCGGACTGGGATAGAGTTGTTATGATCGAAATAAGTGTTTAACACCGAACCATCACAGATATAGATTTCACGTGCCTTTCCGATATAACGGTCCAACCAGAAATCCATGCGTGGAATGGCATAAATCCCCTCAACCAATGAGGCGTCATAAATTCCTGAAATTGCCTGAACGCATTCAGATCGCGTTGTATATTCAGACGATGACACCAATTCAGGGTAATCCGACTTTTCGCCATTGATCAATTCGGCGAGCGATGGTTCAGGTGCAGGTTCACCAACTTCTGGAAATAATTCTGCCTGTTCGGCAGCTTCGCGAGACACACCTTGATCCAACCCCAAGAGTTGCCCAAGGATATTTTGCGCAAATGCGCCCTGCCCAATCACTATGACAACCGCAAAGATCGCTATTAATTTATTCCACATGATACACCCATCGATTTATTCAACAAATCGTCGAAGCACGTTGTGTATGCTTTCCCACACGCTAGCCTAGGGGATCAATCACCCCATCGGGATAGGATATTGGGTCAGACGTAGTCGCGGAACAAATACTACACCAAGGTTTAGAAAACAATGAAATCGAACATCAGGTCGTTTTTCACAAATCTATTTGCAGTAAATAGTCGCAAACTGACGTGCCAATCACGTACAAACATCGTTGGTTGAAACCAATATTGATCACCCGTAGGAGAATTCGATGTCGCATCCTGATAACACCGTCCCAAAAACCATGTCGGCCATGGTACTGATGGGAAATGGCAGCATGGACATGTATGAATGGCGCAAAGATTGGCCAACGCCCACACCCGATGCGAATGACGTATTGATACGGGTTGCGGCCTGTGGGTTGAATAATACTGACGTGAACACACGCTCTGGCTGGTACTCCAAAGGTGTGAGCGAGGCGACAACCGGGGGTTCATACGACACCGTATCAGACGAGGATCCAACATGGGGCGGCCGTCCAATCACATTTCCGCGCATTCAGGGTGCCGATATTTGCGGTCAGATTGTTGCCGTGGGCGCAAATGTTGATCCTGCCCGCATTGGTGAACGTGTGATTACAGACAACTGGCTGCGCGATCCAAACGATCCCTTAAATATGGATAAAACGTATTATTTCGGATCTGAATGCGATGGCGGTTTTGCACAATACGCAAAAATACCCGCGGCAAATGCGTGGGCCGTAAACTCCGATTATACTGATGCAGAACTGGCAACGTTTAGTTGTTCGTATTCCACGGCAGAGGGCATGTTGACCCGCGCCGATGTAAAAGCAAATGACACCGTTTTGGTGCCTGGTGCATCGGGCGGCGTAGGTGGGGCATTGGTGCAATTGTCCAAATGTCGCGGGGCACGCGTGATCGCGATGGCGTCAGACAGCAAACATGACGCTGTACGCGAACTCGGTGCGGACATGATATTGCCCCGCATGCCAGAAAACCTAAACGCCGTTTTGGCAGATGAAAAAATCACAGTTGTCGCAGATGTGGTGGGCGGTACACATTGGGGCACCCTGATTGATCAGCTAGAGCGTGGCGGGCGATATGTCTGTTCGGGCGCAATTGCGGGTCCGATTGTTGATTTCGACTTACGCACCTTTTACCTGCGCGATCTGACATTCTTGGGGTCCACGGTCATTGACCCGACGGTCATGGGGAATTTGGTAAAACTGATCGAAAGTGGTGCAATCAAACCCGCCCTTGCCGCGACCTATCCGCTTTCTTCGTTAGTGGCTGCGCAAACTGCATTCATCGCCAAAGAGCACTCTGGCAATATCGTGGTTCAACCCTAAGCCCTGAATTATCGTAGGTTCACATGAAAATTTCGCGCATCTCTGTCTATCAAGTCGATCTCCCTCTTGAGTACCCTTATTGGCTATCTGGCGGACGGCTAAAGTTTGAATGCCTCGACGCTACTTTGGTCAAAATTGAAACGGATGAAGGGCATGTTGGCTGGGGCGAAGGGACACCATGGGGGCACACCTATGTTCCCGCACATGGCCCAGGTATTCGCGCAGGGATCGAAACCATGGCCCCATTCATCATGGGATTGGACCCGCGCCGTGTGTTGAATGTGGAACGCGCTATGGATCTTGCTCTACCGGGGCACCTTTATGCGAAATCACCAATTGACATGGCCTGTTGGGACATCGCGGGGCAAAGTGCGGGCGTGCCGATCGCCGATCTGATGGGGGGCGGATCACGCACACCAAAACCAATCGCATCCTCGGTCGGGGCGAAAACCGTCGAAGAAACGCGCGAGGTTATGGATCGCTACCGCGCACGTGGATACATTGCCCATTCCGTGAAAATTGGCGGGGATGTTCAGCGTGATATTGCACGCATTCGGGATGTCGAAGAACATCGTTCAGAGAACGAAATCATCCTCTACGATTGCAATCGCGGCTGGACACGTTGGCAGGCATTACAAGTCATGCAGGCAACAACGGATCTTTGCGTCACGTTTGAACAGCCTTGCGAAACACTGGATGATATTGCCGCTATCCGCCCTCTGCATAGTGCCGCGGTCAGCGTAGATGAAACACTGGTCACCTTGCAGGACGGTGCAAGGATTGCACGCGATGGGTTGGCCGAAGTGTTCGGTATCAAGTTGAACCGTGTCGGAGGCCTGACCAAGGCCGCCCGCCTACGCGATATCGCCTTGGCACATGGTATCGATATTTTTGTCATGGCAACAGGTGGTTCTGTGGTTGCCGATACCGAGGCATTGCATCTGTCCGCTACTATTCCTGATGCCAACATCCGTGCGGTCTGGGCCTGTCAGGACATGCTAACCGTTGATATCGCGGACGGCCGTGGTCCTCGAAACATCGATGGCCACCTACATTTGCCCGAAAGTCCGGGACTGGGCGTGCATCCAGATGAGGCAGCCTTGGGTCGGCCTGTGGCAGTTTACACAGCATAAAGAAAAGGCGCCGATGAGGCGCCTATTTCCGGTTCATGGAAAAGAGCTTTTGTTAACCGTCGAAATCGACTGTTTCGGTTAATCGCAGGGCTAGGCCACGCAATTTGGCAAGTTCCATCAAATTGACCTGATCTGGGTCAAAATCACCCCATGTTTGAACCAAGGCACTTGCTTGGCTACTTGGGGCAACAGGATATTCGTGATTGGCCTCGGCATAGATTTCTTGGGCTTTGGCAGAGGTCAGAAACTCCATAAACGCAAGTGCATTTTCAGGGTTCGGGGCGTGTTTTGCCATTGCGACACCCGAAATATTGATATGCGTGCCACCGTTTTCAAAAGTTGGGAACAGAATTTGAACACTGTCGGCCCACTCCTTTTGCTCTGCATCTGACAGCATGGCGCCCATGTAGTATGTATTCCCAATTGAAATATCACACTCACCCGCCCAAATCGCCTTGACCTGCGCACGATCATTGCCTTGGGGTTTACGTGCCAAATTATCTTTGACGCCTTGCAACCATGCTTTGGCGCCCTCTTCCCCGTGATGATGAATAACCGCAGACGTCAGCGCCACGTTATAGGCATTTGTGCCCGAACGCGTGCAAATGCGCCCCTGCCATTTTGGATCGGCCAAATCTTCGTAAGTTGTGACTTCGCCGTCGGCCACGCGGTCTTTACTGGCATAAACAATCCGCGCCCGTGTCGTCAGACCGTACCAATGTCCATTTGGATCACGATAAAGCTCTGGGACATTTTGGGATAAGGTTGCGCTATCCACAGGTTGCGTAAGGCCCTCATTTACCACAGCCGACAAACGCGAAATATCCACTGTCAAAACAACGTCTGCGGGGCTGCGACGGCCTTCGGCCTTCATCCGCTCGACCATCCCTTTCTGCAGGTAGGCGACATTCACGTTGATCCCTGTTTGCGCGGTGAACGCATCCGTCAATGGCTTGATCAATTCAGGCTGACGATACGAATAAACGTTTACATCTGCTGCCTGAGCGACAGATGCAGCACACATAACAAACGCAGCAACCGTGGATGATAATTTCATTTTTGCTCTCCTCAATTACCATCTTTATCCATTTTCCGACAAATATTGTCAAGATTATATTTCCGATAGTTTTAGTCGGATTAATTCTCCTGTATTCGAGCTTCGCTTTTCAGCGACTTATCTTTTTTATTCACACGGTACCTTTTTGCTTGAATGACGTGCAAATTGCTCTAATGCTGCCTGCACCAACTGGTATCTAAGGCGAGTCAGCTGAGGATTTAAAAGGGAACATGGTGCGCATCCATTGCAACTCCATGACTGCCCCCGCAACTGTAGGCGCTTGGGTGTTCTGCGTGTGCCACTGGATGGAAATCTGGGAAGGTGCAGACCACTAATAGGCGCAAGTCAGGAGACCTGCCATTGGGACTAAAATTCATCTGGGCGGGGTGTCCTAGTTGGTCAGACTTGTTAAATCGCCATGCGATTCATGCAACGACCCTCCCCCATTAGGAGCATGCGATGAGCAGAAGCGCTGTTGAGCAAGTGTTGGTTGATGATGCTGCGATCCGTGACATCGCACAGCCAAAAAAGATCTCGCAGATTTGCTTGACAGAGTTCAGTCAAATCACGCTCGTACTCTGCGCACTTGGTGTTTCAGGTCTTTGCTGGGCCATGATCCTTAGTGTGATCTAGTGCCCCCAATCGTTACCATAGAAAATCTGTCGCTTGGGTTTGGAGGTGCGACGCTGTTTGATTGCCTCAACTGTGATGTCACACAGGGTTCCATAATGGCTGTCGTTGGTGCAAATGGATCGGGGAAAAGTACATTTGTAAAAACGCTGCTGGGCCTACAATCTCCGATGAACGGAAGAATTGAATGGCCAATGGGAAAACCCGCCGAAATTGGATATTTGGCGCAGCTTACAGAATTTGACCGCCGCTTTCCCATCCGTGTGCGCGATCTTGCGGCAATGGGTGCATGGCAAGGCTTTAATCCTTTTGCAGGATTAAACAAAACGACGCGGAATCGCGTGTGTGCGGCCCTTGAAATGGCGGGCATTCTTGATTTGGCAGATCAACCCCTCCACACGCTCTCTGGTGGACAACTGCAACGCGCATTGTTTTCACGTGTTATAATGCAGGATGCGCCACTGATTTTGTTGGATGAACCTTTTTCAGCGGTCGATCAATATACCGAACAACATTTGCTAAGCATCATCGAAACTTGGCGAAGCGAAGAGCGGGCCGTGATCATAGTTTTACATGATTTATCGGCAGTGTTGGACCATTGCACACATGCGCTACTGTTGGGCAATGGACGGGCCAGTTTCGGGACGGTAGATGATATTCTGACCCCAGACCGATTGGTTGCCCAAGGTTACATGTCTTCTAGTCAGGCATCGTGGATGTTTCGCGGACAAACAAACGGAGGGCGCGCTGATGTTTGATCTGATCTCCGAAATGTCCAACTATGCATTCATGCGCCGCGCGTTTGTGGTGACCACGATCCTATCAGCCTCTGTCGCGCCTGTTGGTGCATTTTTGGTTTTGCGCCGCCTATCGCTTGCAGGTGAAGCAATGGCGCACGCCATCACACCTGGTGTTGTCATCGGTTTTGTAACCGCGGGTTTATCCGTGATGTCCCTATTATTTGGCGGCCTGATCGCGGGCTTGGGGGTTGCGGTTCTAACGGCATATTTGGCGCGCAACACAATTTTGCGAAGTGACGCAAGCCTTGCTTCGCTGTACCTAATCGCCTTGGCCATCGGTATCTTTATCCTCTCGGCAGCGGGGTCCGCTGTTCCACTCAAAAGTTTTCTCTTTGGATCAATCCTTGGGGTTGATGATGCATCGATGATTTTGGTGAGCGGTGTTGCCACAGTGACCCTTATGACATTCGCACTTATTTTGCGTCCTTTGATAATGAGCACTTGTGACCCAGTGTTCTTTGAATCACAGGTTAAACGTCCTTGGATTGTGGATCAGGGTTTTATGTTCCTATTGGTGCTGAACCTATTGGCGGCGTTCAAGACATTGGGAACACTGATGGCGGTGGGACTGATGATTTTGCCTGCTACGGCCGCACGATATTGGTCCGGAACTATAACCGCGCAACTGGGCCTTGGATTCATTTTCTCGTTGCTCAGCTGCTGGTTGGGATTAACGCTATCATACATCTTGCCCGAAACACCTTCGGGCCCAGCCATTGTTCTGGTAGCGGGCGCAATTTTTGTCCTATCCGCTCTGTTTGGGCCACTGGGACTGCGCGGGCAATTTAGCGCGACAACGAAATCATAGGTGGGCAACGAATGACTCTCTCACAAAAATTCAGAAATCTATTCGCGGTTATGCTATTCGCATCAATAGCGAGCGCGTCATTCGCCGAAGATCGCATAAAGATTGTCGCAAGCTTTTCAATCTTGGGCGATATGGTGGAACAAGTTGTGGGTGAACATGCGGATGTTAAAACAATTGTTGGACCAGATGCAGATGCACATGTGTACCAACCTTCGGTCGCAGATGCCCGCGCCGTTGCAGACGCAGACATCATTTTCGTCAATGGACTAGGATTTGAAACATGGTCTAACACCTTGATTTCTGAATCAGGAACCAATGCATCAGTCCACGTTGCCACCGCAGGTGTTAAGATTGTAACCGTTGATGGTGAAACAGATCCACACGCATGGAATTCGCTGCTGAATGGTGTGATCTATGTGAACAATATCGCAGCGACGCTATCTGAAAAAATACCCGCAAAATCGGATATGATCGAGGCCAATCGCGCAGCCTATGTGGATCAATTGCTGGCGCTGGATATCGCGACCAAGGCCACGCTTGCAAAACTCCCTGCAAACAAAAGAACGGTTGTGACGGCGCATGATGCCTTTGGATATTTGGCAGATGCCTATGACATGACATTCTTGGCTCCTGTCGGGATTGACACAGAAGCCGAACCAAGCGCGCAAGAGCTGGCTATTTTGATTGACCAACTTAAGGTAGATGGTGCCGCCGCCCTATTCGTTGAAAACATTACAAGTCCAGCATTGGTGAATCAAATCGCGGATGAAACGGGCCTAACCATTGGGGGACGGTTGTTCTCTGATGCCCTATCCGAACGCGGCGGACCGGCGACCAGTTATTTGGCAATGTTTGAACATAATCTAGACACGTTATTGACTGCCCTGCAGGGAAACTAATTCTAGCGCATGATGAAAGTTGTCCTTTTTGAACCTGAAATCCCGTTCAATACGGGATCTATCGGTCGCACGTGCGTCGCGCTTGATTTAGAATTGATCCTAATCAAACCCTATGGCTTTTCATTGGACGACAAAACTGTAGCGCGGTCAGGCACGCGATATTGGCAGTTCGTAAAGCTTAGCGAATATGACAGCTGGGATGATTTTATTGAAACACGAAGGCCTGATCACGATGCGTTATTTTTGTTTGAAGAGGATGCTGAGCGAAGCTTTTACGAGCCAACATATCCAGACGACGCCTATTTGATATTTGGCAAAGAATCCTCGGGCCTGCCCATGGACTTGCGCACACAGATGCAGGATCGGATGTTCCACGTTCCAATGCGCAATGATCGGGTGAAATCGCTAAACCTGTCCAATGTTGCCACGGCGGTTATATATCAGGCCCTACGCGGGGCGTATGTTTGACCTTTGGACTCACTAAATTCTTGACTATGCGGCGATCTGCATCAACGTTCTAGGGCGGAACAACAGGTAGACCGACACATGTACAAACACTTTGCATTTGCACTTTCGCTCCTCGCCTCTCCCGTTCTGGCAGAGGGGGAATTCAATTCTATCAACCTCGCAGGTACCGTTGTTGCCAACAACAAAACCGGCCTGTCATATGAGGCGCGCGGATGCATCACATCTCTGTCAAGCGATGCGATTAAATCAGGCGCAGCGACAGCAGGGCAAATTTTGGTTCAGCTGGATGATCGCGCCGCTAAGCTGGCACATAAAACGGCACAAGTGCGCCTAAGTGATTTGACAGCCGCCGTCAGTGAACGCGCGTTCGCGATCACCGTTGCGAATGCAGATGTGGCACGTGTCAGCGAAGAACAAGATTTCGTAAATCGCGAATACGACCGCACACGCGTGTTGTTCCAACGGGGTCTGGTGAATGAAACCACACTAGACGCGGCAGAGCGGCGCAAGTTGGACGCAACCTTTGTCGTACAGCGCGCCGAAGAAGCGCTGGAGCGCGCCAAGGATGCCAAAGGACGCGCCGAAATTGCATTAGAGATTGGTGAGCTGGAATTACAAGCACGCGAATTGGACCTAGAGGCGCTAACAGTACGCGCACCCTTTGACGGGGTCTTGTTGAATTTCAATGCCAATATCGGGGATTGTGTTGCACAAGGCAGTCAAGCCGCAGAAATCTATGACCCGACAGAAAAAAGTGTAGAGACATTCGTATACGTCAATCAGTTGGTGGATGCAGACAATGTCGGAGTTGTAGCAGGTAATCCAGTGCAAGTGGTGCGAACAAACGGACAAATTTGTGAAGGTGTCTTTTCCCTGATTGAGACCGAGGCAAACCTAGAATCCCAAAACGTGAAGGCCAAGATTGAATTATCGGAAACCTGTGCGCCTTATCTATTTTTGAACGAAGCGGTTGGGATAAAGACGCTTTCTACAGCATCCTAAGGAAAAGGGCGGCTGGTCAGCCGCCCTTTATGATTTACGCCGAACGATACAGTTTCGTCATTGAGAATTCGCGGTGTCCCAATGCTTCGGCTGCTGTATTGCGTCCGTTTGCTGTGCGGCAGATCATTTCAATCAACTCGTCGCCCGCTTCGTCGATTGTCATTTCACGGCGTAGGATCCCAGACACGTCCACATCCACGTGTTCGCTCATGGTGCGCACTGTGCGTGGGTTTGCTGTGATTTTGATCACCGGAACGATTGGGTTACCCACAACGTTACCCTGACCTGTTGGGAAGGTGTGGATGACCGCACCACCTGCTGCCATCAAAGTCACACATTCCGCAGCCGCAGACGAACTGTCCATAAAGTACAAACCGTTGCCTGATTGTGGTGCTTCTGCTGGCTCTAGGATATCAATGTACTGTGATGTACGACCGATTTTCTCTAGGTTACCCAGCGCCTTTTCTTCAATCGTTGTTAGGCCACCTTCGATGTTACCTTTAGTTGGCTGACTGTCAGATAGGTCATCAGTTTGGTGTGCAAAGATAACGTCGTCTTGATACGCTTTCCACATTTTGTACCAACGCTCACCAACCTCTTCGTTGATTGCACGTTTTTGACAAATGTGTTCGGCACCTGTGATTTCAGATGTTTCACCAAAGAACCCTGTAATTCCTTCTGGCAATAGTTTGTCATACATGTTGCCAACAGTTGGGCAGGATCCCAGACCCGTTGTTGTGTCACTTTCACCGCATTTGGTTGACACCCAAAGTTCAGAGATTGAGCATTCTTCACGCTGATACTCTGACGTCATGTGAACAAACTCTTTTGCGGCCCAGCTGGCGGCACGGATTGTTTCAAAATCGCCCTTTTGTTCGATTGAAAACTCTGCAACTGGCTTACCTGTTGCGCGGATGCCATCGGCGATACGCTTGGTCCAACCTGGTTCAATTCCAATCACAACAACGGCAGCCACATTTGGGTTTGCACCTGTGCCGATCATTGTACGGAAATGCAATTCCAGATCTTCACCAAACTGCAAACGACCATAGGCATGTGGGATCGCCATTGTGCCTTTTACATTGTTCGCAACCGCTTCACAGGCCGCGTTTGAGATATCGTCAACAGGCAGGATCACCACGTGGTTACGTACGCCAACACGTCCATTTTCGCGACGGAAGGCCTTAACGGTCATATTTGAATACTTAGAAGCCATGAATTCTTCTCCTTACCAGCGCTTGGTTTTACAGTTGTGTGTGTGAACGTGTTCACCTTTGGGGATATCGGCGATGATTTTGCCAATGTCCTCGCCATATTTCATGGCTGTGTCGCCCGCTTTCAGATCCTTAAGCGCGATCTTGTGGCCAATCGGCACATCCGCGCCAGACTTCAGGCGAAACGTTGAATTATCATGAGTTACACAGCACAGCATATCCGTCCCTGCTGTTAACCCCTCAACAACAACAACACCAACGTTGTCATCGTGTTCATGAACGAGAAGATGGGGAATTTCAGACATTTAAGTCTCCTCAATGGGTTGGTTTCAAAATTATCTTAGGTGCTTGGCTGGTTCCTGAACGGATATCCTGAAAGGCCTGAGCACCATGGGATAGCGGGCGCGTTTCTGTCCAACTTAGATCACCAAGTTTGCCATCCATCATGGCCTGGGCAGTATCGCGAAAGTCTTGTGATGTATAGGTGTAGGTTCCTGTAAAGGTGATTTCCTGCAGCGTCATGCGGCGGATATTTAATCCACCTAAATCCTGACCTAACCCGATGTGAACGATGATCCCACCGGGGCGCACAGCCTCGGATGCTTGTTCCCGCGTTGAAACATAACCAACGCCGTCAATCACCACATCATAATCATCACCTGATGACACCTGCGTGGGGTCGATCACATGAATATCGTAACGCGTGATGATATAATCACGGCGCACTTCGTTTGGTTCAACCAAACTGACATTTTCAATTCCTTGGGCACGCAGAGACAGCGCGGCCCCCATTCCAATCGCACCACCTCCGAACACCAACGCGCGGGTGGCATCTGATCCTGCTGGGTGTGCCTTGGCAACGCGTGCTGCGTGCCAACCACAGGCAATCGGTTCGGCCAATGCCGCCTGATCAAAGGTCAAGCTGTCGTCAATGATTACCAAATTGCGTTCTGGAATGGCGATTTTCTGCGCAAATCCGCCCTCTCTGGGCTGCATTGAAATGATTTGACGGTTGGGGCACAGGTTATCCTGTCCCGATGTACAGTATCGACATGTTCCACACGTCACCAAGGGGTTGACCGTAATGCGTGCACCATCATGTGCGCCGCCTTCGACAACGCCTGCAACCTCATGGCCTAAGATGACGGGCGCCGGGCGGCGATCATCGTGCCCCAAATATGCGTGCATATCTGATCCACAAATCCCAACACTTTCGACGCGAACGACGCATTCATCTGAACCAGGGTTTGGATCAGCAACATCGCGCATTTCCAATGTTTCGATGCCTGTGTAAACCAGTGCCTTCATTTCGCAGTAAACCCTCCGTCTACCATCAATATTTGTCCCGTGACGTATCCTGAGGCCTCTGAACATAAGAAAAGAATGGGGCCATCCATATCCTCTGGACATCCATTGCGTCCAATACATGTTTGGGCTGCATTGCGTGCCGCGCGGGCATCATCTTTGAATACAGCTGCGGTCAGTTCAGTTGGGAAAAACCCTGGGCCGATGGCATTCGCCGTAATACCCTGCCCTGACCATGCTTCGGCCATTGCGCGTGTCATCTGTGTCACCGCACCCTTGGTTGCGCCATAGGCGATCCCCCCCGGAAAGGCGCGAAACGATTGAAGGGACGCAAAATTCACAATCCGCCCCCACGCACGTTCCTGCATCGCAGGGACCAATTTTTGCGCAAGGAAAAACGGCGCTGACAAATTAATTGCAAGCGTCGCGTCCCACCCTTGATCCGTTACATCATCTGCCGCCTCGCGGGTGTTTAATCCAGCAGCGTTGATCAAAATGTCAGGCGCGCCAAATGCACCAGAAATCCGCGCGACTGTTGCGTCCAATGTGTCACGATCTGCCACATCAGCGTCAACGCCAATGCATGCATCGCCAATTTCCGTACACAGTCCATCCAATGCATCCCGACGGCGTGCGACACCAACAACCTTGGCACCCGCGCGTGCCAAGGTCAGCGCAGCCCGCCGCCCTAGACCAGAGGACGCTCCAGTCACACAAGCAACGCGCCCAGTCAGCTCAAAAAGGGATGCAGGATGATCCATGCTAGATATCTTCCGCCGCGGTCAGATCAAAGTTTTCGTTTGGAAAATACTTGCGCAGACGAATATCCGCAGTCCGCGCATGTCCTTCCATACCTTCCAAACGAGAAATACGTGCAGTTGCTTCGGCAACGGGTTTTGATCCTTCGCGCGTTGCACGCTGCCACGTGACGATTTTCATATACTTATGAACACTTAGCCCGCCTGTGTAGCCTGCCGCACCAGAAGTGGGCAAAACGTGGTTCGTTCCAGAGGCTTTGTCGCCAAAGGCCACCGTTGTTTCTTCACCTAGGAACAGCGAACCATAGCAGCTTAGGTGATCCAACCACCAATCCAAATCTTGGGCCTGAACGGTCAAATGTTCAGGTGCATAGGCATCTGATGTCGCAGCCATTTCCTCACGCGTGTCGCAGACCATAACTTCTGCGTAATCACGCCATGCGGCGCGCGCGTTGTCGCGGTTTACCTCTGGCAGATCCTCAATCAGGCCTGGAACCAAATCCATGACCTTTTCTGCCAATGCACGATCATCGGTTACCAGCCAAACAGGTGAGTTATAACCATGTTCCGCCTGACCAACCAAATCGGCTGCAACGATGTCGGCATCTGCCGTACCATCCGCCAAAATCAAACTGTCGGTTGGGCCTGCGATCATGTCGATGCCAACACGGCCAAACAACATGCGTTTTGCTTCTGCAACGAATTGGTTACCGGGACCGACCAAAATATTCGCCTTGGGTAATCCGAAAAGTCCGAATGTCATTGCGGCCACGCCTTGGACACCGCCCATGGCCAAAATCTTATCCGCGCCACAAACATGCGCCGCATAAACAATCGCGGGTGCGATACCTACACCCGGACGTGGTGGAGAGCAGGCAACAATATTATTACATCCCGCAACCTTGGCGGTTGTCACCGTCATGATCGCGCTAGCGATATGGCTATAGCGACCACCTGGAATATAACATCCCGCCGCGTTTACAGGGATGGCCTTTTGACCCGCGATAAGGCCCGGCACCACCTCAGTTTCGAAATCTGAAACGGTGGACTTTTGTGCCTCGGCAAATTTTTTGACGTTGGCATGTGCGAATTCAATATCGCGCTTCATTTTGTCTGGCACCAATTCTGATGCCGCGGCGATAGCCTCATCCGTTAGGACGATGTCGCCGTCATAGTTGTCGAATTTTGCAGCATATTCCAACGCTTTTGCATCGCCACCTGCCTCGATATCATCAAGGATGTTGCGTACAATTTCACGTGTTTCTGTTGCGTCACTGCGTGAATGCAGTGGTGCCTTTTTAAGATACTCTACGGTCATTACTATGTTCCTGCCGCCGCATTAGGATGCGGCATTTGCTTTGTTATGTTGAATAGATTTGTAGAAGGCCAAACCGATCAGAACGATACCGATCCCACCGGTTAAAATTTCAGGAACGTGAAAGAGCGATTGTAAGAACATGATAATAGACAGCGCAAAGATTGAATAAAACGCCCCATGTTCCAGATACAAAAACTCTGCCAGTGTTCCTCGTTCAACCAACATGATTGTCATTGAACGCACGTACATCGCCCCGATCCCAAGACCGATCGCGATCAAAAGAATGTTGGTGGTCAGCGCAAAGGCCCCAATCACCCCATCAAATGAGAAGCTTGCATCAAGCACCTCAAGATACAAAAACGCGCCCAACCCGCCGCGTGCACCCATGGCAGCAGTGTTGCTGGCGATGTTGTCCAAATATGCGCCTAACCCATCCACCAACATGAACACCAACAGCCCCATGATGGCCGACATCAAAAAGGCGGCATGTTTGTATTCAGGCAAGAATTGGCAAATCGCGATGATGATGATCAAGACGAATGCAATTTCAAAGCCACGAATTGAAGAAACCCGACGCAGGCGTGTTTCCAATCCAACAATCCAGTCCACTGATTTGTCTTCATCAATGAAAAACTTTAGCGCGACCATCATCAGGAAAGTCCCACCAAAGGCGGAAATCGGACCGTGGGCTTCACCGATGATACGGGAATATTCGTCTGGATCAGACAGCGCCAAGTGCATCGCAGCAAAGGGGTTGATCCATGCGAAAATAGCAACAATCGCCAAGGGAAAGACAATGCGCATGCCGAAAACGGCGATCAATATGCCCCATGTCAAAAATCGACGCTGCCAAACGGGCGTCATTTCCTCAAGCTTGTTTGCATTCACGATTGCATTGTCAAACGACAAGGCAATTTCCAATGCCGCCAAGATCGCGCCCACGAAGAGGAAGCTGATCATGCCCCCATATGTCCCCGTGGTCGCCCAACCTAGCCATCCAGATAGCCCAAGACCAACAACGGTGACGATCAGGGGCCATTTTTGGTAGGATAAAGTGGATCTTGCCATCTTGCGCTCTTACCCTCCAAACACTTGGTTGGGGAGCCACAGAACAATCTGCGGAAACACAAGGATCAGGATCAAACCAACCAGCTGGATCAACATGAATTGCATCATGCCCAGGTAGATGTCTTTCAAATCCCAATTCGGCACCACGCCCTTAAGGAAGTAGGCAGACAGCGCAACGGGCGGAGACAACCAAGCCGTTTGCAAGTTCACCGCAACAAGGATGCCGAACCAAACCATCAGATCATAACGGTCCAAACCATGCAGGTCCAATTTTTCAACCGTCGGCAACAGGATTGGGACAACAATCAACACGATCGGAACCCATTCCAGAGGCCAGCCCAGTACAAATATCAGGGCCATGACCAAGATCAGGATCAAGTAGGGAGAAATGTCCAGACCAAGCAGTAGTTCGGTCATCATCTTGGGCGTTCCAAGTGATGAGAATTCCGCACCAAAGAAGTTTGACGCCGCAACCAAGAACATGATCAGAACTGTGATTTCCAGCGACTTGATCAAATTGTCAAAGAACCCTGGGAAGGTGAATTTGCGATACATAAGGGACAATAGAATTGCACCAAATGCCCCCATTGCAGCCGCTTCGGCAGGCGTGGCCAATCCAAGAAGGATTGAACCCAACGCAAAGGAAATCAAAATGGTTGGTGGCATGAGGCCTGCGAAAAATTCATCCCAAAGATCCGAGAATGAGAAGCGATCAGCCGCGTCCGCGCGATAAATTGGCATCGAAAGCGCGGCCAAGATGATCATTAATCCGAACATCGCAACAGACACCCATGGAATACCTGCACCCATGTTCGCGACGATCATGTAACCATGGAATAGGATCGCCAAGGGCATGGCAATGCGCAGGACCGCTAGGTTGCGATACGCACGCAGCGCCAATGCCATGACCGCTGTCAAAACAATCAGTCCACCAAACGGGATGATCCCACCAAAGGCGCCGCCAATCCCCAATCCAAAGACGCGGCAGATCGTCAGAACACCCATCGAAATCAGTGCAACCTCAGCACCGTAGAAATCAGATGTTTTGGGCTGGTCTTTATCTGACAAAATTGGACCTAGTTCAGGATTCAGCCAGCAACGACCCAAGGTGTACAGCAGATAAAGGGATGCCAACAACGCACCCGGAATGAATGCACCGCGGAACAAATCCAATGTCGAGACCTCAAGCACAGGGCCCAAGACGATCAACATGATGGAAGGTGGGATCAAAATACCCAGCGTCCCGCCTGCAGTGATCGTACCAGCAGCCAGTTGCACGTTATAACCAGACCGGCTCATCGTTGCGCCCGCCATGATACCCAATAGGGTTACAGAGGCCCCAACAATACCTGTCGCAGCAGCAAAGATCGTCGAAACAATCAGTACCGCGATGTAGAGCGATCCGCGCACGCGGGCCATTATCATTTGGATGGATGCGAATAACCGCTCCATCAGGCCTGCGGCCTCCATCACAATCCCCATCAGGATAAACAATGGAACCGCCATCAACTGGTCATTCAACATTGTTGAGTTTGTGTTCAACGTCATCAACAATGTGGTCAATTTAAAGTTTGATCCCCAAATACCAAAGATAAACGCCAAGAAGATCAAGGTAAACGAAATCGGGAACCCGATAAAGATCACAAAAATCATCACAGCCAGCATAATTAAACCGATTATCGGCTTAGAAAGTCCAGGACGGGATTTCATTAGCTCCGTAAACCATTCACCGCCCGGCGTAATATCAGGCATAAACACGGCCATGATCAACCACACTAAGGCAATCAAGTAAACAGGAAGCACCATGACGAAATAGCGTTCACGCGCTTTACCCATTTTATGGAATGCACGGAATAGTTCAGGGATCCCTTGAAGGGTTAGAAGAAGACCACCAATGGGCATCGCCAAACGCGCAGGCCACAATACGGGTTCCCACGGGCTATCAAATGCAGTTTCGCCTGTGCGATAGGCCAGTTCCCAGTATTGGGCGGCGATAATTGTGAAGAAGATCATCGATGGAATGAAAAACGCCATGTAAAGAACGGCGTCCACAGTGGCCTGTGTCTTGCCACTCCAATTACGATAAAGGAAATCAGCGCGGATGTGCACACCCCGCATCAAACCATAACCCGCGGCGCCCATGAATAGGACGCCTGCGATCATACGGCTGATGTCATAGGCGAACTGTGTTGGACCCAAACCCAATGCGCGCGCCGTGTCATCCCATCCATAGTCTGCCATAATGCCAAAAGCATTACGGGAAAATACCTCAATCACTACAACGCCGATTAAAGGGATCATCAACAAACATAGTAGTTTACCGGCCCAATCGTTTAGAACGTCAATCGCACCCGTAATCGGGCGCTGCCATGGCGTCATACCCTCGGGGGTTTCCCCGGGCTTTTCTTGGCGGCGTTCAGCAATCAGTTCATCCGCGATCTCTAGATCGTCGGGTATTACCTCTTCTGCCATGGTTTGATCTCCCTCTCCGTCGCTCGCGTTTTCTCGAGTATTTTTATTTAGGAAAAAGCGGTCCGACGCGTTTACCTAAATAAAAGAACTGCGGAGCCCAAGGGCTCCGCAAATGTAATCAATTGATTATTTTAGTGTGTCCGCATGCGCTTTACCTAAACCTGCGTTTGATGCCTGTGCACCCGCCCAGAAAGGTACTGCGATGTCAGCGAAGTCTTTTTGAGACTGCCATACTTCAGCAAAGAAGGCATTATCAGCCGCGGCTTCTTCCAGAAGTTTTTTCGCAGCCGCCATATATTCTGAGAAATACTCAGCAGGCGTATCGTGCAACTGCACACCATGGTTTTCAGTCAAATCTTTCAGAGCTTTACCGTTTTCATAGATCCGATAGGATAGAGACTTTGATAATGATGCATTCGCCGCAACTTCAAGTGCTTTCTGCTCTGAGGCAGACAAGCTATTATAAACGTCGCGGTTCAAGTACATATCCGCATTAACAGTTACTTGGTGCAGACCCTGTAGGTAGTAATGCTTCAGCACTTTCTGGAAACCAAAGACTGAGTCAGGCTTCGGGCAGCACCATTCAGCCGCATCGATCGCGCCTTTTTCAAGTGCAGGTAGGATGTCACCACCGCCCATTGCAACGGCTGCAACGCCAATTTCATTGTAGGCTGCACCAACCATACCGGGAGGCGCGCGGAAGCGTAGTTTACGGAAGTCATCCATAGATGCGATTGGCTCTGGGAACCAACCCAAGGCTTCCGGACCAACTGGCTGCAGCATAAAGCCTTTTACGTTTACGCCCATCTCGTCCCACAAGCGGTCATATAGCTCTTTACCACCGCCATACTGGAACCATGATAAGAATGCCTGGTTATCTAGACCTACGCCAGCTCCTGCGATTGGTGCGCCAAATAAGTTTGCCGCTGGGTGTTTACCACCCCAGTAGTGCGTCCATGCGAAGCCCGCTTCGACAAGACCCGCGTCAACCGCGTCGATGATGTCACGTGGGCCAACAACGGCTCCCGCTGGCAAGATTTCAATTTTCACAGACCCATTTGTTAGGTCAAATACGTCTTGAGCAAAGCTCTCAACCATTCTGACCTCATCAGTTGAGTTTCCGAGTACAGATTGTACACGAATGACAGTTTCAGCGAATGTCGCCGACGCCATCATGGTAAGGGCTGCCGCCCCTGCCGTTAGAGTTTTAAGATTAAACATCAATTTACCTCCCTTGATGCTGTATCCCTCGTGCGAGTTATCGTTGCTGCCAGGATTGAGGGGGTGTCTTGGCAGTATTTAAAAGTGGGCTATCCCCAAGCTCGAATTGGGAAACCACTTCATGAAATGAGGATGTAGCGTTCATCGCGCATCCTCCAACACCAACTGACTGGCCTTTTCGCCAATCATAATTGCGGGTGCATTTGTGTTGCCGCTGACGATGCGCGGCATAATCGAAGCGTCGGCAACGCGCAGACCGCGTACACCTTTGACGCGCAATGCAGGATCGACCACAGCCATCGGATCAATCCCCATTTTGCATGTTCCTGTCGGGTGATAAATCGTAACCGAGTTACGGCGCGCCCAATCGAGGGTTGCAACATCATCATCCATTGCAACACCGGCACCTGGTGCATGTTCTTCGGTGATATATGATTTCAACGGTTCGGCTTGGGCAATACGACGCGCAATCTGAATGCCCTTCACGATCGTGCGGCAATCCGTATCTGTTGCCAGATAGTTTGGATGGATTTCTGGGTGGTCGTCCATATTTGCCGAACGCAGTGACAGATGTCCTGCACTTTCTGGGCGCAGCTGCAACACAGAGGCCGTAAAGCCCGAAAACTTATGTGGGCCATCGGCAGGCTTGTCCGCGCTCCACGGTTGAATGTGGAATTGAATATCTGGGGTTTCTAAGTGGTCCGCGGTTTTCAAAAAACCCGTTCCCAGACTTGCCGCCATCGTCATCGGGCCGCGCTGCGTCAACGCGTACTGTGCCGCGATCAACCCTTGTTTAAAGATATTGTTCGTTTCCGTATTAATCGTGCTTAGCGTCGTTTTGAAAACGGGGCGGGCCTGCAGGTGGTCCTGCAAATTTTTACCAACCCCCTGAAGATGCGAGACCACATTAATTCCGTGCTGGGACAATTCATCTCCCGCACCAATCCCTGAAAGCATCAGGATTTGTGGTGATCCAATTGCGCCTGCGCTTAGGATAACTTCGGCACGGGCGGTGATTGTTTCCATCTGTCCGTGGCGGCGAATGCGTACGCCCATGGCGCGGCCATCATTGATGATCACTTTTTCAGTTTGGGCATCCGTAATGATTTCCAGATTGGGCCGTCCCCGGGCAACAGACAAATAGGCCTTGGCTGACGAACACCGCCGCCCCCCCTTCATCGTCAGTTGGAAATACCCAACGCCCTCTTGGTCCGCACCGTTATAATCAGGATTACGCTTATAGCCCGCGTTCACAGCTGCATCGACCCATTTGTCAACGACTTCGCGCGTCAGGCGTGAGTTTTGCACAGAGAGAGGCCCCGATTTGCCACGCAGCCCTGAGTCATCTTGGCCTTCCCAGTTTTCTGAGCGTTGGAACAACGGGAGGACGTCGCTCCAACTCCAGCCAGTGCAGCCCATCTGCGCCCACCCATCATAGTCTTGGGCTTGGCCGCGCACATAAAGCAGACCGTTAATCGAGCTTGATCCACCTAGCACGCGCCCACGGGGCCACGGAATTGCACGCCCAGCGATCCCGTCATCTTGTTCTGTTTTATAACACCAATCCGATTTCGGGTTCCCCATCGTGCGGAAATATCCAACGGGAATGTGAATCCATGGGTTCGTATCTTTGGGGCCCGCTTCGATCAGCGCAACAGTATAGCGCCCGTCTTCTGAAAGACGGCTTGCAAGCGCGCAACCAGCTGATCCAGCCCCGACAACAACGAAATCGAATTCCATTTTTCCCCAAATATCAAATAATGAGACTTTTATTCTCGTTTTTTGTTAAAAATGATGCTAACTACGATTCGAAGAACAAGTAAATATTTTTCTTTTCGGAAACTGAACAAAAAGATGGCGCACAACGTAACGGAAACCCCCACCAATCTTCGAACGCTTTTGATCCTTGAGGTGCTGGGCAAAAGCGACCGTGCAATGACAGCGACAGAGATCAATGCGGAATTGGGGTTACCGAAACAAACCGTACATCGTTTGTGCGTCACGCTAGAAGAACATGGTTTCATCACGCGACCCGATAACAGCCGTAAATATCAGGTGGGGCGTCGCCTACGCGAAATTGGTGCAGGGCTTCTTTATAATTCACGCGATCACATCACGCGGCGGCAAATTTTGACGGACGTTGCCCAAGAAGTGGGCGAAACCGTGAACTATGCCGTCCCGCGCGAAACGGGAATGGATTACCTTGATCGTGTTGAAACCGATTGGGCATTTCGTATTCAGCTGCCGATCGGGTCGCGCGTCCCCTTTCATTGCACAGCCAGTGGCAAGACATTTTTGGCCAGTTTGCCAGATCGCAAATTAAAAGGATTTTTAGAGGCGATTGACCTGCGGAACATGACATCCAATACACATGTCACCAAAGAGTCATTGCACGCGGAAATAAAGGGTGTGCGCAAAAACGGATATGCACTAGATCGTGAAGAATTCATGGACGACATGGTCGCCATTGCGGTACCCGTAAAAGACCCGCAAAACCGATACATTGCGGCGCTGGCATTTCACGGGCCGACACAACGGATCAATATTGACGACGCAGTTGCCAAAAAGGACATGCTTCAGGCCGCGGCCAAACGCATTAGCGAAAGCCTGTTTTCCTAATCAGCGCAGTAATTCAAAATTAGGGTCATAGGGTGATGGTGCGCAGACAGTTGCATCCACCAACTGCCCCAACAGATCAAGTTTCACGCATGTACCAATTTCGGAAAGACTGGGGTCAATAAAAGCGTAGGCCAAGTTTTTTCCAACACGATACCCCCATGCCCCTGAGGTGATCGTGCCAACGACATCGTCCCCCTGCATAAGCGATGCACCGCCATAGGCAGGCGCATGATCGCAATTGATTTCCAGAGACACCAAGCGTTTCTGAACGCCCTTGCGAAGGCGGTTTTCCAACGCGGCTTTGCCGATGAAATCGGGTTTATCCATTTTGACAAATCGATCCAGCCCCGTTTCGAAGGGATCGAATTCCGTGATTAGATCCGATTTCCAGTGCAAGAACCCTTTTTCCATCCGCATAGATTCCACGGCACGCGCGCCAAACAAGCCCAATTCATGTTCAACAGCTGCATCCGTTAGCGCCAGATAAGCCGCATAAAGTGCGGAATTGGGCACATGAATTTCATAAGCCAATTCACCAGAAAAGCTAACTGCCATGACCGTAGCGGGTGCAAACCCAATGAAACATTCCCGCACGCTTAACCATGGAAAGGCGGCTTTACTCCAATCCCCACGCGCAGCTTTTGACAAAACATCACGTGCCCGCGGGCCCGCCAAAACCAGAATAGTTTGATCATTTGTCAGGGATTTGAATTGAACATCCTCATCATCTTGAACATGCGATGTTAACCAATCCATGTCATGATATTCGCTGGCGGCAGCCGACCCATACCAAACGCGATCTGGGCCGCGATCACTGGCTGGGATATTTGCAACAGTCGCCTCTGCCTTGATCATGCCGTGGTGGTTTAACAAATATCCCAAACCCACACGGCCATCGCGTTTTTGAACACGACCGCACATCATGCGATCCAAAAAAGAATGCCGATCCGCGCCCGTGATTTCGATACGATTAAATCCATTTACTTCGGTCAGGCCAACCTTGGTCTGCACCAATTCAACCTCTTTCGCGATCACATCAAAGCTTTCGTCAAAATCGAACATGTGACGGGGATGAAAATCTGGGGACGGTTTGAAATAATCCACGCGTTCCCACCCATTCACCACTGTGAACTCAGCACCTTTGGCCGCTAGAATTGGGGTCAGTGGTGTGGTTTTTGCAGGTCGCCCTGCGGGGCGGTGTTCATGCGGGAAATGAAACCGAAATTCGTTCTGATAATCCTCAATCGCTTTTAATGACGTCAACTCAACATTTGCGTGCCCCGTGAAACGCCGTGGGTCCAAACACCAAGTGTCATAGCTGGCCTCACCATGAACGATTTGTTGCGCCAGTAACCAACCATGGCCACCGCCTTCCCCCAGCCCCGCGCGCAACCCAATAATACAAAATGCATTGCGCTTTCCAGGGATCGGCCCGACCAACGGTGCACCATCGATGGTATAGGTAATCGGTCCATTGACCACGCGCTTAATCCCCACATCCGCCAAAACAGGCATGCGGGCAAACGCCCCTTCCAGAACATCCATCACACGTTCAAGATCATCGGGACACAAATCATTTGAAAAATTGGGGCTGATCCCATCCATGCCCCATGGTTTGCAATCCTGTTCATAGAACCCAACCAGCAAACCATTTTTTTCCTGTCGGCTGTAATAGTCGGAAATTGGGCAGCGCAACAATGGCATCCGGTGGCCCGCTTGAACAATACCGTCAATGTCCTCCGTCACGAAATACTGATGTTCCATGGAGGCGACGGGATGATGCACACCCATCATTGCGCCAACTTGGTTCACACGATACCCGCAGGCGTTTACGACGATATCACAATCGATGTTTCCGTTTGTGGTTTCGACCGTCCATGTATCATCCTTATGCTGACGCAGCCCCGTCACGGGTGTATTTCTGTAAACCTCTGCACCCGCTTTTCGTGCATGATAGGCCAAAGCCTGACACAATTGCGCAGGATCAATGTCCCCGTCTTCGCCATCCCACAGCCCACCAAGTAAATTTTCCGTTGATATCAGGGGGTGGCGGCGTGCACATTCTTCTGCATCAATCACCTCTAACTCGACCCCCATACCGCGCGCCATGGATGCGAAATGGCGATATCCCTGCATCTGTTCTTCGGTGTTTGCTAATCGTATCCCACCATCGCCATGGTGATACCCGACAGGATATTCGGGATCATCCCGCAGTTTTTTATAAAGAGCGATGGAATGCGATTTAAGGCCCACCATGGTTTGGTTCATCCCAAAGTTTGTGACCTGCGCCGCTGAATGCCATGTTGTCCCACTGGTCAACTCATCCCGCTCCACCAATACAACATCAGACCATCCCTCTTGCGTCAGATGATAAAGTGTAGAGCAGCCCGCAATGCCGCCGCCGATCACAACAACCTTGGTCCGAGTTTTCATGAGGGTCCCCTGTCTTTGGTTATATTTTTATTAGTTCTCACAAAGGCGTCTTTGGAAAACAACAGATTTTTTTGTGAACACAAAAGAAACCATTGCACCAAGTCGCAATGAAGGTGTTTAGTCGCCAAAAAGGTGTCACGCTAACAGGGAAACGACATTCAAATGCGATCAGGACGACGTAAAAAAGTCGCGCAACGCGCAGCGCCCACAAAGTTTGATCCTTGCCCGCCTGGCGCCATTGGTGGTCAGTACAAACCCCTGAGCGAAACAGAGGTTACACAAGTTTACGACACTGCTGTGCGATTGCTGTCAGAGTTGGGTATGGGCGAAGTACCAGAGCGCCTGACACAGGATCTGTTGAACAATGGCGCCACGATTTCTGGCGAACGCATCTTATTCCCGCCAAAGATGATTGAACGCGCCATCAAAACAGCCCCCAAACAATTTACATTGCATGGCCGCGATCCGAACCGGTCCATACACATAGGTGGCGATCGTGTTCATTTTGGAACAGGCGGCGCGGCGGTTCAGACATTGGATATTGATACGGCCCAATATCGGCCGTCCACATTGGAAGACTTGCATCACTTTACCAGACTTCAGGATGCCTTGCGCAATGTCAGTTGGTTTACACGGTGTTGTGTCGCAACAGATGTACCCGATAATTTTGATCTGGATGTGAATACAGTTTTCGCATTGCTAAAAAATACAACAAAACCTGTGGCAACCAGTTTCACCATCGCACCGCACGTCGCCCCGATTGTGCGGATGTTGGACATTGCTGCGGGTGGTGAAGGTGAATTTGCAAAACGCCCGTTTCTTAAGGCGCACATCAGCCCTGTGATTTCGCCATTGCGGTATGCAGAAGACGCCGTTGATGTTGTTTATGAGTGCATCAAACACAACATTCCAATGTCCTGCATCACCGCAGCCCAAGCGGGCGCAACAGCGCCGGCTACTTTGGCAGGGATATTGACGCAATCACTGGCGGAAACCTTGGCCAGTTTGGTCATGGTTCAAACCATTAGCCCAGGTTTTCCAATGGTGTTTTCCAACTGGCCGTTTGTCATCGATCTACGCACAGGCGCGTTTGCAGGTGGCAGTGGTGAAACCGCCGTTTTGAACGCGGCCTCAGCGCAGGTGTCAAACTGGCTGGGCCTTCCATCAGGTGTGGCAAGTTCGATGACAGATGCCAAGGCGATTGATGCGCAATATGGGATGGAAAAGGGGATGACATCTATTGCTGCGGCCCTGTCAGGCGGGAACCTAATCTATGAAAGCTCTGGCATGACAGCATCCCTCTTGGGCGCAAGTTTTGAGGGGTTTGTTTTGGACGATGAAATGCATTCAAATTCCTATCGAGCCCTGCGCGGGATCGAAGTGAATGACGCAACCCTGGGGTTTGAAACGATCTGTGAAGCTGTTTTGGGCGAAGGACATTTCTTAGGAAAGAGTGACACCTACGCCGCGATGGAACGCGATTATTTTTATCCAGATATTGCAGATCGCAATGAACCGCGCACCTGGGCAGAAACAGGAGCAACCAGCGCGTGGGAGCGGGCCAATTTGAAGGCCAAGAACATTCTCGCAGAACACAAACCCGCCTATCTGACGGACGAACAAGAACGTGCAATTCGGGCGGAATTTAACATTCTGTATTAGCCGCGATTTTCGTAAACCTTCAACATTTGTGTGACAGGTAGGCTAGCACCCAAAGAGCGCAAAAACAGAATAAGTCCAATGATTTTTCGTTGTGTAAAAATCAGATCAACAGGCAAATTTTCGTGTGGCAACAGCGCGGTATACAGTTGCACGTCATTCAGATCGAGCAAATCGAACACCCGTGACTGCGCGAATGAAAACATGTCCGTCGCCGCCAATTCGGCCATGACGGTATTTAATACCTGATCGACAAATGCATCCTCTGCCGCATTCAGTTCAGGGGGCAGCAAATTATGATCCACAAAAATCCGCTTCATGCGCTCTGGTTCCAATGTGATCCCTGCATTCAAAAGGGTTTGATAAACGTTCAAACTCGTCTCAGAAATCCGCACACAAGCGCCGAAGTCCAATAAAATCAATTGATGTGTATCTGGATCGATCAAGTAATTCGCAAGGTTCGGATCGGTTTGCACGTGTTTGAATTCAAATACTTCCCTTAGGACCAGATCGACCAAATCTTGCCCAATGCGCTTTTGCTGATCCGCGGACCAATCGCGCGTGGTTTCAAGTGGGACACCGTTTTCCAGCGACATCACCAGAACGTCAGTTGTGGACAGATCATCATAAACTTTTGGCACGCGGTATCGCGCATCCCCTGCAAAATATTGCGCGAACTGACGCAGATTATCGGCCTCTTGCAGATAATCTGTTTCTGCAATCAACTGATCGCGCGCAAGCGATGCATAATGATCAATATCTAAATTCTCGGGGGCCACACCAAATGTTTTGACCATTGTAATCAATGTGCTGACATCCCCATCAACTGTGCGACGCATGTTGGGAAATTGCACTTTGATCGCTACATCCTGGCCCGTTTTTAGTTTGGCACGATGCACCTGCCCGATGGATGCGGCGGCAATGGGACGGACGTCAAATGATTTGAACTGCTTTTGCCAACCAAGGCCCCAGTTTTTGTCCAGCACCTGACGCAGCTGTTTCGGTGGCATGGCATATCCAGTATTGCGCAGTTCCGCAAAAATCGCGGCAGTTTCGGGTGTCAAAACAACACTTTCATCCAATGATACCAATTGCCCAAATTTCATCGCCGCACCGCGCAAGTGTTTCAACGAATTCACTGCGGTTTGAATATTCTGAGGCGAGAGGACAGCAGATTTCATATCCAAGTCACGCGCACGAAAAAAATCTTTTGCTATCTGTGTCCCCGCACTTGCCCCCAAACGCATGAACAACCCAGCAGACCGCAAGGACCGTTCAACTTGGGATGCAGGAACGCGCGCGCTGCGCAATGGGGTTTGAGTGTTGTGCATGACTTGTCCTTTAGCCAAGGAACTAGGGCACAAAACAAACCCTGCAACCAGACATGTTCAGGCTATTAAAGACTTTGCCGTATTCAGGTTACTCGCCGCGCGGAAAACGCTGACTTTCTTCTAGCACGTTCAAATCCATGTGATTGCGCATGAAGCGCTCTGATGCTGTTTTCAGCGGCTGATAATCCCACGGGTAATATTCACCATTGCGCAGGGCCTCATAGACAATCCAACGACGCGCTTGTGATCTGCGCACCTCTTCATCAAAACGCGCTAAATCCCACTTAGCATCAGTCAGCACACTGAATTCAGCGCGGATATCGTCATATTCAGGATCATCGATCAAATTGACCAATTCATGGGGATCGTTTTCCAGATCGAACAATTGATCAGGATCCAATGCACAGCGATTAAATTTATACGGCCCACTACGCAGCGACACAATGGGCGCATAACTGGCCTCGGCAGCGTATTCCATCGCGACGGGCGTTGTGCGCGTTCCACCATGTGCCATGGGCAAAAGCGTTTCGCCCTGCGTCCATGGGGCGACATCCTGCATCGAAATCCCAGCAATATCACACAGTGTTGGGCAGACATCGATGTTGCTGACGGGATCGGTGACAAGACGTGGTTCGACACCTGACGACGAAATCATCATTGGCACGCGCGATGATCCTTCATAAAAGCTCATCTTAAACCACATCCCACGCTCACCCAGCATATCACCATGATCGGATACAAACAGGATTACGGCCTCTTGTCGTGTGGTTTCAAGGGTTTCTAAAATCTCGCCGATCTTTTGATCTAGGTAAGAGATATTGGCAAAATACGCGCGGCGTGATCGTTTGATGTCGTCCTCTGTAATATCAAAATTACGCCAATCGTTTGCGTCAAATATCCGCCTAGAATGTGTATCATGCTCGTCATAATCCATCGCAGGGATATCTGGCAAAAGGTGGTCGCAATCTTCGTACAAATCCCAGTATTTTTTGCGAGCGACGTAGGGATCATGGGGATGCGTGAAACTAACCGTTAGGCACCATGGACGCGGATCATGACCGCGCGACAGATCATAAATTTTGCGCACCGCTTCATAGGCAACTTCGTCATCGTATTCCATTTGGTTCGTGATCTCGGCAACCCCTGCCCCTTTTACAGACCCCATATTGTGATACCACCAATCAATCCGCTCACCGGGTTTTCGGTAATCAGGTGTCCATCCAAAATCGGGCGGATAGATGTCTGTGGTCAAACGCTCTTCAAAGCCATGAAGTTGATCTGGTCCAACAAAATGCATCTTGCCCGAAAGCACAGTTTGATAGCCCGCACGCCGCAGATGGTGGGCATAGGTAGGCAGGCTTGACGGAAATTCTGCCGCGTTATCATAGACACCCGTTACCGATGGCAATTGACCCGACATAAACGAGGCGCGCCCCGGAGCACACAGGGGGGAAGCCGTATAGCAGTTTTGAAACCGAACTGAACGTGCCGCTAATTTTTTCAAATTCGGGGCATGCAGCCATTCGGCAGGTCCATCGGGAAACAATGTTCCGTTTAATTGGTCCACCATCAAAATCAAAATATTTGGCGTTGTCATTTGGGTCCCATCCTTTGGCAGATCAAAATGCAGTGCACTCTTGTTGTTTGTTATCACAGATCATCGCAAGCAAAATCAGGATGGGTTCAGCCAGATTTTGCTACGACGTTCCTTGATCAACTCATTCCCCGCATCGGTCCCATCGTGAAAGGTCCCAAACCATTTGTCCCAAGGGGTTTCATCCGTACCATAGTTGCAATCAAAAAATCGATGGTGCAGCTGATGGAAAAAATCACCTACCTCAAGCCACTTGGACTTGCCGACTTTGACACGTTCAAACCCTGTATGAGATGTAGGCGCACCAATCGTGCTGTGCATGATTAAAAACAGCACATGGATAGGATGCGCCGGAATTAAGAAGAACCACAAGATGTCTGCACGTAGGAAAAAACTTTCTGCTGGGTGCATGGCTAAACCCGACCAAGGGCCCGTTTGGATATTTTTGTGATGCCACGAATGCACCCAAGTATAAAGCTTGCCCACGTGCAGAAGCCTGTGGAAGAAGTAGAAGTGAAAGCCTGCCTCAATCGGGATCAATACGATCAGTATCAAAAACCAAATTGGGGCTGTTTCAAATGTGATCATTGCCGCGATCCCATTTGCATAAGCATACCACATCAGACATTCCCAAAATGTCATAAAGACCACTGCAACAAGTGACCACAGAATGTTGTCCAGTACCTGATCACGAAAGAAAAACGCCCGAACATTTGTGGCCATGGGACGCAGGAAATATTTAAACTCGTCACCTTGCAGCTTTTTCGCCCACAACACGACATGCAGCCCGCCTGCAACGATCGTGATCAACGCGATATTTCGGATTAAAATTTCTGAAACCCAACCCACCGATAGCGTTCTTGCTGTCTCCAAATCAGGCGAGAAACAAAGATACAGGGCGCATGCAATCGCAAGAAATAAAAACCGTGTGCCATAGGGTTTCCAACTTTTCATCAGATGACCAACCGTGCGAATGGGCGCTAATGGCCAATTCCAATAGGGTGCCGTTTTCAACGGTAAGGCTGGTGTATGGTTCCATAATTTGCGTGCCATGGGCCACTCCATCACAGGTCAGTTGACCGAACGTGGGACATGGTGGCGCAGGAAACTACCAAATTAACGACGCGCTTTGTGTCGGTTCCGTGAAATTTTACGCGCCGTCTATACGTTCAAAGCGAACGCAGCAATCACGATACAGACACCTTGGGATATATCGGCACGCAATCCGGCATGTTTTTCCTATTACCCAAAACGTCCGAGCAGGAACATGCATTGACACGTGATCACGGTATTCACGTGGTTCAGGGCGGACGCGTAAACGTCTCGCGCCTAAAGCCAGACGATATATCAACACTTATAAACGCGACGCATGATGTTTTGGGCCTTTGATCGGCCACCAAGATCGCGCGCTACCCTTTCGCAACCTTTGACGATGCAGAATGCAACGGATTACTGTTCGCGCAATAATTTACTATCGCGGACTCAACCCCGTCGCGCCAAATATGCTCTAGTTGCTGGGTAAACATTTCCCTGAACGCTTCATCCTTGGCGATATCCCCATAGGCATGGGTTTCATCCAACCATACAGTTGGCGCGTTTTTGGCACGCTTAGCGATCTCTTGATAGAATGTCCAAGATGGATCATTCGGCTCAATCACAGACCCATCCTCTCTGGTCCCTTCACACATTCTTGCCCATAACGCCTCAATCAAAGCAAGGCCTTCTATCTTGCATCCGTTTGCAATTGCTTTTCGTATGGTTGGATGCAAAAATCCACTGTGACGGGCGCCACCATCAAACGCTACCCTTCTGACGGTGTCTTTGATCTTGGAGTTTGCAAACCGTTTTGAGATCAGTTGAACATACTGCTCAGGCGTCATTCCGGGAACTTCATCAACATGAGGCGCGATTTCTTCTCGTTGCACGGTATCAAATAATGAAAAAATCTCATCATGGGCCATGCATTCATCGATCGTATGCAAACCCAGAATTTCACCCGCATTAGCCAATATTTGATGTCCTGCATTCAGCAGGCAAATCTTCATCGTTTCAAAGGCGTGAACATCATCGGACAGCGTCACACCCACCTTTTCCCATTCTGGGCGGCCTGCGCAAAAATCATCCTCGATCACCCATTGTCGGAAATTTTCATGGGTGACGGGCACGGCGTCGTTGATCCCAAGCGATGTAACAAGATCAATTTCTGTCTGACCCGTTGCAGGCACGATGCAATCAACCATTGAGTTGGGAAATGAACAGTTTTCATCGATCCAAACGGCTAATTTCGGATCGGACATCTTAGCCAAAGAAACCACAGTCTTACGCAGGATCGTCCCATTCCCCTGTAAATTATCACAGCTTTGCAAAGTGACGGGGCCACGTCCCTGAATATATCTCAGTCGCAAGGCCTCAACAATCGCTCCAAAAACTGTTTTCGGCGTCTGCGCATTTGCCGCGTCAAACTGAATATCGGGGTGCGTATGATCCAACGCGCTAGAATTCGGATCCTGGAAATATCCCCCCTCCGTCACCGTAAGAGAGATAATTTTTATGTCAGCATCACTCAATCTTTTGATCAGTGTTGCATTCCCATCTGATATTTCGACATAGTCGATTATCGAACCAATAACTTCCACGGATTGACCATCTGGGTCCAATTCAACAAGGGTCGTTAGGCAGTCTTGTGACAATAATTTCTGCCGTTGCTCCTTATCAAAATCCATAATGCCGGCACCAACAATTGCCCAATCAAGCGCTTCTCCACGCTGCATCAATCGATGAAGATACCACGCCTGATGGGCACGATGGAAGTTCCCCAATCCAATGTGCACAATCCCAGCTTTTAACTTTGATCTATCGTAATTTGCTCGCTTCACGAAGCTTGGCAAATCGTCCAAATTGGCATTGGATATCTTAATCAGTTTTTCGTGCGCTTTCACGTCTGTCATCAGCTCATCCACTGTCCGCCATCCACGTTGTAACATTGTGCAACAATGTAATTTGCTTCTTCACTCGCTAAGAAAATCGCCATGCCCGTTAGATCTTTGGCAGTACCCATGCGCCCAAAGGGTACGTTTTCACCAACTTCTTTTTTCTTCTGACCCGGTTCCTTATTTTCTAATTTGGCGAAATATGCATCAACCACGTCCCAATGCTCGCCATCCACGACGCCCGGTGCGATCGCGTTTACGTTTATGCCGTATTTGATCAGATTTAGACCCGCAGACTGCGTCAAGCTGATAACCGCAGCTTTAGTCGCGCAGTAAACCGCAACAAGCGGTTCACCGCGACGTCCTGCCTGACTTGCCATATTGATAATTTTGCCTTTCACATTCAGTTCAATCATGTGCTTGGCTACGGCCTGCATCATGAACAACGGTCCAGAGACATTCACGTCAAAAAGGGTTTTGAAATCAGACCGTTCAATTTCGACAATAGGCGCGGCGGAAAATAATGCGGCGTTGTTGACAAGGACGTCGATTTGTCCAAATCGACTGATCACCTGATCCACGGCGGTGTCGATGCTCTGTTGATCACGCACATCAAGGTGTACGGCATAGGCGCATTCGCCCAATTTTTCGGCTTCGTCACGCGCGCGATCAATATCAATATCTGCGATACAGACACGTGCGGCTTCGCGCACATAGGATTTTGCAAACTCAAGGCCGATGCCCCGCGCAGCGCCCGTGATCAGCGCCGTTTTATTTTCCAAACGACCACTCATTCCAGTCTTAGGCCCTGTGCGTCAAATTTGTGAATCGCATCCTCGCGTGGTGTTAAAAAGACATCGTCTCCATGTTTGAAGCCCACCTCTCCGTCGGCGCGAACTGTGATCATATCTGCGATACCCGTACCATGAATGTGGAAGAAACTGTCAGACCCAAGATGCTCGGAAACGCCGACAACGCCGCGCCATGTACCGCCTTGGGCTGACACATCAATATGTTCTGGGCGAATACCGATGGTTGATGCCCCATACGCTTCTGCTGTTGCGCCCGTCACAAAATTCATTTTAGGAGAGCCGATGAAGCCCGCAACAAATGTATTTCTTGGAGATTTATACAGATCAAGTGGCGATCCCACTTGTTCAATGTTCCCCGCCCGCAAAACCACAATCTTATCGGCCATTGTCATGGCTTCGACCTGATCATGCGTGACGTAAATCATTGTTGTTTCCAACCGTTTGTGCAGCTCACTAATCTCTAACCGCATCCCGACGCGCAAAGCGGCATCAAGGTTAGAAAGCGGTTCATCAAACAAAAAGGCAGAAGGTTCGCGCACGATCGCGCGACCAATCGCAACACGTTGCCGTTGACCACCAGAAAGCTGACCGGGACGACGATCAAGATAATCTGATAGGTTCAAAACCTCAGCCGCTCTTGATACGCGGTCTTCTTGCTCAGACTTGCTTAGTCCCGCCATTTTCAATGGAAAAGCGATATTTTTGCGCACAGTCATATGCGGATAGAGCGCGTAGGATTGGAACACCATCGCCAATCCGCGCTTTGCAGGTGCCAAGTTCGTAGAATCCACATCATCGATGGTAATCGCACCTGATGTCACATCCTCAAGTCCCGCAATCAGCCGCAGCAAAGTTGATTTGCCACAACCAGATGGCCCCACAAATACAACGAACTCACCTTCTTCAATCGTCAGATCAAGCGGAGGAATAACCTCAGTGTTGCCAAACGATTTGGTGACTTTTTCTAGTACGATACGTCCCATTATTTTGTCCTATTTCACTGCGCCAAAGGTAAGACCGCGCACCAGTTGTTTCTGACTAAACCACCCCAAAATTAGTATTGGAGCGATCGCCATTGTCGACGCTGCCGACAGTTTTGCAAAAAATAGCCCTTCGGGACTTGAATAGCTGGCAATGAACGCCGTGAGAGGAGCAGCTTTGGCCGCGGTTAAGTTCAAAGTCCAGAAGGCTTCATTCCAAGCTAGGATGATGTTCAACAATACCGTAGACGCGATGCCAGGAATTGCCATGGGGGTCAGAACATACAGAATTTCGTTCCCCAAAGAGGCCCCGTCCATGCGCGCGGCTTCAAGAATTTCACCGGGAATTTCTTTGAAATAGGTGTACAGCATCCAGATGATAATCGGCAAGTTGATCAACATAAGCACAATCATCAAACCAAACCGATTATCCAAAAGCCCCAGCTTCACAAAACCAATGTATATTGGATAAAGAACACCCACGGCGGGCAGCATTTTGGTGGACAACATCCACATCAAAATATCTTTCGTACGCCGCGATGGGACAAATGCCATCGACCACGCGGCTGGCACCGCAATAATGATGCCCAAAACCGTCGAACCACAAGCAAGAAATATGGAATTCCACAAAAACCGCATGTAATTAGAGCGTTCCTGAACAATTGCGTAGTTTTCAAGAGTCCAGTCAAAAAACAAAAACAGGGGCGGATCGTTGATCGCCTGCGCTTCTGTCTTAAAGCTGGTTAAGATCGTCCATAAGATAGGGAAAAAAATGACGAACCCTATTGACCAAGCGACCAAGGTATTCAGAGTTTTTCGCTGATGGGAAATTGCACGTGCCATAGTTTGCTACCTACTCAGTCCAGGTTCTTGCCAACGGCTCGCATCAAAAAGATCGCAACGATATTGGCCAGAATAATCGCATACACCCCACCTGCAGACCCCAAGCCGACATTTTGACTTTCTAACACACGCTGGAAAATCAAATAGGTCAGGGTTTTGGTACCAAATGCGCCGCCAGTGGTGACAAATATTTCAGCAAAGATAGACAACAAAAATATGGTTTGGATCAGCAGTACGATGGTGATCGCCCGGCCTAGGTGCGGTAAAATCAGGTACCAGAAACGGCTTGTCCAAGGGGCGCCGTCCATCTCAGCCGCCTCAAGTTGTTCACGGTCCAATGATTGAACCGAGGTTAGTAAGATCAGAGTTGCAAATGGAAGCCACTGCCAGGATACTATAAGCACGATTGACTGCATGCTGGCCTGCGTTAGCCATTCAAGTGGCGCGGCTCCAAAAAACTTCCAGATATGCGCAAGAATGCCGTTGATTGGATCCATAAACATGTTTTTCCAAACAAGAGCAGACACAGTCGGCATGACGAAAAATGGTGCAATGACTAGAATTCGGACAATACCTTGACCCCACATCGGTTGATCAAGCAACAAGGCAAGCGCCACACCCAGAACGATTGTAACCAACAACACTGAGCCAATAATCGTCAATGTTGCGGCGACGCTGGGCCAAAATGCACTCGAAGTGACGAAACGCACATAATTGTCAAAACCCACCCATCCAAGATCACCACCACGCAGGGGCAAGTATTTCTTAAACGAAAAGAATAGCGTCATTGACAGTGGGATCAGCATCCAAGCCAGCAACAATGTGACTGCAGGTGCCATCATGATCCGAGCCAAAGAACGAGAGTGCTGCGTAGCCATTGTTTCGAAACTTTCGAGAGTTGAAGAGAGTATTAGAGGTGCAAGACATCTAACGGCATGTTCAGGGGCGGAAAGGCTCCGCCCCTGCGAGCTTACTTATGGTAATACTCGGGAGAATTAACGATAGCCTGCCGCTTCCATCGCGTCATTTGTGATCGCTTGCGCTTTAGCAAGTGCTTCTGCAACAGTCTGCTGTCCGGCATAGGCTGCTGAGAATTCTTGGCTGACTTCGGTCGCGATACCAGCGAACTCAGGAATTGCAGCGAACTGAATACCTACATATGGAGATGGATCAACAGTTGAATTGTTTGGATCCGCTGACAGGATTGAGTCCAATGTCATCTGCGCGAAAGGCACATCTTTATAGTTTGGGTTTTCATACAAAGATACACGTGCACCAGGAGGAACGTTTGCCCAGCCTTCGTTCGCCGCAACAAGTTCAATGTATGAGTTTGATGTTGCCCATTCGATGAACTGTTTCGCAGCTGCTTCTTTCTGAGTACCCGCTGGGATTGCAAGAGCCCATGCCCACAACCAGTTTGAGCGCACACCCATGCCGTTGTCAGGCGCAAGAGCGAAACCAACTTTGTCAGCAACTGTTGAGTCATTCGGGTTCGTCACGAAAGAAGCCGCCACAGTTGCGTCGATCCACATGCCGCATTTGCCCTGTTGGAACAATGACAAGTTTTCGTTAAATCCGTTAGTCGCATAACCAGCCGGACCCGCATCTGACATCATATTCACAAAGAAGTTAAGCGTATCTGACCATTCGCGTGTATCAAACTGTGCGTTCCACTCTTCATCAAACCAGCGTGCACCAAATGAGTTGGACATCGCAGTGATGAACGCGCCACCTTCACCCCAACCTGCTTTACCACGCAAACAAATGCCGTTGATGTCGTTATCACGATCTGTCATCTCACGTGCTGCTTTGGCAATGAAAGACCAGCTTGGTGCTTCTGGCATTTCCAGTCCAGCTTTTTCCATAAGATCAGTGCGATACATGATCATTGAACTTTCACCATAAAACGGCGCCGCGTATAGCGTACCTTCATGGCTCAAACCGCCTGCCATCGCGGGTAAAATATCACCGGCATTATATTCGGCAGATAGATCATCAAGTGGCACCAACCAACCGTTTTCACCCCAGATCGGTGTTTCGTACATACCAATTGTCATGATATCGAACGCACCGCCTTTGGTAGTGATGTCGGTTGTTACGCGCTGACGAAGAACGTTTTCTTCTAGTGTGACCCACTCAACATTGTGACCAGTTTTGGCGGTGAAATCGTCTGTCAGACCCTGCATGCGGATCATGTCGCCGTTGTTCACTGTCGCGATTGTGAGTGTGTCGGCATAAGCGCCAGTTGCAGCAAGCAATGAAATTGCCGTCGCCGCCTTTAGTGTATTCTTAAGTAACATTCTTTTCCTCCCAGGTTGTGTAGAATGACTGAGGCAGACGCTACTGTAGTTATTTATCCTAAGTCAACTATTTTTCTTACGCGCGTAAAATTTTAAAATTCCATAAAAACAACCACTAAGCGGAGTCCCGCATAATAAGTTTCCCTGGGAATAGCTGTTCATCAGTGGAATGACCGCCTTCTCGATTCTCCAAAAGATCGAAAAGGCGTGTTACACTTGTACGCGAAATTGCGTCGTAATCGTGCGAGACAGTGGTCAACGCAGGACAGGTAAAGCGTGAATAGGGATGATTATCGTGCCCAGCGACGCGCAGGGCACAACCGTTGCCGCGTCCAACCCGCAAACCCATTTCGTATGCAGCCGCAAGAAAACCAATCGCCAAGCGATCATTGGTAAAAAGGACGGTACCGTTCGTGATACCCTTACTGGAAATAAGTTCTTTACCTCGACTGTATCCGATCTCCTCAAAATTCCAGCTTTCGCCATCCACGCTAAAGATACTTGGCTCCAATCCATGCCGTTCCATCGAATTGACGTAGGATAGACGACGTTTATTCGCGTTTGGATTTGGGGGCTTCTTCATTTCAAAATAGATCGGAGGCTCACCGGTGCGAACCAAGTAATCCACCATAATATCAGTAGCTTGAGTATTATTGTGCCCAACAAACGCGTGATTCAAAGACTCAATATTACAGTCGAACAGAACGGTGGGAAATTCGGAACATAGCTCTCCAACTTCGGCTATATTCGATGCCCTACCTAACGGAGCAAGAAGCACCCCAGCCGGCTTAATATCGCGCAACGAAATAAGGTTTTCAACCTCCTGCCTTGGATCACCATGAGAGCTTAGCAGAATTGGCCGATAACCTTCATTGATCACCAAATTTTCAATGTTCCGCGCAATTTCAGCAAAGAAGGGGTCTGCCAAAAATGGCACAATAATGCCAATATTTCGAGTCGATCGCCTATTCTGGTTCATTGCATACATGTTTGGACGATAGGCATACAATTCCAATGCGGCTTCGATTTTAGCTTTGGTTGACTGACGTACGCTCTCAGGGTCGTTGAAGTATTTTGACAGAGTCGGACGCGAAATACCGCTTACGACAGCGAACTCTTCCATATTCTTGATTGTAGTGTCTGACATAAATTCTCTTCGCGTATTTCTAGATAACTGTCATCCTCCAAAATAAAGCAATAAAGTTTACATCTGTAAAGTTTTTTATACGTTCAACATTTTTATTATGGACCAGTCCAACACAAGACTTGTGTCCATCCGCGGCGATTGCATGATCAAAGCGAGTTCATGGCCCCAGCCCCATAGCGGCGTCGACTGACACACTGCGCAACACTTGCTCTTTCTGTAGGAGCACGCAAAATAGCATCGCAGACAAAGGGAAATCACCCAAAACGTGGTACCAACGGCCAGCACACAGGTAAATCTCACTGCATTGTTTTTATGGGCTTTCTTGGATCTTAAAGGTGGTCCCCCTTTCTTGTTACCATCATAGATGCGGAAGGTTTCTCGATTTTATGGGAAATTGGTCAAAAATTCATGCCAATGTTATCGCTAGAGTACTGATTTTATGGGTTTTCAGCGTCTGCATGCGGTTGTATACGCACACTAAATAACGAGGCTCATGATGATACTTGGCGACGCACTAATTTTAACATCCACACCCTGTGATAAACGGCACTTTGTTTATGATGAACGGGTATCGGACGAGAACATCATTGCTGTCCTACACGATGAAGGAAATGGGATTGTTGTTGATATCGCCCCCAGGGCGAAAGACATCGACTTACAGCAATCATATCAATCTCTGTTTGAAGCTTTCTACCATCTCGATGAGCAAGTAGCTGCTCTGGCGGCATAAGCTCGGGCACACTTTGCAGTTTTGCCCTAACGTCACATGTAGAATGACTTGCACCACTATTTCTTAAGTATCAATATGAGATAACCTCGCTACTCCTCTTCCCTTTGAACCGAGCGGGGTTGTGGGGCGCTGTCTTCCCCAATATGCAATACTCCGCAGCGCCCCAAAGCACACACGTGAGTACCCTTATGCAGCCGTGACTCAAAGCTCATACCCAAGCATAGTGAGCTGCGGGTGCCTGTGCGGGTGCTTTATAGCAAGCACTACTACCAAATGGGGCTTGCCAACTAGCCAACTAGCCAAAGCAAAATTCAGCTCATTGATGTTGCACTGAGGCGGAGAGACAGTGAGGCAACAACAACTCTTTTTCGTTATGTGTGCCAGGAAGTTCCCAATGGGTTTCCACGAACCTTCCAAGGTTTGGCTCCATTATGGAAAGTATTTATGTGAAGAAAGTCAGCTGGTTGATTTCGAACTTTCCAATTTTCCAAGCAACTTTCACTTCTAACGCATGTGCTTTTACGTTGAGCGTAGGTCCATTACGGGGGCCCTATATGGACAGCCTAGTCCATATGCTCCCGCATGATGTCAAACGTTGCAACTTCGCCAATCTCGGACGATGCTTAAATATGTTACGGTTGTTTGATCACCTCACCGGCAAAAGTGCTTTGCTATGCACTGATTACCGTTGAAGCCTTTTCTTCCAGCTCTTCACCACAAACCAGTCCCAGAGCAAATCAAAATGCTCGAATTGGAATTTAATGAAGCTGTAAGCGCTTGTTACACGCTGTTTCATTGCAGCTCTCTTCTATGTGTTGGCAGTTAGAAGGTAACACACTCAGCAAGAATATCGAATGCTAAAGTAGCGCGAACATGCGAAAACAATCGTCTGATTATAATTGTGAAAACCTAAGTTGACGCTGATTGATATTATAGAAATCAGTTAGTTCGCACAGGGATCACTACTAAACGACGCATTGTCAGCATGATCCCTGTACTATTCCAGCACTTTTTCAGTGCGCCAACACAAGAAGAAGCAAAGCTGGTGTAAGTTTTTATTTACACAATCGCAAAATGTCCTGCAAGCGAGTCCAAGCAAAAAAAAAAGACAATCTGCACTATGTGGTCCAAAAAACTGCTCATCTACGTGAGATTACTGCTGGATTTCCGATTCGAAAATGGCGGTGCGAGTCGACAACAAAACATCTTCAACTTCGGTGACACTGCACAACAAATCGGTAACGTACTGGTACTTTGCCCCATTATCAGTCTGCTCATGATGAGACTGACTTAGAGAGTATTGTAAGACAAAGCTTTTTCTGACTGTTTCCTCGATATGGATGCCAAGTTTGGGCGCCCAACTATCTGGATGTGCAACGACTTTGCGCCCGCTTTTCTGTAACATATCGACGACTTCTTCACGCAGTACGACTGAATTCCTAGGCTAAACAATTTCCAAACTCAGTTCTTGAGGCAAGTTGATTAAACACGGTTCTTCACTGATGGAGGCTTGACCAAACCTAACCGAACAGCACATAAGTATTAGCATGATGGTTCGTTTCACTATGACCAAGCCTTTTCCATATGCTCCCGCATGACCTTGATGGCATAGCCTGAGCCGTAGTTGGTAGCGATGGTATTGGAACCATGCCCAAGGATTGCCATCGAAACTGCCTCTGGGCATCCTGTGTTACGGAGCTTGTCCTTCATTCTGTGCCGAAGGGAATGCATCGAGAGCTTCCTGTCGGCGATGACCTTGCGGAACCGCTTCATCATCATGGCTGATACCCGGTCCATACCTCTTGGTCGGGCATAGCGTTCGAAGACAGGTGCTTCTGGGTCTTTGTCGGTGATGAGTGTCTTCAGGACTGTTGTGGCCGCAGGCGAGAGTGGCACAGAGCGCTCCGAAGGTGCATTCTTCAAGCGTCGCCATGGGGTTGGCGTTATGTTTATGTACCCTTCATCGAGGTTACAGTCTGTGATCCTAAGGCCCGCTATCTCTGCAACCCTAGCTCCTGTGTCCCGCAGAACAACAAAGAGCGCATTGGTTGTGGGGTCATCTTGGAAGGCTGCCTTGAGCTGTTCTACCTGTTCATCGCTGAGTGGATGTCGGTCTGCTTTGGAACTGCCTGCACCTTTTATCAGAAGGCCTGAAAAGGGACTGGTCCAATCAATCCCTGTATCCTTGATATACCAGTTCAGGGCTGCATTCAGGGTATTCTTATATCTGGCGACTGAGTTCGGTGCCATCACTGGAAGTAGGCTATCCCTGTAGGCATTGGCATCTTGGCGTGTGATTGTCTGCACAGGTTGTTGGTAAACCTTAAACGCCCCAATGGCTGCCTCTAGGTCGGTTTTGCATTTCGCAATCCTGAGCTTCAGTCGGTGGTCAGTTGCTTCATACCCTGTTGTTTTAAAATCGGTTTATTGGTCTAGGACATCAGCAAAGCTAGAAGAGCGTTCTGGCAGGACTGCTCCATGCAGCAGTGCGAGCGTTTTCTTTGGATACATGCCTTCCAATCTATCGGCCAGGGCCATCAGAGCATATTCCAAGTTATCATCTACAGCACCCACCTCTAAGCGCTGCGCTGCTTCCTTCCCATATTCCTCTTCCACCAAGTGGAGTATCGTGGCTCTATGGTCTTTACGCTTGATGAGGTCAGAAGACTTCTCGGCACTTGCCTGAGCCCCCTCCAAGATAGCTTCCACGTCCGAATGGGCTTCGGGCCAGTTTCCCACCACGTCTTTTTTGGTGCGCCCTAGATTACGGTACAGATACCCTTTCCCGACACGCTCCACGAGGTTTTTCGGCACACGCCTTCTATATCGGTAAATCCCATCGGCTTTACGCTCGGTATACAGCGGAAGATTCTGAATTTCGGTGTCCTCATCTTGTCCACCAAAACCTTCACCTGTTTCCTGCATCTGCACTCACCCGTTTTTGACCCAAAAGAGTTCCTTTTTGACCCCGTTTGAGTTCCCTTTTTCAAAGGATAAGCCAAGTATGCTTCATTTTAAAGGAAAAATCACCCAACACGTGGTACCCGCGGCCAGAACACATGCAAATCTCACTGCATTGTTTTTATAATGTTTTTTGAAGCTAAAAGCTAATCGATGAGTGCCTTTTCAACACTTTATGAGTTCCTTTTTATGCAAAAAAGTCGCCCAAATATTCGAACTGGAAATGGGAATACTTTAACAAGGCATTTAAACCGTAATCTTTGTCACAGCGTGATTATTGTGGTTAAATCACAGGCGTATTTGGCGTTTTGGCACAAAAAGAGAATGGTATGAATGATGTCAGTAAATAATAAAGTCATAATTTCTTGCGCGGTCACAGGCGCGATACATACGCCGTCCATGTCACCACATTTGCCCATTACGCCCGAAGAGATAATTACGGACAGTCTCGCCGCGACCGAAGCTGGCGCAGCTATTCTACATCTCCATGCTCGTAACCCAGAAGATGGTCGTCCAGATCAAACACCAGAAGGATTTTCCCCATTTCTTGCTCGAATTAAGCAAAGTTCTGATGCCGTAATAAATATTACCACGGGAGGGAGCCCGTATATGACTGTCGCAGAGCGCGTTGCTCCAGCAGCAAATCACAAGCCCGAACTCGCCTCTCTAAATATGGGCTCTATGAACTTCGGCCTCTATCCGATGCTGAACAGATACAAAGCATTCAAGTTCGATTGGGAGCGCGAACACTTGGAAGGATCCAAAGATCTTGTGTTTCGTAATTCCTTCAAGGATATCGAGTATGTCCTCGAAACTTGCTACGGAAACGGTACCAGGTTTGAGTTCGAGTGCTATGATATCTCGCATTTATACAACCTCGCTCACTTTGCTGATCGTGGCTTGGTAAAACCCCCTTTCTTTGTGCAATCTGTTTTTGGTCTTCTCGGCGGGATTGGCGCCCACCATGAAGACGTTATGCACATGAAGAGAACAGCGGACCGATTATTCGGGAATGATTTCCGCTGGTCTGTTTTGGGTGCTGGTGCCAATCAATTCCGAGTAGCAGCACAAGCCGCTACATTGGGGGGTAATGTCCGAGTGGGCCTTGAAGATAGTCTTTGGGCAGGACGCGGTGAACTTGCCACCTCAAACGCCGTTCAGGTTCGCAAAGTCAGAAACATAATTGAAAATCTTGGATTAGAAGTAGCAACCCCAGATGAAGCGCGTGAAATGCTGCAGCTGAAGGGTGGCGATCAAGTCGCTTTTTAATTTTTAAAAACGCTCAGTTTAAAGGGTTGTAGCAATGCAAAAAATCGCAGTTGTTGGAGGTGGATTAATCGGACAGGGCTGGGCGGCAGTGTTTACTCAATCTGGCTATCATGTCACAATCTATGACCCATCAGAGGACGTTAGAAAGACAGTCCTTGATTCAATGAACCAGCGGGTCGCTGACCTGGTCAGCGCTGAGTTGGTGACAGCTTTTCTTGGAGAGAAAATGCTAGAACAACTAACCGTAGCTCATTCCCTAGAAGAGGCGGTTGAGGGGGCTATTTACATCCAAGAAAACGGCCCTGAGCAAGTTGAAATCAAGAAAAAGCTTACTGCTGAGCTTGATGCTCTTGTATCGCCAGATGTTCCAATAGGAAGTTCAACCTCTGGAATATCGGCATCACGTTATTGCGAAGAACTCAACGGTCGTCACCGCTGTTTGGTTGTTCATCCAATTAATCCACCGCATCTTATTCCTGCCGTTGAAATCGTCCCCTCTCCTTGGACAGAAAAGTCTATCGTCACCAAAGTAGATGCGATTATGCGAAACTGCTCCAGAGAAACGATCCTTTTGAACAAAGAAATCGACGGCTTTGTGGTGAATCGTCTTCAGGGCGCGCTTTTAGACGAGGCGTTCAGATTGGTGGGTAGTGGTATCGTATCAGCGGCCGATTTAGATAAAGCTATTGCGGACGGACTTGGCTTACGATGGTCATTCATGGGTCCGATGAAAACTATCCACCTGAATGCACCGGGAGGCGTCGCAGATTACGTGGAGAGATATGGCCGCATGTATCAGGGATTTGACCTACACGCAGACTCAGACAATACCTGGGATCGCGTTACAAGACAAAGTTTGAGAGCAGAATTAGAGGCTGCGATCCCCATCGATGACATTCCTGAAGCTCAAGCTGAACGTGATAAAAAGTTAATGGCGCTAATCAAACATAAACAGAAGAGTTAATAAAAATGCACATTTACACTTTATTAATCACATGCATTCTTGCCGTGTTACTTTTATTTGCATACAAAATGTTTGATACATACGGTGTTTTGGGATGGCACTTTTCATAGACTTGTAGGCTTATCTGCTGGCTCATATTTCAACGAATACCAAGGTGTTTAATAATAGGAACTATTATTTTTGTAGCCAACCCACGTTAGTAGATATGCATCGTAATTCCTGATCTCTACCAGTGTCACATTAACAGAAAATATTATAGCCTTTTGCGGAAACACCAAGAAAGTAGTGATATGTAACCTTTAACGTGAATCCGATGCCAAGTGGACATTACTGGACCTCATGATTTGGTTGCTACGCACAAATGCAATAACAGTGTCAAACATTACGAGTGACCCGCAAAATATCTCTCCAATTGATTTGAAGTTTCCAGCAAAAAGTTTTATCATGACATGGCACAACCTCGTACGGTTAACCATGACAGTTACCGTTTGTACCATACAAGAATAATTAAAAAATTAACTCCTACACATATAAGGCCGTTGGATTAAGCTCTCAGACTAAAAATAACATATTTCGATTTTTAAACGGCAGAAAACCATTCGCAAACAAACTGAATTTTGGGTTTAAAATCACCAATTCTGAAAGCAAACTCTGCTGCTTTTTCATTGCATCCTTTTTCGGTCGTTGCAGTACCGTAATGCTGATAAACTAGTGGCTCGCCATTAATATCAAAAAAAACTATAAACAGTGCCCACATGAGGCGATGATATACTGACGATGGCAAATATCAATACAGTGCAGGCTTGCAATTTGATAAAGACAAGAAAATGCTTGCAGGCAAGTGTTCGAAAGCATGCTTGACGCAATCATTTCGATACGGTTGTGTAACGTAAAGACTCAATCTTGCCGTCGCTACAAAATCTGTAACAACCGAATAAAATATTAATTAAATTGCATTAAAAAATGAACATAAAGTATAAATATAATTATGAAAACTAAATTCATTGTATTAACCTTAACAACTTTTATTTATGCGATTAGCACGTCTGCAAGTGCAGACAGCTTCTGGGATCGTATTTTTTTAAATAAAAAAGAGTTTGTCGCCACAATTAAAATTGAAAATAACTGTCAGCTTGAGACACGTTACTTCATAGTTAGGAATTTAGACACTGGCCGCTATGCGTCATTTAAAAATGGTATTGCAAAGTTAAAAGCCTTTAAAAATGCACCACTTCAATTGCAGTTGTCACCGTCAGTTAAATATATAAGCTTTGAAGGTGTTGCAGTTGCTGCTTCGGAGAATGTTACGATTACAGCGGATTGTAGTGAAAGAACGCTCGAAATGATAAAGAGCGACAAATAAATTATTAGATATACTTCTCGATGTCGTCTGCCCAGCCATCCTAGAACATTTTTGGTTAGCACGTCCGTTCCTTATGAGATGTGCAATGACTTCAATACGTACTTTAAGTAGCTCCCGATATGCAGTGTACAATTTAATGTTGGCGAAAAATTCACCCAACTGAGCTTCTTCTGCGTTTGCATTCTGTGCCTGCGTTCACATTGGTTCTCATTCGCTTAAACTAAATTTTTTTTAATTCCGGTCGTTTAGATATTCATGAAGAAAATGTTCATATGCTCCCTAAAACCTAACCCTGCTACAAAAACGGCGGGGTTATCATATGTGATTTGGCTTGGCCTGCCTGAATGCGACTGTGCCGCAAACGGCTAATGCCATTGTGTCGCAGTGTATTTATTGATCTAATTATGAAACCAAGCCGTAAGTACGGACATGTTCATTCCTAAAGAATGTAAGCGGGTGAGGCTCTCCTCTTTCAGTTTCGACTACGAAAATTCTTTCTCACCCACACCCTAGAGTTCTATCGGTCCCCTCGCATCAAAGCTTGGGCCACCCGGGCTGAACGCTTGTGTATTTCATTTTTTATGCTGACGCTTTAAGTTCTGTAATCAACATGAGAACCACATGCTATTTCCAATAAAAGTCGTAGCAGTCAACATATTCCTAACTGGCGTAACCGCTGGCGCACTTGGTAGTGCCGCGGTAGTAATTGTATTGTCCGATGCAAAGCGTAGAGAGCGGTTGCAAGATTGTGCAGACAAGATGCGCGATGACTGCAGAACGATGTTTAACATGAAGCTTAAAAACGATAGCTTTTGGCCTGTGTATTAGATGAGTAAGGTATTACCCCTAATAGCAACGAGTTTGTTTACCTTGGTCTGTGGGGTAACTACCATCTGGGTAGAACCTACTGTAGGTTTTTTGCGGTATTGGGCTGCGGCAGGCACTTTGATTGGCATATTTCTTATACGGTATATCCTCAAATCTGACGAAATTTGAATGACAAACTGTTGTCTATTTCTTCAGTGCCCGCATGGTTGTTATTCCGGTCTTGGCGGCAGCCGATGTATACATTCCCCATATAACCAGAAAAGTTCGTCTCAACGTTTGCAAATCCTCGTGCAATGGCGTCTTTAACAGATAGAAAAAATTAACAGCAAGAATGCACAGAAACTTGTTTTCATGCTAAAAATTTTTGCCGCCGCTGCATGTTTCTAAAGTATACCCACGTATTCGTTGACGTGTGCGTATCTCAGGGCAACAATTTGATGCATGACAGTAAAAAGTCATAATAGTGAGAAACTGTTTGTAATTCCATAAGCACGGATTGCCCAGGTTGTGGCACACGAACTGAGGCGCAGGCTAAAGGTTACATAAGCCCGCCCATGCTCACTATTGCGGTTTGCGCCTCATTCTCCGTAGTGATGATCATGATCGGTACCGCGGCATGAGCTAAACTCCAAGCATTATAACTAAAGCAACATTAAGCCTGCACCTACTCTGCGGTATTATTGGTTATAGAGTTGTTGCAATCAACTAAGTGATTATAAACTCATCTCAATAAACAGGGTCAATATTTATCGCAGCAAACGTTAGCACAAAACGAATGTTCCAGTGCCGTAATTCACTGGTCATAGCTTAAACGATAATCGCACGCAGGGCGGTCCATACCATTCAACGTTTGTTAAGCTGATAAGCTTTCTTGTTGAGCATTATCTCGTTCATCCCGCATCCGCTCCATCATAAGCCGGCACGTCTTTAGGTTCGTGGCAACAATCACGACGTTACCAGCGTTATCGTACAAAACCCACTTCTTCTTGCGCTCGACGAGTTGCACTTCGTTTCAAATCCGACCTGATAAATGAAGCTTGAAATGCGCTCCTTCAGCGCAAATAAATATAGGTGTTATGTTTATCAAGATTGTATTTACGTCTTCGTGAAACTTTTCTGTTTCGGCCTCTACCTTAGGCCGATGAACTTGCCAATAATTCCTTTCATAGAGTGTGCAATACGTCTCTGCTTCTACACTGCGAAAATCACTGTTGGTGTATACCAATGTATTCGTTGACTAGTGGTATTTTGTTCTTATTTCTAGGATAATGTTGCACTCAAATAAAATACTGACGTGGAAGTCACTGACTGGCATTACAGACGATTTGTACCTTGGCTTAGCTATGGGAACGTCCCTAGGGATAATCACGTTTGCAGGTATCGCCTTCACTTATTTCTTGTATGTTAAACTTGGCAACCATGTCTAACGTCAGCGCGTTTGGGACAGATTTGACGATTTGATCGAGGAGGATTTCTGGTTCATCATAACCTTCATGGAGTGAAGATGAATAAGAAATCCGTTGGCATCAAAGAGGCTGCAGAAAAGTTAGTGAAGAACATTCGTCGTAGAACGTGCCGTAAGTATTAGCCTAGGAAAAGATCCGGATAGTTTTGGCCGGACTTCGCGGCGAAGAAAGTATCGCCGCCTTGTGTCGTCGGGAAGGCATTGCGGAAAGCCTTTACTACAAATGGTCGAAAGAGTTTCTGGAGGCCGGAAAGCGCCGGCTGTCTGGCGACACAGAACGTCAGGCCACGTCACCTGAAGTGAAAGAGCTGCGCTCGGAAGCCTTGGCTTTGAAAGAGTGCGTCGCCGATCTGACACTCGAGAACCGGCTGCTCAAAAAAAGCATGACAGGGCTTGGGGAGGATCTGGAATGAGATACCCTGCCTCTGAGAAGCTTGAAATCATCCGCACGGTGGAAGGGTCACATTTGCCCACCAAGCAAACGCTCGACATGCTGGGCATTCCGCGTAGCACATTCTACCGCTGGTATGACTTGTATCTTGAAGATGGCCTTGATGGATTGTCCGACAAATCCCCATGCCCGAAATCCGTATGGAACCGTATCCCGGACGGTCGTCGCGATGATCTGATCGAATTTGCCTTAAAGCATAAAGCCCTGACAACTCGTGAGTTGGCCGTCAAATATACCGATGAGAAGCGGTATTATGTCTCTGAATCATCAGCTTATCGCATTCTGAAGGAAGCGGACCTCATCACCGCACCGGATTAAGTGGTGATCAAAGCCGCCGATGAGTTCAAGGACAAGACCACGGCCATCAATCAGATGTGGCAGACAGATTTTACCTATTTCAAGATCATCGGGTAGGGTTGGTATTATCTGAGCACCATTCTGGATGATTACAGCCGATACATCATCGCATGGAAGCTGTGCACAACCATGCGGGCCAGTGATGTGACAGAGACAATTGAACTGGCTTTGGCTGCGTCAGGTTGTGATCAGGCAGTCATTCAACACAAGCCGAGGCTGCTTAGCGATAACGGTTCGTGCTATATCTCGGGTGATCTGGCTGAATGGTTGGAAAAACAGAAAATGGAGCATGTTCGTGGCTCTCCATTCCATCCACAAACTCAAGGTAAGATCGAACGCTGGCTGTCTAGCCCCAATTTTCTGTGCCGTAATTTGATAGAGACGGAGGATCGAATTATGGCTCGGAAGCGTTATTCGGACGAAGATATTTTGAAGCTGTTACGAAAGATTGAAGTTCATCTTTATGATGGCATGGATGTTATTAGCGCTTGCCGCAAGGCAGGAATTTCGGACAAGACCTACTACGGTTGGCGAAAGAAATTCGGCGGCATGGGGCGGTCTCAGCTCAGCGAGATGAAGTCGCTGCAAAAAGAGAATGATCGGCTCAAAAAGATTGTAGCGGAACTTGAGTTGGATAAGTTGATCCTCAAGGAAAGCTTGGATTTTTTAAAGCCAAAGGACTGACGCAAGAGCAACAGCGTCAGGCCGTCATCCATACAAGACAAAAGCTCAATACATCTGAGCGACGAACATGTAAGGTCTTGGATGTTGCTCGTTCAACGCTGAACTACAAGGCGGTTCAGCATGATGATGATGCCCTACGCTTGGCTATGATAAGATTGGCCAAGGCATATGGCCGCTACGGCTATCGGAAGATAACTCAGTTGCTACATATCGAGGGCTGGAAGGTCAACCTTCATTTGCGTATTTCTGTTTATATTAATCAATCATGCTACCAACTACCTTCTTGCTTTACTGGTGGATCGAACCAGCCATATCCGCGTAAACAATCCTCCAGCTCTTCTTTTGGTCTAATCTCGAGGCAAAACTCATAATCAATTCTGTATACGGGATCACCACCATATGGGCTTGGTGGAAAGCCGCTATCTAAAAAGATGATGAAAAAAGTACCCAACACCAACGCCATGAAAGTTGCTGCTTGTGGAAACATCAGCATAACCACGAGAAAGTAACGTAATCTTTCTTTCAGAGGTGTCTGCCGTTGGTTTGGGTCTGGGATATGCATTATCTGTTCACTTCGCAAACTGGTAATTAACAAAGCGATTTTTCGATCTAAGCAAAGCAGCCTTGATGAACTCTGGATTGCGCGCAGCCTTATTGCCTAAGTAAGTTGGATTAGGCCTCTCACCTACCCTCCCTAAGTCCAAGCGATCTGCATCCCAGCATGTTTGGATTGTGACGTCTTTCGAAAGCCTTCCCATGGAATGGTAACGACATGCCTCTGTAAGCTGATACATTTGAGTTGAGTTTAAGAGCACCCAGTCACCGATGATAGACGCAGCAAAATCTGCCGCGCGGTTCCCATGTTGCATGTCCCGATACTCATCTTTCCGCTGGACATCGTGCAGCAATGCAAAATGTTCAACAACTTCGATATCAGCACCACTTTGCGCTGCAATTAGTCGACCATTAATTAGCACACGCAGCCAGTGCTCTATGTCATGCATACCATTATGACTGAGCTGATATTGGTGTGTGAGAAAGTCTAACTATGGCTGAGTGACAACTTTGGATTTTGCTGGCAGCTCTAACGTTTGGTCTAACAAGTCTAAGAGCATGCTAGCCCCCGACAGGCTGGGAATATGCCCCCACCGCCAATGTCGGCAATGCTGTGGATCAGCATCATCAAAATAAGAAATGAAAATACGAGAATAGATGTGGCCATAAGCCACCAAGATAAGGTTTTCATGTGATCTTCCTGCTTCAATATCCCCTAGTCTTCGCTAGGTGGAATCACAGGCTAGCACATGAATCGATTCCCTCAAAACTTGGATCGTGTGCGTCCTATCTAATACGATCTAAGACATATACTTGAATTATACCGCGCCAGCATCACCCTGTTAGTATGGTTGAATGATTTTGACCAGCTAGCTGACGGGCGGGTTTCACCAATGCTATGACGTCTGTCAGCTCACTAAGGGTCGTGGCTGAATACACGCGAAACGGTCAACGGTAAGCCAGTTAGGATAAAAAAATGACACCTTTATACGGGTTCGGCGATAAGGCTAGGCAACCCAAAGACTACAAGTGCGACTGTTCTTTGTGTGGCGCAGATCAAACAGATTGGGAAGCTTTGAGTAATACGCAAAAAATGGTCAGAGCATTAATACTAATAGCACAATACAAGGTTCATGAAGATTTGAAGAAGCAACCGTTTAAAAATTAAACAACCAAAGATTTGGCTCTCTCAAGTATCTATTCATTACTGATACAAAAGGTTTGGTGCTGGCGCGACGTATGCTAACGTTAATAATGGCTGAACCCAAAGCAAAGCTATTCTATTTCAGGTCAGATGGTATTGGGCCTTATAAGGCAGACCATTGGTTCTCATACATCGTTGGAGCCAAGGATAATTATGTGATGCATGAATGGTCACCTGCCGAAGGTAATCGTACATCAGGTGCTGGAACGCGTTCATATACAGTGAAAGAGTTTATGAATGAACCAGAATTTAATGGACGGCCAAAGATCAAACTACAAGAGCTGCTGCGTAATCAATAGCACATAGTTCATCCTTCCAGCTATTTTGTGCCGAACGAATGGCTTCCAGTTCCCAGTCAATTTCACCAGTGAGCTGCTTTTTTTGATTTCCGTTTCGAGAAGTTTTTGCTGCGCTTTGCTGTCCAGCCACGACGTAGCCAGTCCAGTCACGCTGGATAAGATTTGTCCAAACATTTGACGGTTCCTTGGTACAGTTTCTGTACTGTTTTTTTCTGCATTTGCGCCCAATTAGTTTTGGCAACTGAAAGGATAAACAATGTCAAAATTTCTAATTCATATACACAGCGGGCCTGATCTTAAAAATAAACTCACGCTTGGGCTTCTAGTTGCAGCGACTGCAATTCAAAAAGGTCACAACGTTGAAGTATTTTTTGCAGCAGATGGTGTCCATGCACTAGATAGTAAAGAAGGTGAAGTAGTTGGTGAAGGTACTGGTGATGCAAGTCTTCACTTGAAGGCCCTTAACGATGCAAATGTGAAAATGTTTGTATCTGGAATGTCTGCAAAAGCGCGTGGTTATACCGAAAATCTTTTAGAAGGTTTTAACGCAAGTTTTGCAATGCCTGATAAACTTATTGAATGCTCGTTAGAGGCAGATGTCGTTCTATGCTACTAAGCGCGCTGGATAATATTTGTCCGATCATGTTGTGATCTTTCCGTTAGGTGATTTGATAAAACGGTGTTAGCGTCATCGCAGCCAACACAAGGAGCCTCTGGTTTCCAATAAACATAAAGTTCCAATGCTAAGGTATTTGCTACTGCGTTTTTCTCAGGTGGCAAATGGAGTGTGATCAACGGGTTGGCAATTATTCGTTGGTCACACTTCTACTCACTTGAGGCCAGTTAATTTTTTCCCAATAATATTCTTCGCTGGCCTCACTTTTTCTCTCAAGCGCATAGGTACAGTTTCTGTACTAGCTGCATGCCTCTTGTTTGTTAGCATTTTTGCATTAACCAACAGGGAGAAATATAATGTCACTAATGTATATGGTTCAATTGACGTACACAAAAGACGCACTGATGGCGATCATTGATCAACAACAGGATAGGATGGCTGCAGCGGAGGCTTTATGTGAAAGCATCGGTGGCAAACTGCACGGAATGTGGGGTGTTACAGGGCAAGATCACCATATGTTTGCTATAGTGGAGGCTCCATCTGAAGTCGCCTATATGAGTGCATATATGAAGCTGATGAAGTCTGGTGCTTTTGAAAGTTTAAAAACGGTTAAGCTATACAGCACAGCGCAGGTTGCAGAAGCCGCTTCAATGGTTGCAGGTATTCCATACACACCAGCAACTGGATAACAGTTACTTTATAGCAACTACCCTAGAAAAGCCGAAGTAAGCATCAACCAGTGCCGATAGCGATCCATACATCACAATCAGCACGGCATCTGCTTCGGCCATTCTGGCGGGGTCTATCAATACGGCAATCGTAGACACGATCGTTAAAGTGATCCACAGGCGCAAAAGTCATAGAACATCACAAATGGTGCGAAGCATACCACCCAAATTTAACTATTGAGGAATGCTCTAAGGAAGCGGGTTGGTGATGATGGGGCACAAAATGACATCGGTCGCGCATGGGCGCACGCGTAGACCCCCACTGGCTAGGGATCATCGGGGTAGCTCGAAGTTTATCTTTGACCCACCTTAATGCTAATGCCTAAAGTGATTGCAGAACTTCAACAGGAGGACCAAATGTCAGAAATCCAAGGAGGCTGCTTGTGCGGTTCTGTGCGTTTCACATGCAAGTCTGCGCCAATTGCTTCCTACGCATGTCATTGTCGGTTTTGTCAGCGTAGCTTGGGTACCGCCTATCGCGCTGCAATGTCGTTTAATCTTGACGACGTGCAATTTAACGATGGCGAATTACGGACCTATACTTACAAAAGCGATGAACACGGCCGCGAATTATATATTCATTTTTGTCCAACATGTTCGACACAAGTTACAGCAACAACTGAACGGTTTCCTGATCGTCGCGTAATGATGATAGGGACGCTGGATGACCCAAGCCAAATCGATGTGAACACTCACATGTTTGCAGATGAAAGTCTCCACTGGGTGTCTGCGCATGATGATGATGTCGTTTATGGAAAACACCGAATAAACGAGGATGGTTCTGCTGCTGAGCCATTGTAAAAATCGTTTGTAATCATCGACTGATTTAGAATGCAGCAACGCTAGTGGCTACGATCACCATAAAATGCAACTATCAAACATCTGAAAATCCACGAGGGAGGCATGAGCTTGTTCCAACTACATTTTTAGTCGAGCTTACCCTAAACAATGATGGGACAAGTTGCATCGTGGACAGTAGATGACCGGACTGCCTGCTTCTACACTTACCTCGCAAAGTATGATGCCAACGAAATCTTATTTGAGGGTAGCGAAATTGAAGGGCAAACTGGCTCGCTGTGTATCGATTGTAAGTCTAAATGTTTTATGCAGAAGAGCGATGTGAACGGAGAATGGCTCGAGCTGACAGGCGACGTTGAGTTCATGTGCTCGTAAACGAGTCGATACTGTGCACCGGCTACACCCCCACGACTGCGGAAACACATGCAAGGGACACTGTGCGGGCGGGCGCGCGGGCGTGCCATAAAGCGAGGTAACCGTCAACAAAAGGGTACATAAAAAGGTACACAAAGTTGGGGGTAAATTCGCAAGCCATTGTTTTAAAGGAAAAATCACCCAACACGTGGTACCCGCGGCCAGAATACATGCAAATCTCACTGCATTGTTTTTATGATGTTTTTTAGATATCAGATTGGGTATGTGAGTGCCTTTTTGGTGGTTTTTAAGTTCCTTTTAATTGAAAATTAACTGTCGGGTGAAGCCATACTCATGTCAGTGTTGAAGATGTAAGCGAGCACGCGGCTTTTTTGACAATCACATTCCAACATTTTCGTAGGCAATAACCAACAATAAAACTGCCATGGCAACTAACAGGAAGCTTACAGCTGCCGAACCGCAATCTTTAGCGTGTTTTCCCATTTGGGACCAATCTGGTGATATATGATCCACGATTTCCTCAATAGCCGTATTTAGTGCTTCGACTGCGAGTAAAACCAACGCCAAAACTACAAAGGCAACAAATTGTAATAGTGTAGCTTGCAAATAAACCAAGAACGTCAGACCAATTACCACCCATAGGAATTCTAAGCGAAAAGCAGTTTCTTTTGACAATCTGGAAAAACCAGAAGCAGAGAAACCAGCTGCATCGAAAATATGCAACAGACCTTTTCTATTGCACGGCATTTTTGACTTTTCACGTGCCATTTAACTACCCCTTTACCACGCAATTTGAAGCAAGATTAAGCTCTGGTTGTAAAGCAAGTGTTTCCAAGCCAAGTAGACCCAGCACAGAGTGGAACAACATGTCATGCGAAGCCGGACGATCAGCATACTGCCGCAGACAATCATGCGAAACACCCAAACGTTCTTGATAGGATCGACCGAGCCAGATCAAAAATGGAACTTTCGTTTGTTCCACTGGTGCTAGAAACTTCGGTGCACCATGCAAGTATAGGCCGCCTTCGCCGAGTGACTCCCCGTGATCTGATATATAGATCATTGCCGTATCTGCATTTTTGCTAGCACTCATTAATTTAATCGTTTTTGATAAAACGTAATCAGTTTCAACAATGCTGTTGTTATATGAATTCACAATTTCTTCGGTAGTACAGTTTGAAAATTCCGCTGTATCGCAAGTCGGCTTAAAAATCGCACGTTGCGGCATGTATCGAAGGTGATAAGCTGGACCATGACTGCCAATCATATGAAGAATTAAGAGTGTGTCTTCTTCTATGGTATCCAAAGTTTCACGAATTAGCGGCAAAAAGATCGCATCAGTACACTCTCCAGTGTAACAGACATTGGGATCCCATAGTCTGTCTACTTTTTTCCAATCACGAGCGCGCATAATATTCTGGTCGCCAGTGTTGTTATCCCACCAATGCACATTAAAACCGGCTCGAGCAACAACATCCGTCAGATTTTCACTACCGCGAAATGCGGAACGCGTATACTCCCCCGAAGACAACGGGGAAAACATACACGGCACGGACACAGCCGTCAGGGTTCCGCATGACTCAGTGTTCGGAAGATACACCAAATCATGGCCAACTAATCTTGGTGTCGTTTGTTGCGCTTCCAAGCTCAAACCAAAGTTTTTCGAACGGACGGTTTCACCAACAAACAAAACCATCAGAACAGGTTTGTCAGACCCCGCCATCTGCGGACTACGATGAACATCAGTTGCCACTACTTTAATCGGTCCGGTGTCTACGCTAAATTCTTGTCTCAACACCTTGAACATGGCCGATAGGGTTGCACCGGGTTGATAAGATACGGTTAATTCCCGGTGTTCGCGAATTACCGATGAATAGGTTTGATAATCGCTGTACAGTATGGTCAGCATTAGTCCCAAGCTTGCTGTAATACCAACTGGCCAACGCCAAAGTTGATGTAAAATGCGCCGCTGTCGCGTTGGAGTTTTCCACACTATTAAAGCTGGTATCAGGCCCGTTAATGTTATTTGAATTACCAAATTAAGTGTTAGCAGGTGGCGTGACTCAGTGATCGTGGTCGCGAAGATGGTGCGTACCATTTCTTGATCAATTCTCGCACCAAACGTATTACCATAATAGTTTGCGGCGGCCGACAAAATAATTAGAAACGCCAAAATGGGTCGCTGCAATGGCCCGGGAGCAAGTAATTCAATTATTAGTATAGTCAGCATCCAAAACGCAGACAAAAGGCCAATTAACGCAAACGTATCATCTGACAAAATATCGAGTAAATGCTGCCAAAATAATGAATTCAACGCGACAATCACATAGGTAGCAACAGCTAAATTCAATACAATTGGGGGGAGACCACGGGGAAATATGCGATGCATGGTTTGTTTCATTTGCTCACTAATTTTATGAGGTAAAGCGCTTAAATTTCATATTAAAAAGTTCGGATACGGAATTCTATTTTCACACTTCACGATGGATGCTGATGTAAATCAACGAAATCGTTATCCGCTCGTAGATTAATTTTCTATAAACTAAAGTTATAAGCTTAAAATTATACGTCTTGTAAACTTTGGTTAAGTTAGAAACAGGCCTAAATTTTGTATAAATCGATATCTATTTTTAAAGTCCACAGCGAACATAAAATAGCTACTTATTCAATTCCGCACTTGCTGGATTTTCTATGATGATTGGTCCACTCTGCATTCCGCATGATCCAAGCATTAGGCCGACTACTAACACAACAATTTTTTTCATGACGATAACCTTTCTTATTTATTGATACCAATATCAATGAATTCATCCATGAACAGAGCCATGAATTCTACACGTGATGACACCCCAGATTTACCAAATATATTATGAGCTTGTACTTTTATGGTTCCAACGCTGACGGATCTAAACTCTGCTATACTACTGGTGTTCAGCCCTCGAAGTAGCAATAAAGCAACATCCTTTTCTGCGACTGTTAACTCCCATTTTGAAAACTGGTTTCGTACATACTCATCGAAATCTAGCTTTAGGGCAGATAACTGGGTCTGAGCTTTAACATTTTGGTCTCGTAAGAATGAATTGTACTTGAACAAACTAACCATTCCAAAGAACAAAGCTAAAACGGCTCCACTTTCGAACACCAAATGGATCGCTTCATCTATGGAGTACGATATTCCAGCGGAAAAATTATCTCGTAGATCGAATATTACATCAAAAAGAAAGAAAACGAAGGCAGCCATCATGCCTGCAATAACTGCATTCAAAATCATCCTATTTTCAAACATGATGCACCTAGACTAAGCCAATATTCCTTGTTTTAGATATTATAAGCAGCAAAATTCAGCAATAAACCAAAGTTATACGGACTAAATTTCATGCCAAATACACCGCAGTTTATGGAAGCATGTATTTTTGCTTTGTAAGTGATGACCACACATCTCAGGAGGCAAAAATGAGAAGACACATCACATACACAGCGGCAATACTACTAGCATCCACGCCTGCTTATGCCGATTTTGTTCAGTCCAGAATCGATGAGTTCTTTGCACGAGGCTATACGCATTTTGAGGTTGAACGTGGAACTGTGAAATCAAAAATTGAAGGCTACTCAGCAACAGGTGAGAAAATCGAAATCGTAATAGACAACGTAACAGGGGCGGTCATCAAACAATATACTGAAACTGCAAATGATGATGATACTCGAAAAATAATTGAAACAATAGAGACCCGCTACCACGATAGCAAGGATGATCACAGCGACACAGACGATCATCACAACGACAGCAATGATGATCGCAACGACAGCGATGATGATCACAACGACAGCAATGATGATCACAACGATAGCGATGATGATCACAACGATAGCGATGATGATGACGATGACTGATGAATATTCAGTCGATCTAAGTCAAATGGTCTGTATAGAACTCAGCCCCTAAGGGGGCTGAGCCAATTGTTTTCCGGGAAACCCTATCCCAACCGTTTCCGCTCAACATAGACCCTCAACCACCCCCAGTAGTGCGCCTGATTGCGGAAGCCCTGAGCCTGCGCTGCGAGGTCCTTGGCTTGGTCAGTTGGAATACCACCCTCGTGGATGTCGTTACCGGATGTTCGAGATTACCGTTTAGTCGACTCAAAATCTACAAATCGCTTTTCGTAGCAAACCAATTGAAATCAGCAAAAAGAGTTCCTTTTTGACCACTTTAGAGTTCCCTTTTCACAAATAAAAACTGCAAGTTATTGTTGTGAATGAGAAAACACCCAACACGTGGTACCCGCGGCCGGACTCGAACCGGCACGGCCTACTAAGCCCAGAGATTTTAAGTCTCTTGTGTCTACCATTCCACCACGCGGGCGAATAACCACTATGTTGTTTTTATTGACTTTTATGAGAAGCTAAGCTTTAATCCACACAATTAAATGTCTACCATGTGTCTATCATCTAGAAACAAGAGACTATGCCAAAGATCACTCAGCTAACACTCCGGTCAATAAAGGTCACTGGCTCCGTTTATTACATCAGGGACAATGACATTAAGGGTTTAGCTATCAAGGTAACTGCGAAAGGACAAGCATCTTTTGTCGTTGAAGGTAGAATAAAAAGGGGTGGAACCTTTAGGATCACTCTTGGGTCTGTAGAACACGTACGCCTGGAGGATGCACAAGCTCAGGCACTTGACATTATGGCCAGCGCCAAACGTGGTATTAACCCCAAGTATGACCGTGTCAGTTTGAACTCAGGAGAGCAAACCCTGCGTTGGTGTTTAGAGCAACATCTTGCTTTGCGTTTGATGGCGGATAGTACAAAACGGACATACCGAAACCAGATAAATAATGCATTTAAAGACTGGTACACAGAGCCTGTCGAGCAACTAACGCCAATGAGGATAGCTGAGAGAAGGGTGAAGCTACTGGGTCAAGGCTTATCAGTGAACTATGTTTCTTCTTGTTTCCGCACACTTAAGGCAGTGTTGGAGAATAGCAACCTAGGTAAAAACCCAGTGACTGCCGCTAGTAAGAAATATGGCTTCTCAATCCAATCATCAGCGACGGAAAAGGAAGAGTTTTTATATCCTGATCAAATAGTTGAAATACTCAACCAATATGCTATGTCGACAAACTTTGAAGAAGTTTACACTAGGGATAATGTTTACTTAGGCGAGAAGCCAGTACCAAACATATTTGCAGCGGTGTTATATCTTCTTTTGATCGGGGGCAGAGAGCAAGATGTATACAACCTCAAATGGGAGATGGTTGATCTAGACAGAAATACGATCACCTATCCATCACGCTCAAAGAAAGAACGAAGACCGCACGTAATACCAATTATCGGCATTCTTGAGGATATTATTAGAGCGCAACCGAAACACATTAAACATAGTGAGCTTGTGTTCGGTATGACACATGAAATGTTTAGGGTGCGATACAACTCTCTCGTTAAAGGCATCACTAAACACTCTAGCAAGGCTCTTCGCAAAACTTGGGCTGAACATATGGGATTGGACGGATACGACGACAAAAGTATCGGGCGAGGTCTTAACCACAGTCATGCTCTACAAGGTTCAGTCACGACACGGTCTTATTTCAAGGGATCACTAGTTAAGCAAAATCATCTTAAAGAAATGTATTTAGATATACAGTTAAGATTCATCCACTATGCGATGGGTAATGCTTACGACGAAGCCGTGGGCGATAACGTGTTAGACAGCATAGCAGATTCAAACAAAGAAGACCCCAGAAGTATTGCAATAATTAACAGGTTCCCATCATTATTAGCAATCTTAGAGGCAAATACATCTGAAGAGGCTATCAAAGAAATACGAAACTATAACTACTTAATTACTTCTTCAGGCATCTAACTCACCGTTCTACCCAACCATATTGAGCCGTACTTCAGTAAGGTCACTACATCAGTTTCGATAGTTTCTGACAAAGAGTTATTGGCACGACTTTTGCTATATCAACGTGGTTCAAGGAGAAACTAATGAGAAGCATCTTATTAATATCTATCGTTGCAACGTGTGTATTAACCTCGTGCGGAAGCATCCACACAATGTCAGCTACAGGTATAAAAGGTAGCAATCACATCGCATCGTCAACATTATACAATGGCTAAATAATGAATAAAACTTTGATGCTCATAGTTGTTTTATCGCTTACATCATGCGGATTGCAGAGTGAAACAGTCAATATAATAAAGCAAGATAGACCAGGCTTGTTTCTAGGAAAGCTGTTATAGCCTGACGGGGTTACCAAGCGAGGCTACATCTTTCTCTACTTGTTCCCGTAATGAGCGGCTCTCAGAGAAGTTACTTAAGAATACTCTTCCTTCCATAGTGCGTAACGTTTCCAGTAAAGTTTAGATACTTTAGTTGTATGTTTGCTTAATACACTTTCATAGTAATCGTAGTCTGTGTGTTTATAGTGTGTGGCGTGTATTACGTGTTGCTGTACTTCATCAAATTCAGAGTCAAATGGTAGAGTATGTCCTAACACTTCGTTACACGCATCCTTCATAATAAGCTTAAGAAAGTTCCTATCTGACTGTTTCACTATGTAAGAGTCGTGAATAGGTAGTATCGGCTTATCAGTTTCTACAAACCTTTTTATGACAGCTTCGGTGATCTGACTGTCTGTGTACATTAAGTCTATGCCTTTATCAGAACACAATTCACCCTGCAGAAAGGGGTACTTCTCTATGAATGCTGCTAGTAGTTGATCCAGTTCAGCGTGTGCTAGAGTCTTATCTTTATTCTGCCCATTATAAGCTGCATAGGCTGCTTTCTTTGACTTTGCATTGATAGCAATCAGCACAAGCTCTTTAACGATGTTGCGTTGCTGGGAATAAGGAATGCGTTCTAGGACCTGTCTTCCTAAGTCATACTTGTCGCCCTCCAGTAACTTCCCGTGTTCAAGTGCTAGGAGGGTTGGATGTAGTCCGCTGAAGTCAATCTCGTCAGTAGGTTCACCGTCGATGTAGATGTCCCTGCGTAAGTCTACTCGCTTCTTTGGTAGTCGCTGCCAGAAGCCACCATACCAGCGTCCGTGCTTTCTGAACTTGGTATCGCCCCTGCTAAATACACGATAGGTGAACATATGGTCAGGTCCAATAGGGATGACTTCCTTGGTTACCTCACCTTTCTCGTTTGTATGTTCTCTCTCAAAGATAGGCTTGCGTAGTGAGGCAACGTCTACGTGATGCTTGAGCATCATTTCATTGTAGCTCTCAACAACTTTCCGCATTCGCATCGTAGTCGGAGTATCTTCGTATTGGATGCTTACGGTATTCTCGTCTTCAGCATCTTTGTCACGCAACAAGATGGTCTCTCGTTTATGGTTATTGATAATGCTACTGCTTGTTACTTCTAGCCGCTTAAACAAATCTTTGAGGTTTTTAGTGGGCTGAATGCGGGAACGCTTGTTAACGTCATCACCCACTTTCCGTGACTTGCCCGGCTCATACCTCAAGTAACGAGCCTTCTTCAGTGCATCCACTACATCGACGATCTTACGTGTAATACCTTGACCGTTATACCTATCTTTGACTGTCCAGTCAGTGTGTTTACGAGCAAATCCAGTACATAGCTTGGGGTCTCTTTTGTATGTGTTGTAAAGGTCAGCCAGAATGATGCGCAATATGTCTTTAACACCCATACTGCCTTTGTTGTTGGAGCGTCCTATAAGTTCTTGCTGCGTCTTTGCTGGAAGTGAAGTGAATATGGTCTCAACGAGTTGCACCATCTCTTCGCTGTCAGTCCAGGCGTGTCTGTTAAAGGGAACGCTGTAGTCTGTATCCATCTCAATCAAACTCGCTTAACCACATTCCAACATCTCTATCAGCCATCATCTTTGTTAAGTGTATTCTCTCCAGCCATGTAAACACGTATCTCCGTGAATAGACCGTCCTGTATCGTGAAGAAGTTGCAGTTTGATTTGTTTACTAACCCACCATCTCTCAGTTTATTTGTTACCCTGAAGCGAACTGCAATGTCATTACCTGACTTTTCCTCAACGAAGTGAAACTGATCATGTTTAACCCACTGATGATGACCCCACAGCCGCTCAAGCATAGCACTGATCTCTTCATCACCTGTTAGGCGCACTCCATGTGTTTCAACAGTAAACACGCAATCTCGTGTCAGAAGTTTGAGTATGGAGCCAAGGTCTTCGGTATCCACAGAATGGAAATAGTCGATAACCATTTGCTTAGGTAATAAACTCATAATTGTTTCTCAACTCTGTATTTGCGGCTACTTCACACCATCTGTCTTCAGCCAGTCTTTGACAACAATTATCGCTAAACACTTCTCACAATATCCGTGATGCAATGTCTTTGCTTGCTTCTTGCAAGACTTACAGAGTTTGGCGTTATTCGTCATTTCAAACCTTGTATCAGAGCCGTGTGATTACCATATAAACATGGTAAGTTCCTTTACATCATAGGCAATAAAATGACACTTGTGCAGCTTTCTGGGCAGCACCGTGGGAAGTACGTTGTGTATGACGACAAGGGTAAGATTGTAATCGTTACTCGTAACAAAAACATCGCCCTACACTACGAACAGACCACCAAGACTGCCGCTTGACCCACACCCACGTTACTTGCGTCCTATCAAAAGTGATGCGCCGTACTCACCTGCACCCTCTATGTGGGCTTCATTTGCAGTAAGAGTGAAAACCTCACCTTCCCTGTAGGTTTTCTGCTCAGTTTTTGTGTGGACATAAAACGATCCAGCCGTGATCATGGCTTTAACTTCCCAATCGTGATCATGTTCCTCAAGCGAACTGTTGGGCGCTACTGCACGTTCAACGACAGTGAAGCCATCTTGGAGAAGTGCCTCACGAAATGCTTCGATATTCATTTTAGACAGTGCATGTCATGTCTTGACCACAGCACATTGGTGACTTGATTTTACCTTCACACTTTTGACATTTCGATATCTGCACTGTTGTACCATCGTCCAAGGTAAGGGTGTCATTTATCAGTGGTTCTTTGCAATCTGAACAACTGGCATCAACGCCCATGTTACACGCGCTGCAACGATATGTAGCCATAATGTATCTCCATTCTTGCTTTACCCCACGAGGGTAACTTTTGTTACATGAAACAGTCTAGTGTTATTTCTGTGTCTACCGCATCACGCAGTAGAACGGATTTGACTGCAATGACTTTCACTTAACAAAAGCCAGAATACCGTAGTGGATCACGCCGTAAAGCACAGCAGCGATGGCTGCATATGTCGCTAGTTTGATAAGAGTACGCATATCAATCTCCTGCTGCTTCTAAGATACGGTAATAGCTTGTCTTACTGATACCAAGGTCACGCATAATCTGTGTTGGTGACAGACCTTGTTTCTTAGCAAGTAACACCATCTCTGTTTTAGCTCTCGCAGTAGGCTTACGACCTTTATACTTACCCTCTGCTTTTGCTTTGGCGATACCCTCCCTCTGCCTTTCCAGCATCATCTCACGCTCAAACTGTGCAACAGAAGACATCACATTCAGTATAAGCTTTCCAGTTGGGTTAGACGTGTCGATAGCTGATCCACCCATATCAAGGATCACGAGAGAAGCCTCAGCGTTATTGATGGTCTCAACGATCTCACCCAGATGCTTAACCGATCTCGCCAGCCTATCTAGCTTAGTCACAACGAGCTTGTCTCCGCTCCTTAGACTAGAGAGAGCTAAGTTGAGTTGCTCACGTTCTGCGACAGAGGACACTTGCTCTTGGTATATCTTCTCACAGCCGTAGCTCTTTAATTCTTTGACTTGAGCTTCTAACCCTGCGACTTGCTCTAGTGTGGATGTTCTGGCGATACCTATGATCATTACCATATTCCCTTTTAAGTCTTAAACTAAGTGGGAGTATAGTACCTAAATGCAGAAATGCAACTCTATTGGTACTATAGAGTATAGTCCGCCTGAAGCCTGATCTAGTAGAACTTTTTATCTGTCTCACGCTTAGGAAAGCTAAACATAGCTAACAAGCTGTCGTTCTTATTGATATGACTGATCAAGAGCGTGATACCATAATGTCTATCTGGGATGATAAAGCACTTCGTGCGAAGTTAGAGTGTGACCCATATAGTTTAACGCAAGACGAGCTTCGCCAGCTTGAAAGCGTAGATCGCTTAAATGAGAAGCTGCATAGCTTGGTTTGTAATGCCCTCGTGAAGAAGGCAATCAATAACACCCTCAAGTATAATGTCTAAGTCTTGCATCTAGTGGTTCAAATGCCTGAAAGTGATCGAACCTGCTATTAAAGTTTAGTCAGTTGTCTAAAAATTCGCTTAACAAATGTGCAATTTCGTTGAAGTGCAAAGTTTACGTTGGGGTAGGTATTCTCACGAAACTTAATGTGTCTCATATTGGGATTACAGCCCAGCCAGCCCTCCTAAGGTACACATCTGGTTTGGCTCAGTCGTTATCTATCACGACTCCCATATCTGACTAGAAGGTGTGGCCTCTCTCCTACCCTGGCTGCACCTTCTTTTTTATCAGAAGGGGTGTGGGCAGGTGGATGGCCACCCCTATGGGATATACTAATATACCGCCTTACACAGATGGGGTTCTCAGGGTGGAGAGCTTGTTGGGTTAGGCAAGATAGATAACGACTAGCTTTACTCCACTAGATCACTCACTGATTAAGCAAGCGCCTATTCATTTCTGCCACGCATACCAGCTTATTCTTTGATATGATAACGATGTTTCCGCTCTCATCATACACAACGTACTTAGACCCGTCGTAACGGTCTACTCTATGGATACTCACGATTCTGCCTCAGTTTTATCTTTTTCTTTAAGATATTATTTATCAGCAAAATGAGAAGCTTACAGAGTCTTATTGATCTATTATGTTGCGTTGGGAACACACTACATTTCTGGCGGTAGCATATCTAGTATTGATAAGGACTAGCGTAACAAAATGCTGCAACACTGAAAGGCACTGAAAGGCAAATGATAGTGAGATGTTAGTCAGCTTATTTAGCTAAATGTTTTGCTCGCCAATAGAAGTGCAACGGTGCTTGCTCATTAAACCCTCAGCCGCAATAAATTCTCTTACGTGCTTTTTACCATTGGGGTTCTCTTGATAAGTTTTAACAGCTTCCCTGTACATTCGCCGATACTTAGCGCATCCCATTGAGCCGTCACGGAGTCTTTGTTGTTCTTGCAGATATGGAGGTACATAGAGAACTGCGGATAGTATTATCGCCACAACAGCTAACGACACACTTATGATGACATAAATTCTCACTAAGCAAACATGACCCAACTGCAGACCATAAGCAACAACCACATATCTCTTGAGTGCCACTGTAGGCATCGCAAACTCGTGTCTGTCAAAGAGTTGATCAGTAAGTTAAACCCTGCTGTTACTATCTACGAGGTTGCCAGAAAGGCTAAATGCTCTCATTGTGATACAAAAGGAGTGGCTGACTTTAGGCTGCTGTATATGTGTGGAACGAGAGAGGAAGTTTGATGCGTAGAACTAAAGCAGCTATACTACTTTGCGGCAGCTCTAAAAACTTGTCTGCGCAAAAAGTAGAAGGTGCGCTATGGCCAAAAAGAGTCACGATAGGTGACTTTGAAATATGAGGTTAGATAGAAACGAATTTCAGAGCCACCTAGAGAATCTCCATTATGGTTCAGGCCCTCACGTACCTTCTGCTAATTACAGCGATCTCTCAGCTATTTTTTTAAAGTAATAGTGATATTTTCGTTCTAATCATTTAATGTCTGACATGGCGTAGGTATTTGTTTGGTTGTCCTATCGTTTGCTTTCAGAAGGATTCAAACATTTGCCCGCTGCTGCATACGTAGCACGTGCGTTGTTTCTATAAAGACAATTGTACAAAGCAGACTTAAATGGCTCAACAAGAGATAAAGATGCAAACTAAAAAATTAACTTCGCTTCGAATACTAAAATACTCTCTATTCAGATATTTACCGGGGCAAAAGGGTCTTCACTATCAGCGCCAGTTCCGTAGGACCAAATGGGCTGATGTTGATAAAGACTTTCAAGTAGCAGCTGAACGCTGCCGTGATCTTGGGCTAGCAGCAGTGGACCTTGGTGCCAATGTTGGTGAATTTACTTGCAGACTATCTAATTTTGCATCTACCGTATATGCTTTTGAGCCCGATCCTTGGGCATTTTCAGAACTAAAAAAGAGAACCGAACACATCTCAAATGTGGTTTTATTTCCAGCAGCAGCTGGGGATCAAGATGGTACGGTAAAATTGTTCCGCCATCCTAAACGTCATGAAAATCGATTATTGTCTTCAGTGTCATCGATCTGCGAAGATTCACGCATCGTAAAAAAAGGCTCCGACTCTGTCGACATCCAAAAAATAGATTTTGTTAAATGGCTAAAACAAATAAATGGACGTATTGGAATATTGAAAATTGATATTGAAGGTGCGGAAGTTGAATTATTGGAAGCGCTACTCTGGAGTAATGAAGTCAATCGTTGTGACTATATTTTTTGTGAGACACATGAACCTGAGTTTCCACATTTGTTGGACAGATATAAAAGGCTCAGGAAGCGTGCATCAGTATTGACCAACACGACGATTAATTTCGATTGGCATTAGAGCGTAATTGTCAAAGAATAGTGATACACCAACGGCCTATATCGATAAAACCAATTTCAGACTAATCAGAAACTTCGCTCAACAGTGCATTCTAGCACCAGGCTACCCAGTATCACAAACTTAGCTAAGCCTACTGTGGACCACGTTAGAGAGTCTCTTTGGGCAGATACAGTTTCTGTACTAAGTTCCATTTAGCAATTAGGCTAATATCTAAGAATTCACATACGTTTGGGAGGTAAGTATGTCACGTGTTTCATCAATGAATGTAGGAAGTATTAAAGTAAGTTCGTTATTAGATGGCGAACTCGTATTACCAGCAGAAGTACTTATTAACCTAAAAGACGAAGATGCAGCAACGATAAGCAGCAATGCTGACAATACGCTCTCTTACGCTAACGTGAACGCATACTTGATTCAGAAAGGTGATCGTAATCTGTTGGTAGATGCAGGTTGCAGAGAACTATTCGGCCCTACATGCGGCTTCACCCAAGAAGCGTTAAACGAGGCAGGTGTTTCTCCCGATCAAGTAACAGATATATTTTTAACTCACCTTCACCCCGATCATATAGCTGGCGTGTTAAACTTGGATGGCACAGCGGTATTCGGTAATGCTCAACTACATTTGTTAGATACTGAACATGACTTCTGGATTAATGGGTCATTTGATGCAGTTGAAGTTAACGGTTCAGACTGGGCGGGACTTGCTCAAGCTGTTGTATCTGCCTATTCAGATCGACTAAACCTTGTCTCACAAGGAAGCGAGATAATGTCTGGCGTGAATACTGTAGCGATACCAGGTCACACTCCAGGTCATTCTGGCTTTAGGGTAGATGATGGTAACGATAGCTTAATGCACCTTGGTGACATTATTCATGTCCAGAACTTACAGTTGATAGATCCGAACATTTCCTTGGTTTTTGATGTGGATGGTGAGACAGCTTTGGCTTCACGCAAAAAGGTGTTGGATATGGTCAGTGCAGACAACATTCTATGTACAAGCGGTCATTGGCTGTCACCGAAGTTTGGCCATATTGAGCGCCACGGTAGTGGCTATGCGGTAGCTTAAGTGGTGAAGTTATACCTCTGCTCTAGAGGCCACCACTCTCTGTGGTAGCTCTTATTGCGCCACTTTGGTGAGCGGTAGTGCTGTACGATCCACTGAAGATCATCTGGGCAGCGTATGACTCTCCATTTACCACACTGGCTTTGCGTAATGCTTGGGTAGTCTGGATGGCTTTCTGGAAGTGTGACTTTGGCGTGGAACATCACAGTGTCTCCAACCGCTTTGACTTAGCGATAGCCATAACCTTATCAGCGTATTCTGGGTCAGTCGCATAGCCAGACTTGCCCAGCGCTTCTACTTGTTCCGGTAGTGTAGCGGCTTGGAGCATTGGCTCATAGCGTTTGTTCTGCTGTAGGAAGCTACCATAGTCTGCGATACTGTCATCATAGCTGTCATACTGCCTGAAGCTGTCACGCACCTTTATACGCTTTCCATCTACAACTTCGTGTGTTTGTACCATTAGGCCGTCTTGCTTTCCGTGAGACTTGATGCCGAAGAGGTTATTCTGTTTAACCCTCGTACCCCAGCCTGTCTCCAGTGCTGCCTGTGCGATGACGATGCGTGGATCAATTCCAAGCTCCTCAGCCACCGCTTTAGCTGCAGGTGCTATGGAGGCCACAAACGCTTCTGGAGTGGCGCTGGGTGCTTCATTAGTGTCTAGACTATCAAGCGGTAACTCAAGCTGCTGTGGCTCCGTGTGAGCCTCCTGTGATGCGATAAGGCTGTCATATTCGCTCAGTACCGCCTGTATAGCGTCATCACGCTTAGTGGCTCTCTTATCGGTTACAGCAGGGAGTGGGTCAGCGTCATCTAGTATCGCTGCTATGATACGCTGTATCCGTGCATTTAAGCGTGGGTACATAGAGCGGATCAACTCTATGTATGGCTGTGTGTTGTTACTCTTAAAGCCATGCGCAAGCTTCACCATATTTGCTGTACTTAAAACAAGCTGTAGCTCTTTAGAGTCTAAGCCTTGGAGTTCTTCTTCTATAGTACGTGGAGTGCTAGGCGCTGGGCCAAACATCTTATGTAGCATAGTGAGCATATCATTCTTGCGCTGCTCAGGACGCATTAAACCTGTTGGTATATCTGCCATGTTATTCTCTTTCTGTTGGGATGTGTAAGCAGCCAGTGATGTCACACGCTTACGCAAATGCTGCACAAGTCGTGCTTCACGCTGCTGCTACTGATGGTTGGGAGTAGAATGTTAAGCCTTATCAGCAGTTCTCTGGAGAGGCTGGTAGGTTTAACTGAGTATTATCAATGCTTTTGTGGAGACCTAAGTAAACCGTTTAAGCAGAGTAATAGTCGAGGTAGTCTAGCAGAAGTGGGCCTAAGCTCAGCTTCCCCTTCGCTTTACTGGTTTGGGATAAAAGCAAGTCTTTCGCTACTGCTTTATCCAAGTATTCCACGATCTTTGTACTGTAGCCGTAATATGAGAACGTGCCTTAGTGGCGAGAGCCTACATCTATCGTGGTGTCTCTATCGTAAGCCTCGACAATAGAGCCAGCTACCATCTTGTGAAGCTCACCATTCACACTTCTCCGTTTGTAAGGCACAACTTCCTGGCTACGCAGGATAGCGAGAATGGTATCTGCACTATCGTTGAAATCAGGTGAGCCTTTCTCCAGACGCTCACTGGCTCTTTGTAAGAGCATGAAGATGTTCATAGGGTGTCTCTTTGATGCTGGGGCAGTTCGTAGAACCTATTACCGTGCTTACGTTGCAGAGCGATCATCTGTTCTATGGTGTTTGCACAATGATAAGCATCAGGGTTTGTGTGTCTTAGTTTTAAGTAAGACTTGAACACAGGCGTGTTGCTACGCATGGTACGTATCCTTTCGGTTTTGATATGGAGGTTAAACAAAAGGCTTCGCTTAGTTGGGAAGACAGCTTTGTTTGATATGGATAGTTATACCATAAAACGTACTTTTTGTAAAGGAAATATGTCTACCATTTGTCTACTTAACATATTTTACGTAAATATTTTCATATTTTGTTGATATAAAATTAGTATCACTATGACTTTTAAGTCTCTTGTGTCTACCATTCCACCACGCGGGCACGTGTTGGGTGGGGCGAACATAGCGATAGTTGATGCGGTGTAAAGGGGTTTCAAAGCGAATATGACGCGAAAGTGTTGCATGGAACGCAAAACATTAATTTCCACGTTTCAAATCCTTGACGCAAGTTACTGAAACAGCCAAATCTTACATATGTTCCCGTTTCGTGATCACAATCCCTCTGACCGCACGCCTTTTGTCACATACGCCCTTATCGTTCTGAATGTGCTGATATTTCTGACCTATTGGGCAGAACTCGATAACGCGTGGTATATGAATGCTCTGCTGACCAATTGGGCAATGGTGCCTGAATTCATCAGTCAGGGTTATGGGCAGGCAGGTTTGTTGACATCTATATTCCTACATGGCGGCGTCATGCATCTGCTTGGGAATATGCTGTTTCTCTACATTTTTGGTGACAACATCGAGGACGAGCTTGGAAGCGCGAAGTTCTTGGGGTTTTATTTGGGCGCTGGCATTTTGGCGAACCTTGCGCAATACGCAATTGCACCCATGTCCGATGTCCCTGTGATTGGCGCATCTGGGGCTGTTGCGGGGATCATGGGGGCTTATCTATTGCTATACCCCAAAGCGCGTGTCGATATCATTTTGATTTTCATTATCTTTTTCAAAATCTTCACGCTGCGCGCATGGATCGTATTGGGAATTTGGATTGCGATGCAATTTTTGGGCGGCTTTGGGTCGGATCCCGAAACAGGTGGCGTTGCCTATTGGGCCCATATCGGCGGCTTTGTCGCTGGGATGGCCATGATATATCCACGGTGGCGTGCAAAAGGATCCAGCGCATTTTGGCGAGCAACAGATGGTGTACCGCCCCACCCAGAGGCTACATACACACTTACACAATCAGGGATTCCAAAAATACCGCGCAGGCCGCGTCGGTAGTTAGCTGCGCAGGATTTTTGCAAATGCCTCAAACTGCGCTTCGCTTGCAACGATAACATCGCCTGTTTCCATTGGATCTGTATCTGGTGTCAGACCTTCAACCAATGCGCCCGCCTCTTTCGCGATCAACAGGCCAGCAGCCATATCCCACGATTTTAGGCTACGTTCCCAGAACCCATCATAGCGGGCCGCAGCAACATATGCCAAATCCAACGAGGCCGCACCAAAGCGCCGCACACCCGCACAGACAGGCATCAGTTTGGCCAAATCCTGCAATGTTTCAGGCAGTTCGCCCGCACGTCCAGAAAACGGAATACCAGTTGCATATAAGCTATCTTCGACACGATAACGGGGGGAAACACGAATGCGCATTTCGTTCATCCACGCACCTGCCCCTTTTTCTGCAACAAACATCTCGTCTTTAGTGGGATCATAGACCACCGCGGCAACCAATTGCCCCTTATGCTCAAGCGCGATGGAAACGGCCCAATGCGGAAGCCCGTGCAAAAAATTAGTCGTGCCGTCAAGCGGGTCAACGATCCAACGGCGTGTTGGGTCCTGACCATCCACTTCACCTGTTTCTTCGCCTAAGAAGCCATATGTGGGTCGCGCTTCGGTCAATTCTTCGCGAATGATCTTTTCTGCAGCCATATCCGCGCGTGACACAAAATCGCCAGCCCCTTTGCGTGATACCTGAAGATTTTCTACTTCGCGGAAGTCTTTGGAAAGGGAACGCCCCGCCTTGCGCGCGGCTTTCATCATAACGTTAAGATTGGCGCTACCTTGCTGCATTTGAATATCCTTATTTTCAGGCTGGCCGTATACGCGCAATTCATTGGCTTGCCAAGGTAGGAGTGTAAAAAGGGCCGGATCGCACCCAGCCCTAGTTAAATTTAATTTGAATGCGTGTGCACAGACATTTTGTCCTGACGTTCCAAATCAACTGGAATCGTCAGCGTCACGTCTCCCGCGTGTTCAAAGGTCAGAGTAAGTTCAAACATATCCCCATGTTCTAATGAGCGCGTAAGCCCCATGAACATGACATGATCACCGCCCCGTTTCAGCGCATGCATGCCACCTGCGGGAATGATCATGCCATCATCAAGCTTGGTCATTTTCATAACGCCATCTTCTTCGATATGCGTATGAAGTTCGACACGTTTCGCCACATCAGATGCAGCTGCAATCAAACGATCATCCTGATCTGAATGATTGTGGATCATCATGAATGCGGCACCCGATTTGGCAACTTTGCTAGCGACGCGTGCATAGGCATCCATCACCATAACGTCGCCCGCGAACAAAGGCGCGCTTGTGAAAAATGCTACACATGCCGCTGAGAGTAGGATTTTAAGTTTCATTTTTATCTCCTGATTTTTTTGTGTTGGTTTTAAAATCAAGAGTGGATGGGTGGACCCCTTTGCTGAAAACCATCAAACACCACTGACGCGCGTTGGGCCTGATTGGCCCAATATTGATGGACCTGCACATCGGCATTCTGTAAAACCACCACACCCATTGAAGCATCAAAGAGTGCCAATACAGAAATACAATCGGGACACGTGACCTGTCGCTTAATCGGATCACCATTGGCATCTATCATGACCACACTCATCGAACCGCCACTACAAACGGGAACGATATGGGCGACATCCTGTTGATGCGGCATCGCATGGACGCGAGAAAACGCACCGATGATCATGGCAAGGATCAAACTTATGCGAAGTAAGGTAGGAATGGGGTCACCCGACACTAGGACACAAAAAACCCTGCCACATTGCGACAGGGTCTTCAATAAATCTTGGTGCGAAACTTACGCTGTTTGTGCTTTCGCGATCTCTTTTTTGATCTTTAGCGCATTGTCAGATAACTCACCGTCTTTTGCTTTCGCCAAAAACGCATCCAGACCACCACGATGATCAACAGAGCGAAGAGCCGCCGCAGAGATGCGCAACTTAAACCCACGGCCCAATGTTTCAGACTGCAGTGTTACGTCGTTCAGGTTTGGCAAGAAGCGACGACGTGTTTTATTGTTGGCGTGGCTGACGTTGTTGCCAGTCATCGGGCCTTTTCCAGTCAATTCGCAGCGTCGCGACATGATCTTATCCTCATCTATTTTCGTCTGACCTGCATCAATCGCTGGCCAATATAAAAAGGCGCCGCTAATGGGGCCGCGCCGAAATTCAGTTCGTGTGCTTCTATGTGCAAATCTGGGTAAGGTCAAGAAGCCAGAACCCGCAATTTACGAATTTTCAGGCCTTTGAATATTTATAAACCTCACATCCGCGTTTTTAAGGGGTAAAAATTTGTCAATTGCTCGGTTAATCGAATCGTTTCGACTTTAAATCATTGACGAAAGAATCGGCTGCAAGAGATGCTGATATTTCCCCCGCCTGAATTGCGCGTTCTAACGCATCCATGCGTTCACGCGCCTCTGCACCATCCAGTTGTGACAGCAACATTTGGCGAATATCCTCTTTGAACCAAAATGAAACTTGGCTTTGACGCGTATGGTCAAAATGTCCTTCAGCACGTCGCCAAGAGATCAATTCGTTGATTTTATCCCAGGCATCTGACAGACCGTTTTCTTCAATCGCGGAGACCGTCATCGCCATGGGAAACCCGTCAGGATCATTGGGGCGGGATCTCAGAAGTCGCAGTGCGCCCGCGTAATCCGCACATGTTCGCGTCGCTGTTGCCTTTAAATCGCCATCCGCTTTGTTCACCAAAATCATATCGGCAATTTCCATGATGCCGCGTTTGACTCCCTGCAATTCATCGCCGCCAGCTGGCGCAAGCAGCAACAGAAACAAATCGGAAATCTGCGACACGATTGTTTCAGATTGCCCAACTCCAACCGTTTCAATCAAAACAACATCAAAACCAGCCGCCTCACAAATCGCAACAGCCTCACGGGTGCGACGCGCCACACCGCCAAGGTGCGATTGGCTCGGCGAAGGTCGAATAAATGCATTTGGGTTGCGTGATAGCCGATCCATGCGTGTTTTATCACCTAATATGGACCCACCCGTGCGGGCAGAACTGGGATCAATCGCAAGGACCGCAACTTTCAATGCCTGATCTGTTAAATACGTGCCAAAGCTTTCGATAAAGGTTGATTTGCCCACACCGGGCGTTCCCGACAACCCGATGCGCAGGGCCTGACGGTTTGCCTTTGACGCCCCCTCGAGCAATTCCAACGCTGCTGCGCGGTGATCTGAACGCGAACTTTCGACCAATGTAATCGCTTTGGACAACGCACGGCGGTCCCCCGAAAGAAGCTTATCTAATTCAGTTTTTGAAATACCCATTTCGGCAGCTTTCCGCAGAACACGATTGTGTAAGTTGACCTTTGGCTTCGTTTCTTGCCTTGATTACACGGGTAATGTCCAGTGCGCGGCGGGGTTTCAAGTGCAAAAAGTCAAAATTCGAAATCTAATTGGTGCAGCGAGTACCGCAGGTTTTGCGATGATGTTCCAATCTGCGCAGGCTGAAACAACCCGGATGCATTTTGATGTGACGATCCTTGGGCTGAAAGCGGGCGAGTTGCGCTACACCCTGCAAAAGGATGACACATCCTACGCGGCGTCGGGTTTGCTTTACCCAACGGGCCTTGCCGCAACGATGACAACATTTCTTTATGATGTGACTGTCACGGGATCGCATAAGGGCGATCAATATTTACCATCGCGATATTCCGAAAAATCAGACACTGGTAAACGCAAAGAAGAGCGCGAAATAATCTATCGCTCTGGCGTTCCAAATATTCGCTCGGCAAAACTTGCGAAACCACATTGGTTGGATCCGAAAACACAAAAAGGTACGTTGGACCCGATGACCGCGATTTTTGAAATCTTGCGCGATGTGGAGCATGGAAATCTGTGCGATCAGGATGTGACCCTATTTGATGGGGCACGTCGGGTTCGCATTTCCCTATCTAATCCCAAAGAGTCTGGAATGCGCGCCACATGTGATGGGGTGTATAGTCGCGAAGGTGGATTTTCGAAGAACGAATTGAAGCAGGGAAAAACATTTCCCTTCACCATCACCTACAAAAAAACTGATCAAAACTACTATTTTCAACGATTTGATGTGAAATCTGCACGTGGACGGGCGGCCTTTGTTCGTAGATAACGCTATCTATGAATGCCCAACTCCCGATTCACGATGTTCTGGATGATCTGATCCGCGCTGTGCAAGCCGAGCAGCGCGTAGTTTTATGCGCACCACCTGGTGCGGGGAAGACAACTGTTGTCCCCTTGGCCCTGTTGAACAAATGCGATTTTGAAGGAAAAATCATCATGCTAGAGCCGCGCCGTTTGGCGGCGCGCGCCGCTGCCGAGCGCATGGCCGCAATGCTATCTGAAAAGGTGGGGCAAACTATTGGATATCGCGTACGTGGGGATTCCAAATCAAGCAATACAACGAAGATCGAGGTTGTCACCGAAGGCATTCTTACACGTATGATCCAATCAGACCCAGAGCTTCAGGGGATATCTTGCGTCATTTTTGATGAATTTCATGAACGCTCTTTGAACGCTGATCTTGGACTGGCCCTCAGTTTGGAAATACGGGATGCCCTACGCGATGATCTGCGGATCGTGGTGATGTCTGCGACACTGGATGCGGACCCTATTTCAAAATTGATGAGTGATGCACCTGTTGTTACGTCTGAAGGGCGCAGCTATCCTGTGACGCCGATCTGGCTGACGCGACCCGCCCCCACAAAACAACGCCTCGAAAACGGGATTAGCGAACTGATCCATCAGGCCTTAGAGCAGACCGATGGAAGCGTGTTGGTCTTTTTGCCGGGCGAGCGGGAAATTCGAAACGTCATGCGCGTCCTGTCGGATGATCTAACTCAGGATATCGCCATCCATCCCCTATTCGGGGCCCTAGATTTTAAAGAACAGCATTTGGCCATTGCCCCGCCCCAAAAGGGACGCAAGGTGGTCTTGGCAACGTCGATTGCGGAAACATCCCTTACGATTGAGGGGATCACGGCCGTTGTCGATAGTGGATTGGCGCGTCGCGCAATTCATGATCCTGGGACAGGGATGTCGCGCCTGATCACAACCAAAGCGTCCAAGGCCGAGGCAACACAGCGTATGGGCCGCGCGGGGCGTTTGTCGGAAGGCTGGTGTTTCAAATATTGGTCCCGCGCTGAAGAGGGACAGATGCCCAAATACGCGCTTGCAGAAATTGAACGCGCAGATCTAACAACATTTGCTCTGGACCTTGCTCAATGGGGAACCAATGAACATGATCTTGCCCTGCTGACCCAACCCAACCCAGCAACTTTAGAGGATGCACGAGCCGTGTTGAAGATGTTGGGCGCGTTGGATGAAACAGAGCGCATCACTGATCATGGTCGCGCCCTTTCGCGCGTGCCCGCACATCCCAGAATTGCTCATATGATCACATCGGCAGGCCATAACGCGACACTACCCGCGGCACTGCTTAGCGAACGGGATATACTGCAGAAATCGGGGCAAAGTGATTTCACCAAACGCATCCAAGCCATCGTGGATGACGATCTAAGTGTCCCCGAACCAACGCGCAATCGCATAAAATCAGAGGCCAAGCGGCTTACCCGATTTACGGGCCAAAATGACCCACGCTACAGCGTAGCTCAAATGCTTGCCTTGGCCTTTCCTGATCGAATCGGGGCACGGCGTAGCGGGAAAGCCCCGCGTTTCATTCTGTCAGGCGGCAAAGGCGCAATTATGCGGGATGAAGACGCGCTGGCCTCTCAGCGCTACATCGTAGCGATTGAGCTAGATGGCGATCCAAGAGAGGCGCAAATACGCCTTGCCCTGCCAATAACAGACGGCGAAATTCGTGATCTATTTAACGATCAAATTCATTGGAAAACCGTCTGTGAATGGTCAAAACGCGATGGGCGGGTGGTGGCCCGCAAACGGGAATATTTTGGCACCATCATCCTAAATGATCAAATATGGAAAGACGTGGGTGATGCGGAATTGGCAGCAGCAATGTTGGATGGCGTGCGCGAATTGGGGCTGACACTAACACCCAGCGCAGCGCGATTTTTAGCACGTGTTCGGCTTGCACCAGATGCCTTTCCAGGGTTTGACGAAGGAACGCTATTGCAGGAACTGGAGGATTGGTTATCGCCGTATCTAACAGGGATAACAACATCGGAGGCCTGGCGTAAATTTGATATCAAACCCGGGTTAGAGGCCAGATTGAGTTGGGATCAACAAAGCAAATTAGATCGCTTGGCCCCCAGTCACTTCACAACCCCACTTGGGCGCAAAATCCCCATTGATTACGATGGTGAACACCCACAGATCGCATTGCGCCTTCAGGAAATGTTTGGACAGGTGACACACCCGCAGGTCTTGGGCAAACCTTTGCGCGTTACCTTGCTTTCTCCTGCGGGGCGTCCCGTTCAAACGACGTTGGACATCCCAGGTTTTTGGGCGACAAGTTATGCAGATGTGCGCAAAGACATGCGTGGGCGATACCCAAAACATCCGTGGCCCGAAGATCCAACCCAGGCTGATCCAACACTGCGTGCAAAACCTCGTGGTAAGTAATTAAAGCTTAGGCAAACGGGTCCTTAGGATAGCGCACACCCGCCAAATATAATCCCTGCGGCGGCGAAACGGGGCCGCAGGCCGCGCGTTCACATGCATCAAGCGCCGTTTTCACATCAATCGGATCCCATGCACCTGCGCCAACGCGCTCAAGTGTTCCGACAAAACTGCGTACTTGATTATGCAAAAAACTGCGCGCCCGCACGAAAAAACGGATTTCGGGGCCGGACCATCCGTCAATTTTCGTGACGGTTAATTCATCCAATGTTTTGATAGGGCTTTCCGCCTGACAGATCGAAGATCGGAAAGTTGTAAAATCATGCAAACCCAGCAGATGATTGGCCCCCTCTTGCATTGCGTCGGGGTCCAAATCGTGATTAACCTGCCAGATCATACCCGCATCATGTGTCGCGGGTGCACGGCGACACAGCAGGCGAAATACATATTGCCGTTCCACCGCACTAAATCGGGCGTGCCAATCTGCATCAACTTGGGCACAAGCTGTGATCGACACGGGCAAGGGTTTCAGATGATAATTCAGCGCCTCGGACAATCGAAACGGATTCCAATCCTTTTCCATGTCACAGTGCGCAACCTGTGCGGTGGCATGCACACCTGCATCCGTGCGACCCGCTGCGGCAATCGTATGCGCACGCTGTTCCAATTTGGCCAAGGCATCCTCGATCGCGCCCTGAACTGAGGGTTGATCAGCCTGCCGTTGCCAACCCGCGAAAGGGGCGCCGTGATATTCAACTTTTAATGCGTATCGGTTCATAGTTGCCCAGATACCGCAAATTTTCCCCCTGTCCAACCTGTTGAATTGAACAGGCCCTTTCCCTGTATGATACATGAACAAAAGGGACCTGGATATGGGCAATTACGGACATTGGGTATCGCATTATCGATGGTGTTGATGCATTGGGCACACAGATGTCTGACACCGTATTTGGTGCTCCTATTCGATTGGGTGTTACGGGACTGGCACGATCAGGCAAGAGTTTTCATAACCTCTTTGATCGCAAATTTATTATCAGGCGCAAAGTTACCTCAGTTTGTGGCAAGCGCTCAGGATCGCATTGAACTTGCCTATCTCAACCCACAGCCAAACGACACGATTGCGCGGTTTGACTATGAAACGCATTTAGCGCAACTGTACGCACATCCCCCAACTTGGCCCGATAACACCAAGGGGATCAGCACCCTGCGCTTAACCCTAAAACTGCGACCGACAGGGTTGCTTTCGGGTCTGCGTGGAGCTGTCGAAGAACATATCGACATTGTGGATTACCCTGGTGAATGGCTTCTTGATCTGGGTTTGATGGATAAATCCTATGAGGAATGGAGCAAAGATGTGCTTCACCGAATGGCAAACCGTTCCTTTGGCGCAGACTATGTAAATGCGCTGCCTGCCAAGTTGCCACCGTCACGGCGATGGTGCAAATCCCATGGATTGATATGTTGGCGGCCTTTGGCACAAACCTCCGAATAATCCGTCGCATTGGGGAAATCTATGGTGGGCGCTCTGGGCCCATTGGTTCATGGCGCCTGCTGCGGTCCGTCTCGACACATCTGATGGCCACAGGGGCATTGGCGGTTGGGGATGACTGGCTCGGCTCTGTTTTTGGCGGCAGTTTGTTGTCGCGCCTATCGCGCCGATTTGGTGAAGGCATGGTGAATGCCGCCCTGACGGCACGTGTTGGCCGAGCGGCGATTGATGTGTGTCGCCCACTGCCCTTTATCATGCAAGAACGCCCAAAAATCAGTGTCGTGTTACGTCGTGCTTTGACGGGTATTTTTGATGAAACACCCGATTAAATTTCGGATTTTTCTACGGGACCCTTTATTTCCACCCATGCATTTTCACGCAACGCAAGGCCCAGCACACGATCGGGATTTGTAGGGTGCGGCATGATCACATCAGATAGTTTTTGAAACCCAAACCGCGAATAATAGGGTGCGTCCCCCACCAGCAAAATACGTTCCCACCCAATCGCCGATGCGATTTGAATGCTTTCACGGATTAGCAATCCACCCAACCCTTCACCCTGCCGCGTGGGGTGAACAGCGACGGGACCCAACAATAGGGCATAATCGTTCCCTATGCGCACGGGCCAATGGCGAATGGCGCCTGCCAAAATATGATCTGGGTCCCGAGCAATCAATGATAACTCACGAACTGGATCAACGCTTTCGCGCAGTCGATAAGACGACAATGCCGTCCGACCCGGGGCAAAACACAGATCATAAAGGGCCTCAACCTCCCACCAATCTGCCGCTGTTTCTTGTGTGATGTGGAACACTCACACCCCCTGTGCGAAAATTATGACTAGAATGCTGCCTAACACGGCACTAAGTCGGTAGCAAATAGGAGAACGCAGATGTTTTACGAACCCCGAAATGGCCATGGCCTGCCACACAATCCATTCAACGCAATCGTAACCCCACGCCCCATTGGTTGGATTTCAACCCGCAGCGCGGACGGGATTGACAACCTAGCGCCGTATTCGTTTTTCAACGCCGTGGCCTATACGCCCCCACAGGTCATGTTCGCATCGACATCGTCGAAGCCAGATCAGGATGACACAAAGGATTCTGTGGCCAACATCCGCGATACAGGCGTGTTTTGTGTGAATGTGGTTTCCTATGAATTGCGGGATGCCATGAACAAAACATCTGCGACGCTGCCGAAAGACATGGACGAATTTGACGCCGCTGGGTTGGAAAAGGCAGAAAGCCAAATTATCAATTGCCCGCGTGTCGCGATTGCACCTGCAACGTTTGAATGCCGACTAACGCAAATCGTGCAACTTGAGGGGCAATCAAATCACGCGGTCTTTGGCGAAGTTGTCGGAGTGCACATGAACGATGCATTCATCGAAGATGGCAAATTTGATGTGACCAAATTTATTCCCCTTAGCCGCCTTGGATACCGTGATTATTCGATGGTCGACAAAACCTTTACCCTCGCACGCCCAGACGATTAAGCTTGCATTTCGCGGGTCGTGGGTCTAACTGCGATCACATGATAACAGCGAACACGCCATATTGCTTGCGACGCCGACGCCACTGATCCAGTGGCGTTGCCTTTTGTTATCTGCGCAAATATGCGCGAAACCCTCCTAATTGATTGACTTGTCCATGCCCATACTGCACGAAAAGGACTCTAACTTTTAAAGGATTATGACGATGATTGCGTCCGTTCTACCAACATATGCACGTGCACCTTTGAATTTTGTAAAAGGTGAAGGAACTTGGTTGATCGAGGCAGATGGACGTCGATTTTTGGATTTGGGCGCAGGTATTGCGGTGAATGCATTGGGCCATGCGCATCCCGAATTGGTCACAGCCTTGAGCGATCAAGCACAAAACCTGTGGCATGTGTCAAATTTATACGAGATCCCAAATCAACAACGTCTTGCAGATCAATTAGTGTCATTGACCTTTGCCGATACGGTATTTTTTACCAATTCTGGCACAGAAAGCTGTGAATTGGCGGTAAAAATGGCCCGTAAATATTGGTATGAGAGGGGCCAGCCAGAGCGCGTTGAAATTATCACATTTGAAGGATCCTTTCACGGCCGCTCCTCTGCCGGTATTGCGGCGGCGGGGTCCGAAAAAATGACAAGGGGTTTTGGCCCACTGCTTCCTGGGTTTGTGCATCTAAAATGGAACGATCACGATGCAATAAAGGCAGCCATATCGGACAAAACCGCTGCGATTATGATTGAACCGATCCAAGGTGAGGGTGGTATTCGCCCCGTTCCTGAGCAGTGTCTCAAGGGTCTGCGCGATCTTTGCGATGAACACGGTCTACTCTTGATTTTTGATGAGGTGCAATGCGGCGTTGGTCGGACAGGCAAATTATTTGCACATGAATGGGCGGCTATCGATCCGGATATCATGATGGTGGCCAAGGGGATCGGAGGTGGTTTCCCACTAGGTGCTGTTTTGGCAAAAGAAGACGCCGCATTCGGTATGACTACGGGCACACATGGATCTACCTATGGCGGCAACCCGCTGGGCTGCGCGGTTGGCAACAAAGTTTTGGAATTGGTTGGTGACGCGGAATTTTTGAACGAGGTCGCCGAAAAAGCCGCCTTTTTTAAAGCAGGGCTTGAGGATTTGGTGGGCCGGCATCCAAATACCTTCAAATCAGTGCGTGGCAAAGGATTGATGATGGGTTTGGAATGCGCCGTGCCCAATATGGATTTTGTGAATGCTGGGTATGATGCGCTGATCCTGACGGTGCCTGCGGGGGACAATGTGGTGCGATTTGTTCCCGCGCTGACGATCACAAAAGAAGAAATTGACGAAGCGCTTGCACGCCTCTCCTCCGCAGCACAAAGCCTCGGATAAGTACGAAAGACATAACGATGAACCACTTTTTAGATATCAACAAAGTTGCACCGACAGAGCTGCGCAAAATCATTGATCACGCGCGCGAGATGAAGGATGCGCGTCAGGGTCAGCCCAAGGGCACAATGGACGCCGAGCAACCCTTCGCGGGTCACATGGTTGCGCTGATTTTCGAAAAACCCTCGACTCGTACACGGGTCAGTTTTGATGTGGGTGTGCGTCAATTAGGGGGACAGACCATGGTTCTCTCGGGTGCGGATATGCAATTGGGGCATGGTGAAACCATCGCCGATACAGCCCGTGTACTCAGCCGATATGTGGACATGATTATGATCCGCACCTTCGAAGAGGCCACTTTATTGGAAATGGCAGAATATGCGGATGTCCCCGTAATAAACGGGCTGACCAACCGCACACATCCCTGCCAGATCATGGCCGACATCATGACGTTCGAAGAACACCGTGGCCCGATCACCGGGAAAAAAGTGGTCTGGTCGGGCGATGGCAATAATGTCTTTGCCAGCTTTGCGCACGCGGCGGGTCAATTTGGGTTTGACCTGACCTTTACGGGTCCAGAACAGTTGGACCCAGAAATGGGTTTTATCGAAGAAGCTCGTGCTAAAGGATCAAATGTACAAATCGAACGCGATCCGCATAAGGCGGTTCAGGACGCTGATTTGGTCGTGACAGACACTTGGGTTAGCATGCATGATCACCCGACAACCCGCGAACGCCGCCACAATCAACTGCGTGCCTATCAGGTGAATGCCGAATTGATGGCGCATGCTAATGAGGATGCGTTGTTTATGCATTGTCTTCCTGCGCATCGTAATGAAGAGGCCACGTCCGAAGTCATGGACGGATCAAATTCAGTGATTTTTGATGAGGCTGAAAACCGTCTTCACGCGCAAAAAGCCGTGATGCGTTGGTGCCTGGGAAAATAACAGATCAAATAAAAAAGGCGCCAGATGGCGCCTTTTTTGGGTCAGTGCCCGCCTTCCAATATTCCGGTGCGCACCGAATAATTTGCGGCGATTTCGTATTCTGGATCATCATCACTATCCACCATCAAATGCCCCGCTTTGGTCAATAAACTATGACAGTCGCGGCTTAGGTGGCGCAGCTGAATTTGTTTTCCAACTGCCTCGTATTTCGCTGCTACAGCCTCAATTGCTTGGAGTGCAGATTGATCCACAACACGGCTGTCTGCGAAATCTACGATCACCTTTGATGGATCAGCATCTATCGTAAATAACTCCATAAATCCATCTGAGGATCCAAAAAATAATGGACCCTGAATGCGATAGGCCTTCACCCCATCTGCGTCGATTTCGGTATGGGCGTGGATACGGCGCGCATTGTTCCATGCATAAGCCAAAGCAGAGACGATCACCCCCACAACCACAGCCACGGCCAAGTCGGTTGCAACGGTCACAATCGTCACCAAAACAATAACGAATGCATCAATCAATGGCACCTTGCGCATGATGCGGAATGAGTTCCAGGCAAAGGTTCCAATCACCACCATGAACATCACACCGACAAGTGCTGCCAGCGGTATTTGTTCAATGATCGAAGAACCAGCCAGAATAAAGAACAGCAGGAACAACGCCGCTGCGATGCCCGCAATGCGCGTGCGCCCCCCTGATTTCACGTTGATAATGGATTGCCCGATCATGGCGCAACCACCCATACCACCAAAGAACCCTGTTACGGTATTGGCCAAACCCTGGGCCACACATTCTTGACTTGCCCCGCCACGTTTGCCCGTCATTTCACCAACAAGATTCAGTGTCAAAAGGCTTTCGATCAAACCAATCGCTGCCAAAATGATCGAATAGGGCAAAATAATTTGCAGCGTTTCCCATGTGAATGGGACCGCTGGAATGTGGAAGGGTGGCAATCCACCCTCGATAGAGGCCATGTCACCCACGCGTGGAACGTCCAGTCCGAAAACGATCACAATGGCCGCAACAATACCGATACCCGCCAAGGGCGCTGGAATGACTTTGGTCAATTTGGGAAGGTAGTGAATGATCGCCATTGTTAAGGCCACTAATGCCAGCATGACATATAGGGGTGTGCCACTTAACCAAACCTGACCATCGCCATCGCTGACCTTAAATTGCGTCAATTGCGCCAAAAAGATTACGATGGCCAAGCCGTTCACAAATCCCAGCATAACAGGGTGCGGGACCAATCGGATGAATTTACCCCACTGCATCACACCTGCAAAAATTTGCAACAAACCCATCAAGACGACGGTGGCGAACAAATATTCGACGCCGTGTTCAATGACCAAGGCAACCATGACCACTGCCAAGGCACCTGTGGCACCCGAAATCATTCCGGGACGTCCGCCAAATAGCGCAGTGATCAAACCAACGATAAAGGCCGCATAAAGGCCCACCAACGGATGCACATGCGCAACAAAAGCAAAGGCGATAGCCTCGGGTACCAAGGCCAATGCAACCGTTAGACCAGATAAAATTTCAATGCGCAGGCGGGATGCGGTGAACCCTTCGTCGTTCATAAGGCTCAGATCCGGCTTTGCCATACGTGCAAAGCGCGCCATAATTGCAGGTGTCATAACGTACCCCTTTGGTGTGATTTTGCGCCCACATATCCAAGTTTTCGCATATTGGAAAGCAAGATGACCCAAAATCACGTAAAATGTCATTTTACGTATCGCATCATCACAGGTAATTATTCCCAGACTCAGACGTAAGGAACGGATTATGCGTAAAACAAAAATCGCAATTATTGGCGGATCAGGAATCTACGATATCGACGGTTTGGTGGGTGCAACATGGACAGATGTTGAAACACCTTGGGGGGCACCATCGGATCAGGTTTTGACAGGCACATTAAGCGGCGTCGACATGGTGTTTTTGCCCCGGCATGGGCGCGGGCACGTCTATTCGCCCACAACGGTACCATACCGCGCGAACATTGATGCGCTGAAACGATTGGGCGTCACCGATGTGATCAGTGTTTCGGCCTGTGGTTCCTTCCGAGATGAGATGGCCCCTGGCGATTTTGTTATAGTGGATCAATTTATCGACCGTACCTTTGCACGCGAAAAGTCGTTTTTTTCAACGGGCTGTGTGGCCCATGTTTCGGTCGCGCACCCAACTTGCCCACGCCTCTCGGCGGCCTGCGTTCACGCGGCAAGCGATGCTGGGATCACCGTCCATAATGGCGGCACCTATTTGGCAATGGAAGGTCCACAGTTTTCCAGCATTGCAGAAAGCAAAATGTACCGCGAAAGCTGGGGCGCGGATGTGATTGGCATGACCAACATGCCAGAGGCGAAATTGGCCCGTGAAGCCGAGCTGTGCTATGCCTCGGTCGCGATGATCACAGATTACGACAGTTGGCACCCAGAACACGGTAGCGTCGACATCACGTCAATCATTGCAACATTGCAAGGAAACGCAGGTAAGGCACGCGATTTGGTGGGCCGTCTACCCGCGCTGTTGGGTCAAGATCGTGACGACTGTCCACATGGCTGCGATAAAGCATTGGAGTTTGCAATCATGACCGCCCCCGATAAACGCGATCCCGAATTGATTGCGAAACTGGATGCAATCGCAGGTCGCGTACTTTAAGGATTAGACATGAAAACCGTAAAAGATTATATTCGCTCTATCGTTGATTTCCCGCATGAGGGGATCATGTTTCGCGATGTCACGACACTTTTTGCCGACCCGCGCGGATTTCGCATGTGCATCGATCAAATGCTACACCCTTACGCGGGTCAGCCCATTGACAAAGTTGTTGGGTTAGAGGCGCGTGGATTTATCTTGGGTGGGGCGATTGCCCATCAGTTGGGCACAGGATTTGTGCCTGTTCGCAAAAAGGGCAAATTGCCAGGCACCACCATTTCGCAAGATTACAAATTGGAATATGGCGAAGCGATCGTTGAAATCCATGACGACGCAATCGAAGCGGGTGAGCGTATCTTGGTTGTTGATGATCTATTGGCCACAGGCGGCACGGCCGAGGCGGGCATAAAGTTGATTGAACGCCTTGGTGGGGACATTGTTGGATGTTCATTTATTGTGGATTTACCTGAATTGGGGGGGCGCCAAAAGCTTCAGTCCATGAATATGGGCGTGCAGGTCCTGTGCGAATTCGACGGGCTTTAATCCTGATCCAAATAGGCGCGTACGCAGTCTTGGACGCGGCGAAATCTATCGCCCCCCAAATGCGTACCGCCAAACCACCGCGTGACGATGACAACGTGATCAAACAGTTCTTCACGTTCTAGCATGCGCAGGATGACAATGCCTGCCCCCGCTTCGCCATCGTCATTTTTTATGCCACCCTCGCTCGATGACAAAAGCGCCCATGTATTATGGGTCGCCTTTGCAAATTTTTTCGAACGTTTTAATTGCTTTAAAACGGCCAAAGCATCGGCCTTGGTTTTGGCCTCCGACCCAGTCACCGCGTATTTGGAACCACGGTCTGTTAAAACTGGATCAATCTGTTTCATGCGTGTTTGTTAGTTTCTTCCTCAAGATGCATTTTCATATCAACCAAAACTTGCTGCAAAGCAACCGTTTCTCGCAATAACCGCTTTGTTTCGTTGATTGTGATGATACCGTCATCGATGGATTGATGGTATTCTGACATTAGATTCGCAAACCGTTGCGAAAGGGCAATCACATCGGAATTCACGCCCCCTGCCCCGTATTCTTCTGAACTTGACTCACGACAATTGCGGGACAATGTTGTGCCGATCACCTCGGCCAAGGCGATTGTTACATGTGGAAAGCTGGCTGTCTTTTCCAAGGCTGCAACGGCATCAATCGGCATATAGCGGTCAAAGTGTTTGGGATTATCGGAATAATATCGGCCTAATGTTGCCTTTGACTTACCAGTAATTCAGCAGGCGTTTTCAATTCCCACATCTTTGACCAAAGTCTCTGCGTGCTTTTTCAAGTAACTTCCAACAGTTTGCTTACAAAATTCTCTCACACTCCCCAAATGGGGAAAACCCCCATCCTTTTCCCATTAAACAATACTTTAGGCAGTGCTATAATTATAGTTCGTGCAAGCAAAGGCATAATGCTGATCAAGTTGCCGAATTGGGGTGGGAAGATGTGACAATCACTCCTGGCCGCAAACCAGCCGCGGTTAGGCATCCGCGGGGTTGGGTTAACGATTGTGGTAAGTGTTGCATTACTTAGTGTATTTTCCACCCCTTTCAGCTTGAAATTCAACGTCCTGCACGGCATGACTTGGCTATGGCCAAACTGTATTTTCACTATTCGACGATGAACGCGGGCAAAAGCACGCTTTTGCTACAGGCGTCCTATAACTATGTTGAACGGGGGATGCAGACGTATCTGTTGACCGCAAATTTTGATGATCGCGCGGGAACCGGAAGAATCGGATCACGCATTGGGATCGGGGCGGATGCAGACACTTTTGCATCCAAAACAGACCTATTTTCAAATATACAAGAGCGCCTGAATGCTGGCCCCTGCGCCTGTGTCTTCATTGATGAGGCACAGTTTTTGTCCGCTGATCAGGTTTGGCAACTGGCCCGCGCTGTGGATGATTTGAAGGTGCCCGTCATGTGTTACGGGTTGCGCGTGGATTTTCAGGGGAAGCTCTTTCCAGGTTCAGCAGCGCTTTTGGCATTGGCGGACGAGATGCGAGAGATACGCACCATTTGCCACTGCGGGAAAAAGGCAACTATGGTCGTGCGACAGGACGAACACGGAAACGTGTTGAAAGACGGCGCGCAGGTACAAGTTGGCGGAAACGAAACCTATGTCTCGCTATGCCGCGTGCATTGGCGACAGGCGATTAAGGACTAATGCATCCGACCACCGTTTGGCACAATTTGATCTGGGGCGATCAGAACAACTGCACCTGAATCATCCATGCACCCCAAAACCAGAACCTCGGACATGAACGGCCCAATCTGCCGCGGCGGGAAATTAACAACCCCCATCACCTGTTTTCCGACCAATTGCTCTAGTGTATAATGTACTGTGACCTGCGCTGATGTTTTGCGTTCGCCAATTTCATCGCCAAAATCAATCCACATTTTAATCGCTGGCTTTCGCGCCTCGGGAAAGGGTTCTGCACGGATCACTGTGCCCACACGGATATCGACATTCAAAAAATCATCATAGGTGATGTCAGCCATTTGAAAGCTCCTTTGAACGCATGGTCGCGGCTGCAACGGTTCCACCGATCAATCGGGGCAGACCCGCATTTTGATCCATCAAAACCTCAAGCCCCGCCTGTGTTGTTCCGTTCGGACTGGTCACATTGATCCGTAACTGTTCGGGAGTTTCCTCGGACGCCTTGGCCAATGCGCCTGCACCCGCCACGGTGGCCTTGGCCAATTGCATGGCCAAGTCTGGCGACAACCCCTGCGCCTCGCCTGCTTTGGCCAGTACATCGATCATATAAAACACATAAGCCGGCCCAGACCCCGAAACACCTGTGACGGCATCCATTTGACTTTCGCTATCCAAATCAACAACCTCACCAATTGCCGATAAAAGCGCATGCGCCAGATCAATGTGATCTGCTGTCGACACGGCATTTCCAATCAGTGCCGTAATCCCCTGACCAATTGCAGCAGGAGTATTTGGCATTGCCCGCAAAATCGGGGAATTTGCACCCAAAATGTCCTCATAAGTTCTGATAGAGATGCCAGCCGCAACCGATAGAAACACAGTTTCCCCGCCGCCCATCACCTGAATCGTCGGAAGCGCCGCTTGCATCATCTGGGGTTTAACAGCGATCAGAACCAGTGCAGGTTTCGCAGGTAATTCTTCATTGACGTGAACCCCCTGTGCGAGCACCCAGTCCGATGGATACGGATCAACAACGTAGACCGAAGATGGGTTCAAACCATTTGCAATCCAACCCGCCAACATGGCAGACCCCATTTTTCCGCAACCAAGCAGAACCAAACCCTGCTGAGAAAGTGTGTCAAGTGTCATATTAACCCCAAACAATCAATGTCATTTGGGGGATATTATTATGCGTGACCGTAGGCTTCTGCAATGGCGACTTGCATCGCTTGCTGCGGCGTGTGCTCTCCGTATACCGCCAATTGGAAGGCGGGATAATACCGCTCTGCATTCATGACTGCAGCGCCGATCATGGTGTCGATTTGTTCAGGCGATGCAAACTGCCCCCCCGCCAAAACCAAACCATACCGATAAACCATCAACCCAGGTTCGTCCCAGTAGGAAAAACCACCCGTCCAGCAGCGGTCGTTTACTTCGTTCAACGCTTCATAAAGGGCTGGAAGTCGCTCTTTCGGCGGCTCCATTTCGAAGGTGCAAATCAACCGCAGCGTTTCATCAAATCCTGACCACGCCAACGTTAGCGAATATGTCCGCCACTGCGCCTCAACGGCCATTGCGATTTGATTTTCTTCTATACGATCGAACTCCCACTCATGGTGCTCAGCGATGTGTTCGACAATATCGATTGGGTGAATTTCTTCTTCTAAGAACTGCTCGTTCAATGCCATAGCGCCACCTCTTTTATGCTTAGCGTAGGGAAGTGGCAGCTTCCCCAATCGCTTGGTGCCTGCTCAAGAGACTGGGGGGATCACCCAGCCCCTTACTACATATGGTGCTGTGCTTTGATTGATATGTAAAGCAAAATATTTGTGTCACACACAGAATGCTGTGGATAAAAAAGTTATCCACAGAAAATATGCGATTTTGGTTTCGCTCTGAATTCGGTAATGGTGTTTGGGCGTTCTGCGCGATTTTATTTAGCAGAAGCGGCCTGATTTTTATTGATCACGTGTGACCAAGTTTATTGAACTTTGCCCAGTTTGCGATCAGCAAAGAGGTCAAGGGAGTGAGACTCTTGACGTTTATTTATCCTCTAAAGCATCGAGGCGCGCGTTTAGCTCTGCGTTTTCTTCGCGCGCTTTTTGGGCCATCATGCGCACTGCATCAAATTCTTCGCGCGTTACGAAATCACGATCCGCCAACCAACGGTCCATCCACGATTTCATCGCATTTTCGGCCTCATCCCGTGCGCCCTGTGCAACACCCATCGCGTTTGTCATCAATTGGGACAAGTCATCGAACATTTTATTCCGGGGGGTCATCGCACTCTCCACATTTGTTTCATACTACATATGGTACGAATTGAGGCGCACCGCAAGGTTGACAAGTCATTCTTGTTGGATGAAGTCATATTTGGAGAGGTACACACGTGATAGAATTTCCAAATATTTCGCCCGAGATTTTTTCAATTAACGTCTTTGGAATCCATCTTGCGCTGCGCTGGTATGCGATGGCCTATATCTTGGGCCTGATCCTTGCATGGCGTATCACCTATTTCGCGGTATCACGTCCACTGATTTGGCCACGCAATCAAGCACCACTTGATCCCGTACAGCTTGAAGATTTGCTGACATATTGCATCTTGGGGATCATTTTCGGCGGTCGACTTGGATATGTGATATTCTATGATACGGCACATTATCTTGCCAACCCAATCGAAATCCTAATGCTGTGGAAGGGTGGCATGGCCTTTCATGGTGGGTTATTGGGGGTGATCCTGGGCGCATATTTATATTACCGAAAAACCTATACACCCCTAGTATCTGGGGCCGATCTGTTGGCCTTGGCAACACCTGTGGGTTTGTTGTTGGGACGCATTGCCAACTTTATCAACGCAGAGCTTTGGGGGCGTCCAACTGATCTGCCTTGGGGCGTCATTTTCCCGGGCGAGGCCGCGCAATCCTGTGGTCAAATCGTGGGGTTTTGCGCGCGCCATCCATCGCAATTGTATGAAGCACTGCTTGAGGGTTTGTTACTTGGTGCGGTGCTGATCTATTTGGCGTTTCACAAAGGCGCATTGAAACGGCCAGGGTTTGTTTGTGGAACATTTTTCGTCGGCTACGGCATCGCACGATCAATCGTTGAATTGGTCCGTCAACCTGACGCGCAATTTACCTCTGCCCTAAATCCAATAGGTTATGTCATCCAATTTGGCGAATGGGGAGTAACCATGGGACAACTGTTATCAATTCCGATGATGTTGATTGGCCTACTCCTGATCATCCGCAGCAAACCCGTGTCCGCATGACGCCGCTGGATCACATCATACGCGAACGTATTGAGCTGGATGGTCCAATGCGTGTTTCGGACTTTATGCAAATCTGTCTGTTGCATCCCGAACATGGATACTACGTCAAAAACCCTGCCTTTGGCGTTCAGGGCGATTTTACCACAGCCCCAGAAATTTCGCAGATGTTTGGAGAGCTTCTGGGCCTCTGCCTTGCGCAGGCATGGATGGATCAGGGTGCGCCTGCAGATTTTCATCTGCTTGAGTTGGGCCCCGGACGCGGAACGCTGATGTCGGATATTTTACGCGCAACGCGCAGTGTGCCTGGCCTACACCGCGCGGCAGACATCACGTTGCTAGAAGCATCTGAAACGATGCAAAAGCGTCAACAACACACGCTTTCAGGCTATCAGGTCAAATGGATTTCATCGCTCGGTGAATTAGCCGAAAAACCAATCTTTGTTGTTGCAAATGAATTTTTTGATGCGCTACCAATCCGACAATATGTGCGTGTCGGCGATGTTTGGCATGAACGTTTGATCGGCCTGCAGGATGATGAACTTGGCTTTGGTCTCTCGCCTATTGCGCAAACGAGCGACTATCTGCAAACACGTTTGAGCGATACACAGGACGGAGATATTGTCGAGGTATCCGAGGCCACCCAAAGCGTGACTGGTCAGCTTAGCAAGCGTATCCAAACACACGGGGGATGTGCGCTGATCATCGATTATGGGGGTTGGACGTCAAAAGGGGATACACTACAGGCCGTGGCGGATCACCAATACTCAAACGTGCTGCACGCCTTGGGCGATGCAGACCTAACCGCACACGTAGATTTCGAACAAATTGCATCTGCCAGTCGGTGCCAGGTTTCCAACATGTGCACCCAACAGGATTTGTTAGAACGACTGGGCATTTCCCATCGCACCCAAACTCTTGTGACCAGTGCCGCAAATGAGGTACAAAAAAATGACGTCATTTCGGCCTATCGTCGCTTGACCCATGAAAAAGAAATGGGAACATTGTTCAAAGCAATATCTCTATTCCCCCAAAATGGCCCCTGCCCCGCTGGATTTGAAGCATGACCGTAAAACGCATAAAAAGCCCAAATTTAGCGAATGTAAATCACGGGTTTTATACGCGTTTGGGTGGGGCTTCATCGGGTATTTTCCGCGGATTGAATTGCGGCATTGGATCCAGTGATCAACGTGAAATCGTTCAAATAAATCGTGCCCGCGTTGCCGAGGATATGGGGAGCAGTGCCTCTAATCTCATCGCGCTGCATCAATTTCATTCTGCCAAAGTAGTGACAGTCGATGCTACATTCTCCGACCGTCCACATGCGGATGGCGTTGTCAGCAATCGCACGGGTGACATCCTAACGATCCTGACCGCGGATTGCCAGCCCGTGTTGTTTCATGATCCAGACGCAGATGTGATCGGAGCCTGCCACGCAGGTTGGAAAGGTGCGCTTGCAGGCGTGATTGGCGCGACGGTTGATGCGATGATCGCACTGGGCGCAAAACGGGAAAACATCAGTGCCGCAATCGGGCCCTGTATTTCGCAATCCGCATATGAAGTTGGCGCTGAATTTCGCGATCAATTTGTGTCACATGACCCGACTTTTGAGTCGTTTTTCATTGAAGGCGCACAAGAGGGAAAATTCCAATTTGATCTGCCTGCCTTTGGCCTTCACACTCTCAGGAATGCAGAGATCAAAAGCGCACATTGGATCCACGAATGCACCTATTCTAATGAGGAATATTACTATTCCTACCGCAGAACAACACATGCTGGCGAGGCCGATTATGGCCGCCTGATTTCCTGTATTACACTGTAGTTAGGATTGTTTGGTTAGGCGTTCCTCTAAGACTTCAAATGGGACGCCAGGATCATCTTTGGACACACGAATGACCAATGATGTTTTGACTGATCCAACATTTTCAGCGCAGAGCAATTCCTCTGTCAGGAAACTTTGAAAGGTGCTGAGATCAGGCGCCACGCATTTCAGCATGAAATCAACTTCGCCATTTAACATATGGCACTCCCGCACCAACGGCCATCCACGACAGCGGTCCTCAAATGCACGCAGGTCCGATTCTGCCTGGCTTTGCAATCCGACCATTGCAAACACCTGCACCTCAAACCCCAGCGCGCGGGCATCCACCTGCGCGTGATATCCCTTGATGAACCCCTGCTCTTCCAATGCGCGAACACGACGCAGACAGGGTGGCGCAGAAATCCCAACGCGTTTTGCCAATTCAACGTTTGTCATCCGGCCATCAGCCTGCAACTCAGCAAGGATAAGGCGGTCAATCGGATCTAAACGTGTTAATGGCATCATGTACTCCCAAGTTGCACGATCAATACCTGACGGGCGCAACATGCGCAACAATATTTCACAATGTCGCAATAATATTATTTGTTATTTTTCACTCACTATTCTGCGCGATGGGTTTCCTCCGCCTACTCTTGTGATTATATAAGCGTAAAATTCTCTGATCTGGGGACACAGAATACTATGTCAGACACACGTCACACAAAAGTTTTAATTGTTGGCTCTGGACCTGCGGGATACACCGCGGGCGTTTACGCAAGCCGCGCGATGTTGGAACCCATTTTGGTTCAAGGGATGGAACCCGGTGGCCAATTGACCACCACAACCGAAGTTGAAAATTGGCCCGGTGATACCGAAGTTCAGGGTCCCGATCTAATGGTTCGGATGGAGGCACATGCATCCGCAATGGGGTGCGAGATTATCGGTGACATGATCAATAAGCTTGATTTATCCAAGCGCCCCTTCATCGCAACAGGGGACAGTGGCACGATTTACACAGCCGATGCCGTTATCTTGGCAACTGGTGCACGTGCGAAATGGTTGGGCCTTCCCTCAGAAGAGGCGTTCAAAGGGTTTGGCGTATCAGCATGCGCAACCTGTGACGGGTTCTTTTACCGCGGCCAAGAAATTGTTGTCATTGGTGGTGGAAACACAGCCGTGGAAGAAGCGCTGTTCCTGACGAATTTTGCGTCGAAAGTCACATTGATCCATCGTCGTGATGAATTGCGCGCGGAAAAAATCCTACAAGATCGCCTGATGAAAAACGACAAGATTGAGCCCCTGTGGTTCCACCAATTGGAAGAAGTTGTTGGCAGCGACAACCCAAAAGGAGTCGAAGCCGTGCGTGTGCGTCACGTCGAAACGGGCGAGATTGCTGAAATTCCGTGTAAAGGCGTGTTTGTCGCCATCGGCCATTCACCTGCAAGCGAATTGGTAAAAGACCAGTTGGAAACGCATAACGGCGGCTATGTTCAGGTTGAGGCGGGATCAACATGCACGTCCATCCCAGGCGTGTTTGCAGCGGGTGATTTAACCGATCACACATATCGTCAGGCGATCACCAGCGCAGGAATGGGGTGCATGGCAGCATTGGATGCAGAACGCTTTTTGGCAGAGGGCGAATAGCCCTACTGCAAATGTAGTTTACCACTCATCAACACATGGCCATGACCGGCCACGCGTATCCCCTGAATGCTGCGTTGCGGGCCCAAAACCTGCACTTGGGCCTGACCGGGGCGGCCCATAAAATGCCCCTGTTCGGCAATAAAATTGCGATCATCAATCAAACCGCGTGACCATAGATAGGCCGCCAAACAGCCCGTAGCAGACCCCGTAAATGCATCCTCTGGCGGATTCGGCGCCAACATTGGCAAACGTGAAAATGTATCGCCCACCTCTGTCGCGCCCCGCAAGGTTGCCCAATAGGGTTCCATCAGCCCCTCATAAATTCCGGCCTCTTGAAATTTTTTGGTCAGTTCAGGATGCAGTTGGACACGTTTCAACGCATCATGATCGCGCAGAAGAACAATGCAAAATGGTAATCCCGTACTGACAACTTGTGGCGGTGCAATGATATCATTTGCAGAAATCCCCCCAATACGCGCCAACAACTCTGGGTCCAATTCTGGCCCGAAATCGGGCGCGCATTGTGTCATGGTAATTCTAGGCAGTCCGAAACTTTCATCAATTTCAATCGGAACAATTCCCGTGCGCGTTTCGAATGTGATCTTTGATGCATGGATTTGATCACGATTAATCAGCGAAACAGCCGTCGCCAATGTTGGGTGTCCCGCAAATGGAATTTCCCCGCCTGCCAAAAAATACCTAACTTTGAAATCCGCAACGTCAGAGGGAGCAACAAATGTGCACTCGGTCAGTGATGTTTCCCTTACGAATGCGCAGCATATTTCATCGGGTAGTCCGTTTTTGTCATAAACAACCGCACAGCCATTTCCACCGAACGCTTGGTCGGTGAATGCATCAATCCAGTCACATTCAAAATCTGTCATGGCGCAACGCTATCATCGCACCGTGAAAAGGCAATCATTCGTTCCTAATGGACCGCCACGGGTGACAAATCGTTTTGCCGCGCAAGAACAAATGCCATGTCACGTTCCGTCACCAGTGCCAGGCGTTCACCAGCTGCCGAGTGCACGGCGTAAACCTCATCAATATTGCCCAATTCTTCACGAACATCGTCGGGCAAGATCGCTGTTGACACAGGGCGGACGTAGACGATGCGTTCGTCGATTAGTATTTCGTTAACTGTATTTTCCATTCGTTTACCCCCGATTAATCTTAATCGTTTGAACAACTGTTTCAGGCATCACTTGGGTTAGATCGATATGCAGCAGACCATTTTCCATAGTTGCATCCCCAACATCTACACCCTCTGCCAAAACGAATGAACGTTGAAATTGCCGCGCCGCGATCCCACGGTGCAAATAGACACGCTCTGAACTATCGTCGCGTTGGCGCCCTCGGATGACCAACTGGCGATCCTCAACAGTGATTGACAGATCCTCTTCTGCAAACCCTGCAACAGCCAGCGTAATTCGATATCCACGATCCGATGTTTGTTCGATATTAAATGGGGGGTACCCTTCGTTGCCTGTTTTCGCGGTCCGCTCTAGCAGGCGTTCCAATTGCTCGAAGCCAAGCATGTGGGGATGTGACCCCAAGGTAAGTTTTGTCATCATCTTGTCCTTATCTAAGCGACAGAAAGTTGGGTCCCATATGGCGACCACATTTAAAATATGAGTGTTCGCGTGCGACAATGCAAGCCTAGGCAGAGTAGAAATTTTAACGTATAGTTAACGTATCAATTTGGACGAACGAACGATGCAGACCCCCCACGACTTTTCCATGAAAACCGACGATGTGCTTCGGCTGGAACTCATTGTTCTGCGTGATGAACATCGCGATTTGGATCAGGCGATAGAAGCCTTGATTGAAAAAGGGACTGCAGATCAGCTGACGATTCAACGGTTGAAAAAGAAAAAGCTGTTGTTGAAAGACAAAATTGCAGTAATCGATGATCGTCTGACACCAGATATCATTGCTTAAGCTTTGGAAATGGCTATATTGCCGCGCTCAGGCAGCGTGACGAGGGCAAAATGAGCACATCACCACAAGTAGGCATTATCATGGGAAGCCAATCTGATTGGCCCACAATGAAGCTTGCCGCAGATATTTTGGATGAACTTGGGATTTCTTATGAAACCGCAATTGTTTCTGCGCATCGCACGCCTGATCGTTTGTGGGACTATGGCAAATCAGCTGCGTCCAAAGGGTTAAAGGTGATCATCGCAGGTGCCGGTGGCGCCGCGCATTTGCCTGGCATGATGGCATCCAAAACGCGCGTGCCTGTGGTTGGTGTACCTATTCAAACCAAGGTGCTGTCAGGTGTGGATAGCCTCTATTCTATTGTTCAAATGCCCAAAGGTTTTCCCGTTGCCACTATGGCGATTGGTGCAGCGGGTGCTGCAAACGCGGGACTGATGGCCGCGGGTATTTTGGCGGTGTCTGATGATGCATTGGCAGAACGTCTTGATGCGTGGCGTGATGCGCTTTCCGCGTCCATCCCAGAGGTGCCTACAGATGAGTAATACATTGCCCCAAGGCGCGCGAATTGGAATTTTGGGGGGTGGTCAGTTAGGGCGCATGTTGTCCGTTGCCGCAAGTCGACTAGGATTTCGGACGCATATCTATGAACCAGGTGCAAACCCACCCGCCGCACAAGTTGCGGATGAATGCACAATGGCCTCTTACGAGGACACCGAAGCGCTGCATGCATTTGCCCAATCCGTAGATGTCATTACCTATGAATTTGAAAATATCCCGACTGATGCGCTTGACGTGCTCGAGACGATCAAACCGATTTATCCAAATCGCGAGGCCCTGCAGGTGTCCCAAGATCGCATCACAGAAAAAGACTACTTAAATGATCTGGGCCTGACGACGGCACCCTATGCACAAGTTGATACACTTGCCGATTTGCAGGCGGCAGCAGAAAAAATTGGCCTGCCCGCGATTTTGAAAACACGTCGTTTTGGGTACGATGGCAAAGGTCAATCCCGTCTGAAATCCACAGATGACATTGAAACCGCGCATTCTGACATGGCGGGTGCACCCTCGGTCTTGGAAGGGTTCGTCAATTTTTCGCGCGAAATTTCTGTAATTGCCGCTCGTGGCATAAACGGTGAAATCGCCTGCTATGATCCAGGTGAAAACGTGCATCGTGACGGCATTTTGCATACCACCACGATCCCTGCGGAAATCCCTGCGTTGATGGCGATGGATGCCGCGTTGATGGCCGGGAAAATTTTGAATGCAATGGATTATGTTGGCGTGATGGGTGTTGAGATGTTCGTAACGCCCCAAGGTTTGATTGTGAATGAAATCGCACCGCGCGTTCATAATTCGGGCCATTGGACGCAAAATGGATGCGCCGTGGACCAGTTCGAACAGCACATCCGCGCCGTAGCGGGTTGGCCATTGGGCGATGGATCCCGATATTTGGACGTAGTTATGGAAAACCTGATTGGCGCTGATATGGACCGTGTGCCAGATCTGTCCAAAGACCCCAAGGTTTCGCTGCACCTCTATGGCAAGGCAGACGTGAAAAAAGGCCGCAAAATGGGCCACTTTAACCGCGTCACTTCAATCTAGGCCAATAAACGGGCTGCAAATTCCCCTGCGAGATATGCGGGGCGACCATTGGAAAATGTCGCCTCAAGCTGAATATCCGCGTTTAGGACAATAAAATCTGCCCGTTGCCCTGCGCTGACGCTCCCCCTGTCATTTAGGCCAAGTACGGATGCAGGGTTTGATGAAACCAATGGCCAAGCGTATTCAAATCCGATCTCGGTAGATAATTGCAGCGCTGCCTGCAACATCGATGGATAATGGTAGTCAGATGCAAGCGCTGTACACAAATTTTGCGTCACCAAATCACGCGCCGAAACATTGCCTTTGTGGGATGATCCCCGCATCACATTTGGTGCGCCTAAAATGACAGCCTCGCCCAAGTCAATAGCGGCGCCAGCGGCCGCCTCCGTTTCTGGGAATTCAGCGATTTTTACGCCCATTTGCGAAAATTGCTGCCGCTGTGATTTGGTCGCGTCGTCATGGCTTGCGAACAGGACATTGGGAAACTGCGCAATCCAATTGGGCAGATCGTGCAAGGCCGCCTCTTGCCCTTCGTGCATCTGTTGCAATAGCGCCAAATGCGCCTCTGGGCTGCGCTTGGCCTTTAATGCCTGCCCCGTTAAACGCGGCGGCTTCTTTCCCTTGGCCAATGCCTCGTGCGGGACGTGGTCGTTTAAAACGACATAGGGAATGTCAAATTCGCGGATCATCGCACCAGCCCGTTCCCAATCTTCGCGCATCAGATATTCAAAGCGCAATTGTGGAATAATATCGACAGGCGTCTGAGCGCGTTTGTTACGCAGTTGAGCAAAGACTTCACTCGCAAAATGAGGCCCGCGCATGCCCCCTTCCCAACTATAGAATTGCGCCATAACGGCTGTGGTAATCCCGTTCACCGCCAATTCAGAGCAGGTTGCGCGCAACCCTCTGGCCAAATCTTTTATCGCGCCGCGGCGTGGCGCCATATGATGTTCAAATCCATCCCCGTGCAGATCAATCAAACCAGGCAAGATCGTATAGCCAGAAGCATCAATGGATCGCCCTGTCGTCCCTTCTGAAAAGACATTCCCCGAAATAGCCACACGCCCAACTTGTATGCCAGTGGTACCCAAGTAAGTCACATTTGAAAGGGTGAATTGCATCGATCCGATCCATTTCCGAACGGCTGACAGACGCCAGCACAAGGTTTCATTCCTTTCGAAAATACCCATTTTGGAAAAAATGCAAGGCTTGGTTTAAAACCTCGGCATTGTTCATCATGAATGTATGCGTGACGAGTAAAACGATGCGATCTTTCATTCCTGCAACTTTTTTAGCCTCAATAGATACCTTTCCGTCATCTCGGCCTGTGATCAGATACGAATAATATGGGTTTAAACTGCAGCTTCCTGCAATGATGCCAAGGTCAAAATCAACGTTGGGAAGTTCCCTGACTATCCCATCGCGACCAAGACGCACCCCCGCGGGTCCATTCAGATGCACGAACAGTTTCCAATCCCCTCATTTATCAACAATTTCTGATCCATAATTGGGCGGACAACCCGCGACACTGCGAAATCAGGGTGCATGGATTTAATCACACGCATGATAATCCCACCCATTGAATAAGTTAGAAAATTAGGAGTAGTTGAACACAAACCTTGCGCCTCTTTGCTAATTTCTTCACCTAATTGACCAAGGTCTTTTTTGGTGGACGGATAGGCCAGACGGTGTGCCTCATAATAGCGGGCGGTAAAAAATTATTCCGCAATCCAAAGAGAATTTGCACTGCGCCCCAATCCGTATAGCATGATGATACACCGATTTTCTGTGGAAAGCGCGGGTGGAATCCAAGTAAAAATAGAAACGGCAAATAAAATAAATATACGCATGATTGTCCAGATTGGCTTTGAACACAGCTATGTTTGGAACCCCTAAATAACAAAACCCGCGCATCACAGATGCGCGGGTCCAATAGCGTGCAACACAATGTGCAGCTGTTCGGATGATTACATCATGCCGCCCATGCCGCCCATGCCGCCCATGTCTGGCATTCCACCAGGTGCTGCGCCTGGTTTCTCTGGCTTATCAGCAACCATTGCTTCGGTTGTGATCAATAGGCCAGCAACAGATGCTGCATCTTCTAGAGCAGTACGTGTTACTTTTGCAGGGTCAATCACGCCGAATGAGAACATATCACCATATTCTTCTGTCTGCGCGTTAAATCCAAATGCTGGATCTGAACTCTCGCGAACTTTGCCTGCAACAACCGCACCATCAACACCTGCGTTTTCAGCGATCTGACGTAGTGGCGCTTCGATCGCACGGCGTATGATTGCGATACCTGCATTTTGATCTGCGTTGACGCCTTCAAGGCCTTCAAGCGCTTTGCCGCCTTGGACAAGTGCAACACCACCACCCACGATGACGCCCTCTTGAACAGCTGCGCGTGTCGCGTTCAATGCATCGTCAACACGGTCTTTACGCTCTTTCACTTCGACTTCTGTCATGCCGCCAACGCGGATCACTGCAACACCGCCTGCTAATTTGGCAACGCGCTCTTGAAGCTTTTCGCGGTCGTAGTCAGATGTTGTTTCTTGGATCTGTGCGTGGATCTGTGAAACGCGTGCTTCGATCTCTGCTTTGTCGCCTGCACCGTCAACGATTGTTGTTTCGTCTTTGGTGATTTGAACTTTCTTCGCAGTGCCCAGCATGTCCATTGTCACGCCTTCTAGCTTCATGCCAAGATCTTCTGAGATCACTTGACCGCCAGTTAGGATTGCGATGTCCTGAAGCATTGCTTTACGACGATCACCGAAACCAGGTGCCTTAACAGCCGCGATTTTTAAGCCGCCGCGCAATTTGTTCACAACCAAAGTTGCAAGCGCTTCGCCTTCCACGTCTTCCGCGATGATCAACAATGGTTTTTGTGATTGGATCACTGACTCTAGAAGTGGAACCATTGGCTGAAGAGAAGAAAGCTTCTTCTCGTGCAATAGGATCATGCAGTCTTCTAGTTCTGTTGTCATTTTGTCTGGGTTCGTCACGAAGTATGGCGACAGGTAACCGCGGTCAAACTGCATACCTTCAACAACGTCTGTTTCTGTCTCAAGACCTTTGTTCTCTTCAACTGTGATAACGCCTTCGTTGCCAACTTTTTGCATCGCATCTGCGATTTGACGACCGATTTCCGCTTCGCCATTGGCTGAGATTGTGCCAACTTGCGCAACTTCGTCACTATCTTTTACGTCACGCGCTGATGCTTTGATCGCTTCAACAACTTTTGATGTTGCCATGTCGATGCCACGCTTCAGGTCCATTGGGTTCATACCCGCTGCGACCGCTTTCATGCCTTCTTTGACAATCGCTTGCGCCAAAATAGTCGCTGTTGTCGTACCGTCGCCCGCTTCGTCGTTCGTGCGGCTTGCAACTTCTTTGACCATCTGTGCGCCCATATTTTCGAACTTGTCTTCTAGTTCGATTTCCTTCGCAACAGAAACACCATCTTTTGTAATGCGTGGTGCACCGAATGATTTATCCAAAACAACGTTACGGCCTTTTGGTCCCAATGTTACCTTTACCGCATCCGCTAGGACATTTACGCCGCGTAGCATGCGGTCGCGTGCGTCTGTGTTAAACTTGACGTCTTTTGCAGCCATTGTGCTGATCCTCGTCTAATGAGTTAATATTCTTACGATTTGCGATTAGGACAAAATGCCCAAAATATCGCTCTCTTTCATCATCAACAGCTCTTCGCCGTCGACTGTGACTTCTGTGCCTGACCATTTGCCAAATAACACTTTGTCACCGTCTTTTACGGCCATTGCGATCAACTCGCCGCTGTCTTTGCGCGCGCCTTCGCCACATGCAACGATTACGCCTTCCGCTGGCTTTTCTTTAGCACTGTCAGGAATGATAAGACCACCAGAAGTTTTCTCGTCGCTCTCAACACGGCGAACAAGCACACGATCGTGAAGCGGTTTTAATGCCATTTTAGAGGCTCCCTAAAAAAGTTACGTTACGCCCGTTTTGGGCTATTAGCACTCATACCAATCGAGTGCCAACGGCGCATAAGTAGGGATCACGTAAACGAGTGTCAACACTCACCTCTAAAAAATCTGACTCTTTTTTATGTCGCTAATCCGCGCCCCTGCAAAAGGGCATTAATTCCCGGCATGCGCCCGCGGAATTGGGTGAAAAGCACGTCAGGTTCAACAGATCCGCCCTTGGATAACACCGTATTTTCCAGTTTTCGCGCCAAGTCCGCGTCAAACGGATTCTCGATTTCTTCAAATGCGGCGAATGCATCTGCATCCATAACTTCGGACCACATGTAACTGTAATAGCCGGCGGAATACCCGTCCCCTGCAAACACATGGGCAAAATGCGGCGTGGCGTGTCGCATCGTGATTTCGCTCGGCATCCCAATTCGATCCAACACACGTGACTGTGCTGCCATGATGTCATCGTTCGGCACATTCGTGTGGTATTCTAAATCGACAATCGCAGATGCCAAATACTCCACCGTCGAAAACCCCATGTCATAGGTTGCGGCCTGACCAATCCGTTCGATCAACGCATCTGAAATAGATTCATCCGTATCCACGTGACGCGCAAATTGTTTTAGAATTTCGGGCAACATCGCCCAGTGTTCATAAAGCTGGCTGGGCAATTCAACAAAGTCGCGCGCAACGCTTGTTCCTGACAACGAACGATAGGTCACATTTGACAACATCTGATGCAGCGCATGGCCAAATTCATGGAACAGGGTGCGCACATCATCGGTCGAGAGAAGACATGGGTCGCCCTTGGCGAAATTACAGACATTCACAACGATCGGGATTTCGGGGCTGGGATAATTGGTTTGTGATCGCATCGCCGAACACCATGCCCCAGAGCGTTTTGATCCACGTGCAAAATAGTCGCCGATGAATACAGCAACATCAGCATCATCACGTGTCACACGCCATGATTTACAATCGGGATGATATAGGTCCAATTCAATTGGTTCAAATTTCAGTCCAAACAAACGCCCCGCGACATGAAAGGATGCATTGATCATATTCGACAGTTCGAAATAAGGTTTGATTTCCGCTTCATCCAAATCAAACTCCGCCTTGCGGCGCTGTTCGGCATAATAACGCCAATCCCATGTTTGCAGCGCATCGTTGATGCCATCCGCATGCAGCATCGAAGACAGAATTTTTGCGTCCCGTTCTGCCGCTGATTTCGCAGGCTCCCAAACATTCATAAGCAAGTCGCGCACATTATCGGGCGTCTTTGCCATTTCTGTTTCCAGCTTAAATTCGGCAAAGTTTTTGTAACCCAACAATTCCGCGCGCTCTTGGCGCAGTGTTAGGATTTCTTGCGCGATGGCCAGATTGTCATGTTCCCCGCCATTTGCGCCCCGCGCATCCCACGCGCGTTTTGCGATTTCACGCAAATCACGGCGAGCCGAAAATTGCAAAAATGGTGCGATCAGGGATCGGGACGTGGTGATGACAGGTCCGTTCACACCCTTTTCCTTGCCTGCATTACGCGCGGCCTCGATCAAGAAATCTGGCAGGCCTTCTATATCATCCTCCGACAATTCCATGAACCAATCGCGTTCATCGGCTAACACGTTCTGCGTGAATGTTGTGCAAAGGACTGACAGCCGCGATTTGATTTCCGTTAATCGCGCTTCGGCCTCCCCAGTCAGCGCCGCACCCGAACGCACAAATCCTAGGTATTGATCCTTTAACAAAATCATCTGCTCTTCGTTCAAACCCAAGGTATCCTTGGAATTCCACAGGCTTTCAATACGCTGAAACAGGTCCTTGTTTCCGCTGATCTTGGCCCCATGTGCGGCTAGCCTCGGCGAAAACTCTCGCATCAATGCATCAAGCTCTGGATTGGTATGCGCACCTGCCATCGCGTAAAACGGCGATAGCACCTTGTGCATCAATTCACTGGTTGTTTCCAATGCTTCAATAGTGTTGGCGAATGTCGCTAGCTCCGGGTTTTGGGCAATGGCATCAATTTTTGCCAAATCGTCTTGCATGGCGATATCCAATGCTGGTGCAAAATCGGCCGCGGTGATTTTTCCAAACGGGGGAACCCGAAACGGTGTATCCCAAGCGTCCAACAATGGATTTGTCATACTGCGCGCCTTTCTATGCGTTATGTTTGTTCCGAACAGATGGGACAGTCGGTTCGCTTATTCAATCGGATCTGACGGATTACACCGAAATGGGCATCATAAATCAACATTGACCCTGTCAAAGTTGCCCCCGTTTTCAGGATTAATTTCATCGCCTCACCCGCCATCATTGTGCCAATCACACCTGGTAACGGTGCAAAAACCCCTGCTTCGGCACAACTTGGGGCCAAACCATCAGCGGGCTTTTCAGGAAAGATACACTGATAACAAGGTCCTTTCCGTGCGGGATCGAACACAGAAATCTGGCCTTCCCATTGACTAAGCGCGCCTGACACCATCGGTTTTTGCTGCACAACGGCAATCTTGTTCACCAAATATCTGGTTTCAAAATTATCGCTACCTTCCAGTATCAGATCATAGTCCGCGATCAATTCCTCGGCGATCTCTTCATCAAGACGCCGATTGTAGGGCTTCACCTCGATATGTGGGTTTTGTGCCAACATTTGCGCTTTGGCGGAAAAAACCTTGTGCGTTCCAATTCCCTCTTCGGTATGGATCACCTGTCGTTGCAAATTGGCATTTTCAACGGTGTCATCATCAATGACACCGATTGTACCCACCCCCGCCGCGGCAAGGTATTGCAGAGCCGGCGCACCCAATCCACCTGCCCCAACAACCAACACCTTAGCGTCTTTTAATCGTTTTTGCCCCGTCCCCCCGATTTCGCGCATCACGACATGACGGGCGTAGCGTTCCAATTCGATGCTTGAAAAAGGCCCAGTTGATTTCGTTGGTTGTGATTCTGGCGGATGGGCACGTGCACGTAAAAATGTCAGCAATTGACGATAGAGGTAAACACCACCAACCACAGTTATCAAAACCGACCAAGCGGCCAATGATTGCCCCAAAATCACAAGGTCCGGCGCAATTGATCCTGCAACCATCATCCAAACGCACAGGATCAGGATGATTACAACCGCGTTGATCAACATTCTACGCGTCATCCTATCATGCCCCTGTTGACCCAAAACCACCTGCACCCCGATCCGTTTCATCAAGTGCATCTACAATTGCAAAGGTCGCCTGAACCACTGGTGCGACAATCATCTGCGCAATCCGCATTCCATGGGCCACGCGGAACGTATCTGCACCACCATTCCAAAGGATCACGCCCAAATCACCGCGATAATCGCTGTCGATGGTCCCAAGCGCGTTGGCCAAGGTAATCCCGTGTTTCAGCGCCAGACCAGAACGCGCGCGCACCTGAACCTCATATCCAATAGGGATTTCCAAACGCAGTCCTGTGGGGATCAGGGCACGCCCGCCCGGGGATATTTCGACACCTGCGTCGCGATGATCATCGGGCAGATTGGCCCGCAAATCTGCGCCCGCTGCCCCAACTGTTTCATAAGTCGGAAGCCCAAGATCGCGATCCGCAGTATCGGACCAAGAAACCATTATATTGACCATTTACGATGTCCCCAAAATCTCATCTGCGATCCGTTCAGCCAATTTTGCGGCGACTTCACCCTTGCTGAGGCGCGGCCATTGATCCGCACCCTGTTCTGTCACCAAAATCACCTGATTTTCGCTGCCACCCATAATCTCAGTTTCGGGTGACACATCGTTCGCAACGATCCAATCACATCCTTTACGCGCACGTTTGTCGGTGGCGTTTTCAATGACATCATCCGTTTCCGCCGCAAAGCCAATCACAAGGGGTGGGCGCGCGTCTGTTCCAAGTTGTGCAACATGCGCGAGGATGTCGGGATTTTCAGTTAGCGACAATTCGGGCAAAGACCCATTTTGTTTTTTGATTTTCGATCCAGACGCATTTTCCACCCGCCAATCCGCGACAGCAGCCGCAAATATCGCGCAGCTCACATCTAGGTTCGCCTTCACCGCATCAAACATGTCATGTGCGCTTTCCACTTGGATCACGTGGACGCCATTGGGGGGTGGCACATCAGAGGGACCCGTTACAAAACGGACATCCGCACCCAAATCCCGTAATGCGGCAGCAATCGCTGTCCCCTGAGCACCAGAGGAGCGATTTGCGATGTAACGGACAGGATCAATCGGTTCATGCGTTGGACCAGATGTCACCAGAACCTTGTGACCCTCCAATGGACGCGGCGCAAAATGCGCTGCAATGGCGTCAATTATTTCTAGCGGTTCTGACATGCGACCAGGCCCATATTCGCCACAAGCCATATCACCAGGGTTCGGGCCAACAATATGCACCCCATCTGCAACCAATTGCGCCAAATTACGCTGTGTCGCAGGGTGATCCCACATCCGCACATTCATGGCAGGGGCAATCAGAACAGGCGTATCCGTGGCCAACAATAAAGTTGAGGCTAAATCATTCGCCAACCCATTCGCCATCTTTGCCATCAAATCCGCAGTAGCAGGGGCGACAACAACCAAATCCGCGCTGCGCGACAGTTGAATGTGGCCCATGTCCGATTCAGCCGTTAGATCAAATAAATCATGATACACTTGCACACCTGCAAGAGCCGACACCGACAGCGGCGTCACAAATTCAGACGCGGCCTGTGTCATAACAGGGGTCACCGACGCACCGCGTTCACGCACACGTCGGATCAGATCTAGCGATTTATACGCAGCAATCCCGCCTGAAATGATCAAAAGGATGTTATTACCCGCAAGCATATTCGCCACCTCGTGTTCCTATGCTTGCGACACTATTTTGTTTCGCCACCCTTCTGCAAGTGCAGATCGACCAATGCGTTATAGGTAGTGTGCAACCTCTGCCATGTTGTTTTGCAGATGCTTGCGCAACTTCTGGAATGCCGCCGCTTCGATTTGGCGGATCCGCTCTTTAGACAGGCTGAGCTCTTTTCCGAGGCTTTCCAGCGTGCGCGTATCCTCGCGAATTGCACGTTCACGCACGATTAAGCGCTCGCGATCATTCAACGTCGACATCGCATCTAACAAACACTTCCGCAAATGTGCATTGTCATGTGCTTGCTCAAACAGGCTATCTGCGCCTTCGCTTTCGTCCTCAAGTGTTTCAATCCACTCGCGACCTTCTTCGTCTGTCGATTGTGTTGCATTCAATGAATAATCAGAGCCTGACAGGCGTCCATCCATCATCTTTACATCACCCAATGGCACGCCAATTTCGGTCGCGATTTTGCGATGCAATTGGTCGCTATCTAATGAGATGCCCATCTGCATGGCTTCACGCTCTAACTGCGCCTGGATACGGCGCATGTTAAAGAACAGCGCTTTTTGCGAGCTGGTTGATCCTGTACGGACCAAGGACCAATTCCGCATGACATAGTCCTGAACACTCGCCTTAATCCACCAAACAGCATATGTCGAAAACCGTACGCCGCGATCGGGGTCAAATTTCTCGGCAGCCTTCATCAATCCCAATCCCGCCTCTTGAATAAGGTCGTTCATAGGCACACCATAGCGCTTGAATTTTGAGGCCATCGAAATCGCCAGACGCATATATGCGGTGATTAACCTGTGCAGCGCTTGTTCATCTTTATGATCGCGCCACAAATACGCAAGTTGTAGTTCAGTTTCCGCATCCAATAGCTCCGCCTTCATCGCTCGGCGGGAAAGTGAAATCGCATTCGCTTGATCCAAAGCCATCTCTGTAGCTCCTTATACTTGCAACCCTGTTAATTTCTTGTTCATTGTATTGGATACGCGGCTACGCAGGGATCAGATCACTTTGAGGGAAAAATGACGAAATTAACGACAATGGTGTTGGGTGGTATCAACTCTGGAAAGTCCGCCTTTGCAGAATCCCTGATCACAAATCAGACCACCACCCCCTACTACGTCGCAACCTCAGTTGTGCTTGATAAAGAAACGCGGGATAAGGTTGAGACCCATCAAACTGTGCGCGGGCCAAATTGGCATACCATCGAAGAGCCTGTGGACCTTGCGGCAGCATTAGAACAGCTTCCCACAGGATCGGTTGTTTTGGTTGATTGCCTGACCATGTGGCTGAATAATTTGCTGTATCACGAGCTTGATGTTGACGGTTACACGCAAAACTTGCTTGAAACGGTTGCGCGGTCTGACTTAGACATCACATTTGTCAGTAATGAGGTTGGATTGGGCGGGATTTCCGAAAATGCGCTCACACGGAAATTTGCACGACTTCAAGGGACTTTGAACCAAAAAATTGCTGAACAATCGGATCGCGTTGCATTTGTTGCTGCGGGGTTGCCGATGTGGTTGAAGGGCGGAATTTAATGGACCTCTACCTCATTCGTCACGCGCCAACCCACCGCAAATCCATGGTCGGCTGGAGTGATGTTGACGCAGATTTCAGCGACACAGATCGCTTTGATGCGTTAAACGCGTTCCTTCCACAACCCGCCAATTTGGTATCTTCCGATTTGCGCCGTACTGTTGGAACGGCGGATCGCTTGGCCACGGGTCGGCAGCGTTTAGAGCACTGTCCGAAACTACGTGAAATCAACTTTGGCGATTGGGAATTGAAAACGTTCGCAGAAATTCAAGAAACCCACGCCGAGGATATTCGGGCATTCTACGAAACGCCCGGGACGCTTACCGCCCCGAATGGCGAATGCTGGAACGGATTTTACGAACGCGTGCATTCAGGATTTGACGGATTATTGCGGCACACCCAAGGCACGCTGATCGCGGCCGTGCATTTCGGGGTTGTAATTGCTGCCATCCAACGCGCGTTAAATGTGTCCGCTTATGAAGCCTTTTCACATCGCATCGATAACCTTTCGCTGACACATATACGCATTACAGATGGCGCATGGGATGCGGTGAGCATCAATGATACGGGTCCATTAACCAATTCGTAACCTCTCTTCGCGACCTCAGGTATGAGGTTAACAAAAGATGATGACACGCGCATTTTCCGTTTGCTTTGAGGGCATTGAACCGCAACTTGTTGAAATGGAATGCGCGATTTTACCGGCCTGCCCGCTTTTTCAATCATTGGCCTGCCAGATAAAGCGGTCAGCGAGGCACGTGATCGCATCAGATCCGCATTGGGCGCTTTGTCAATCGCATTGCTCTCGCGTCGGATCATAATCAACCTGTCCCCTGCCGATATGCCCAAAGAAGGATTGCATTTGGATTTGCCGTTTGCGCTGGCCCTTTTAGCGGCACTGAACATCATAACAAATGAGGATAGCGAAGGCGCGCTGGCCATTGGTGAACTCTCCCTTGATGGGCGCGTGCAACCTGTGGTCGGCTCCCTGCCCACCGCGCTGAAAGCGGCCGAATCGGGCAAAGATTTATATTGCCCCGGAACATCAGGGGCCGAAGCCGAATGGGTGGATGCCACGCGGGTTTTAGCGACAAAATCCCTAATGGCGATCATTCAACACCTGACAGGTCAGGCACCGCGCGAACCCGCAATGGCACGGCAAATCACACCGCAAGAGGCGATGCTGGATATGGCAGAGGTGCGCGGACAAGAACGCGCAAAACGCGCCCTGGAAATTGCCGCGGCGGGCCGTCATCATGTGTTCTAGGTGGGCCCACATGGATCGGGTGAATCCAGGATGGCCGCCCGCATGGCCAGCATTCTGCTCCCCTAAACGCGATGGAGGCGTTAGAAACCTCCATGATCCAATCCGTTGCGGGATTGTTGGGATCAGACGGCATTCAATCCACTCGCCCCTTTCGCGAACCCCGTCACACCGCGTCCATGGCCGCAATTGTCGGCGGAGGCAAAGGCGTATGTGAAATAGCCCTGCAAGTTTTCTTTGATCGCAGCGGCAAATCCTTGCAAATGCGGATTAATGACCGATCCTGATCAGGCCTGTGGCCGTGCGCCAAGTTGCGGAAATGATTATTTGGGTCGTATATCAGGCCCGCTTATGGACCGCTTTGATCTGCGGATCGAGGTCCCCGTCGCGCGGTTTCAGGACTTAAGCCTACCTGCCAGCGGCGAACGCAGTCATGTGATTGCAAAACGCGTGTTAGCCGCACGCACGCTGCAGGACACGCGATATGCGAAAACTGAAATTGCAACAAACTCTGATCTAACGGGCGATGCAATGGATCGCCTCATTCAGATGGAGGAGGATGCGAAAACCTATATTGAGCAGGCTGCAATAAAGCTAAACTTAACGGCCCGCGGATTTCATCGCGTTATTCGTGTGTCCCGCACTATTGCGGATTTTGAACAATCCGAACATGTTGCGCGCCATCACGTCGGCGAGGCGATTAGTTTCCACAATAGCGCACCTGCGGCTTAGCCTGCGCGGCGTGCCTCAATCGCTTCCCAAATCTTTTCCGCAGCGTTGATGCCATCAAAACGCTCAAGCTCTTGGATGCCTGTCGGGGAAGTTAAGTTGATTTCAGTCAGATAATCGCCAATCACATCAATCCCGACAAAAATCTGTCCCTTTTCACGCAAGAGCGGTCCAATCGCTGCGCAAATTTCGCGATCACGCTCTGTCAGGCCCACTTTTTCAGGACGACCGCCCACATGCATGTTGGAACGAGTCTCCCCCTTGGCAGGGACGCGGTTAATCGCGCCAATCGGTTCGCCATCAACCAAAATGACGCGCTTATCCCCATTTGACACATCTGGCAAAAACTTTTGCACAATCAAAGGTTCGCGCGAAAATCCAGTGAACACTTCATGCAATGAGGCAAGGTTTCGATCATTTTGATCTAAACGGAATACGCCCGCACCACCATTCCCATAAAGAGGTTTCAGGATGACATCGCCATGCTCTTCCTTGAACGCTTTTATCGTCTCTAGATCGCGTGCAATTGTTGTGGGAGGCGTCAAATCGGGGAAACGCAAAACCAATAGTTTCTCTGGATAATTGCGCACCCAGAACGGATCATTCACCACCAATGTGTCTGGATGGATCAGATCAAGCAAATGTGTGGTCGTGATATAATGCATGTCAAAGGGCGGATCTTGACGCAGCCACACAACATCGAAATCCGCTAAATCCACCTCTTGCATTTCGGATAGATCAGAATGCTGGCCCTGAACGCGTTTTACCGTGAAATACTGACCACGGGCTGTGACCTTACCCTCTTGGAACGCAAGGTGATCAGGTATATAAAAAAACAACTCATGACCTCTCGCTTGTGCCTCTTCGGCGATGCGGAATGTGCTATCTGCGTCGATATTTACGGTTTGGATCGGGTCCATCTGAAATGCAATTTTCATCAATTCCTGCCTTCACTTGTGTTTCGCTATAGATGGCCTGTCCAAAGTGATTTGACAATTACCCAGCGGTTAAAAATCAGCCAACGCATCAGGAATGATCTGAATTTCGCCTTCTTGATCCACTAACGCCGCATCCAGCCGCATTTCAAAATTTTGACCAGACAAATGTTCATCAACAAAAATTTCGGCGGATTGATTGATCCTTGCGATTTGCTGCAAGCTAATCCGGGATGCCGCGATGTCAGGCGTGCGTGCGCGCTTTACCTCGACAAACAACACTGTATCATTGCGGTGAAGAGCCAAATCAATTTCACCCGCTGCGCTTTTGAACCGATGTTGCAAAACGCGCCATCCATCGCGTTCATAATGCCGCGCGACTTGAAGTTCAGCGGTGTGCCCAGAGTGATAAGAAACTTTACCCGTCGTCGTTTTTATCAATCGCCAAGGCTCTTTGATAAATCGTGCGCCTTGGTTGTCCTGTTGCCGCCGAAATCATGTCAGCCGCATCTTTTAGGGACATTTTATCCAACGCGCTTCTGATCTGATCATCTATGTCATCTTGGTTAACGAGTGATGAACGGGCACGGTCGATCAACAAAACAATTTCGCCCTTTGGCGGATGCTCTGTTACACTGTACAGCAATTCGTTAAGCGTGCCACGCCGCACTTCTTCGAATTTTTTCGTCAGCTCGCGGGCAAGGGCCGCGCTACGCTCTCCACCCAATGTTAAGGCAGCGTCCTTTAATGTGGCGACAATGCGTTTTGGCGATTCATAGAATGCCAAAGTTGCTGGAATTTCGGACAACTCAGACAGTTTTGAACACCTTTGCGATTTCGTGTTGGGCAAGAAGCCTTCGAACAAAATTCGATCACTTGGCAATCCCGACAGGGTGAGTGCAGTGATAAAGGCAACTGGTCCTGGGGCCGATGTCACCAGATACCCCGCATCCGCAACTTGTTTGGCCAAATGATATCCAGGATCGGCAATCATAGGCGTGCCCGCCTCTGAACCATAAGCAACTGACTTGCCCTCTTCTAAATACTGCATCACCTTTGGGCGCACCTTTTCACCGTTGTGATCGTGATACGCCAACAACGGTCGACCGTTTAACGCAATGCCATGAATGTCCATCAATTTTCGCATGCTGCGCGTATCCTCGGCCGTAATCACATCGGCAGATGCTAAAATATCCAATGCGCGCAGCGTAATATCCCGCGCAGTTCCGATAGGTGTTGCGATAAAATATAAACCCGCGGCTAATTTCGATATTTTATGATTCACATCTAGACCCATATATTCATGCGCATTATCGTCCGACCGAGTAAAGAGACTGATCGGGTGCGGGAGATGAAGGTATGATGATGTCTATGACCAAAATTGGCAAGAAAGTCCAAAGCTTTGTCGCGATAAGTGCATTGGCCCTCATGACAGCCTGTGCGCCGACAATGCCAACAGGTCCTAAGGTTGATACATCAAAACCTGTTCCTGTCGCATTATTGGTGCCCCAATCTTCTGATGCGACGGCGCAGATTGCAGCAGATCTGGAAAATGCTGCACGCCTTGCCGCTGCACAATTGGACGATTTGGAAATTGACCTTCGTGTTTATGATACTGTTGGCGATGCAACCGTTGCAGCCAGGGTTGCGCGACAGGCCGTTGATGACGGGGCAAAAATCATAATTGGCCCACTTTATGCCGAGGCCGCAAATGCGGCGGGCACCGCTGTCGCGGACGACGGCGTTAATGTTCTAAGCTTTTCAAACAACACAACCATCGCTGGTGGCAATGTATTCGTGTTGGGCAAAACTTTTGACAACACAGCGCGCCGCATCGTTTCGTTTGCCGCGGAAAAAGGCAAAGAACGCGCGATGGTCATTCACTCTGATCGGATCGACGGACAAATGGGCCTAAACGCATTTCAGGGTGCCGCAGCGGACACAAACCTACGGATCGTTTCGGCACAAAGTTTTGAGCTGACCCAAGAAAGTGTGGTGAATACTGTTCCCCTAATCCGTGCGTCTGCCGAAATCGAGGATGTTGACACACTGTTCTTGACTTCCTCATCTGCAGGAGCATTGCCGCTGTTGGCGCAGTTGTTGCCAGAGGCCGGGTTAGATCCTGCGAATGTGCAGTATGTGGGACTAACCCGTTGGGATATCCCACCGCAAACGCTTGAGCTAAACGGTTTGCAAGGCGGTTGGTTTGCGGTTCCTGATCTGACGCGCACTGAAAATTTTTCGACACAATTCCAAGAGCAATTTGGAAATCGTCCCCACCAATTGGCCAGTTTGGCGTTTGATGGGATTGCAGCGATTGGCGCGTTGGCGCAGGCAGGATTTGACGATATCCTGACGCGCGAAGCTTTGACGCAGCCCTCTGGCTTTCAGGGGGTGGACGGGATATTCCGTTTGAAGGATGATGGTACAAACGAACGCGGCTTGGCAATTGCCACAGTCCAAGACAAACAGGTACTAATCATTGACCCCGCTCCACGCTCCTTCGCAATCACAGGATTCTAACGAACTAAACCTAATATGTGACCCAAAATCTATTTTCGATCCAGAGGCGCTAACCTCAATTTTTGAGGACAGCGCGACTGATAAATTGCGTGGTGCACTGTTTGATGCGCTAAAACAGATGCGCAAATCGGGCATGAAACAAATCGCCAATGCGCTGTCCGATACCCCGAACGCAGCCCGTCAGGCGGTGCAAAGTTATGCTTGGTTGACAGATGAACTGGTCAAGTGTGCATGGCGCGCGGCAAATCAAATGCATCCAAATGCCACACCGACCGAGGCAGAACGTCTAAGTGTGATAGCGGTTGGGGGCTATGGTCGTTTTGAAATGGCCCCTTTTTCGGATGTTGATCTGTTATTCTTGACACCTTACAAAATAACACCTTGGGCCGAGAGCGTTATTGAAAGCATGCTCTACATGCTGTGGGACCTGCGCCTAAAAGTTGGCCATTCATCGCGCACCATACGCGATTGTTTGCGCCTAGGTGGTGAGGATTTCACCATTCGCACAGCCATGTTAGAACAACGATATGTCTGTGGCGACACAGGATTGGCCCAAGAGCTTGAAGAAGAACTTTGGTCCGAGTTGTTTGTAGGCAGTGCACGCGAGTTCATTGACGCCAAATTGGGTGAACGCGACACCCGACACGAAAAGCAAGGCCAACGGTATATGGTTGAGCCGAATGTCAAAGAGGGCAAAGGGGGACTGCGTGATCTGCAATCACTCTTTTGGATCACAAAATATGTCTATCGCGTTCAGAATACGGCCAAATTGGTTGATCTTGGCGTGTTCCGCCCAGACGAATACGCGCTGTTTGAAGCGGCTGAAAACTTCCTATGGGCCGCGCGATGCCATTTGCATTTGGTTACAAACCGCGCGGCGGAACAGCTTTCGTTTGATTTGCAGGTCGAGGTGGCCGACCGCATGGGCTATCGCGACCAAAAGGGGCGACGCGGTGTGGAACTGTTCATGCAAGACTATTTCCGTCATGCCACAAAGGTTGGAGATTTGACTCGCATCTTACTGACCTCCCTTGAGGCGGATCACACCAAAGATGCGCCATTGCTTGAACGTATCTTCCGTCGCAAACCCAAGGTGCGCAAGGAGTATGAAGTGATCAACGGCCGTCTTGCCGTTAAAAATCCAGATATCTATTACGCAGATAAATTGAATTTTTTGCGTATTTTTGAAGAGGGCTTACGCACTGGCTTACTCATCCACCCCAATGAAATGCGCATGGTGTCTGCCTCGCTCGATCGCATCGACGATGACATGCGAACAAACCCCGAGGCCCAGCGCATCTTTTTGGATTTACTGCTAAAACACGGCAACCCTGAACGTGCATTACGGCGGATGAATGAGTTGGGCGCACTAGCCGCGTTTATCCCAGAGTTTGAACCCATCGTCGCGATGATGCAGTTTAATATGTATCACAGCTATACGGTGGACGAACATACGATCCAAGTGATCAAAAGCCTTGCGCAGATTGAACGTGCAGAGTTGGAAGAAGAGCTACCCATTGCCAGTTCGATCCTACAGGCAGGCATAAATCGCAAGGTTATCTATGTGGCCCTGCTGTTGCATGATATTGGCAAGGGGCGCAGCGAAGATCACTCAATCCTGGGGGCAAAAATCGCGCGCAAGGTTGCACCGCGGCTTGGCCTGTCTCAGGAAGAAGTGGACACCGTCGAATGGCTGGTCCGCTATCATCTGTTGATGTCGGATATGGCGCAAAAACGTGACATCGCCGATCCGCGCACAGTACGGGATTTTGCCAAGGCTGTTCAAACCACCGAACGTTTGGATCTGCTGACCATTTTGACGGTGTGCGATATTCGCGGCGTTGGCCCAAACACTTGGAACAATTGGAAGGCCACATTGATCCGCGCACTTTATGCCGAAACACGGCGCGCGCTGGAAGACGGGCTTGAAGCCGTCAATCGCAAGAACCGCAGCAATGAGGCGAAAAAATTCCTGGAAGGTGCGCTGAAAGATTGGAACAAAGGCGAAATTCAAGAAGAGCTTGGGCGCCACTATGAACCCTATTGGCAGGGCTTGCCCGACAAGACGCATTTTGTTTTTGCAAATCTGCTACGCAATTTGGGGGCGGATGAAATCCGTTTGGATGTCCACCCTGACACGGATCGTGATGCAACACGCATTTGTTTTGCCCTGCATGATCACCCAGGTATCTTTTCCCGTCTTGCAGGTGCGCTGACATTGGTCGGTGCAAACGTTGTTGATGCGCGGACCTATACAACCAAAGACGGCTATGCAACTGCCGCATTTTGGGTCCAGGACAGCGATGGAGAGGCCTATGATCTGTCCCGCCTGTCCCGCCTGCGCAATATGATCGAACGTACGCTAAAGGGCGAGGTCGTGACGCGCGACGCCGTGCATGAAAAGGACAAATTCAAAAAGCGCGAAAAGGCATTCAAAGTGTCAACCTCGGTCACCTTCGACAATGATGGGTCTGACATATACACCATCATCGAGGTGGATACACGCGACCGCCCGGGTTTGTTGTTTGATCTGACGCGCACGCTTGCGAACCTAAACGTTTATATTGCCTCTGCCGTGGTCGCGACCTACGGTGAGCAAGTCGTTGATAGTTTTTATGTAAAAGACATGTTTGGTCTGAAATTCTATAGCGACAGCAAACAACGCACCCTTGAACGTCAACTCACCGAGGCGATCAGCAAAGGGGTAGAGCGGGCAGAGGGATAAAGCATGCTGCGCAATGTGATGACCGTGGGGTTTTGGACCCTGATGAGCCGCATCTTGGGGATGTTGCGAGAGGTCATGTTGTATGCGCTGATCGGGGCAGGCCCCGTCCTGGATGCGTTTATAGCGGCGTTTCGCCTACCAAATATGTTCCGCCGATTTACGGCCGAAGGGGCATTTAACGCAGCCTTTGTTCCGATGTTTTCAAAACGTATCGAGGCGGACGATAATCCCATCGGATTTGCAAATCAGGCGATGGGTAGCCTCAGCTTTGTTTTGTTGATCCTGACCGCATTTGCCATGATTTTCATGCCGCTGTTTATTTGGGCCTCGGCCAGTGGATTTGCGGATGATCCACGCTTTGACCTTAGCGTTGATTACGCCCGTGTGATGTTTCCCTATATCTTGTTCGTCAGCTTGGCCGCGTTGATTTCAGGTGCATTGAACAGCGTTGGAAAATTTGCCGTGGCTGCCGCCGCACCTGTTTTATTAAATATCATCATACTAGCGGCTCTCGGCACATCTTGGGTAATTGGTGGATCTGCAATCACGTTCCTGATCTGGTCCGTACCCGCCGCAGGTATCCTGCAATTGGGTCTAGTTTGGTATCACGCCCGACAAAGCGGGTTGAAACTAACATTAGCGCGGCCGCGATTTTCGACCGAAATGAAACACCTGTTGATCGTTGCGACACCTGCCGCGCTGGCCAATGGGGTAGTGCAAATCAATCTGCTGGTCGGTCAGTTGGTATCCAGTCAACAGGTTGGCGCGATCAGTTGGCTGTATGGTGCGGATCGCCTTTATCAATTACCCCTTGGTGTGGTCGGAATTGCAGTGGGCATTGTTTTGTTACCCGAACTATCACGGCACCTAAAATCGGGGGATGAAGGTGCTGCAAAAGAGGCATTATCAAACGGCGCATTCTTCACCGCAGCGCTTAGTTTTCCTGCAACGATTGCCTTGTTCGTTATCCCACTACCCTTGGCCGCGGCCCTTTATGGGTATGGACAAAATACAATTGCCGATGTTCAGGCCATCGCGCTTGCCACGGCGATCTATGCACTTGGGTTGCCCGCCTTCATGCTACAAAAACTACAGCAACCCCTGTTTTTTGCCCGTGAAGATACCAAAACACCGTTTCGTTGGGCGGTTGTTTCGATGGTGCTAAATGCCATCGTGGCGATTGGGCTTTGGCCTGCTCTTGGGTGGTTGTCCCCTGCGATTGCAACCGTAGTTTCATCTTGGGCAATGGTTGGGCTGCTGCATATATCATCGCGCGCATTCGGCGATGTGGCGCGTGTGAAATCAGAGACGATATCAAAAATTGAACGTGTAGCGATTGCGTCAATCGCGATGGGCGTTGTCCTCGGCGCTGCGCAATTTAGCGCAGGTGGTTATTTCACAAATGGAGTCACGCAGTTTATCTGGGCTCTCATCCTCGTAGTCATAGGGGCAGCTGCATACATCATTTTTGCACGCTTCTGCGGAGCGTTTCGTTTACGCGAATTACGCAGCGCGATGCGGCGATAGTGTGACGTCAATCGCGTCTGATAACGTTTAAAATGCGCTGAAAGCCACCGGGCGCTACGAAAAAACAGATCAGAAACCCGATGACAGCACCCGATAATTCGGCGACCCACACCCAAGTGTTCCCAAAGCTAAAGGCAAACACAATTTGAATACCAATCAGAAATCCTATGAGTGAAAACGCCTGGAGCGAAGGCTGTCCCGCAGCGCGAAAGGCCACCCAACGCAGAAATGCATGTGCGCCCAACAATCCATAAACACCCGTAAACATCCCAAACAGAACAGGCCCAGTTGGCACCAACAATGAATACATCAAGGCCCCACCGATTGCGGACCCAATGAATACGATCAGCGTGGCCACATTGCTGAACACACCGCCCACAAATTTGCCCATCGCTAGCAGCAGTGCACAACTGATGGCGGTGCCAACAGAACTGCCGTGGATAAAGGTGAATGAAACATAGCGTTTCAGTTCAAACCAACTGAAAACGCCCGTTTCGATTTGCGTGTTCAATGCCGCGGGGAAGAGGCCAAATTGGTTGATCAACCCATAGCGCATGCCCAAACCATAACGGTTTCCCAACATCCCCTGTTCGCCCAAAACGATAAACCCCTCGATCCCAACAACCAGTAGGAACAGGGCCATGATGACCGAGGGCATTTCGTTTAAAATCGGTTGGTTTTGTTGTTCTAACATTCTGAGCCCTTGCTTTTGGTTGACGCTCTTACCCGCAATGGGTAAGCGGTTTTCAACATAAGTTCCAGACGGAGAATAAAAAATGACGGATGCGGTCCAAACGCCATCCAATGGTGATTTCACAAAGCGCGTTTTTTCTGGTGTTCAGCCCACCGGAGCGTTGACGCTTGGGAATTACTTGGGTGCATTGAAACGTTTTGTTGATATGCAAAACGAAGATTACGAAACAATTTATTGTATTGTTGATTTGCACGCCATCACCACCTGGCAAGATCCCAAAACACTGCGCGATCAGGTCCGTGAAATTGCGGCATCCTATTTGGCATCTGGATTGGATCCTGCGAAATCCATCATCTTTAATCAGGCGGCGGTAGAAGAACATGCACAACTTGCGTGGGTGTTTAACTGCGTGGCCCGTATGGGATGGATGCAGCGCATGACCCAGTTCAAGGATAAGGCGGGCAAAAACGCCCAGAATGCCTCGGTCGGGTTGTTTACCTATCCTACGCTGATGGCTGCGGACATATTGCTCTATCACGCGACACATGTGCCTGTCGGGGATGATCAAAAACAGCATTTGGAACTGACACGCGACATCGCAACCAAGTTCAACCATGACTTTGGTCAGGACTTTTTCCCAATCACCCAACCTGTGATTGGCGGTCCAGCGGCGCGTGTGATGAGTCTGCGCGATGGCAGCAAGAAGATGTCGAAATCTGATCCCAGCGATCTAAGCCGGATCAACATGGCGGATGATGCAGACACCATTGCGCAGAAAATCCGCAAGGCGAAAACAGACCCCGAGGCGCTGCCTTCGGAAGAGGCAGGGTTAGAAGGACGCGCAGAGGCGCGCAATTTGGTTGCGATCTATGCTGCGCTGGCGGATGAGAGCGTTGAAAAGGTGCTAACAGAGGTGGGCGGAAAACAGTTTTCGGAATTCAAACCCATGCTGGTTGAACGTGCTGTTGAAAAGCTTTCTCCCATTTCTGCGGAAATGCGTCGGTTGTTGAATGACAAATCCGAAATTGATCGTGTGTTAGAAGGCGGCGCGGAGCGTGCGCGCGCCATTGCGGCACCTATTTTGAAACACACATATGAAATTGTTGGCCTAAAGTAACCAAGGCCACAGACATTCGGGTCAGGGCATGTTGCAGAATGCCTTGACCCAAACACAGAGTTGAACCACACTCTGTTTGATCAGATTTGACCGATTAGCCAACATCAGGAGCGGATCTTGCGGAAATTTATGGTCGTCCTTGACGATAGCAAAGAATGTCTGAATGCGATGCGATTTGCCGCGATGCGGGCGGCGAACTCTGGGGGTGGTGTCACAATCTTGTCTGTGATCAGCCCCGACGAATTCAATCACTGGATCGGCGTCAGCGACATTATGCGCGAAGAAGCACGCGAGCGTATCGAAGTCCATTTCGAAGTCTTTGCAAAATGGATGCGTGATCGCAAAAATATTGAACCTGAATTGGTAATCCGCGAGGGCGAGGTCGTGTCAGAAATTTTGGCGCAGATCCAATCCGATCCTGAAATTGGGGTTCTGGTTCTGGGTGCTGGTTTGGATAAAAAGGGGCCTGGCCCCCTAGTCACCCAAATGTCCAAAAATGCAGGGACGCTGCCAATCCCCGTGACGATTGTGCCTGGGTCGCTGACCAAAGAACAGCTTGAGCTGATAACATAGCCTCCGCAAAAACTGATATTTCCGACGCGCTGTAATCTTGACTTATCTGGTCAGGAAAGCCATATTTAAAACAATTCTAAATTGGAGAGCGTGATGTTCATTCAAACCGAAACGACCCCGAACCCAGCCACATTGAAGTTCCTTCCTGGACTTAGCGTAATGGACGAAGGCACGGCGGATTATCAAAACGCAGATGATGCGGGAAACTCTCCTCTTGCACAGCGCTTATTTGCGGTTGCGGGTGTACGTGGCGTGTTCTTGGGGCGTGATTTTGTGACAATCACCAAAGACGAAGCGACCGATTGGGATCATGCGAAACCTGCCCTACTAGGCGCAATCATGGAACATTTCCAGTCTGGCCAACCGGTGATTCAGGGTGATCAGGCGGCCGACCATGGCACACAGCACAGCGAAGAAGACGCCGGTATCGTATCGCAAATCAAAGAATTGCTGGATTCTCGTGTTCGCCCTGCTGTCGCCCAAGATGGGGGTGACATTACGTTCCACGGATTTGAACGCGGCGTGGTGTACCTTCAGATGAAAGGCGCATGTGCAGGGTGTCCATCCTCAACCATGACGCTGAAAATGGGCATTGAAAACCTACTGCGCCACTATATCCCAGAGGTGACCGAGGTCCGTCCTGTTGACCTCTGACACAGTTGTCCTTGCCTTTGACACATCTGGTCCGTTTTGTGCGGCGGCTGTTCTGATAAATGGTGAATTCACGGCCTGCCGAGCCGATGAAATGGCACGCGGCCAAGCCGAAGCAATCATGGACATCATTGTGGATGTTTTAAACACCTCTGGCGTCACCTTGCAGGATGTGTCGCGGATTGGTGTGGGGACTGGTCCCGGGAATTTCACAGGCATTCGCATTTCAGTATCCGCAGCGCGTGGTTTTGCCCTGTCTCTTGGAATTCCTGCGATTGGCGTGAATGGGTTTGATGCAACGCTTTATGGACAAAGCGATGAGGCGGTCGCGTGCTTGCCCGCGATCCGCGATCAGATATTTTTTTCGGGTCATGGTCTGGACGCTCAATTAGCTGATCGTGATCAGGCCGCACAGCTTGGCCGCTCTCTAATTGACCGCCCCGATCCAGCGCAACTGGTCAAAAATATCGCACGTATCGCAGAAAACGCAGATCGGTTTGATCGCCCCGTCCCGATGTATGTCAAACCAGCAAATGCAGCGCCCGCACGCGATTTACCCCCAAAGGTGTTAGATGACGCCAGCTGAGATGGCACAACTTCACCGCGCAGAGCCAACTGGACAGCGCGCATGGAGTGAAGCTGAATTTTCTGCAATGCTGTCCGCAAATAATGCGTTATCCGTCACTTGCGACGCAGGGTTCGCAGTGGGTCAAGTCATTATGGATGAAGCCGAACTCTTTCTGATCATCACAATACCTGAACATCGCAAGCAGGGGGTTGGGCGCCGTATTTTGGCAACGTTTGAACAACAGGCGTTTCAAAACGCGGTTCGACGTATCATTTTAGAGGTCGCGGATACGAATACAGCGGCTCGTGCACTCTATTCCGCAAACGGGTATCAACAGATCGCAGTGCGAAAAAACTATTATATCTTCCCCGACGGAAGCCATGCTGATGCAATCATCATGGAAAAACACCTGCAAAAAACAGCTGAAACCACAGAATAAATTTTTCTGTTTTCCACAGGAATTTGTGAAAAACCAGTTGACGATTTGACCATTCAACGGCCTTAATACTGCATGGAACAACGCAGAGGTGCCTGCGTTCTCAACCGGGAGAAATATCATGAGCATGATGAGTAAAATTTTAGGCGCAACAGCTGCATTCGCGCTAAGCGCAGGGGCCGCATTGGCAGAACCCGCGCTAATCTTTGACCTAGGCGGTAAATTTGACAAATCATTCAACGAAGCTGCGTTTAACGGCGCAACACGTTGGGCCGAAGAAACAGGTGGATCATTCCGCGAAATCGAACTGCAATCAGAGGCACAGCGTGAACAAGCGCTACGTCGTTTTGCCGAAGCAGGCGCAAACCCAATCGTTATGGCGGGCTTTGCTTTTGCAACGGCATTGGATTCTGTTGCCGCAGACTACCCAGACACGAAATTCGCAATCATCGACATGGTTGTTGACAAACCAAACGTGCGTTCAGTGGTCTTTAACGAACACGAAGGATCGTACCTTGTTGGTATGATGGCGGCGCAGGCATCAAAATCGGGTACCGTTGGATTTATCGGTGGAATGGACATCCCATTGATCCGCAAATTCGCATGCGGATACGTCCAAGGTGTAAAAGCGGTTAACCCGAGCGCGACAGTCATTCAAAACATGACAGGAACAACACCAGCGGCATGGAACGATCCACTAAAAGGATCTGAATTGACCAAAGCACAAATCGCACAAGGTGCGGATGTTGTGTACGCAGCGGCGGGTGGCACAGGCGTTGGCGTTCTACAAACAGCCGCGGACGAAGGCATTTTGTCAATCGGTGTGGACAGCAACCAAAACTACATGCACCCAGGCAAGGTTTTGACATCTATGTTGAAGCGCGTTGATAACGCTGTTTACGATGCGTTCACACAAGGCGCAAACCTTGAAACAGGGTTCAACGTAATGGGCCTTGCTAACGGAGGTGTTGGCTATGCACTTGACGAGCACAACGCATCATTGGTCAGCGCAGACATGCAAGCTTCTGTAGATGCAGCAGCAGGACAAATCGCATCAGGCGCATTGTCAGTGCATGATTATATGTCAGACAATGCCTGCCCAGTCGAATAAACACGATGGACAATGCAAACACAGCGGGGCGGCAGGAAACTGCCGCCCCAGCCATTGAGCTTCGCGGCATTTCCAAAGCCTTTGGCCCAGTTCAAGCGAACAAAGATATTTCAATCCGCGTCATGCCTGGCACGATCCACGGGATCATTGGCGAAAACGGTGCGGGCAAATCGACGTTAATGTCGATCCTTTTTGGTTATTACAAAGCCGATGCTGGTGAAATTTTCATCAGCGGTCAAAAAACACAAATACCCGATAGTCAGGCAGCAATCGCTGCAGGCATCGGAATGGTATTTCAACACTTCAAATTGGTGCAAAATTTCACAGTTCTGGAAAACGTTATCTTAGGTGCCGAGGACGGCGCCCTTCTGAATACATCCCTTCGCAATGCGCGCGCAACATTGCGCCAATTGGCCCAAGAATACGAGCTTGAGGTTGATCCAGATGCTGTGATCGAGGATTTGTCTGTTGGGCACCAACAGCGTGTCGAAATCCTAAAAGCGTTGTATCGCCAAGCCGAAATCCTAATCCTGGACGAACCAACAGGCGTCTTAACCCCCTCTGAGGCCGATCAACTTTTCCGTATCCTGCGTCGCCTTCGGGAAGAGGGGAAAACAATCATCCTAATAACGCATAAACTGCGTGAAATTATGGACATCACCGATACCGTATCCGTAATGCGACGTGGGGAAATGACAGCAACGGTGAAAACCAGCGAAACCAACCCCCAAGAATTGGCTGAACTTATGGTCGGGCGCAAAGTTTTGTTGCGCATCGAAAAAGCGCCTGCGCAGCCCAAAGACGTGGTTTTAGAAATCGAAAATCTGCGCGTTATCGACGATGCGGGCGTTGAGCGCATTAAGGGGATCAACCTGAATTTGCGTGCCGGTGAAGTGCTGGGAATTGCGGGTGTCGCAGGCAATGGGCAATCGGAATTACTTGAGGTGTTGGGCGGATATCAACCTGCCAGTGGCAAAATCACCATGAACGGACAGGAAATCGACCTAACAGGTAAGAAATCAGACGGTCAATCCCGCCGCGCCCGCGGCATTGCCCATGTTCCAGAAGATCGACAAAGCGAAGGTTTGATCATGGATTATACCGCGTGGGAAAACGTTGTCTTTGGCTATCATGGGGATCCACGATTCCAATCGGGCCTGTTCATGAACAATGCCGCGATCAAGGAAGATGCGACAGGCAAGATGGAACGTTTTGACGTGCGTCCGCCCAATCCACGATTGATGGCCAAAAATTTCTCTGGTGGAAACCAGCAAAAAATCGTTGTGGCCCGCGAAATTGAACGGGATCCAGATATTTTATTGGTGGGCCAACCTACACGCGGTGTTGATATTGGTGCCATCGAATTCATTCACAAACAAATCATTGCGCTGCGGGATCGTGGCAAAGCGATCTTGCTCGTCTCTGTTGAATTGGATGAGGTCCTATCGCTGTCCGATCGGATCGCAGTCATGTTTGATGGTCAAATCATGGGCGAACGCCTGCCACAAAATACGGATGAGCGCGAAGTGGGGCTGTTAATGGCCGGCGTAACAGAGGAGGCAAGCTGATGCAAAAAATGCCAGTCTGGGCCGATGTCATTCTAATTCCGCTTGTGTCGCTTTTGCTTGCGGCCTTGCTATCCGCCGCTGTCATCGTGGGGATTGGAGAAGACCCCCAAGCCGCGCTGAAACTGATGATTTCTGGTGCGCTTGGATCAACCTATGGATGGGGTTACACGCTTTATTATGCGACAAACTTTATCTTTACGGGTTTGGCCGTTTCTGTCGCCTTTCACGCGAAACTGTTCAACATCGGTGGCGAAGGTCAGGCGATGTTGGGCGGCCTTGGTGTCGCGCTCGTAGCGCTTTATATCCCATGGCCACATTGGAGTTTTGCGCTGATCGGTTGCACCATTGGGGCCGCATTGCTTGGGGCCGCATGGGCCTATATTCCGGCGATTTTGCAGGCAAAACGTGGATCACACATCGTGATCACCACGATCATGTTCAACTTCATTGCCTTTGCCTTGCTAAATTATTTGTTGGTAAACGTTATGCGTCCTGCGGGGTCTATGGACCCAGCAACGGCAAGTTTTCCTGAGGCCACGCATCTGCCGACTCTGCATATGTTGCTAGAACCCTTGGGCATCAAATTTTCCAAGGCTGCGCCTGCGAATGTCAGTTTAGTTTTCGCCCTATTGGCGGCTGTTTTTGTGTGGCTCCTGATTTGGCGTACGCGTTTGGGCTATGAAATCCGCGCGTTTGGGCATTCAGAGTCGGCCGCACGATACGCGGGAATAAATCCAGTTCGGATCACTGTGATCGCGATGATGGTTTCAGGCGCCCTTGCAGGTATGATGTCGCTGAACACAACCATGGGCGAAGGTGAACGGTTGATCCTGAATTCGACCGAGGGTGCAGGGTTTATTGGGATTGCTGTCGCACTGATGGGTCGCAGCCATCCTGTTGGTGTTGTCGTTGCCTCCATCCTTTTTGGCTTTCTCTATCAAGGCGGGGCGGAATTAGCTCTATGGACAAGTATCCCACGCGACTTGATTGTCGTCATTCAGGCATTGGTCATTCTGTTTACAGGTGCGCTGGATAACATGGTGCGTATGCCACTGGAACGTTTGTTCCTCATGTTTGGCCGCAAGGAGGGTTAAAGGATGTTTGATGTTTTAACCGATCTGCTGACCGTCCTTGATTCAACCATGCGCCTATCCACGCCACTGTTGTTGGCTTGTCTGGCGGGATTATTTTCTGAGCGGGCTGGAATTTTCGACATTGGACTCGAGGGCAAAATGCTGGCCGCGGCCTTCTTTTCTGCGGCCTTTGCCTATGTCACGGGAAATGTTTGGTTGGGGTTGGCCGCGGGGATCGGTGCGTCGATGCTATTATCCCTACTCCATGGTGTGGCGTCGATCACGTTCCGCGGAAATCAACTTATCTCGGGTGTTGCGATCAACTTTCTTGCGGCGGGTATGACCGTATTGATCGCCCAAAGTTGGTTTAAACAAGGGGGCCGTACGCCTGCGCTGCTAAGTGGCGGTCGCTTTGAAAACATAACTTTACCCTTTACTGATGCATTGAGTGTCGTTCCAATCATCGGTCCGTTTTATAAAGAGGTCGTCTCGGGTCACACAATCCTAGTCTATGTCGCATTGATGATGGTGCCGCTTACGTGGTGGGTTTTATTCAGAACACGTTTCGGACTACGCTTGCGCGCAGTAGGCGAAGCCCCAGAGGCCGTCGATACAGCAGGTGTGTCCGTCATTGGCATGCGTTATAGCGCAGTGATTATTTGTGGCGTTTTATGCGGGATAGCAGGGGCCTATATGGCGACTGGTCTGCAGGCGGGTTTCGTAAAGGACATGACCGCAGGACGCGGATATATCGCCTTGGCCGCCCTAATCTTTGCCAAGTGGCGTCCGTGGTATGCACTGTCGTCTTGCTTATTGTTTGGCTTCTTACAGGCGGTGGCTCTGCGCCCAGACTTGATCAAAGGGTATCTTGGCTTTGAGGTTCAGGTACAATTACTGGACGCTCTACCCTATATTTTGACGGTCGTTATCCTTGCTGGTTTTGTAGGGAAAGCGATCCCGCCACGTGCAGGCGGCGAACCTTATGTGAAAGAACGATAAATTTTTGCACTCTCTTGGGCCTTTCCGGCCCTTGAGGGCTTGCAATTTTTAAATGTCTTGCGCTAGGGATGCTCATGCAAATCTATCTGCCAATTGCCGAAGTATCTGTGAACATCTTTCTCCTTCTCGGACTGGGGGGAATTGTTGGTGTTTTGTCAGGTATGTTTGGAGTTGGCGGCGGCTTTCTGATGACGCCACTTTTGTTCTTTATCGGCATCCCACCTGCTGTAGCTGTCGCGACAGAGGCGAACCAAATTGTTGCGTCCTCCTTCTCGGGCGTGCTGGCCCATTTCAGGCGAAAAACCGTCGATTTCAAAATGGGAACGGTGCTGTTGATCGGCGGTCTGACGGGGGCCGCAGTGGGTGTTGTGATATTCAACTACCTGAAGGCGCAGGGGCAAGTCGATTTGTTGGTCAAGCTGTGCTATGTTGTCTTTTTGGGCGTTATCGGTTCGCTGATGTTTGTAGAAAGCCTGAATGCGCTTCGCAAATCGCGCAAAAAAGCAACCGTTACAACCACACGCCGTCAGCGCGGTTGGATGCAAGCCCTGCCATTCAAAACTCGTTTCCGCACTTCTGGTCTTTATATCTCGGTATTGCCGCCTTTGGTTGTGGGACTGTTCGTTGGAATCCTATCCGCAATTATGGGTGTTGGGGGTGGTTTCATCATGGTGCCTGCGATGATTTATTTGCTGGGTATGCCGACCAAGGTCGTTGTGGGAACATCCCTATTCCAAATCATTTTCGTCACGGGTTTTACAACTCTGTTACACGCAACAACGAACTATACCGTGGATATGGCGCTGGCTGTATTGTTGTTGGTGGGCGGTGTAATTGGCGCACAAATTGGCACGCAAATCGGTACCCGCCTGCGAGCAGAACAACTGCGTATTTTGCTGGCAATGATGGTTTTGGCAGTCTGCTTTAAACTGGCCTTGGACCTATTGATTGAACCAAGTGAACTTTATTCCATTGGCGCAGCAGGGGGTCATTAATGCGCATTTTGGCCCTAATCCTTTGCATTATCCCACTCTTCGCCTCTGGGGAAGAAATCGTATTGGGGATGAGCCAGGATGAAGTAGCTATCACCGCCACATTTGATGGATCAAACATCCTTGTCTTTGGGGCTATTAAACGCGAAAGCGCCATTCCAGAGGGGGAACTGGGAGTCATCGTTACGATTGCCGGCCCATCAGAACCCGTTGCAGTACACCGCAAGGAACGCAGATTTGGCATTTGGGTGAACACAGACACCGTCGAAGTTGATGCCGCGCCTAGCTTTTATGCGATTGCAACCAGCGCACCAATGGATCGTATCCTGAAAGATACCGAAGATTTGCGTCACCAGATTTCCATTGAACGCGCAATCCGCTCGGTTGGTGCGCCCATGACAATCACAGACGCCCCTGCATTTACCGATGCGGTGATCCGTATTCGTAAATCGCAGGACCTCTATAAACGGACTGAAAATTCGGTACTGCTGGATCAGGAAACGTTATTCAGGACATCAGTTGATATGCCCGCAAACCTGACCGAGGGTGATTATTTCACGCGTATTTTCCTGACCCGTGATGGAAAGGTTGTCAGCGAATTTGAAACGACCATCGACGTGAAAAAGGTTGGTTTGGAACGTTTCCTTTACAATCTCTCTCATCAACAGCCTTTGGTCTACGGACTGCTGTCATTGGCAATTGCAATTTTGGCGGGATGGCTTGCGTCCAGCTTTTTCCGCATGATCCGCGGCATGTAAAAAACTGGGGCGTTCTCGGGTGGCGCAAATGCACCTACCCTCTATCTTACTCCAGATTTTCAATAATCAGCGTGGTGCCATCCGGATCGCACCATCAAGGCGGATCGTTTCACCGTTCAGCATGTCATTATCAATAATGTGACGCACCATTTTTGCATATTCCGCAGGCGCACCCAAACGCGATGGAAACGGCACCTGCGCACCCAAACTATCCTGTACCTCTTGCGGTAGGCTCTCCAATAAGGGGGTTAGGAATAGTCCGGGTGCGATCGAAACAACGCGAATACCCAGCTGTGACAGATCGCGCGCCATCGGCAAGGTCATACCAACGATGCCCCCCTTGGATGCGGCATAGGCGACTTGACCCACTTGGCCCTCATAGGCTGCAACGGACGCCGTGTTGACAATAACACCGCGTCCCCCGTCCGCAGTAACAGGGTCGTTCAGTGCCATGTGTTTCGCGGCAATCGAGGCCACGTTGAACGACCCGATCAGGTTCACGCCAATGGTTTTTGAAAACAACTCTGGCGGATGCGCCTCACCGCGGGATACTGTTTTTGCAGCAGGACCAATGCCCGCGCAATTTACTGCGATATGCAATGTGCCATGATCTGCTACAACCTGCTCGATTGATTTTGCGACCTCATCCGCATTTGAAACATCGACGCGCATGAATGATGCACCCGTCGCTTTTGCATGTTGTTCACCCATCTCGGCATTCATATCAAAAATAACCACTCTGGCGCCTGCATCACGCAGTGTAGCAACCGTTGCTGAGCCAAGTCCCGATGCACCGCCCGTGACGATTGCCACGTGATCTTTTGTAATATCCATAGTCTTCTCCTAAGTTACCCCAATATTTTCCGCAAATTCCCAGAACACAATGCCCAAATTGCAGAACTTAGCGTCGCTTGATTTGAATTAGGTTTTATGCAGAGTTTGCAGAGAGGAGAAGTCATGTCAAAATCAGGCCCGAGCCCCCGTTCCGCATATTACGATTTCCAAACCCTTCAGACCCGTTGGGAGGATAATGACGCCTATGGTCACATGAACAACATCGTTCATTATTCCCTGATTGATACGGCCGTGACCAATTGGCAGCGGGATCGAGGTTTTTTCGATGTTGATGACGTCAAATTCATGGTGGTCCAAAGCGGATGCACCTATTTTGCTGAGGCGCGATATCCTGATACGGTTCATGCGGGTCTGTGGGTTTCAAAAATCGGACGCACCTCTTGGACCTATGAAATAGGTTTATTTCGCAACGAAGAAAACGCTGCATTTGCCGAAGGATTTTTTGTACAAGTCCAAGTGGACGATGACACAGGTCGGCCAAGTCCGATCAAAGACACATTCCGTCGACATCTAGAGCGGATATTAGTATCACCCTAAGGTTCGTGTAAGACTTAGAGCATCCAGCGGGGTTTGGTTTTACCCAAGAATGCTGAAATTCCATGCTCTGCTTCTTCACCTTCCCACGTGTCAGCAAGCGCTTGGATTGTCATGTCAATAATATCAGGGGTAATTTTCGGCCCCAGTGATCGCGCCAATCTTTTTGATGCGGCGACGGAATTGGGCGCCACCGATAAATATGGCGCAACTTCGGCCTCGATTTGGACTCCTAAATCGTCACCTGCGGCGACACCTGAAACAATGCCCAATTCCTTTGCTTCCGCGGCTGAAAAAATTCGGGCAGACATAAATACGCGTCTGGCCTGCCCTTCGCCCATGCGTGCGATTACGTATGGGGAAATCGTTGCGGGGATCAAACCCAAGCGCGTTTCTGTCAGGCCAAATTTTGTCCCCTGATCTGCAATCACGCAGTCGCAAACACAACACATTCCAATGCCGCCACCAAACGCACCACCGTGAACGCGGCCGATTAACGGGGCATCCAATTCGTTCAGTGCGTTTAGCATCATAGCAAGTTTGCGCGCCTCATCCATTCGGGTTGCGCGGTCTGCATCTATCTGCGCTTTCATCCAACCCAAATCGCCGCCTGCGCAGAACACATCACCTGCGCCAGATAACACAACGACACGTGTGCCTTTGGGTAGGTTCGATGCGAAATGCGTCAACTCCTCAATCATCAGCGCGGATAGCGCGTTTTTCTTTTCCGCGCGATCAAGGCGCAGGGAAACAACGCCCCGTTCATCCACTAGGACACTGATGGTCGAATAGTCATGTGTCATGGCGCAACCCCTTTGCAAAATTGGCAGCGGCCTGTAATTTTGCCCTGTCCAACCCAGTCGCAAACCCTAACGACAGCAGTAAATCGTTCACCGCTTCGGTCGCAACATTTCCTTTGGCACCTGGCGCATAGGGACAACCGCCCAAACCACCCACAGCCGCATCGAAGACGCGCAGACCATGGTCCAAAGATACCTTTACATTATCTAACGCACGCGCCTTTGTATCGTGGTAATGCCCAGCAAGATGCGTCGGTGGCACCTCTTTCAGCACAGCGCGCAGCATCGCTTCAATCGTCTTGGGCGTTCCCGCACCAATCGTGTCACCCAGAGATATTTCATAACATCCCATTTGCATCAATCGCTCCGCCACATAGGCGACCTTGGCCGGGTCCGTTGGTCCGTCATAAGGACAATCGGTAATGCATGACACATAGCCACGCACGGGTATCCCTCGAGATTTAGCCGCAACCATTATTGCGGCAAAACGTTCAAAACTTTCATCAATAGAACAATTAATGTTCGCCTGCGAAAACCCTTCTGATGCGGATCCAAAAATGGCCACCTCATCCGCGTGTGCCACCATGGCACCGTCAAAGCCGCGCTTGTTTGGGGTGAGTGCCGCATACCGTACGTTGGCGTCGCGTTTAATACCCGTCAAAACGTCATGCGCGTCTGCCATTTGGGGAACCCACTTGGGGCTTACAAAACTCGTCACCTCAATCTTTTGAAAGCCTACAGCAGTCAGCATATCCACTAATGCAATTTTATCGGCTGTGCTGATCAATGCCGCTTCATTTTGAAGACCATCACGGGGGCCCATTTCAAAAATAGTGACTTTTTCCATAAATGTCGTTCCTTGTCTTGATTGCAGCATATATTTGGTGCCAACTCATTCAAGACAATTGACAAAGACCGTAGCGTCATCATCAATCCAAACTGCAATTTGAACCCCAATAGGTGACCCCAATGACCGAACTTGACCCACAATTGATTCAAAAGGTGCGCGCGCGTTTCGCCTATGTTGATACATGTCCGTTTCAGGGATCTCGCATTTTCTTTGAGAACGCTGGGGGTGCTTTGACACTGAATTCTGTTGTTGAAACCTCAACCAAATTTGCGGCAATCCCCGACAATCAAGGGCGGGACAATGTCGCCTCTCATGGGTTGGTTGATACGATCAACAAGGCGAAATCTGATGCAGCTGATTTGTTTGGGGCGTCATCGGGTCAATTTTTTGTGGGCGAAAGCGGGACAGAATTATTGTTCCGTTTGGTGCGCAATGCCGCCACCGCAGCCAAGGCGGGCGGCGTGATTCTGGGATCAACGATTGAACATCCTGCCACGCGAAGTGCTGCACAACACTGGGCAGAGAACACCAACCGCCCGTATATCAGCATCCCGCATGACAATGAAACGGGCCTAAGCCGTGCCGAGGACTATGCAAAATATGTGACACCCGACACGCGTGTCGCCTGCATCCTTCACGCATCTCCTGTTACAGGAATGGGGATGGATGTCGCCGCAATTGCCGCCGCGATCCGTGCGGTATCTCCTGAATGCTATATTGTCGTAGATGGCGTGCAAAACGCGGCACATGGCACTTTGGACATCGATTCATATGATGTCGATGGATATGCAATTTCACCCTACAAAATGTTTTCCCGACATGGCTATGGATTTGCATGGGTATCAGATCGTTTTATGCGCGCCCCCCATGAACAATTAATCGGTGGCCCCGAAACCGCGTGGGAATTTGGCACGCGTGATACAGGATCATATGCAACATTTAGCGACGTGGTCACCTATCTGGACTGGTTGGGTACGCAAACCGCCCCATCCGAAAATCGCCGCGAACGCCTGATTGGCGCGGGTAAGGCGATTTTGGCCCATGAAAAGGCGTTATGCGATGCAATGATCCACGGGATTGGTAATCTGTCAGGATTGGCGGAAATGACGGACGTGGAAATCATTGGCGGGCTTGATAACCCCCATCGCAAAGGAATGGTGTCGTTTCGGATCAAAGGCAGGGCTTCGGCCGAAATTGTAACGGAGCTAAACGAACGCAGCATTCGTACGCATACGCGCAAGGCGGACCATTATTCTGGAAATGTCCTTGATCCGCTGGGGTGGAACGATTGTGTCAGGGTTTCCATGTGTCACTACAACACAATGGACGAAGTGCGCAGTTTCCTGACCGCGATGACAGAAATATCGAATCTATAAATCTCGCGCCCAAAACTGAAGTGGTTTTGGGGTTTCATGGGCCACATCGATATCTTTCCAGCTGAAATGCGCAATGGCGTTTGGAATGAGCCGATAGCCCCGTTTTTCCCAAAACGCATCAAGCGGGCGATAGTCTGTGGGACGCAGGGGATGATCCATGGGGCGCTGGACCGCGCAAAACGCCACTTTGCTAGATCCCAAGGCGCGTGCATGCTCTTCTCGCAGATCAAAAAACCTATGCCCGATCCCAGACCCACGATAGGTGTTCAACAAAACGGATTCAGCACAATAGAAAACTTGAGACAAATTCCAATTCAGGTCCTGAAAGGCCGATGCAAATTCATCTGCGTGATCCAACATTGGTGTCCCTGTGGCGGCACCAATCAATTCAGTGCCGTCAAATACGCCAACCAAAACTGCGGCGGGATTATTGCTATAGGCGTTTAGGTATTCACGTTCGTAGTCTAAATCACCGTCGTACAAATAGGGCCATTCCCGAAACACGGTGATACGCAGCCGCGCGACATCCTCTAATGCCGAATCCAGCGCAGCACCCGTTAAAACACGGACATCAATCATGAAACCTGTGCCGTCCAATCCGCCAGATTGTAATAGGTCACAACGCGCGTGATTTTATAATTCGACAGTGAAAAAAACGACCCTGCTGGCAGTTGATAATTTTGCCCCCGCGCTTCGGGTAATCCCACATCGGTTTTTAGGTAAGTGCCATTTACAACATATTCCGCAGCCGCGCGTGATCCGTCAGGATTTGAAAATATAACCATATCTGTCAGGTTTTCACGGTAGCATTCGTTCATATGTTGGCAAAAGCTGCAAAATGCATCCTTGCCAATGCGCACCTGACCTTCGTTCACATGATGCGTCACTGCATCGTCCAGACAATTCAACATGCCATCGACATCGGCTGCATTAAACGCATTGAAATATGCTTGGATTGTTGGATGCATCTACCCCTCCAATGGCGGTCCCCAGCGCCGCATTAATTGATCAACAATTTGATCACGCGTTTGTCGATAAGATACTAACTTTGTTTCCCGCGTTTCCCCCAATCCCGTCGGATCAAGGATTGGCCAATATTCGACCGTCAAATGGAAAAACCGCGTCAACTCTAGGGCGCGTCTCTGGCTTGCAGGGGAGAGTGCCACGATCAAATCGAACGAGGATAAATCATCGCCCCATTGTTCCATTTCATCAAAACTGCGCGAACGGTGACGTGACAATTCGACACCGATCTCTTCGCAGGTGGCGATCGCAAATCCGTCTATTTCCAGATCATTGATAACACCAACCGACTGAACATATGTGCCCGTGCCATAGAATTTCTTCATAATGCCTTCGGCCATTGGTGAACGCACAGCATTATGATCGCAGCAAAAAAGGACCGATTGTGGAAGGTCCTGCCCCATACCTAGCCCCCGAAATGCAAAACGCAGATCAATGTGAACAAGCGGCGTGCGGTGTCATTGTCGATGTCCGCCTTGCCCTCTAACCGTTCTGAGAGAACTCGCGCGCCTTCGTTGTGAATGCCACGGCGTGCCATATCGATCGTTTCGATCTGACTGGGGGGCATGTTTTTGACGGCATCATAGTAGCTTTCGCAAATGGCCCAGTAATCTTTTACAACCTGACGAAACGGCGACAGCGACAAATGAAATTCAACCGCCTTTTCACCCGCCTCTGTAGACACATCAAACACCAATCGTTTTTCACGGATGGACAGATCCAACCGATAAGGACCCGCTGGAACAACGCGATCATCGCGTTTTGGCAACGAAAAAACATTTTCTTCCAGCAGATCAAAGATGGCCACGCGCCGCTCTTGCTCAATTTCAGGCGTGGGCGGCGGTAGGTTTCGATCGTCGATTTCGATATGTGCAATACGGGTCATAATTCTTCACCTTCGTCTTTGGGCTACTTGACCTTTGAACGCTTTGCAATGGTTCTGTGCGCGAATTGCTCCGATCAGGGTGTATTGATCTGCTTTAGGCGGGCTGCCACGGACAAGCCATGCGCCTCTAATCCTTCAGAGGATGCCAGACGTTCTGCAGCCGGCCCAATCTGCGCCAACGCATCTGGCGTCATCCGCGACAGCGTCGTGCGTTTCACAAAATCCATTACGGAAAGTCCTGAACTAAACCGCGCAGAACGGGCCGTGGGCAGGACGTGATTTGGCCCCCCTACGTAATCCCCAATCGCCTCGGGCGTCCACGCGCCAATAAAGATGGCACCAGCATGGTGAATTTTTTCGGAAACACCCATGGCATCATCAACACAAATTTCCAGGTGTTCCGGTGCGATCCGATCAGAGAGTGAAACGACCTGATCCATATCCGACACTAATATGATGGCGCCATAGTCACGCCAACTTGCACCCGCGATATCACGCCGCTCCAAGGTTTGTAGGAACTTATCAACCGATGCCGAAACAGCGTATGCAAAATCTGCATCATCTGTGATCAAAATCGACTGCGCACTTTCGTCATGTTCTGCCTGACTTAGCAAATCCAATGCGATCCAATCAGGGTTGTTATCTTTATCAGCAATCACAAGGATTTCTGATGGTCCCGCAATCATATCAATGCCGACCTTGCCAAAAACCCGACGTTTGGCCGCCGCGACAAAGGCATTTCCTGGCCCCGTAATTTTATCAACTGGTGCAACCGATGGTGTGCCATAGGCCAGTGCCGCGATCGCCTGCGCCCCACCGATGCGGTAAATTTCGTCAACGCCCGCCAGTTCCGCGGCCAAGATCACCAAAGGGTTAATTGCCCCATCTGGTGTTGGCACCGTGATGGCAAGGCGTTCAACCCCTGCAACCTTGGCAGGGATCGCATTCATTAAAACGGATGAGGGATAGGTGGCAAGCCCACCAGGCACATACAACCCTGCGGCGCTGACGGGCGTCCAACGCCATCCCAATTCCGCGCCACTTGCATCTTTCCACCACGCATCTTGGGGCATTTGTTCTGCGTGATAGGCACGAATGCGCTCTGCCGCCAATTCCAATGCGGCCCGATCTTCGGGCTCAACCCGTTGTATTTCTGCTGCAATCTCTACGCCTGATAACCGCAGCGTTCCCGAAGTCAGTGTCAAACGATCAAACCGTTCCGTGTATTCTAACAATGCTGCATCGCCGCGCGCGCGCACATCGGCGATGATGTCTGCGACCACCTGGTCCACATCTGGGCTATCTTCACGCTTGGCGGAGAGCAGAGTTTGAAACTCTGCTTCAAAATTTGGATCAGTTGCGTTCAAAAAAACAGGCATCGGTCACTCCAATCAGTCTTGGGTGAAATAGCGCTGAACCCCCACAATCACAAGTGCGTGCTTCACGCGTCGTGGTTTGGAACCTGTTTTGAGGGGGCGACATAGGGCCGCGTTACATCCCGTAGGGCAACATCAAGGCCGTCAACCTGCACCTTTAACGCCCCATCCCCAGAGAAGGTTAGGATCAAATCCCCGACCCCATCCACTGCACCTGAAAACTCAAGAGACATTAGGGATAAGACAATATCTGCCTGTTTGCGATCAATCCCCTGCGAGGCAAGTCCAGTCGCATTTTGGATCACCAAAAGGGATTGAACACGCTCAGGGTCGCGCCCCTGCTGTTTGGCCAATTCAACATCTTCCCACCGAAACCGTTTCAGCAAAAACACCAATTGGCGTTCCGCACGGCTCCACTTTAGGTCGTCAACAGTCAGGACAGCATCCTGCGTCAGCGATGAAATAACCTGTAAATCTTCTGCATCCTGTGCTCCTAAATTCAATGGGCGATCAAGCGCATCATTAAATCCCGCATCTTGGTTCATACCCCAGGTACCCTTTCTACCTTTGCTCCAACACCAGAAAGCTTTTCAACCAAAAGTTCATACCCGCGATCAAGGTGATAGACACGATTGACCCTTGTTTCACCTTCGGCCGCGAGTCCTGCAAGGATCAATGAAACAGATGCACGAAGATCGGTCGCCATCACCGGCGCGCCCTTCATGCGTTCAACGCCTGTCACCTTTGCCGTGCCACCCTGCACATCAATTTGTGCCCCCATCCGCATCAGTTCGGGCGCATGCATAAAGCGGTTTTCAAAAATAGTTTCTTCCAAATTACTGATGCCATCTGCAGTACACAGCATCGCCATCATCTGCGCCTGTAAATCCGTTGGGAAACCGGGGAAAACTTCGGTTGTGACATCAACCGCTTTGATATGATCGGCACGACGTTTTGTGGCGATCCCGTTTGCCGTTTCCCTAACATCTACGCCCGCTGCATCCAGTTTTTCAACGAACGATTCAATCAAATCGATACGGCCTCCCAACAATTCAACTTCACCCCCTGCAATGGCAGGCGCCAACATGTAAGTGCCCAATTCGATGCGATCAACGACAACAGGGTGCGTTGCACCACCCAGACGGTCGACACCTTCAATCGTGATGGTGGATGTCCCAGCCCCGTCAATTTTCGCCCCCATTTTTTGCAAACAGTGGATCAAATCAACGATTTCGGGTTCGCGTGCGGCGTTTTTCAAAACTGACGTGCCCTTGGCCAGTGTCGCTGCCATAACAAAGTTTTCGGTCGCTCCCACAGAGGCAAAGCGCATTTCATGCACGGCACCTGTTAATCGGCCGTCAGACACCTTGGCATGCAAATAACCGTCACGCAGATCAATATCTGCGCCCAATGCTTCCAATGCGCCAATATGCAAATCCATGGGCCGCGCACCAATTGCGCACCCCCCAGGCAGCGAAACAACAGCCTCGCCCGCGCGCGCCAAAAGCGGCCCAAGTACAAGGTTTGATGCACGCATTTTTCGCACAATATCATAATCCGCACGCAAATTTGTAAGTTCATGGGACGACAGTGCCAAAACCTGACCATCAGCCATGGCCTGCACCTCGGTCCCCAAAGACTCTAACAATTGGGTCATTGTTTTAATGTCAGACAATCGTGGCGCATTCGTCAGTGTCAGTGGTTCGTCACTTAACAGCGTTGCTGGCATCAGGGTCAGGCATGCGTTTTTTGCACCCGCAATCGGAATGTGCCCATTCAATGGTCCATTTCCCGTCACCAATATGGAATCCATTACGTATCCTTCCCTGCCATCGTCTGCTCTGGTTTTGCACGTGCTTTAGCTTGCGCTTTGCGTTTGGCCATGTTTGCCTTTAGCGCTTGTTTAAGGCGATTTTCACGTGCTTGTGCATCATTTTTTTGAGTTTTATTTTGCTTTGCCTGCGTCATAAGCCATGCTTACATCACAACTGAAAAAGCGTCCAGAATTGTCTTGCGCCTAGGCAATTTTCCGTCTAAGCACCGCCTACATCAGGCTGCTGTAGCTCAGTGGTAGAGCACTCCCTTGGTAAGGGAGAGGTCGGTGGTTCAATCCCACTCAGCAGCACCATTCCACCTAGTCCACCGATACCCCTGCAAATGCAGTGGCCAGCTGCAGCGGTTCGGTTACAGGATCCAAAGGCTATACCGTGCGCGCATTAGAAGCCCGCAGTGGCATACCCAAAAGCACGGTACACCGAAAGCTGCAGCACCTTGAAAAACTTGAGTTGATAGACTTGAACAGAGGACGAATGGCAATCGCATCTGATGAGTTTGGTCGCTCTGTCCTTGCCAGTCAGCTACCCGATGGCAAGTCAATCACCGATCGTCACGTTAATCGCATCCTTGATTTGTTATGAACCTGGGAAACATCGTCTGATTATCTCGCCTTTTGCAGCAACAGTGAACCAAAGCCTGAAATTAGGATGAGTGATAAGCCAACGAATGATAGCCCATCGGGCCAATCCCCAAATATAACCAATCCTGCAACACTTGCAGAAATCAATTGGCTATAAACCAACGGAGCGATTAACGTCGCTTCGGCCCAGCGATTGGCAAGGACAAGTAAGTAATTTCCAGCCGCTGAAAAAATCGCACTTAGACAGATTAAAAAATAAGACTCGGCATTCAGAGATAATAGCGGTTCAGAAATCCCAACAGGTAAAAGGACGAAGGATCCGATCATAAGTTGCGAGATAAGCAAAAGCGGTGCTGGAAATGCACCTGCCACCAAACGCGTCGTTACCAGATAGGAACCGTAGCAACAGCCCGCCAACAAGGCGAACAAAATGCCCGAAGACATTCCAAAACCAGGCTGGACCACCATCAAAACACCGATGAACCCCACCAATAACAGCAATGTTTTGGATCGCGATACGGCCTCGCCCATAAACAAATACGCGATCCCGTATGAGACAATGGGCCCGATGAAAAAGGCGCCATATACATTTGCAATGGGTTCTGTTTTCAGCGCCGTGAGGATTGAAAATATGCCACCGCTGATGAAGCAGCCTCGCAACAGTACACGCCGGTCACGCAGCATTAAAAAATCGGATTTACTGACCCTGACAAAGGGGAACAGCAGTACCGCTGCCAGCGCAAAGCGTGACCATGCAACCAGACCCGGTCCCACACCCCGCGCCGTAAGAAGTTTGCCTGCCGTATCCCCGAAAACAACCAATGACACCGCAGCAAATGTGACCAGCGCAAGTTTGAAAAGATTGACCTGAACACTCACAATTCATCACCGCATAGGGTTTACATTTTCATCACAATGCATGTTGTGCTGCCTGTTGCGTATAATTTTCCTGTTTCTGCATCAATGATTTCCGCCGTTGCCACACCTGTTGAACGCCCGACATGGTTTGTCACGCCAATTGCTTGAATTTGCCGATTTTGCGGAATGGATTTGATAATGTTCACTTTATATTCAAGCGTTGTGTAAATTGACCCCTTGGGAACCTTTGTCATCACTGCACACGCCATGGCGCTGTCCAATAAGGTTCCATACCACCCGCCATGCACAGTCCCCATCGGGTTGAACGCATCAAAGCTTGGCGCACCCGAAAATACCACACGACCCTCGGCAACTTCGGTCAGGTAATATCCAAGCGTTTTGCCAATCGGTGGTGATGGATAGCGCCCATCCAAAATCCCTTGCATGAACTCCAGACCGCTTATTTCACGCATTTGATCCAGGTTCAGTAATTCGGACATGGAATTTGCGTGAAATTGGTTTGGCAACATGTCACTTACTCTTTGCTATCCACTTTCGCGCGCCCAAAGTCTGGTGCGTCTGTGTCTTGTCCTGCTTCAATAATGCCACGTCGAATGGAACGCGTACGGGTGAAATAATCATGCAACATCTCTCCATCCCCTGTACGGATGGCACGCTGAAGCGCGAACAGCTCTTCCGTGAACCGTCCAAGAATTTCTAGGGTCGCATCCTTATTCGTTAGGAACACATCCCGCCACATTGTCGGATCACTGGCTGCAATGCGGGTGAAATCACGGAACCCAGCCGCCGAATATTTGATCACTTCGCTATCGGTGACCCGCCTTAGATCATCGGCAACGCCCACCATCGTATAGGCAATTAAGTGGGGTGTATGCGATGTCACGGCCAACACCAAATCGTGGTGATCAGGGTCCATTTCATCAACGTTTGAACCGATCCCCACCCAAAAATCTCGCAAACGCTGAACTGCATCCGCATCTGTTTCGGGCATCGGAATCAACAAACACCAGCGATTGTCAAACAAGGTTGCAAAACCACTTTCGGGTCCAGAATGTTCGGTACCCGCCAATGGGTGTGCAGGAATGAAATGAACATCTGCGGGCAAATGCGGGGCAACTGCGTTAATCACAGACCGTTTCACCGATCCCACATCGCTGATGGTTGCACCAGATTTTAAAACGGGCGCGATATCCCGTGCAACTGATCCCATTGCCCCAACAGGGACACATAGAACGACCAAATCCGCATCACGCACCGCATCCTGAACAGTGTCACACACACGATCACATAACCCAATTCGGCGCGCCGTATCGCGCGTTTCTGCGGAACGGGCAAATCCCGTGACCTCACCCGCGAGGCCCGCGCGTTTAATTGCCCAGTACATAGAAGAGGCAATCAACCCCAATCCAACGAGGGCTACGCGATCGTATACCTTAGTCATTCTTCTGCCCTTTGAATTGCCCAACGGCATGCGCAACACGGCGACAGGATGCTTCATCTCCGACAGTAATACGCAAGCATTCGGGCAAATTATACCCCCCAACGCGGCGCACAATCAGGCCCTGTGATTTTAGATATTCATCACAAGCCTCAGCTTCTTCCTGAGAGTTAAACCGCGCAAGAATGAAGTTTGTCATAGATGTATCAGAGGCCACTCCATGTTCGGCCAAGGCATTTGCCAACCAAGCACGCAGACGTGTGTTTTCGTCCCGACACTGATCTGCATAGGCCTGATCCTTGACCGCCGCCTCTGCGGCCGCAAGTGCAGGAAGGGACACATTAAAGGGGCCGCGAATGCGGTTTAGCGTGTCAATAATATGCTTGGGTCCATAGCCCCATCCAACGCGTAAACCTCCAAGTCCGTAGAGTTTGGAAAAGGTGCGCGTCATGACAACATTTTCGTAGGAATGCACCAAACGCGTACCGCCATCATATCCTTCGACATATTCCGCATAGGCCCCGTCCAAGACCAAAATTGTATGTGACGGAATGCCCTCAGCCAGACGGCGCACCTCTGCCTCGGCAATCATGGTGCCTGTTGGATTATTTGGATTAGCAATAAAGACGATTTTGGTGCGTTCATTACAAGCTGCCAAAATGGCGTCCACATCGGTCAAGCGACGATCCTCTGGGACTTCAACAGGTGTTGCGCCTGCTGCCAGCGTGGAAATGCGATACATCGCAAATCCATGTTCGGTGTGAATAACCTCGTCCCCTGGCCCCGCATAGGCATAGCAAAGGAAACTGATGATTTCGTCACTGCCCACGCCGCAAATGATATTATCGCTCCACAAATCAAAAGCTTCTGCAATCGCCTTGCGCAATGGCAAATGGTCCGTTGACGGATAGCGGTGCAACATATGCGCAGTTTTACCCAGCGCCTCAATCGCGGCGGGCGATGGTCCAAAGGGGTTTTCATTTGAACTTAGCTTAACCGTATTTTCGGCACCTGTGGCGTGTGAGCTTCCGGCCTGATAAAGCTCGATGTCCATAATCCCAGGTTGGGGCTGAATCTTTGGCATGCTTAACTCCATTGTTGTGACCTTCATACGCGGCGAATTTTATCAATGCCAGAGGCAAAACAAAAAAGGCCGCGGCGGTTCCCCGTCGCGGCCTTTTGCTGAAGACTGAAACTCTTAGTTTTGAGCGTAGTATTCGATGACGAGGTTTGGTTCCATCATCACTGGATATGGCACATCGCCAAGACCCGGTGTGCGAACGAATGTTGCAGTCATCTTTGAATGGTCCGCTTCGATGTAGTCAGGAACATCACGCTCTGCCAACTGTACCGCTTCTAGCAATACTGTCATTTGCTTTGAACGATCACGTACTTCGATCACGTCACCCTCTTTTACACGGTATGACGGAATATTCACACGCTTGCCGTTCACTGTGACGTGGCCGTGGTTTACGAACTGACGGGCCGCGAATACAGTTGGAACGAACTTGGCGCGATACACAACAGCGTCCAAGCGGCGCTCTAGTAGACCGATTAGGTTTTCACCTGTATCGCCCTTCATACGGTCCGCATCAGAGAAGACGCGGCGGAATTGTTTCTCGGTCAAATCACCGTAGTAACCTTTCAACTTCTGCTTTGCGCGAAGCTGTAGACCGAAGTCAGACAATTTGCCCTTACGCGCCTGACCGTGCTGGCCTGGGCCATATTCACGACGGTTGAATGGTGATTTTGGACGACCCCAGATGTTTTCGCCCATGCGGCGGTCAATTTTATACTTGGCAGCGGTTCTTTTTGTCATCGCTGATCTCCTTCGTTATGGTCGAGGCCACATGGCCACTATGAAGGGCGTTGTCCTTTTACCCGAAGGTACGACAGGCATCCTCTTGCGAGGGCCACCAACACCAATGAATGCGCGGCTTATATAGACTCGCTCCACAGAGTCAATGCACATATCAATTGAATCTTATGCCTGTCACTTTAGTTTTTGTGCGGGGGCCACTTTTAGATGCACATGAACATTCTTGAACACATAGACGCGCTGTTGGAAATAGAACGTCAGAGCCTGCAGAATTCGGGTGAGTTGGACGATGCCACAATCACTGAATTCTTCGAATTGCGAACCCAATCGGTAAAGGTGATCGTGAATTTCAGCGGCGGCATTCAAAAGGAATGTTGGCGTGTGACACAATCGAATGGATCCTACAGCGTTGTCTACATGCCCGAGGCGGGATATTTTTCACTTTGTGTCGATAGCGCATTGGGACCACTTGATATTGGTGTGCACGGGCCTGCCATTCGTTGTTTTTCATCCGTTTGAAATCCACCCCAACGCCCTACTTATATCATTAAAACGGGGGAAATCATGCGTCTATTCTCAGGTCTTTTGATGCTGATTGCGTCATCTGGATTGGCAGAGGATGAAACATTTATCTGTCAGGCAAATGGGTTTGGAATACAGCCACAGATCACGGTTCACCACGATACCACCAACGATTTATTGCAATTCGATAGCGGGTTCAGTTTTGCGGGCCAGAACAACCCCAAAACGCCAATCGCGGAACGCGGGGCAGAAAGCCTGTGGTTTAAAGCAAAGATTAAGGGTGACGTGATGAAAACAACCTACAACGTGTACCTGTATGACAATTGGATTTTGGTAGAAACAATCGAATTGCCCGTTTTAGAAGAACCCTGCACCCCGATGACATGCGAGGAACAGCAAACGATTTACCGACTTAAACCCTGTACGCTGGCTGATTGACGCTTGGTGATGCGCCATAGCGCGTAAATTGCACAAACTTTCAGTGCGCTGGGCACCAACGCATATGCCACACTAAGATGATAGATACCCAAAAGCGTGGGGGATGCAGGATCAAACCCAGACACCTCTAGTCCTGGCAAAACAAGCCCTACGGCAAGCGCCAAAGCCAGCTTTGAAGACAGCGACCAATAACCAAAGGCCTCTTCACTCGGGACATCTGTGCGTTGTAAAAATTTGATAAAAATCATGGGCAGTAGGGTCAGGTCGGCTCCGGTCAAAACGCCCGTGATCCCACAAATGATTGCGAAAGCAACAATATCTCCGGCCCCGAGTGTAAAGGTAACCACAAACGCGATCAGGGACGCCAACATTGCCACCCCTAACACCCACTCAATCTCATATTTTTTCGCCAATTCCGTCCAAATCGGAACCGAACACGCCGCGGCCCCAAAGAAGAGCAATAATAACGGTCCAGACGCCGTTGCAGATCCAATCGCGTATTCGACGTAGAACAGGAATAAGGTGGACGTGATCGCCACAGGTATCGCGTTCACAAAGGCAAGTATCAAATAGGGGCGGATTCGAGCCTCAGGGACCCCCAACGTGAATTTTTCCGACGTCGACACAGTTTCACCCGACCAAATATTGTGCATTAGCAGGATTGCAACAACCGTTACACTGATCAAAAATCCACCGAACAAAGTGTAGGGGTCATGACTTATCTCTGTGAAAAGTGTTGGGGCAATCGCGGACAAGCAAATTCCAATCAACTGCCCCGCTTCACGCCAACGCGCAACGATAGGCTGTGCTTTGTCCGCAAAATTATTTACGGCGTGCGTGTAGAGCAAGATCACAGACAAACTGTACCCCGTAAACAATAGGATCAGAGACAACGCAAACCAAATCGTTGGGTTGATAGGCGCAGTCACAATAAACAGCCCAAGCGCTCCGATGATGATTATTGCCCCTGCACCAGCAGACAAAAGACGGCGAGGAAGAAAGCCAATTGTAGATAAGCGGCCCAACAGCGGATCTTGAACGAAATCCACCACCCGCAGCGCAAACATGATCGCCCCCAGTGAGGCCAAAGATACACCATATGTATCCGAAAAATACTTTGGAGCGTGCAGATAGATCGGCAATCCAACCGTCCCCAACATCACACCAAACAGGCCAACCGCCATGAGTATTCTAATATTAGGTACGTTCTTAGACACTCTCGCTGCCTTTGCGGTTCATATATTGTTTACGCTGGGCAACACAACGCAGATCACCCAGCGTGGGCGGGATGATGTATTGCGATTTTTTAAGGTGAAGCAAGTGGCGGCCCGTTATGCAGACCTGACGGTCAAGCAGTCTCTTCTTGGATAACTTCATCCTCTAGCAGACGTCGCAACTTTAATTGCGCAGTCGCATCAAACTTACCATCCGTTAGGAATGTCTCTAGCGGTATCATTTCGCACCCTTCAGGCTCGTTTGCCGCAACTTTGTAGTCATCATATTCATAGATAACAAAGCGACCGTTTTGCCCTTCTATCAATGTATACCAATGCGAGCGGTCTAAGTTCAGGCCTTTATGTACTTCGTAAAACGCATTTGTATTGTTGATCGGCATATCTTCTTCCTCTGTTGGCGCTAACAGATTATTCGGCGCTTTTGGGTTTGCAAGAACAAAATAGGGTCAATGAAACGGCGCTGCCCAAGCATTGGATCGATAAGTGAAGGCAGCACCGAAGTGTGGGCGCACTGAAGTGGCCGTACCATGAAGTTAGCTTTGTGATCTGAACATTCAATCTTCTCGTAAAAAGTACATCTGCGCCAACAGAAACGAGAAGAACGATATGAAACGTATGAAAAATATTTTGAGCTTTTTTAGACTACAATTTGAACACAAAGAGTTGTTCTGGGACTGGTACATCACTAAAGGCTGGCAAAAACGGCAAAAACGATAGTTGATGCTAGTCTCAGCATACTTAGCTAAATCCTAGCTTTGTAGCGACAGCACCTTAAGTTTGAATGCTGCGGATGACCCCGTCAAAGAATTTAAGTATTGTTAATCACCCGCAACAAGTTCGGCAGAGGGACAACTTCTGCCTAAGAGGAAACGGAACGATAACAATCCGTTTGTAAATTTACATTGACAGTAAAAGCAAATTAGTCAACGACATATGGTCTGCAGCAATCATGGACCATAGGGATTCATACTCAAGATTGCTGCACTATTCCAGCACTTTATCAGTGCGCCAACACAAGAAGAAAGTAAGCTTATGTAATTTTTTATTTACACTTATGGAGGGGTAACTTCAATACTGAAAACCACCTAAACACTTGTTTGCTTAGGTAATCCGAATGTGGATAGGTGAGCGTACATTCAAGTTTGCATCCATGATGCTACTAATGAAAAATTGAAAAGGCCCACCAGAAACAGGTGGGCCTCTATACCTTCAGGGCTATAGTCTGGGGAAGATGCCCTGGCGGCTTCAAACAGAGAACTGCGTAGCCGTTGGCGGGCGTTTAGGAGATGGGAGGCCAACAAGCAAGGACTTTCAACGGCCTGCGACAATTAGTAAGCACAAGTATATGTCAGTATCTGACACTGCTTTTTAAGTTTAGATCAGTTAAGAAAGGCCAATGTGGTGCTAGAAAAGCAAATGACCGCCTCGGGAGGAAACCTCTCTTAGCGGTCATTCTGTCTAATCAAATCTGCTAGTTACCTTCATCGGGATTGCCCCAAATCCTGCAGTCCAGGCCTTGTTCCGGTTGCCCTTCACTCTACCGTTCCTGCCGACGCCGATAATTGTTTAAACCGAAGTTCGCTCAACCATCAATGTCTGTAATCCAACAGTTGAAACTTGTTTTGAACTTAAACCCAATTGCTTGTTTCAAGTCCGAAATTTCGTTTCCCCCAGACTAGATTAAATTTAAGATCACATAAGTTTGCAGATCTACCAAGCACGATTTGCACGAAAAATGTAGTTCCACAGGCTTATCAACAACTTTTATGACTTATGCACAGATTATCCACAAAATTATACACAGAATTTTAAAAATACCTGGGTTAGAACAACGAGGTATTTGATTCGTGTAAGTGATGCAAGAGGATTTCCGACCAAGGTCAAAAGCCCATTTTGACGGCTCTAATGCGATCGGCTTTACGTTTACGCTTAATTGCCTCTTTTGCCTGCCGTGCTTTCTTTACCGACGGCTTCTCATAAAATTCCTTTGCACGCATTTCTCTTAATAGTCCTTCACGCTGCATCTTTTTCTTCAGCACACGCAAAGCCTGATCAACGTTATTGTCTCTTACATCAACGTGAAGCATTTATAACTAGCCTACTATCTTTGAACATTGGTAGAGGTAGACCTACAAATGAAGTTTCTTCCGACTCGCAAAACAAATAGGACGTAAAGGCCCACCTCTTATTTTACAGTGATGCAGTTACCATCCATTTCTGGCACAAAATCGACAACGTGGTACAAAATCGACGCAATATTAAGCAGAGAAAATATTTTGTGCGCATTTGGTCGTTATTAGCTGCGCCATTAACCCACTGACCTAGTACCTGCAAAATATACCTATCAGCATAAATCTACTGTGCTTTATCATTGACCTTATCGATACTGAAGCGAGCGTTGTTCAAATACTTTCTTCAACGCAAAAATTATCTGCAACCCGACATATTGCAAAAGTGTCTTCTCTAATTATCTATCGCATCAAATAATGGAGAAAAACATGACGGTACAGACCCACGACTTTGAGGCCGATACAGGCAAAATTCTGAACATTGTGATTAACTCTCTTTATTCTGACAGAGACATATTTTTGCGTGAACTATTGTCCAATGCCTCTGATGCGATCCACAAACGAAAATTCCTTGGGCAAACAGAACCTCAACTTCTCAACAGCAGTGAAGACGAAATTTCAATCAACGTCGATGAAAAGAAGAAAACAATCGAAATCATCGATACTGGCATTGGATTGAGTGCAGATGATCTAACTGAAACATTTGGAACGATTGCACGTTCTGGAACATCATCGTTTTTAGAAGCCATTGGTGAAAATACTGATAACAAAGACGCAGCTAAGACACTTATAGGTAAATTTGGTGTGGGTTTTTATTCTGCCTTTATGGTTGCTGAAAAGGTAGTAGCCACAACACGAAAAGCGGGCGAAGACGATACACTCATTTGGGAAAGTGACGGCAAAACTGGTTACACCATCACTTCATCAAGTGATGCACATGAGACTGGTACTTCGATCAAACTCTTCTTGCGCAAAGATGCGAAGGAATATGCTGACAGTCAGAGACTGAAGACACTTGTTAAAAAATATTCGGATCATATTCTCGTTCCAATTTTTGTAACTGCAAAGGATGCAGAGAAAGAACAGGCCAACAGCGCACAAGCGCTTTGGACAAGATCACCTTCAGAGATTTCTGCGGAAGAATACTCAGAATTTTACAGAAGCAGCTTGGGTGCGTTCGATGAACCGTTCATCACCCTACATAACAAGACAGAGGGATCCATAGACTTCACTAATCTGTTGTTTGTCCCAAAGACTGCGCCTTTTGACCTGTTTGAACCAGAACGAAAAACAAAAGTCAGCCTCTACATCAATCGTGTATTTATTAGCCAAGATGTCGACGGGATAATTCCAACATGGTTACGTTTTGTTAAAGGTATCTTGGATACGACAAGCCTGGATCTGAACGTTAGCAGAGAGATGGTGCAGAACAGTCCTGTCATCAAAAAAATTGCAAAGTCTGTCACTAAAAAAGTTCTGTCAGAACTGAAGAAGAAACTGAAAAAGGACGAGGCTGAATACGATGCATTTTGGGAACAATTCGGCAAGGTTCTGAAAGAAGGTCTGTACGAGGATTTTGAAAATCGTGAAAAAATTGCAGAGATTACTCGAGTTTATTCGCTGAAACATGAAAAACTCATCAGCCTCGATGACTACATTGCAGAAATGGGCGAAAAACAGGACAAGATCTACTACCTAGCGGCCGATACCCTCAAGCAGGCGAAGTCGAGTCCGCACTTAGAGGGCTTCCAGGCTAAGGGCGTAGACGTTCTTCTCATGACAGATCCTATTGATGCATTTTGGATGTCTCAGATGGTTTCCTTCAAGGAAAGGGCTTACTTGTCAATTTCACGAGATAAGTATGATCTGTCAGACTTGGATGATGAAGCTGCAGCAGAAGCATCAGACGATGAGGAAACCAATACAATCGCTGCGTTGATCAAAGAGTGCATCACTGACTTGGTTGAAGATGTCAAACCAACAACAGCACTAGTGGATAGCCCCGTAAGGCTCGTAGCGGGTGAAGGTGGATTAGACTTCAACCTCGAAAGAATTCTTAAAGCACAAAATCCCGACTTCGAAGGCGGCAAGAAGGTATTGGAGGTGAATTGCAATCACGACCTAGTGAAAAAGATTCCGTCACTGTCACTAGACTTGCAAAAGGCCGTAAGCAGAATCTTGTTCGAACAAGCAAGAGTCCTTGACGGTGAAATGCCGTCAGATCCACAGCAATTCTCAAGAGATCTAATTGCCCTAGGAAACGCCCTTTAAGACAATCGGTAGCCGGTAACCAACTTCAGAAGCGGCTACCATTTTTTTTACCCATTCCATAAGAACTTCGATTGGATAGCCTGAACCATAGCCCTGCCCTACTCCGTCAGTTGCCCAACCTCCGATTTGATCGGCGAACACTTAGGCCGTACAAAGCAGCAGATTAATGAGGCTGTCGGTCGCTTGTTGGAACTAGGTCTATTGAAAAGTGCAAGTGGCGGAAGATTATTCGTTAATAACTCTGCATAAGATAGCCTCTTTACCTTCTTGACCAACCTTTATTGCAGTCAATAGGGTCAAGAGCATGTGTGCTGATACAATGATATAATTTGGGATTTTGAAATGGCTAAAACTGTGCTGATTACCGCAGGAGCGAGTGGCATTGGGAGCGCAATGGCAACTCAGTTCGATGCAAGTGGGGCTACGGTTTGGATAACTGATATTGATCAATCAGCACTTGATAAATGTCCTAAACACTGGCGAAAAAGTCGCGCAGACGTGCGGTCCGCATCTGAAATGTCAGACGTCTTTAGAAACATTACTGATGAGCTGGGACAGCTCGATGTTGTTTGTGCTAATGCGGGAACGGCTGGACCAACAGCCTTAATTGAAGAACAATCGATAGAAGAGTTCGCAGATTGTTTGGACGTGAATATCAAAGGCGCGTTTTATACGGCGCGCGGAGCACTCCCAATGATGAAACGACAAGGCAGTGGCTCAATAATTTTTACTTCGTCAACTGCTGGGCTATACGGTTTTCCATACCGCGCTCCATATTGCGCTAGCAAATGGGCGGTAATAGGCATGATGAAAACTATTGCAATGGAAGCTGGTCCCTTCGGTGTCCGCGCCAACGTAATCGCGCCTGGGTGCGTCGAAGGCGAACGCATCGACGGCGTGATAGAACGAGAAGCCAGACAAAAACATACAACCCCTGAAGCAGTTCGAGCAGCGTATGAGGCAGGAACATCACTACGTAGCTTTGTAAGTGCTCAGGACATTGCCAATATGGCTGTATTCTTATCTTCAGATCAGGCCAAAATGGTAAGTGGACAAGTAATTTCAGTAGACGGACATACCGAAAACCCTGATCCAAAAGTTGTCTAGACGGATGTGAAAAATATAAAAGCAGTGCTTGCGCTGAACTTGATGGAGCGTTGGTCAACCGAGTTATAAAATCGTCAGGTATTCTTTCAGCTCTTTACGTTTTGTACCAGAGCTGTACGCACTTAAGATCTGACAATCTTTAGTAATAAATGGTCCCCACACCTCTTTACCAATGGGCATTTCGTCGGCAATAATTGATTTCGCTACCTTCATTGAATTACATACCGGTTTATTTGAAACGAAAAATCCTTCAACATAAGCTGGCTCCGCCAAGCGTATCACCTTGTCGAAGCTATTGTTTGCTTCTTGGGCATCGAGCCAATGCCAGTTACCATTTGAAGAAAAATTTCCGCTACCTTGATAACGAACGTGGAGTTTTTCTATCATACCAACACGCCCCACCTTCACATTGAGGGGCACTGGATCAGAAAGTGAAAGGCCTGGTATATCCATAATTGGCGCATACCTGATTTCTACGTATGCGATCGTTGTATTCAATCGTACCAACAAATGTGAAAGCGAAATTTGCAAAGGAAAATAACCATCGATCACTTCGTTAAAAAAACATAAATTTTCTCCAATGTCTCTACGTGGCATCTTTTAAAAAAGCCCAAAATATTCTTTTTGCTCCCAGTCAGAAATGCTCATCAGATACCTATCCCACTCAAATCGCTTCAGAGTTGCCATATAACTTTGAAAATCATCACAAAAATATTTTGGAAATAACTTACTGCGCTCAAAGGCTTCGATTGCTGAATAAAGATTTCTAGGAAGTTCTTGGGCGCCTTCATAGGGAGTGTCTGTTGCACTTGGTGGCTTTAACCCTCTGGTTATGCCATCTAAGCCTGATACAATTTGTGCCGCAATAGCGTAAAACGGGTTTGCTGAAGTGTCTGCAACTCTATTCTCAATTCTGGAGGCCGGATCGTTCGGGTGCATAAGCACTCGCAGCATAGCTCCTCTGTTATCTCTACCCCATTGAATTAGGTTGGGCGCCAATTCATAGGGTGTGAACCGCTTATAGCTGTTTACTGTGGGATTAGTGAGCAAACAGCAAGCTTCCGCGTTTTCCAACAATCCGGCTATCCAGCCATTAGCCTCATTTGACAGCAGACCTTCTTCTTTAGGCACAAAAGCCGGATTGCCGCTAGTCGTTATCAATGATTGATGGAGATGCCAGCCATTTGCAGCTGCGTTTGGTAATGCAGGTTTTGGCATAAAACTCGCGTGCAAACCTCGCCTAAAGCACACTTCTTTAACCATGGTTCGGAAAAGAACAAATCTTTCTGCTTGAGTTTGTGGATCAGCTGCAGCGAAAGTGAATTCGAATTGGCTTGGTCCCATCTCAATTTCGATTGATTGAGGCTCAAGACCTAACGCCTGAGACATCCTTCGAAGTTCATCCAGAACCTCTTCAACTTCTGAATATTTTGTTTCTGTAAGGTATTGATAGCCTTGTGTGAGGTTTTCAGTTTTAACCGGTGTTGCTGGCATTGTTGCTTTTTCGTGGCTCAGACACTCATCAATCGTCCTAAATATCTGAAATTCAATTTCCAAACCGAAAATTGCTACGTATCCAGCTTCCTTCAAAGCTTTTTGGGCAGTAGACAAAATAGCGTCCGATGAAATTGAAATTTCATTTCCATTTCGATCTTCGACTGAACAGAATATTAATGCTGATTGTGGAGACCAAGGAATTTGGTAAAATCTTTTTGGGTTTGGGCGGAGAATTACATCATTTGCTCCACTAAATGTCACACCGGCGACTTCTCCAATACCAGACCATATGGGGAATGCAGTGCGATGCGAAGTATCTTTTAATAGTAACGTGGAAGGAACTTTTACGCCGTTCTCAAATGCTGATTTTAAAGCGGTCGCAACAAGTGTTTTGCCTCTCAAAATTCCATGCTGATCAACGAAAACGACCCTAACAGTCTCAATGCCTTCAGCATTGATCAGTTCTAAAATTTGGTTTTCATCAGTTTTCAAATTGAAGCATCCCATGGACATAAATTGCGCCTGTCGAAATCAGCTGCTTGGCTAGCTTTCTCCCAATTAGAAGTTTTCGTAATCGCGTCGTTTGAAAGTGGCCCTTTAATTTTACCCGTCGCATAATCTTTCATTGGTAATTGATCGAGTTTATGACTTAGCAAGTCTGCGATCGCTTGGCGAAGCATTCGTCGATATCTTATTATAGCAACGTCCGAACGGCCTAGATGTTCCTGAGTTCTATCTTGAATTGGCCCCATTCCCTCCACAGCCCATTGATCATGGACGTTTATGTCTAAGCCCATGCCGGTGTAGGTTTCGAATTTTTGCTCGCGAGGATCGTAATTGTAGTTATTTTCCGCATTCTTTCTTGGGGCATAATCAGGAACAGTGTGTTCTTGCAAACGTTGCTCTCGCATCAATCGCTTGTTAACCGGCTTATCAAAACTCGTGAATACAGAATACCAATAGCAGTTTTCATTATCTATCGGGACATGCCATTGCGTTATTGTCATTTCACGCGACATGGGAATACAGATCGCCTGTGGAAAAATCTGGTTCGTTACTCGTACGTGAGTAAGGCCATTTTTCATGTGTCGAAGAGCAGTGATTTTCAATCCATACTCTGTTTCATTAACCAAAATCTCAGGGCGAGGATACTCCCGAAGTATCTTTGTCATTGGTATGTCGGTATTTGCAGCCGTGTCTCTAAATTGCTTACCATATCCTTCCATTGGGTCTTCATCTTGTAAAAATCGATGTAAAAAGGAAGCGTGAGCAGGGTCAATGCCAACCTCAAGTGCCTGAAGCCAGTTGCAGCGCCATAACCCTTTGAATGCAAAAACGTGCGTATCTGGTGCTCTGAAACAATCAAAATTTGGAAACTCAGGGGGCTCCCCACTTCCTAAGTATGCAAAAATAACACCGTTTTTTTGCACTGTTGGATATGTTGGTCCGTCTATATCTATTTCGATTTCTTCCGCTCGTGGGATTACCGTCGGAGAATAATTTTCATCTAATAGCCGGGTCACTAATTTAAACCCACTACGGTCCTTCACCAATGCCAACTGTTCACTCAATAAGTTAACTGCAAAGGGTAGACCAAACGCGATATCATCGCAGAGTGCCGCTGGCTGCCAATACTGTCGGAGTAGCAACCCAGCATCATCATTAGGGCCGATGCGCGTGATTTGATCATTTAATTGTTGACTAATCATTCAGCCTTCTCACTTCCTGGTATTTTTGCATAGATAATCCCATCCATTTCCATAACTGGAACCATTGGAATTTTTATCTGAGTGTACATCTTGGAACCCACTGGCTCAGCTGGTTGCTCAACACATTGCCCAGTTCTGTCAAAGTGCCAGCCATGAAAAGGACAACGAATTCCATTATCTTCTAGACGACCATAGCAAAGATCGGCTCCGCGATGGGGACAATTCCTCCCGATTAGACCTAGATATCCCTCGTCATCTCGAAAAAGAATATACTGATTTTTGCCCAGTGCTATTGGAACTAACGCTCGCGAGCCTTCTAAATTACTAGAACGCGAAATCTCCACCCAGTTTTTCTCTTGAAGTGGGTCATGTTCCATGATCATTAGTACCCAAAACAACTTGCTTTTTTACAGTCTATGAGCACAAACCTAATTGAAGCAAGTTTTATGTAGATCAAGTTGATATCGATTAATGCCTAAAAACATACCGATTGTGATATCCAATATATTTCCGCCGTTTGACTGATACGTCAATTACTCTTTCCCCAATCTTGTCTTCGAACCCCCACTGCATGGGGATCATCGGGGGGCATTCATCGGAGAGTACTAGGGCGCCAATATCTTTGCAGATTTCGAGACCCTCAGTAGCAGTCGTATTTACCCCTGAATTAGTAAACGTCGTTAAGTCAGTTTACTAATTGAGTTCATTAGAAAGCCGAAGCAACCTGAAAGCGTACATAAGAACGACTAGGCATACGGCTAACCCAAGCGTATCCCCGACAACATACCCGACTAATGCACTTAATGGTGTATCTGCAAATTGTAGCCAACTCAAAGCTAAACCATTAACAAAAGATGAAGTCGCACCAGCTAGTACGAAATATTTCCAAGTACTGATTTTGTTACCTATATCTTCTTTTTGTACAACAACCGTTGCTCCAAGAAAGCCAATGTAACATGCGACCATACTTACAATAGGAGATAACACATCTAACTCAGAACCAGATGTGTTAGACAACGCCCAAAACAGATAGCTAGCTGGCAGCATATGCAAAACTGCTTTCCAGCCTAGGTAATGGAAGGCAATCACACGTATCCCATGAGGTAAAAATATCAAACCTATTTCTGGTATTGCATACTGGGATAGGAGACTTTGTGCTGGGATCACAAAGCCCAACGTAAGTGAACTCGCAACAATGAAAGCAATGCTAACGATTACAAAGTGATCGACATGATTTTTCAAACTCTAAAACTTCCCGATTTTTGATTTACACTGTCAGGTATGAACCATGAGAACCTTCAACTCTTTTTAATTTACCGTGTTCTTCTAATTTGTTCAGCGCACGAAATATTGAAGGTCTGGATATAGAGGTCGTTAATTCATGGGCCAGTATTGCCTTTGTCTTTGCGACACCATCAAGCTGCTGCAAATCAGATATGGCGAGTAGCACAGCTTTTTCATGAGATGACATTGAGCCAAGGCCCAAGTCCTTCTCTAGTTGTTGCACGACTTTTTTGAGGTCAATCAGATTTGAAATTCTTGTTTGCATAAATCTGACTTAACGCCCTTGCGTTCAAAATTCAACTTCAGACCATAATCAACAATCACATGTCCCTCGAGTGCCGCTGCGGGCATCGCAAACCGCAGTGAGCCAAAAGTAAAAACCTATCTATCTAGGTGACAGGTGGTTTTATTTTGTTTGCTTTCGCGTACGGTTACTAATGTTCTTAACACCTCGGCATAACCGTCAAATCTTTTTACAAACAACACTGCTGTACCATCATCTGTCAGATAAACACGCTTGGCGTCCGTAGTATTAAACTCTAGCTTATCATCTGGGTTTATCATGATGGCTGTTTGAGATAGTTTCCCGTTCGTCCATACAAGTTCCAAACCTGACAAAGTAAGCGTGACGTCACCTTTGAGACGCAAACCAGCATTCGTCCAAGGGTTGCACTTGTAGGTTAGTGTTTCGGCTAAAGCAGCATTTATTTGCAGTATATTGAGTGCGCAAAAACAGATTAAAACTCTCATTTGTCCAGCACCTTTCATATCTATCGGTGAGAGACACATAGCAAATAAAACTACACAAACCAAATAGTGTAGCGCCCAGTTACCCCTACGTTAGCGTCGATTGGCAGCCTGAATTGTATCACTTTTAGATGGTAAACGTCCCTGTTTACGCAACCCAGCGGGTGCTGCACTAACGTCTAGAAGCGCAGCACCCGTTTTTAGTACGTCTGCACTAGGTGCTTAACCGCAGCCGTATCTGACAAGCAGCCGTCGAAACGAATGTAGCCCAAGATACCAAAGTAAGGCGCGAAGCGTTCACGTGCAACGTAGATGCTTGGCTGGCCAACTTTGCTACCCTCTGGGATCAGGCAGTAGCGTTCGATGAACTGGCAAACCTTTTCTCCGCGTGTCTTCATTTTTATGGTATCTTTCTATCAGACAGTGAGGAACGCTTTCATGCCAGAAATTAGACGAACAATAACAAACACATTTAAAGATGCTCAAGAATGTGAAATGTTTATAATTATACTTAAGCAAAAATGGTCTGAATTTGATGGAAAGCTGAGCGATAAGTTTACTGTCGAAATTGCCACAGATGTCGCTGATCCGTGTAGGCACACAGCCTATTTGACAGCTCAGTCTGTTGAAGACTTTAAGATTGTCGACGAATGGGCAAAGAGAGAAGTGATCCCATTGCGAGATAAGTTAGCTCCCAAAAGTAATACTTTCACTTGTGAACTGTATGCTAGCTTTGAGTTTGGCGGTAATTAATTGACTGGGGCCAACTTGCATCGATTTTTGAAATCGCTGAACGTGCTTTCGTCTTTAGCTTTGCGAAGCCATTGAGTGTTCGGGGATCGGAAGCAGTCTGGTTGAGGGACATGCTGCGGATGACCGCAAGCTGCCTTCGTTCGAGTGTATCAATGACCGATAACAGCGGGTTTGGGATTGGTGTCCCACGCTTGTTTTCGACCATCATTCCGACTTCGTCTAACTCTGCTTGAGCAGTACGAATGTCGACTTCCATGCGTACTATTTTAGCCAGCAATATCAGGTCCATATCGCGCCAATCTTCGCGTGCGCGGGCGCGTGAAAACTGGTGCCAGATTGTACGCTCTAAATCTGATCGCAATTCGGTACCATCAGGTAACGGCACATCAGACATTACTCCTGCAAAACCTTGGACAGCTGCAGTCGTGCTGGATTTATCGGTTCTACGTTTCTGAGACATGGATAGTTGTGTCCGATTTTAATGTTGAAATATTGGGCAGATATGGACGAAAACCGCACAAAAATAAGGCAAAACCTTCAATAAAACTTAATAGAACACGTTTATCTTTGACCAAGCGGTAAAATTCAATTGACCATAGGGAAGCCAACACAAGGAGAACGTTATGTCAGAGTATCATCCCGATTTTATCGGGCCGATTAGGGCACCCGACTATCTGCCCCTTGAATTTCAAATTATCTTCATGCGATCTGTACTGAAGAATTGGATGCAACCTAAGAAAGAACATTTCGCGTATCGCGATGATGTGCGTTTTTAGCTAAAAATTCCGTAAACGCAGAAAAAAACGATTGGGGACGCCGGTTTGTGTGTTAACGCTTTTTGCCTTTGACCCACTCCCTGTATCAAATTGATACTCGCATTGACTTGTTTTCATATTGAGGGTAAGTTTAAATCTTCATTGGTAATCAATGACTTGTCTGGGGGGACGAGTGCATGCTGTTTGCTAAGCCAAAACACGAGACTAAAAAAGTGACCTTCACTGAGTTCAGTGAAAGCTGCAGATCAAAGTTTGCAGAAATGACGAGTGGTGTTCACGACCATGAAGGCAAGCGTCTATTAGATAAGCCAAAGGTTAAGCGACAACTTACGTTACATAAGGATGCCTTAGATCGATAGGCCAACCATCGCTCCCAATTGTGCTGTCGTTGCCTAGTGCCTCAGTCGATTGGATGTCGCCACTGTGGCACGTCCAACAGACTGATTGCAGGTTATCCAAATCAAAGAATAGTTCCAGATCGCCCTTGTGCGGTTTGAGTTGGTGTACAACCGCGCTGCGTGGGTGATCCCTACCCGCTTTCAAATGCGCACCACAGCCGCTGTGTTGGCATCGGTACGCGTCGCGTGTCAGTGCCTGTCGCCTTAATGTCTTCCAATGTTTGGTGCTGTAAAGCATGCGGTATGTCTGTGCTTCTACACTGCGAAAATCACGCTTCAAATGTATACCTATGTATTCGTTGACTTAAGGAAATTAACCTTCATTTTAATGGTCATGTCACAGAAAATTTGCTATCCGTGCGAAGCCGTTTGTAACTCCATCAGCGAGGAGTGCCCGAGCTGTGGAACACGTTTAGCTGCCGAAGTTACTAGTGACTTTAACCCACTACCGTTTATCGCAGCAGTTTGCGCGTCGTTCCTGATGATTGGTGTAATAATCGGGACTACGGCATGAACTATACACCACGCGTAACAGCCAAAGCCATTTTGAGTTTACTCGCTTGCTGCGGTGTAATTGGGTACGAAGTTGTCGCTGTAATCTAAGTGACCAAACTAAACCTAATTCCAAAACATTGGCTGAACGTCCAGTGCAGCAAATACCGCCACGACAGGAACGTACCTGTTCAACGCTTCATAGACCGTGGCATCAACGACATTCAGCAGATCATAGAAAAGTCACGCTGTTCGCACTAACTAACCCCAGTCGCACGCGCCCGCGCGCGAGGCAGGTCAGAACACAGTAAGGCACAGTGTCGCGCGCGGGCGCGAGGGGGAAACACGCTTTAGCGCCGCAGTGCGCGGGTGCGCGCGCACGTGCCACAAAATTTTAATAACTTCAAGATTTGTGGGGGCGAATGTGGGGGCGAAAAATACCATCTCTGATTATCTCATTGTTATTAAATAATAATTTAATGAGAAGTGGCGGACCGAGGAGGATTCGAACCCCCGACCCCTTGATTCGTAGTCAAGTACTCTATCCAGCTGAGCTATCGGTCCGTGGAGCTGTGAACTAATTGGTTGCGGTTGGCTTTGCAAGGG